>ERZ1090868.472-NODE-472-length-22767-cov-18.812830_pt1 | contig 22767 bp, 22 predicted proteins | sample MGYA00478475_ERZ1090868 | MGnify/ENA primary metagenome ERZ1090868 (study PRJEB33644, sample SAMEA5815747) | chicken gut metagenome | biome: Chicken; feature: Gastrointestinal Tract; material: Caecum | place: Ireland | collected 2019-01-01 | study: A study of the...
TGGTGAACAAGCCCGCCGGCCTGCCGGTGGACGGCCCCGAAAACGACACCCTGCTGAACCGCGCCCTGCTCTACCTGCACCAGGCGGGGGAATACGGCGAGGACAGCCTGTACCAGCCTTCGCTCTGCCACCGGCTGGACACCGGCACCAGCGGCCTGCTCCTGATCGCCAAGACCCCCGAGGCCGAGCAGATCCTGCTGGAGGCCATCAAGGAGCGCCAGGTGAAAAAGACCTACCTGTGCGTCACCTTCGGCCGGCCCATCCCCCCCGAGGGCACGCTGGGGGGCTATCTGCTCAAGGACGCCTCCCTGAGCAAGGTGCAGATCCTGCCCGAGAAAAAGCCCGGCGCCAAGGAGGTCTGCACCGAGTACGAGACCATTGCGGTGTCGGGCCGGCTGGCCCTGCTCAAGGTGCGGCTGATCACCGGGCGCACCCACCAGATCCGCGCCCACATGGCCAGCATCGGCTGCCCCATCCTGGGGGACAGCAAGTACGGCAACAACGCCGCCAACCGGGAGCTCAAGCTGAAATACCAGGCCCTCTGCGCTTGGGAGCTGGTCATGCCCGCCTTCCCTGCCTCTAGCCCTCTGGCGGAGGTGAGCGGCAAGACCTTCCACGCCCCTCGCCCCTGGTACTACGGCCAGGTCCTGGACGGCACCTTGAAATAAAACGGCTCACAACAAAAAGCGGCGGCCCGCAAAGGGCTGCCGCTTTTGTCCGAGATTCTTCCAGCCTGGGGGCCGGCCACGGTTTTACTTGCAGATGCGGACCATCTCGGGGGTGATGTCGGCCAGGGTGCGGGCGCCGCACATCTGCATGGCGTCGGCCAGCTCGCCGGCCAGCTTTTCGATGTAGAGGCGGACCCCCTCTTCCCCGCCGCCGTAGACGGCCGTGACAAAGGGCCGGGCGATCAGCACGCCGTCCGCGCCCAGGGCCAGGGCCTTGAACACGTCGGTACCGGTGCGGATGCCGCCGTCCACCAGGACCGTCATATCGCTGCCGTGGAGGGCCGAGACGATCTCGGGCAGGACCTCGGCGGTGGCGGGGCACTGGTCCAGCACGCGCCCGCCGTGGTTGGACACCACGATGGCCGCCGCACCGGCCTCCTTGGCTTTCAGCGCGCCCTTGACGGTCATCACGCCCTTGACGATGAAAGGCTTGTTGAGGATGCCCACGATCTCGCGCAGCTCCTCCACGCTCTTGCTGCCGGCCGGCGGGTTGCGGTTTTTCAGGAAAGGCAGGCCCGCGGCGTCCACGTCCATAGCCACGGCAAAGCAGCCGCTCTCCCGGGCCTGCTCCATCTTGGCGCGGATGGTGTCGATGTCCCAGGGCTTGATGGTGGGCACGCCCAGGCCGCCGGCCGCCGCGATGGCCCGGGTGGCCTGGGTCATGACGTTGGGGTCGGTGCCGTCGCCGGTAAAGGCCGCGATGCCCGCCTCCGCGCAGGCGCGCACCAGCACATCATTATACGTCATGTCGGTGTAGGCGTCCGAATAGTGGAGGTTGACCGCGCCCACCGGCCCCGCAAAGAAGGGATAGCGGAAGCTGCGCCCAAACAGCTCGCAGCTGGTGTCTATCTCGCCGCCGGGGCACAAAACGTCCATGTTCAGCCGGATCTCGGCCCACTTGTCATAGTTGCGGATGGCGGTGTCCCCCACCCCCTTGGCCCCCGGGCCGGGGATGCGGTTGCGGCAGGCCACGCCGTTGCAGATCGGGCACGCCTTGCAGGAATCGCCCAGCTTCTGCCGGGCATTGTTCAGTACGTCTGTATAGGTCATATCCATCCTCCTTGGTTCCATCCGGGGCGGCATCCGCCGCCCTTTTTCTCTGTCCCCATGATACCCCCGGCGGCCCGCCGCGTCAAGATGCCGGGGCGCAGAAAAATTTTTTAAAAAATGTCTTGACAAAACCTGACTTTTCATGTATTATAATGGAGCGCTCCACGAGAGACGCCAAACAAAAGAAAACAGATGGAAAGATGGCTGAGTTGGTCTAAGGCGCGCGACTGGAAATCGCGTAACGTGTAAAAGCGTTCTGGGGTTCGAATCCCCATCTTTCCGCCAGAGAACCCTCGCAGGCTTGTACGAGCCCGCGAGGGTTTTTGCTGTGCCGGCGCCCCTGTGGGAGATCCCGCCCCTGCTGTCCGGCCTGTATCCCGACCGGATCATCTCCTCCGAACTGCGGGAACCCGAAGCGCTGCTCAGCGGGCTGCGGGAGGGCGTCTATCAACTGGCCGTCCTCCCCTTCGCCGTGGAGGAAGCCGGGCTGGCCTGTACCTTATATAAGGAAGAGCACCTGTTCTTCTCCCTGCCCCCGGCCCATCCCCTGTCGGGGCGCAAGGGCCTGTACCTGAACGACCTGAACGGCGAGACCATGCTGCTGCTCAACCGCCTGGGCATCTGGGAAACGATCGTGCACCAGCGGATGCCCGACACCCGGTTCCTGGTCCAGGAAGATTTCGCCTTCGAGACGCTGGTCCGTTCCTCGGCGCTGTCCTCCTTCACCTCCGACATGGGCCTGAAATACCGGGAGGGGCCCCGCAACCGGATCAACATCCCGGTGCTGGACCCGGAGGCGAACATCACGTATTACTGTGTGTACCGCTCCGAAGCTCACAAGGAGCTGAACGGCCTGTTCCAGGCGTTGTGCTGAGCGCGCAAAACCAAAACCGGGCCTCGACCTTAAACGGTCAGGCCCGGCTTGGCTATGCCGTAGTCTCAGCGGACGGGGTGTCTTTTCTCGGTCCGGGCACGGCAAAAGCCCGGCGCAGCGCCCGGATGCGGGCCGCGATCTGTGCCCGGGCCGGCGGCGAATTGCGGAACACATCAAAACCGTGGAAGGTCCCTGTCACCCGCTCCAGCTGGACGCTGCTCCCGGCGCGGGCCAGCGCCTCCGCGTAGGCCGCGCCCTCGTCCCGCAGGCAATCGAACTCTTCCACCTCCACATAGGCGTCGGGCAGTCCCCCGAAGTCCTCCGCTTCCATGGGCGAGGCATACGCCCGGAGGCCGCCCCAGCCGCTGCGCAGGTAGAGCTGCCACATCTTCCGGTTCAGGCGGGCGTTCCAGCAGGGGCAGTCGGTGAACTGTTTCATGGAAGGCGTCTGCATCCGGGCATCGGTGACCGGGTAGATCAACATCTGAAAGCACAGCCGGGGCCCGCCCTGGTCCCGCGCCCAGAGGGCGCAGGCCGCTGCCAGCGCTCCCCCGGCGCTGTCGCCGCCCACGGCGATCCGGTCCAGGTCGATGCCCAGCTGTGCACTGTGCTCCCACACGAACTGTAGCGCCCGGCGGCAGTCCTCGAACGGCAGGGGGAACGCCGCCCGCTCGCTGGTGCGGTAGTGGACGAACACCACCTTGCAGCCCGCCCCCAGGCTGTAATCCATCACGTTCTGGTGGATGTATCCCGCATCGGCAAAGCAGAACCCGCCCCCATGGAAATACACCAGGCAGGGCAGCTTTCCCGCTGCGCCCTCCGGCTCATACAGGGTTAGGGGCACCTCCTGCCCGCCGGGGACCTGCACCGTCTGCCGGCTGCGCCGCAGCCCCGGCATCACCGGCGGCAGCGGCATCCGGGCCAGCACCCGGTTGCCCAGCGCCGCCATCCCCGGGCTGAGCGCCCCGCCCGGCACTACAAACAGGTTCATGGGCGGGCAGCCCTTTGCCAGGGGGTACTTGCGGTCCCGGCAGATTTTCCAGGCCGCTGCGCCCAGAGCCAGGACCGACGCCCACTTGACCGTCGTTTTCATAAACAAAGCCTCCCTTGAGACGTTCTCCCACTCACTTTGGCTGCTCCAGCGCTTTCTCCAAACGTTCTGCGGCGGCCGCATCTTGCGGCGTGGCGCACTCCCCGTAGCGGGCTTTGAGATAGAGCCGGCGCAGCTGACGCCCCCCTCCTAGCATACCATTCTCCTGCGGATGTGTCAACGAATCCCTTTCACGTCCGTTCCATGGGTAAAAATGCTGTGCTGCGGACAAATTTTCGTCCATATTCCGGCATGCATTCGTTCTGCGCTGCCTCGGTCGGTTCGTACGGGCCGAGACAAATGCTTCTTCGGCACAGACCAGCTGCAAGCCCAAAACCAAGGGACAGGTCCCAAAGCCTGGCCCTTGTTGCAACCCGAGCTCTTTTATGTGCTATCTTAACAAATTTTGACTGAATCTTTGTTCATTGCGTAGAACTTTGCCTTTTTGCGGAGAAAATCATAATTTGTCGTTTACTTTGTGAAAATTATGTGTTATTATCGAGTTGCTGTTAAAAATGTTTTCATTCATGGCTGCCCATCCACGCAGTCATGAGCACACAGAAAGGAAGTGCACGTTATGAAACACGCTGGCCGCAAATTGGGTATCCTTTGTCTTTCCCTGATCGGGACATTGCTCTTGAGCAGCTGTACCTATACCCTGCAGGAAGCGCCCCAGTCCCCTTCTTCGACCCCCGAACAGGGCGATGAAGAAGAGGCGGCAGAGCCCGAAGCCCACGAGATCCTGCGCGACCAGCTGATTGCGCTGTACAACCTGAACCACGCCGCCCAGAAGCAGCTCACCGTCAACCGGAACCTGGACGAGTCCGCTTCGCTGCTGATCGACATTGTATTGAAAGACCCGTTCCTGCACTATGCGCCTGAAAATAAGTTTGCCTTCACCTCGCTTTTGGGCGACCCTTACACCGAACCTTCGAAAAACAGCGTCTACCTGCGCGCTTTCCTCTATGACGGCGCAGAGAGCTCCGCCCAGGTGGCCGCAAAGGCGCTGAATGCCCTGAACGGTTCCCTCCTGGCGGACAGCTTGGGCGACAGCCAGCAGCTCGCCAGCTTGAGCGTCGCCTGGGGCAGCTCCGCCGAGGACTCCTTCTGGCTGCTGCTCATCCAGAGCGAGGATATTCCCTGAGATGGTACCTTTCCGCTTCCGTATAAGAAAACAGAGCCCCCGGCCTTCCACGCGATGGCCGGGGACTTCTTTTTCCGGTAAGGTATACTTTTTTGGACAGCCTTCTGTAGGGGCGGGCGCATTGCCTTTGGGACACAGGTGTGTTATGATGGAAAGGTCAAATCGCCCGCCTGCAACCAGAGCTGGGAGGACCTGACGCCCGCCGAACAGGAAGAGGTCCGGCAGGCTTACGAGGATATTCGCAGCGAATGGACATCGGCCTTTTCCGGCGGCGGCCCGGAGGATCGTTTTACAAGGGACATCCTCCGCCAGGTGGACCAACTGCTCCGGTAAGCAGCATTTCCAAAAGCGGCTGCGTCACGGGGCCGCAAATGCAAGTATGAATGAAAAGGAGGCTTCTCTCTTGGCAAACATCATCATCGTCGGCGCCAACCAGGGCATCGGGTATTACATCGCCGAAAGGCTCCTGGCCCAGGGCCACTCCGTCGCTATTCTGGATACCAGTCTGGACCAGGCAAAAGCCCTGCAGGCGTCCTATCCCCAAAGGCTGCTGCCTGTCTGTGCCGACGCCCGGGACGCCTCCAGCATCCAAAGCGGCGTAGCGCAGACCGTCACGGCCTTTGGCTCCATCGACGCCGCCATTCACAACGCCTGCCTGTGTACATTCGCAAGCGAACCGGACACCGGTTACGACGTCTATCAAGATGTCCTGGACGTCAATTTTTTCGGCGCCCTGCGGCTGGTCAAGGCCGTCCTTCCCTATATGCGCAAGGCCGGCAAGGGCCGCATCATTTTTACCAGTTCCGGCGTCGGTGTCACAGGCTTCGTCAACATATCCCCTTATGCCTCATCCAAGGGAGCCATCGAGGCCCTGGCCAAATGCCTGGAAATCGAAAATCAGCCCTACGGGATCTCCTTTCACCTGTTCCACCCGCCCTTGACCAACACCGCTTCGGCGGCCGGGCTGCCCATCCCCAAGGAATTCAAGGCTGATGCCCGGACCGTAGGCTACGGCCTGGCCGACCATATCTGGTCCCAAAAGTTTGTGATCTGCCATTCTGCGCTCCAGTCTCTTCAGATCCGGTTCTCCTACCGTCATCCTTTGTGGACCGGCCGGCTGATGACCCGAATGACCCAGCGCGCCGCCCAGGAGCGCTGAGACAATTCCGCCAGACTGTCAAAAAAGTCCCGTCCAGCCGACATGTGCGGATGGACGGGACACATACAGGGAAATTGAGCGCTGAGAGTGTGCGAGGCCGCAAGGCCGAGTGCGCGGTTCAGCGCTCAATTTTGTCCCCAGGGGGATACCAGGGGGAAGGAATTTCTGTCCCGCGTATGCGGGCAGAAATGGGTTCCCCCTGGAGCGTGGAGCTTTTGCGACACGCTGAATTCCGCATGCACGCCCCGCAAGGCCCGCGATCGAGGAGCAATGGCAACAACCAAAACACCGTCTGCGGGGAGCTCTCAGTATTCCGCATAGTCCCGTATTTTCTGCACCACGCCCAGATAGTCGTGGGCCGTCCCGGCGAAATGCTCCGGGTGGATGGGGTGGTGGATGTTGTAGAGGACGCCGGTTTCACCGGTCCTGCCCAGGTCGCTTTCGTCCAGGTGTCTCTCGTCTATGTGGGCGCTGACGATCTCCAGGCAGGCCAGAACGTAATCGTCCCCCTCTGCGATCTCCTTCTCCCACTTGAAACGGCATTCCAGGTTCATGAAACACTCCTGGATCATCGGGGCGTTGACCTGGTCTGCCCGGACTGCCGTCAGGCCGGCCGCCGCGATTTCGTCGGTGTCGAAGCCGTTGTTCCGGCAGGTGGACATACACCGGTCGTACAAATCGGCGGACATAAAATTGATGACCGCCTCCCCTGCCTCATGGAGGGTCTGGTACAAATGTCCATGTTTGCTGACGGCAGAAACGATGGCAAAATAGCCGTTTTTTCCGCCGGTGAAGGTCGTCCAGGACTGCATACAGGCATTGGACAGCCCGTTGCTTTTATACGAGGTGACGATATAAAGAGGCGACGGAATGGAGAGGACAAACTCCATCCAGTGGAACCCGTACATCTCCATGTTTTTCATAGATGCAGGCAGGGCGCTGTATGTCTTTTTCATGGGGACCTCCTATTCGTTTTCAATGGGTGTTATGCTATCGTACCTACTGCATTTACTGCTTTATTCCTGACGGCGCCGGTCATGGTCCGGTAACGATTCCCATTGCCGCAGCCGCCGCAATGTCCGCCCATCTGCATGGGACATAGCCCACAATTCAATCCGCAAAGGGAAAGCAACCGGTTCTTCCGTGTGAAACCTTTCTACTACCCCCGCCCTTATACCAACTATTACATGTACCATACCCGCGGAAATAAGAGAGAGCACAGCGCCCAGCACGATTCCTTTCACGGCCCCCACTAGATGGAACGCATAATCCTTATATGCTTTGTCCATATCCTCGGTATCGGGTATTCTCAGCTTTCTGCTGTGGCAAAAAACACCTATATCCAACACGAGCGCATCAAAAAGATCAACAGACGCGAATAAGATAAACACATGAACAAACGCTGTTTGAAATGTGCGGGCACCTGAAAAATAAGCGATTGCCGCCAAAACAACCATGGATGCCAAAACGGCTGCTATCTTTTTGGATATATGCTTCTTTTCGGTTGCTTGAATGGAGTCTTTATACTGCGGCAGAGACTCCACCCTTTTCCGTATTTCCGGCGGATAGGACATAATATATTTTATGGGTGCTTTGTACTGTGTCCATAATATGACCAGCGCAAAAAGGGCACACGCAATGACACATTCCATGACCAGCAGCATTGGCTTTTCCTCCATATAAATGCAGTTTGTTACTCCCCGCTCCCCTGCAGCGTTTCGATCTCCGCAAAAGGGATCGTCACAACTTTTTCTTTCTCCAGCCCCGGGCCTTTGGGCTGGCCTTCCAGCGCAAGGCGCAAAGTTTTCGCTATCGGGTCCAGGGCCTGGATGGCGCCGGTCGTGGTCTGGTAGCGGCCCACCGGCGGGTCAGCCGGACAGCACAGGTCGGGCACGAAGTATCGCACCGTCACCGTCATGCCCCGGCGCAGTCCGGCCAGCCGGGCCGAGAGGGCGGACTTCTCCTCCTCGGAGAGCTCTGCCTTGGACACCCGCAGGGTCTGGGCTCCCTCTTCAGAAATCTCGTCATCGAAGCCCCGCAAAGCTGCAAAGGGGCTGAAAATTTTGGCGCGGTTTGCCACGCTCATCCGAGGGTGCTTGGCGGATGGCACGGGGCGTTCCAGATATAGAATATCGGCGTATTTTTGGCTGACGATGCGGCCCTCTTTCGAGTTCTTGTAATCATCCATGGCAGTTCCCTCACTCAGCCTTGTGGCCGCCGATCCGCCCGTTGCGGTCCCGCATGGTCGCCCCTTCCAGATAGTTGGAGCCCTTGAGCACCGCGTTTTTGCCGAACCGTTTCTTGAGCCCCAGCATGGCCTCCTGGAGGCTTTTTTCTTTTTCCAGCCTGGCGGCGTCGGTGAAAAAGTCGGTCTGGAAGATGCCGGGGTCCTTCACCACCCGGTTGGCGGTGAGGGTCAGGCGGCGGATCGTCAGCTTGGGGTCCGCGATGCGGTCGAACAGGGCCGCTGTGGCGGCCTGCAGCTGGCTGCCCAGGTTTGTAGCCGACTCCAGCCGGACGCTGCCGTGGGCGGGCTTGGGCAGGGTGCGGCCGTACCGGTCAATGTGCACCGGGCCCCGGTAGCCGCCCTTGTCGCAGTTTTCCCGGTCGTAGCCGATGTCCAGGGTCAGGCCGTCGGTAACAAGGCCCTTGTCCATCAGCTGATAGACCAGGCTGTCGGTCATCTCCTGGACGATGAGCCGTGTTTTTTCGCAGTCGTAGGGGCAGGACAGCACCTGCCCTTCACAGATGCTGTTCGTTTCGGGCTGGTAGGCGTTGATCTCCTTCATGCCGCAGGGCTCGAGCCCCCAGGCGTGATCGATCAAAATTTCCGCGTCCACCCCGAACTCCCGGTACAGCATATCCTCGTCGTAGAGGCTGGCGCGGGCCAGTTCCCCCATGGTGTGGATGCCGTGCTTTTCCAGCCGGCGCACCGTGCCGGGGCCTACCTGCCAGAAGTCGGTCAGGGGCTTGTGGTCCCACAGCAGGTAGCGGAAGGATTCCTCGTTCAGCTCCGCGATGCGGACGCCGTCCTGGTCGGGGGCAGCGTGCTTGGCGGTGATGTCCATGGCCAGCTTGGCCAGGTAAAGGTTGGAGCCGATACCCGCTGTGGCGGTGATGCCGGTGGTGTAGAGCACCTCCCGGATCATGGTTTTGGCCAGGTCGTGAGGGGCCATGTTGTAGTAGGCCAGATAGGGCGTGGCGTCGATGAAAACCTCGTCGATGGAGTAGACCACCATGTCCTCGGGGGCCACATATTTCAGGTAGATGCCGTAGATTTGACGGGAGACCTTCTCGTAGTAGGCCATTCGGGGCGGGGCCACCAGGTAACTGATTTCCAGAGACGGGTCCGCCACCAGAGCCTTGGCGTCGTAGCTGGGGGCGGACAGAGTCCACTTGCCCTCCTTTTTCACGGCGGCGCGGCTGCGAATGGCCGCCCGCAGCCGGGCGTCGTTGGCCTCTTTCACCTTCTGCACCACCTCGAACAGCCGCGCCCGCCCCGGGATGCCCAGCGCCTTGAGGGAGGGCGACACCGCCAAACAGATGGTCTTTTCGGTGCGGCTGGCGTCTGCCACCACCAGATTGGTGGTCAGAGGGTCCAGGCCCCGGGCGGCGCACTCCGCCGAGGCATAGTAGCTTTTCAGGTCGATGGCAAAGTAGGTGCGCGGACCAGACATGGCGGCCACCCTCCCCTCTCGGAATTTCACGCGGTGACAGTCTTTTCCACAAACCACCGGCCCACCCGCCCGATGAACTGCGGGCCGATGTGCTCGAAAAAGAGGCGACGTTCCCGCCCCTGGATCAGGACGGTAAAGCAATCCCCTGCCCTGTCGTTGCCCACCGCTCCCGCCGGGCGGAAATCCCGCACCGCCTCGATGGCGAAGGTGCGCCCGTCCGCCCAGGTGATGGACAGGGGCACCATGGAACCGGTGGTGTCAAACTCCGACGTCACTTTGACGTAGATGCGCTCGGTGTGAGGCTTTCCAGCTCTGCGGCCTTCCATGGAGGTCACCTTCCTGACAGTGATGTTGAATCTTTATCTATATGGTAACGCAGAAGGTTCGAGTTGTCAATATATAGATTAAAAACAACTTTAAGTTTTGTTTTGGTGCAATGCAAAAACCCCGCCCTATCGAGGGGCGGGGCAGACTGTCAAAAAAGTCCCGTCCAGCCGACATGTGCGGATGGACGGGACACATACAGGGAAAATGCTGGTACAGCTCGTCCTGATAGAGTTCCGGCCCGTAGGCCCGCATCAGGTCCGGGTTGTCGCTGGCATACCGCGCAAAATCAAAATCGCGCACGGGGTCCGCCGCACTCGCCCCCACCGCCAGCAGCGCGCAGCTTGCCAGCAGCAGCGTCAGGCAGCACAGCACACGGTAAAAAGATCGCTTCATAATTGGTTGACCTCCTCACATTCCAGCCGCATGGGTGCGGCCGTTCTTTATCTTAAGCATAGCAAAAAACGCCGCTCAAGTAAAGCTTTTTTACCGGATGCGCATTTCAAAACAGTTGAACTTGTCCGCCTCCTGTGTTAGGATGTATCCACCGAATATAATAGGAAGAAAACTCCGCTGCGCCCCAAGGAGGTGCCCATGTTTTTAGAACCCATCACCTGCCAGGACAAGTTGGAAATCTGCAGCTGGAAATACGAAGGCGTATATTCAGTCTACAATCTGCCTCCCTATCAGGAACTTGCAAAGCGGCAGATGGCTTTCGCCCACCCGAAAAAAGAGAGAAACTATTTTGTCTGCCGCCGGTGCAGCACACTGATAGGATATGTCAACCTGTTTGAAAAGCCGGCTGGCGTATTCATCGGCATGGGCGTCGCACCCGCCTTGTGCGGACAGGGCTACGGCCGGCAGATCCTGTCGGCAGCCGTCGTCCTGTCTCAAAAGCTGTACCCGGGCAGGACGCCCTACCTGGAGGTGCGCTGCTGGAACAAGCGCGCCATACGCTGCTATGAGGCGGCAGGCTTCCAGATCGACGGGCCTGCCCGCTCGATCGAGACCCTCACCGGGCCGGCCGATTTTTACCGGATGCTGTACCGCCGGTGAAAAGCAGGCATCTTGAAGCTTGAAGAAAAAGAAAACACGCCGAATCGCTCGATCCGGCGTGTTGAGCGCGTCGAAAAACGATACGCTTGGGCGGACGGTTCAGGACCCGGGCCGCCCGTTTTGGATAAGTTCAGCGCACCAGAACAACCGCCACGTCATTGACGTTGGTGCCGGTGGGACCGGTGACGATCAAGCCGTCCACAGCCTGCAAGGCGTGGTAAGCGTCGTTGTCGGCCAGGACGGCGCCGGCGTCCAGCCCTCTGGCAGCCAAAGCCGCTGCGGTATCCCCGTCCACATAGCCGCCGGCGGCGTCGGTGGGGCCGTCGGTGCCGTCCGAGCCCACGCTGAACACCGCGGCCGGCAGCCCCGCCAGGCCCGGAGCGGCCGCCAGGGCCAGCTCCTGATTGCGCCCGCCCAAACCATGGCCGGTCAGGCGGACCACCGTCTCGCCCCCGGCCAGATAGGCTGCCTTTTGGCCCCGGCCGGCGTGAGTGCGGGCGATGTCTGCCAGAAAGCGGCCGGCCTCCCGGGCCTCGCAGTCCAGGTGGTCGGTCAGCAGGACGGGTTGGTAGCCCAGCTGCCCGCAGGCTGCGGCGGCCGCAGCGCACAGCTCCCGGACGCTGCCGGTGATGTGGGTCTCGACGTTATCCAGCGCTTTGGGAGTCTCCTGCTGCAGGCAGGCGCGGGCCGCCTCGGACAGGCGGAGGCCGTACGTTTCGGCGATGGCCTGGGCCTGGGCGCAGGTGGAGCGGTCGGGAACGGCAGGCCCCGAAGCGATCATATCCAGAGGGTCGCCCAAAATGTCGCTGAGCACGATGCTGTAGACCCGCGCCGGGGCGCAGGCCAGGGCGAACCGCCCGCCCTTGACCGCCGACAGCCGTTTGCGGATGGTGTTCATCTCGACGATGTCTGCCCCGCAGGCCAGCAGCTGCTGGGTGATGTCCTGCAGCTCCCCGCCGGGGATGAGGGGCTTTTCAAACAGGGCGCTGCCCCCGCCCGACAGCAGAAAGAGGACGGTGTCCGTCTCTTTGGCTCCGGCCACCAGGTCCAGCGCGGCCTGGGTGGCCCGGAAGGAATTTTCGTCCGGCACCGGATGCCCCGCCTCATAGCAGGCGACGCCGGGCAGCTGCCCCTGCACGTGGCCGTATTTCGTCACCACTACCCCGGCGTCCACCGGGCCCAGGGCCTCCACCGCCGCCCGGGCCATCTGCCAGGCGGCTTTGCCAGCTGCCACCAGCAGCACCCGCCCGGGAAAATGCCGGCCCTTCAGCGCACGGCGGACCGCCTCGTCGGGCAGGACGGCGGCAATGGCGGCGCGGATGATGGCATCCGCATCCTGACGCAGCTTCTGATCCATACAGCTCGACTCCTTTTTGTTACAGCAGGCCCGCTTCGGTCATGGTTTTGAGAAAGCCCTGGCGTGCGGGCCCTTCGGGGGTGCGCAGAGTGGGCAGGTAGGGCACGCCTACCTTGCGGCCCCGCAGTGCAGCCATATCCTTGGCGGCGACCGGGAAGCTGGCCGCGTCCATCGACAGCCGCACCGGGTCGAGCTTGAACTGGGCCTCCAGGCTGCCGGCCAGGTCGCCGGCAGCATACTTGTTGTAGACGTCGGTGATCAGCTCGGGCATGAAGTTGGCCGCGGTGCAGACGCCGCCCACCGCCCCGTGACAGAGGCTGGCGTACAGCAGGGTGTCTTTGCCGCCAAAGACCTTGAAGCCCACGTCCCGGGTGCGGCGGATGAACTCCGCCGTCTGGGTGATGTCGCCGCTGGTATCCTTCATGCCCACGATGTTGGGCACGTTGTGGGCCAGCTCGTCCACCAGCCGGGCGCTGAGGGTGTAGCCCACCCGGCCGGGGTTGTTGTAGAGCAGCACCGGCGTTTCGGGAACGCTTTCAGCGATGGTCTTAAAGTGGTTGTACAACTCGTCGTAGGTGGGCTTGAGGAACATGGGCTGCAGGACGCTGACGGCGGCCGCGCCATTCTGAGCGGCCATCCGGGCCAGGCGGCAGCACTTTCGGGTGCTGATGGCGCCGATGCCGAAGTAGACCGGCACCCGGCCGGCGGCCTGATCCACCATGATCTTCAGGCCGCGCTCCATTTCGTCCTCTTCCACCATGTAGAACTCGCCGTTGGAACCAAACGCCAGAATGCCGCTGACCCCGCCTTCAATGACATAGTCCACCTGAGCGCGCTGGCCGGCCTCGTCGATCCGCTCGTTTTCGTCAATGACGGTCAGGATGGGGACCACGACGCCTTTCATAAAATCGGTCTGCATTGTTTTGTCCTCCTCGGTCGCGCCGCTCAGCGGCCGATCTCGATGCCGGTCAGGTATTCATAATAGTGGGCAATGGCGCTGTGGTCTTTCTGGCCCTCGCCGCGGTTGTGCAGCCACTGCAGGATCTCCTGCACCTCGGCGGTCATAGGCACCGGTGCGCCCACGGCGTGGGCACAGTCGAGGACGTTGTTCAGATCCTTGATGTGCAGGTCGATCTTGAAGCCGGGCTTATCGTTGCCTTCGATCATCATGGGGGCCTTGGCGTTCATGACCGTGGAGCCGGCCAGGCCGCCCTTGATGGCGGCAAAGACCGAAGCCGGGTCCACACCCGCTTTCTGGGCCAGGGTCAGGGCCTCGGCCAGAGCCTGGATGTTGCAGGCCACGATGATCTGGTTGGCCAGCTTGGTGGTGTTGCCGGCGCCCACCTCGCCGCAGCGGACCACCGAGGCCCCCATGGCGGAGAGGATGTCCTTGCATTGGTCGAAGATCTCCTGTTTGCCGCCCACCATGAAGGACAGGGTGCCGTCGATGGCTTTGGGCTCGCCGCCCGAGACGGGGGCGTCCAGCATCTCGACCCCTTTCTCGGCCAGGGCGGCGGCGATCTCCTTGGAGGCGACCGGGTTGATCGAACTGCAGTCGATGAAGATGCTGCCCGGCTTCATGTGGGACGCAACGCCGTTGTTGGCATCGCCCAGCATGACCTCCTTGACCTGGGGGCTGTTGGGCAGCATGGTGATGACCACGTCGCAGCTTTCGCCGATCTCAGCCTGGGTCGCACCCCGGGCGCCGGCGGCCTCCAGCTCCTGGATGGGAGCCTGGCTGCGGTTGTTGACCAGCAGATCCGTATATCCGGCCTTGAGCAGATTTTTTGCCATGGGCTTGCCCATGATGCCGAGACCAATAAAACCAATTTTCATCGTGAGATTCTCCTTCCCGACCAATAGCATTTTCATCAAACAGTATAGCCGGCGGCCTGCATACCGTCAAGCAGCAGCTCGACCAGGTCGCTGCTGGGCGCGTTGTCGTAGTCCATCGTATCGAACACCTGCTGGTAGATGCCGGTGCCCTCTGCTTTCAGGGTGTCATCTTCAAACAGGGGGTCCAGCTGGAATGCGCAGAAATCCATGACCCGGGCATTCGACTCCTCCACCAGCGGATCGATGGCCCCGGCGGCCTCGGCATAGGCCAGGCCCGCCTTGGAAGCAGGGATACCGCACTCAGACCCCATGATGGATGCACCGGTATCTTCGTTCAGCAGGAAGTTGATCAGCATGGCAGCCTCGGCAGGGTGCTGGCAGGTCTGGGTGATGGCAAGATCCATCGAAACTTTGGTAAACCCGCCGTTGTAGTCGCCGAATTTGATTTCGTCGCCGACTGTAAAGCCGTCGCGGTTTTCTTCATCCAGTGCCTCCTTGTACTTGGGCGCGGAAGAATCCCACTCGAAAAAGCCAGCCACCTTGCCGGTGATCCATTCGGCTGACTGATAGACAAGATTTTCCCCGTTGATGCCGTAGTAATCAGGCAGCGGCATGAGGACATGATGCTCGACCAGGCTGCGCATAAAGTCAAATCCAGTGGCAATCTCTTCCGGAGTATAATTCAGGGTGGAGGTGTCAGGGTCGGCCCACTCCTTGCCGTACATGGATTCCAGATAGAAAACCATCAGGATCATTCGGTCGTAGCCAGGCAGATGCAGGGGATAATAATCATCCCCCAGGACGGTTTTAAAAGTTTCTCCTGCGTTATACAAATCTTCCAGCGTTTTTGGATAATCCTCCAAACCTGCTTTGCGGAAAGTCGTCATGTTCCAGTAGAAAATGCGCCCGGTCATTGAGGTGGGCACCGCCTGTTGGGAGTCAGCTACAAAGCAGAGGTCAATGGCGCTCTGATCCCACTGGGAGAAGTCGATGTAATCGCTGTATTCGCGCAGATCGGTGAATACCTGGCCCTGACCCGAATATTTGTACATCCAGTTCCAGTTGATCTGGCAGACATCTTCCGCCACGCCGCCGGCAAATTTGGTGGACATGGTATCTTCCCAACGGGTCCATGCCGAAAAGGTTGGGTTCACCGTGATGTTGCCGTGCTCTTCCATAAAAGCGGCGATGGCTTTCTGGTATGCCTCGTGGCGGGACTCGCCAGCCCATCGCCTTTTCCACAATGTTGGCAAGGCCGCCTTTTTTGTTGCCCGGGGTGGGGTTGGCGTCCCGGCCGACGCCGCCGGCGGCCAGATAGTCGTCGTACCATTTCATCTCGGCGGCCAGCTTGTCCCGTACCCCGGCGCTGACGCAGCGGGCGGCCAGCATGTGCACGCCGTCCCGCACTTCGGTCACCTCGCTGAACAGCACCGTTGCGCCGCCCCGCACCAGCATATCGGCGGCATAGCCGGCGCTGGGATTGGCGGTGATGCCGCTGAAGGCGTCCGACCCGCCGCACTGCATCCCGATCAGCAGTTCGCTGAGGGGCAGCTCTTCCCGGCGGCGCCGGTCGAGCCTTTGCAGCTTGCGGTCGGCCATGTCCAGGATGGCCTGCATCATGGCGTCATGGCCGGCGTAATCCTGCAGGGTCAGGACGTTTTCGGGGGTGATGTCCTCGGGGGGCAGCACCCGGTCGTAGGTCAGCTTTTCGCACCCGAGGCCCACCACCATGATCTCGCCCCCAAAGTTGGGGTGGCGGATCAGGTTGCTCACCGCACGGATGGGCAGATACGCCAGCGGCGCGTTGATGGCGACCCCGCAGCCGTAGGGATGGGTGACGGCCACCACGCCGTCCACGTGGGGGTATTTCGGCAGCAGCTCTTTTTTGATCCGCTCCACCGCCACTTTCAGCACGCCGGCGGCGCACTGGACGGTGGTGACGATCCCCAGCAGGTTGCGGGTGCCGGCGGGGCCCATCTTGTTGCGGTAGCCCAGCCAGGTGGTGCGGGTGGGGGCGGGCAGTTCCTCCGCTGCCTTGATGCGGGTGCCCCAGGGCATATCGGTCAGGGCCGGGCTTTCGGGCAGGTCGAGCATATGCTCGTTGATCCAGCTGCCGGCGGGAATATCTGCTTTGGCGTAGCCCAGCACCACCCCGTAGCGGACGATCTCGCCGCCGGCGGGGATGTCCCGCAGGGCAATCTTGTGGGCCTGGGGGATGGGATCCCGGGTGACGAGGCCGCCCTCCAGTTTGGTACCGGCGGGCAGATCGTGCACTGCGACGGCGACGTTGTCATGGTCGTTGATTTGAATGGTCAAGCGTTCCGGCATTGTTTTCACCTCGTTTGAAGATTACAGGCCGGCAAAGTCGGCCACACGGTCCAGGATCTCTGCGGCGTCCTTTCGGGTCACCGGCTGCCCGGGGCCAAAGCGCCCCCGCTCATCCAGGAACATAAAGCCAAAATAAAGCGCGCGGGCAATGTTGGTGCCGTAGTTGGCGGGCACCTCCGCCACATCGGCGCAAAGCGGCATGGTGGTGGAGGCGTTGCGGTAATTGACCCCGCAGGCCTGCATGGCTACCGTCGCCATTTCCTGGCGGGTGACGGTCTGCTCTGGACAAAAACGCCCTCCCTCCAGGGGCAGAAAGCCGTTGGCCGAAGCCAGGCAGGCGGCGGTTTCATCGCAATCGGCCGGGCGCGGCCCGGTCTGGTCCGGGTCGGCCAGGGGCAGGAGCATTCGGGCCAGCTCGGCGCGCGTCACCGGCTGCTGGGCATGATCCAGCACGGGGGCGGGCAGCATACCGCGGCAATACAGCCGGGCGGCTGCGCCTTCCGCCCGGGCAGGCAGGACGCGATAGGGGCGGCTGCACACCCGGCATCCGGGCGGATGCTCGGCCCAGAGGCGCAGCCATTGGACCGAAGGCGTGACCAACCGCGGGCCCGTGCCGCAACCGGTCCAGTGCTGTCCGTCGGAGGAGCACTCCCATTGGAAAAGGAACGGGCTGTCCGCCACACAGCTGTACGCCCTGGCCTCGACTACGGCGCCGGGGCTGGGCGCCCCCAGAATCCGCACCCCATCGGGGCGGGGATAGGATTTGCCGTTGATGACGACTTGTTCGACCACCGCGTCCTGCCAGTTTCTGCCGTGCAGCGGACGGCGGACGCCGTCGATGACGATGTTGCGCAGCACCAGGCCCCGGATGGGCACCTCCGGAAAGGATTCCAGAAAGATCCCGTAATCCCCGCCGGATGCCCGGATGTTTTCAACGGTAATGTCGCGGAAGAGCGGGAGAAAGTTGCCGCTGCGGCCGTCCTCATAGAGCATGGTGCCGTGAACGGCTGCCCCGTGGACGTGCTCCATCACGCTGTTGCGCAGAACGATCTGCTCCACCCGGCCGCCCCGCCGGGCATTCGTCTTGAGCCGGAGCGCGTAGGTCAGGTTGGGGCTGGAAAAGCGGTTGTTATCCGCCAGGACCCGCAGGATCCCGCCGCTCATCTCGCTGCCCAGTGCGATGCCGCCGTGGCCGTCTGCAAAATCGTTGTTTTCGATCAGGATGTCGGTGCAGGGCAGATCGGCTTCCCGGCCGTCCCGGTCGCGGCCCGACTTGAGGCTGATGCAGTCGTCGCCGGTGTCGAAACGGCAGTTCCGGATCCAGACCCCCTGGCAGCTTTCGGGGTCGCAGCCGTCGTTGTTGGGTCCATGGCTGGACAGGGTGACCCCGTCCACCGTAACGCTGCGGCATTGGACCGGGTTGAGCTGCCACATGGGACTGTTCCGGAAGGTCACTCCCCGGATCAGTATCCGCTCGCACCGGATGAATTGGACGAAATTGGGCCGCAGCCAGCAGCCCTTGCCAAACACCCGCTGCCCGACCGGGACGCCCTCTTCGTTCATCCTGCGCAGAGCCGTGCGGGCCGCTGCCTGCAGGTCGGGCCGGTCCTCCGACCAGGCCTCTTCCACCTGATGGTGCCAGTCCCACCAGTGGGAGGCATCGGCTCCGCCGTCCAGCACGCCGGACCCGGTGACCGCAATGTCCGCCGCATCGCAGGCGTAGAGCAGGGCGCTGTAATTGTAGCAGGGGGTGGCCTCCCAGTGGGAAAATACCACGGGATACTGTTCTTCCGGGTCGCCGGCGATGAACTGCACCAGGGTGTCGGGCGAGCCCAGCCGCAGCTCCACGCCGCTTTTCAGATGGAGTGCGCCGGTGCGGTAACAGCCCGCCGCCAGCTCCAGCACGCCGCCCAGGCGCTGCGCGTGTCCCCCTCCGCGCTGAGCAAATTTCTATCCGAATGCGAGCGGAATTTTGGCTCTCCCCTTTTTCTGCGCTATGGGCGGCGGCTTTATCCCACCGCGGTCGGCCGGGATGTGATCAACGCGGCCCAGCGTATCCTGGATGAGCAGAGCCGGATGCTGCTGACCATGAAAGAGGTCACGGGCCGCAGCCGCCAGATCCGTCTGGCCACCGCGCCCAACCGCGGCGCGATCATATACAGCAAGATCTACCGTCCTTTTTCCCGCCGCTATCCCGATGTCGCCCTCAGCCTGACCGAGCTGTATGCCGCCGAGCAGCCCCGGGCCATTGCCCGGGGGCAGATCGACCTTGCCCTGGGCGCGGGGCCGTCCAGCCCCGGGACGGCGGATGTCCCCGTCGCCTACGAAGAGCTTTTGGTCTCTCTGCCGGCGGCCCACCCGCTGGCCAAACAAGATGCCATCCGCCTGCAGGATCTGCGGGACACCCCTTTTGTCCTGCAGGGCCCCCGCCACAGCATCCGCATCCTGGCGGACAGCCTGTTTCAGGCAGCCAGCTTCCAGCCGGTCGTCGCATTTGAATCGGACGACGTCCTGCTGGTCGATTCCATGCTGCACCAGGGCGTCGGCGTGGGGCTCATCAGCCGGGTGCATGTTTTTCCCTGCGATGAACTGGTCTACCGCCCCCTGGACCCGCCGGCCCAGCAGACGCTCCATCTGCGCTACCCGCTGGGGCATACCCTCACCCAGGAGGAACGCTATCTGGCGGCCCTTCTGGTCGAGGAACGCCTGACCGACCCGCGCTACCAGGCGGCAGACACCCCCTTTGTGCGCCAGCTCCGGGAGGAAGCCGCCGCCCCCGAAACCGCAGCCGGCCATCCGGAAGGCAAAGCCGGCGACGCGGGTCCCACCCGCGGAACGGCACAGGAGCTGAGCCTTGACAGCAAGGTGATGGAGTATCTGACCGCCATCGTGGAGGAAAAGAGCCTCTCCGGCGCGGCGGAGCGCTTTTTTCTTGCCCAGTCCGCCCTCTCCCGCTATCTGCGCGGGGTAGAGGAGACCGTCGGGATGCCGCTCTTTTCGCGGGAACACAACCGCCTGCGGCCTACCGCGGCGGGCGCTGTGTTCGTCAACGGCGCGCGCAACATCCTGCACATCGAGCAGGAGATGTTCGCCCGGGCCAAGGCCTATCATGACGGCCGGGGCGGGCGGCTCTATCTCAGCTGCGACCCCATGTTTTCGGGTCTTCTGCGCAAAAAAGTGGAGCCCGCATTTCGCAGGCTCCACCCGGAGCTCTCTTTTGTGATCGCCGAGCAGGATCAAGCGCAGACGCTGGAGGCTCTCGGCAATTCCTCCGCCGACTTCGGCGTCCTGCTCTCCGCCGCCAGCACCCATCCGCTACTGCAATGTGATGTCCTTGACGTCACCGAGCTGGTCTACTGTTTCGGCCCCGACGGCGCCCCTGCCGGGTGGCAGGCCGGAGACCCTTTGCCGGCTTGCTTTCTGCCGCGGCCGCAGCTTTTGGCCGAGAAAGGCTCCACCCTTCGCGCAGAGCAGGAGGCGGCGCTTGCCCGGCAGCCCGGCGCTCTGCCGCCCGCTGCCTGCGAGGCAGGCTTCCCTTTGCTGCAGCGGCTTGCCAACCTCGGCTTGACCGACGCCGTCCTGCCGCTGCACCTGCTGGATTGCACCCGCCACGACCGCTGCGCGGCCTTCGACCCTCCAAGGCCCCTCTATCTGCTGCTGGCCTGCCACGCCGCCCGCACCCTGCCGCCCGCGGCGCAGGATCTGCGCCGGATCATCCAGACAGAGCTGGCCGGCACCATGGCGCTGCCGGCGGCCGACTAACCCCCAGGGCGTATCATTTTAGTTGACATTCTGCATACATCTCGCCGTCTTTTCATTCAATTTTTTCATAAAAGTCCTTTTTATAACCCTTTTAAAGTGTTATCTTATATTTAGCAAAGCTCCTGTTCCTTCCCAATTTATCAGAAAGGGTGAAAATCATCGTGCAAAGCCAACATTCAACCGCATTTCTTGCGCATCTGTCCGAGGATAAGAGCCGTGTGCAGACAGTGCTGGAGCACCTGGAGGGCACCGCGGCACTGGCCGGGCAGTTTGCTCTCCCCTTTGGGGGCGACGAGCAGGCCCGCCTGGCCGGGATGCTCCACGACATCGGCAAATACAGCGAGGCCTTTCAAAGGCGGCTGCAGGGCAGCAGCTGTACGGTGGACCATTCCACCGCCGGCGCGCAGGAAGCGTTCCGCCTGCGGCAGCCGGAAGTGGCCTTCGCCATTGCCGGCCACCACAGCGGCCTGCCGGATGGCGGTTCTTCCACCGACCGCAGCGAGAGGCCCACCTTATTCGGACGGCTCAAAAAAGCCGTCGAGCCCTGCGAAGCCTGGTCCCGGGAGGTCCAGCCCAGCCTTTCAAGCGCAAAACGTCCGGCGCAGATCGCGCCCGACAATCTCAGCGAAGCCTTTTACACCCGAATGCTCTATTCCTGCCTGGTAGACGCCGACTTTTTGGACACCGAAGCCTTTATGCGGGAAGAGCCTGCGCCGCGCGGCGGGTATGCGCCCCTCTCCGACCTGTTTCAGAAGCTGCGGCAGCACATTGCCCCCTGGCTGACGCCTTCCAACGCGCTGAACCGCAAGCGCTGTGAGATCCTGCAGCGCTGCCTTGATGCCGGTCGGGAACGGCCCGCCGGCCTTTATACCCTGACGGTCCCCACCGGCGGCGGCAAAACCGTTTCCTCTCTGGCTTTTGCCCTCGCCCACGCCGTAGCTCACAACCTGTCCCGGGTCATCTATGTGATCCCCTACACGTCCATCATCGACCAGACCGCCGATACCTTTCGGAGCATCCTGGGGGATGAAAATGTCCTTGAACACCACTCCGGCGCGGACTATTTTGCCAGCGATGATGCGGTCGATGCCGCGCTTTACCGCAAATCCCTTGCAACAGAGAATTGGGATGCGCCTGTGATCGTCACCACAGCGGTGCAGTTTTTTGAGTCCCTCTACAGCAACCGGCCGTCCCGCTGCCGTAAGCTGCACAACATTGCCAACAGCGTTGTGATTTTCGATGAAGCGCAGACCCTGCCCGTCCATTCTCTGCTGCCCTGTGTGGAAGCCATCGGGCAGCTGGTGCAGTCTTACCGCGTCACCGCTGTGCTCTGCACCGCCACGCAGCCGGCCCTGCAGCCTCTGTTCGCGCAGCTGGCGCCCCGCCTCTCGATGCAGGAGCTCTGCCCGGACACCTCGTCCCTCTACGACTTTTTCCACCGCACCACCTTGTGCCAGGCCGGCGCCTTGTCCGAAGAAGCGCTTGCCAGCCGGCTGAACGCCCAGCCGCAGGCCCTATGTGTGGTCAATCGCCGCTCCACAGCGCAAAAGCTCTATGCCATGCTGGAAGCGGAGGGGCGTTATTGCCTGACCACCCTGCTCTGCCCTGCCGACCGCAAGCGCCTCCTGAACGAGATCCGCGCCCGCCTGCTGGACGGCAAACCCTGCCGGGTGGTCTCCACCTCTTTGATCGAAGCAGGCGTGGACGTGGATTTTCCTGCCGCCTGGCGGGAAGAAGCCGGTCTCGATTCCATTTTGCAGACGGCGGGCCGCTGCAACCGGGAAGGGCTCCGTCCTGCCGCCGAAAGCCTGGTCACCATTTTCCGTCTGGAAGGCCAGCGCGCCCCGGCCATGATCCAGCCCAATGTGGATTCCACCCGCAATGTGCTGTCGCACTTTGCCGATCCGGCCAGCCCGCAGGCCATCGAAGCCTATTTTTCCTTTTACCGCACCCTGAAGGGCGACGCCGCCCTGGATCAAAAGGGGATCCTGGACGCCTTCCGCCGCGGTTACCAGGGCTGTGCCCTCCCGTTTGCCACCGTGGCGGAGCAGTTTCACCTGATCGACTCCCCCACCGTCACCCTCTATCTCTCCCTGCAAGAGAGCCAGCCCCTCATCGCCCAGCTGCAGGCCGGGCGGCCCAGCCGGGCGCTTTACCGCAAATTGGGCCAGTATGCCGTCCAAATTTATCCCAGCCACCTGCAGGCGCTTTTGGACGCCGGCGCGGCGGAGCTCCTGGACGGCGCTTCCTATCGTCTGACCGATCCTTCCCTGTACGACCAAAACACCGGCCTTTCTCTGGAAGTGGACACCGGCAACGCTCTTTTGATCTGAAACGCCACGAAAAGGGCGGCAAGAGGTCGCTCCTCTTGCCGCCGCTTTT
>ERZ1090868.474-NODE-474-length-22735-cov-7.121208_pt1 | contig 22735 bp, 26 predicted proteins | sample MGYA00478475_ERZ1090868 | MGnify/ENA primary metagenome ERZ1090868 (study PRJEB33644, sample SAMEA5815747) | chicken gut metagenome | biome: Chicken; feature: Gastrointestinal Tract; material: Caecum | place: Ireland | collected 2019-01-01 | study: A study of the...
TGAACTGCGGAGCGCGACGGGCAGCCTTGAGGCCGTATTTCTTACGCTCTTTCATACGCGGGTCACGAGTGAGGAAGCCAGCCTTCTTGAGGGCAGGACGCAGAGCCTCATCGTAGACGAGCAAAGCGCGGGACAGGCCGTGGCGGATAGCGCCAGCCTGGCCGGACACACCGCCGCCGTTTACGCGAACAACGATGTCGAACTTGCCTTCCAGCTCGTTCAGGGTCAGGGGCTGACGAACGATCAGCTTCAAGGTTTCCAAACCGAAGTAATCGTCGATGTCACGGTCATTGATGGTGATTTTGCCGGTGCCGGCGTACACGCGAACGCGGGCAACAGAATTTTTACGACGGCCAGTGCCGTAGAAATAAGGTTTCGTCTCGTACATTTCCGGTGCCTCCTATTACAGTGTGTAAGCTTCGGGCTTCTGAGCAACGTTCTTGTGCTCAGCACCCTTGTAGGTGCGCAGGCGCTTCAAAGCAGCAGCACCCAGTGTGTTGGAGGGCAGCATGCCCTTCACAGCCAGCATCATTGCCTTATCGGACTTCTCAGCCATCAAGGTTTTGTACTGAACGGCCTTCATGCCGCCGATCCAGCCGCTGTGATGATAGTAGTATTTATTGATCAGCTTGTTGCCGGTCAAAACCGCCTTATCGCAGTTGATGATAACGACGTGATCGCCGCAGTCAACGTTCGGCGTAAAGGTAACCTTGTTCTTACCGCGCAGCAGAACAGCGGCGGCAGCAGCAACGCGGCCCAGGGGCTTGCCTGCAGCGTCGATGACGTACCATTTGCGCTCTACTTTACCAGCTTTTGCAAGTGTGGTGCTCATGGTGTTTTCCTCCTAAATTGGTTCTATGCTTAAACGATATTCGTTCCTGAATGTCAGGCGCAAGTAAGATTATACTCAAAATCTCTTTCGGAGTCAACACCTTTTTCCTATTTTTTTAATTTAGATTTCACTATCTTTCATTTTCTCTTGTTTTCTCTCGTTTTCTCTTGTTTTCTTCGGTGCGATTTTTATTTTTGTTGTGCATTGTTCCGATGCTGCACCGATGTTTTTGTCATTTTTGACAGCTTTTGGCTGTATTTTGGCACAGCATGCCGCTTTTTGCAGCTTTTGTCAAAAACCCGTTTACGAATTCATAAAAAAAGTTTATACTGAAAAGTACGCGAAACAAAAACGACGGCTTTGCGCCGTCGCTGATAGGGGGAACGAGCGATGAAATTCGAGCGCCGCTGCTGGGCCCAGGTGGACCTCAGCGCTCTGCGTCATAATTTTCGCCTGATTCAAAGCATCACGCCGAACGCCGCCGTTATGGGGGTTGTCAAGGCCGATGCTTACGGCCACGGCGACTGGGCGGTAGCTTCCTTATTAGAACAGGAGGGCGCGAAAGCCTTTGCCGTGTCCGGCTTTGAAGAAGCCGTGCGCCTTCGCCGTACCGGGCTGCGCGCACCGCTTTTAATTTTAGGTTACACCGGCTGTGAAAATGCGGCCGAGCTGTCACGCTACGGCATTACCCAAACGGTGTTCTCCGCCGCTTATGCCGACGAGCTTTCCGCACAAGCGGTTCAGGCGGGTGTCACGGTCGACATTCATTTAAAAGCCGACACGGGCATGGGCCGCATCGGCTTTTCCGTCATTGATGATTTTGAAACGGCCATTTCCGAGATGGAGCGCGTTTGCCGTCTTCCGGGCTTGCGTGTACGCGGGCTGTTCACCCACTTTGCCGCCGCCGACTCGAATGCGCCCAACGACAAGGCCTACACCGCCGCGCAGTATCAGCTTTTCAAGCAGACGGCCGATGCGCTCCGGGCGCGCGGATGCACTTTAGAAATCTGCCATTGCTGCAACTCGGCAGGAACCATTTCCCTGCCCGATTACCACTGCGATCTCGTTCGCCCCGGCATTATTCTCTATGGTGAAAACCCGTCTGACGATGTGCGTTTAGAGGGTCTGCGCCCCGTGATGCAGCTGAAGGCGGTGGTGTCCATGGTAAAATGGGTGTCACCCGGCGATTTCATCAGCTACGGCTGCACGTTCCAAACTCAAAAACCCATGCGCCTTGCCACGCTGACCATCGGCTATGCCGACGGCTATCCGCGCGTGCTGTCGAACTGCGGCGTGGTTTCTCTGCACGGCAAGCCCGCACGCGTTACGGGCCGGGTATGCATGGATCAAATGATGGTCGATGTCACCGATATTCCCGAGGCCGCCGCCGGCGACATTGCCACGATTTTCGGCGATGCCCCCGCCATGAGCGTATGCGAAATTGCCAAGGCAGAAAACACCATCAACTATGAAGTGCTGTGCGATATCGGCCGGCGCGTGCAGCGCGTTTATGTTGACGGAGGAAAAGAAGTCAAATTTGTCAATTATCTGGAAACCGGAAAGGATGCGGTGCAATGAAAAAGCTGCTGGTTGTAGTGGATTATCAAACCGATTTCGTCACCGGTGCGCTTGCCAATCCTTTGGCAGAGCCGCTCGAAGCGGGCATTGCCGCGCGCGTCACACAGCATTTGTCCGAAGGCGGCGCAGTCATTTTCACGCTGGACACACACCCGGATGTCTACGAGGAAACGCGCGAAGGGCGCTTTTTGCCTGTCCCTCACTGCATCCGCGGCACAGAAGGCTGGCAGCTGCACGGCGCACTGCGCACCTATATGCAGGGCACACATGATGGCGTGATGCTGGTGGAAAAGGGCGCGTTCGGTGCGGCTTCTCTGCCCGGCGCGGCAATGACAATGTGCGGCGGCACTCCGCAGGAAATTGAAATCTGCGGCGTTGTCACGGATATCTGTGTCATTTCCAACGCCATTTTGCTTCATTCCGCCTTTTTAGAAACACCCGTCAAGATTCGCGCTGACCTGTGCGCCGCCATGAGCAAAGAGCAGCACGAAAACGCACTGAACATTCTGCGCGGCATGGGTTATGACATTGTCGGCGGCTGAGAAATTTTACTGCGCTTTCACGCGAACGGATACGCCCGCCGGCACACAAACGGCGCTGTCGTACTCCGTCTGCACCCAGCCAAAGCCTTCGCATAAATGGTCGGGGCATTGGCTGTCTATAAAGCGAATTTTTCCGTCCGTCACTTCCAGCGTCACGGGAAGTTTTGCACCCTCTATGTGATAAACGCCGTCCGTTTCCAGCGAAATGGTTTGCGTTTTACCGCCGATCATCTCCACAAAGGCGCTTTTTCCGGGCTTTGCGCCAAGATGCATCACCCACAGGCCTCCGGCCAGCGCGAGGATGACAGCGGCAAAAATCATATTTTTGGTTGTTTTCTTCAAAATAACGCTCCTTTTTGCTTGCGAAACAAAAATCCTATCTTATACTATAATAGAAGAAATCCGAATTGCAAGGAGTTTTTACAATGACAGAACAAGAATTGCTCACGCGCATCGACCGCTTTGTCGCGGAGAACGAGGCGCAGTTATTCACCGATTTGAAAACCTTGATTGATATTAACAGTGTGCGTGGTGAAGCCGCACCGGGCGCACCGTTTGGCGAAGGCGTGCGCCGCGCCATGGATGCCGCGCTGGAAATGGCACGCCGCTTTGGGCTTGTGACAAAAGACTGCGAGGGCTATCTTGCTTACGCCGACGTTCCCGGAAAAAGCGAAAAGCAGATTGCTACCATCACGCACTTGGACGTTGTGCCCGCGGGCAACGGCTGGAACACCGACCCCTTCTGCATGACGGAACGCGAAGGCTTTGTGCTCGGCCGCGGCACGGCGGACGACAAAGGCCCTGCCCTTTTGACCCTGTATCTTGCAAAGTTTTTCCGTGAGCTGTGCGATGAAACGGGCGAGCCTTTGCCCTACACATTGCGCATTTTACTGGGCGGCGCAGAAGAAACCGGCATGGAGGACATCGACTATTATTTAGAGCATTACCCGATGCCCGCGTTCTGCTTTACGCCGGACGGAGAGTTCCCCGTCGGCCACGGCGAAAAGGGCGGCTTCGGCGGCCACTTTGTCAGCGCACCTTTGCAGGGAAATCTGGTTGATTTTCAAGGCGGTGTTGCCGATAATGTCGTGCCCGATTTGGCGCATGCCCTCGTGCGCGCCGACTTTGCCGCTTTGAAAGAAACGAACGGCATTACGCTTGCCGACGAAGGCAACGGCATTGTGCGCGTAACCGGCCACGGCAAGGGCGGCCACGCCTCCATGCCCGCCGGAACGGTGAACGCCATTGCGCTGGTGGCAAACTATCTGCTCGATCACAAGCTTTGCAGCGAAGGGGAAAACGCCTATCTTTCCATGCTTCGCCGTTTGATGGCCTCCACGGACGGCTCTTCGTTCGGCATGGCGGCAAGCGACGATATTTTCACGCCGCTCACCTGCATCGGCGGTGTCATCACGATGAAAGACGGCGTGCTGAGCCAGTCCATTGATGTGCGTTTCCCCACGGGGATTACCGTGGAAGAAATGACGAACGCCTGCCGTACGCTGGCCGAAGAAGGCGGTGCAAGCTTTGAGCCGGGCAGCTCTCGTCCGCCGTTCTACGTCAGCGCCGACTCCCCGGAGATTGAAGCCTGTATCCGTTCGTTTAACGAGGTAACGGGCCGCAACGATAAGCCGTTTACGATGGGCGGCGGAACGTATGCACGCCACTTTAAAAACGCGGTCAGCTTCGGCATGGAAGAGCCGGAAGCGAATTATCCCGCCTTCGTCGGCACGATGCACGGAGCCAACGAAGGCGTGCCCAAGGCATTGATGCTCCAATCTTTAAAAATTTATCTGCTTGCGGTTGCCCGCTTGATGCAGCTGGAGTTTTAAGTCTATCAACATCCGTCGTCTTTTATGTCAAAAAGCGATGTTTTCAAAATGCCGCTCCTAAACGGGGCGGCATTCGTTTGTCAAAAAAGCTTCGCTTTTTCACAAGCTGAATCCCTATCTCAAATGGAAAAGAGGGCTCATCCCCCTTTTCCAAACCTTTTCCTCTTGCAGCCTGACTTCTTTGAACCAGGCGGCAGCTTTTCGACAGTGTTATGCCGAAACAAACAAATTTTCGATATCATTTTTATGAAAGCGTCTTATTGACAAGCAAAAATCAATTTGTTATGCTTTTACCGTAACAAGCGCAGAATGACTCTGTATTCTAAAAACCATCGTGCTTTCTCGGAGGTGACGCAAATGGGACTGACAAGCTTTCTCCCTCTCATCGCACTGGCCGTTATCATCCTTTTTCTCTTTTACGTTCTGCCGCGGCGTAAAAAGTCGTGCCCTTCAGACAATGTATCCCGCGGGCTGTACCATGCTGAAACTGCGCTTTTGGCGTGTTCGGTAGCTTTTTTTGCCGCGCTGAGTATCGAGAAAGCCGCGCCGTTATTCGTCCCGCCCGCTCACCACGCTTGGATGCGCATAGTGTACCCGTGGCTCAACGGCTTGTTTTGGGGTTCTTTACTGGCATGCGCCGTTGTACATTTGGTGTTAAAGCAAAAAAATCGTAAAGGGGGAAACCAAGCTTGAAGCGGAAACTTCAAACAGTGCTCACCTGCTGCCTTTTTATTGTCATGGGTATCGCACTCATCGGCTGCAGCGGCAGCGAATCCAGCCAAGGGAAAGTGCTGGAGCTTTATCAAAACTTATTCGCCGGACTGAGTGAAGAGGAGTATGCCGATTATCAGGAATGGCAAAGCAGCGCGCAAACCGCTGAGGAGGGGCTGGGCATGGTTTCTGCCGACCCGGAGGCCGTCCCCAGCTGGCTGAAAGAGCGTTTTGAAAGCCTGACTACCCCCGATTGCTTCAATAATATTTTGGGGCAATCCTTATTTATCATCCCTGTCAGTGCCTATGAAAAGGGTTATACCGTCGACACCCCGAAAACAAAGGTGACGCAAACCGACAGCGGCTATGATATCACCGGCACCCTTACCCTGAAAAAGGACGGCAGTGAACAGCAAGCCGATGTGTCTGTTTCTGTTCAACTAAACGAGGAAGGGCGCATCAACTTCCTTCGTATTAATAATCTGTCTGATGTTACCACTCTGCTTGCATAAGCAAAAAACCGTGAAGGCTTTGCCCTCACGGTTTTTTTGTATCATAAGAACATTATGCCATCAGCGGTTTCACGCCGAAGAAATACGCCAGCACCACCAAACCCAGCACAATGCGGTACCAGCCGAACACCTTGAAGTCATGCTTTTTGACGTAGTTCATCAAAAACTGAATGGACAGCATGGACACGATGAAGGCGGACAGCATACCGACAAGAAGAACAATCGCCTCCTGAGGAGTAAAATCCAGCCCGAATTTCAGCACTTTAATCAAGCTTGCGCCGAACATGACGGGAATTGCCAAAAAGAAGGTGAACTCCGCCGCCAGCGTTCGTGTACAGCCGAGCAGCATGGCACCGATGATGGTAGAGCCGGAACGCGAGGTGCCGGGAATTAAGCTGAGCACCTGAAACATGCCGATGCCGAAGGCAACGCCCCAGCTTAAATCGGCCAGCGTATGCACACGCGGCTCGGCATGTCGGTTTTCAATCCATAAAAATGCAATACCGTAAACAATCAGCATCGCGGCGACAACCACCGGCGTGTGAAGATGCTCCGTCATCCAGTCGTCGAGCGGCAGGCCGATGATCATCGCGGGCAAAATGGCAACGAGAACTTTAAACCACATCACCCATGTTTCTTTTACGCAAAAGCGGTCCACAAGGTACGAGGGCGCGCTTTGCCCGGAGGCACGCACGACACCCGAACGATTGCAAAACGGCCAAAGCTTTTCCCAGAAAATCACGACAACTGCCAAAATTGCACCCAGCTGAATGACAACATTGAACATTTCAATAAACTGATCGCCGAGGCCCAGCTGAATAAATTCATCTGCTAAAATCAAATGGCCTGTACTTGAAACCGGCAGCCATTCCGTAATTCCCTCAACCACGCCTAAAATCAGCGCTTTGATGATTTCCAGCAATCTTCATCTCTCCTTTTTCGCATGCTCTGTTTTACCAATATGCGTTTGTTCGCATCGCCATGCCTGCGCTTTTAAAAAGCCAGCTCCAGCCCGACGGGGCAATGGTCGCTGCCCATCACATCGGCATAAATAAGCGCATCTTTCATCTGCTCTTTCAAGCGCTCACTCACGATAAAGTAGTCAATGCGCCAACCTGCATTGGTTGCGCGTGCCTTGCGGAAATAGCTCCACCAAGTATAAGCGCCGGTAGCATCGGGGTAAAAATAACGGAACGTATCCACAAAACCGCTTTGCAAAAGCCGCGTCATCTTCGCTCGTTCCGCGTCAGAAAAGCCTGCGCTGTTGCGGTTCGTTTTTGGGTTTTTCAGGTCGATTTCGTTGTGGGCAACGTTTAAATCGCCGCAGTACACCACGGGCTTTTTCGCGTCCAATTCTTTTAAGTAAGCCAGCAGGTCGTCTTCCCACTGCATGCGGTAATCAAGCCGCGCCAGCTCGTTTTGGCTGTTCGGTGTATATACGTTCACAAGATAAAACGTTTCAAATTCCAGCGTAATGGCGCGCCCCTCGTGGCTGTGCTCCTCTTTGCCGATGCCGTAGCTGACGCTTAGCGGCTCGCGCTTGGTAAAAACAGCTGTGCCGGAGTAGCCTTTTTTCTCCGCGCTGTACCAATACTGAAAATAGCCCTCGGGCGAAAACTCAGCCTGTCCGGGCTGCATTTTCGTTTCCTGCAAACAAAAAATATCGGCGTCGAGCATTTTGAAAATCTCGGCAAAGCCTTTGCCGAGCACCGCCCGAAAACCGTTGACGTTCCATGAAATCAGCTTCATTTTCTCAGCCTCCTGTTGCTGCGTTCAGTTTTACAGTATAGCATACTCCGAGGTAAAATGATAGAGCACGGAACGTTTTTACAAACTATATGATTTGCAGTATATGTTATAATAAAGTATATAGCAAATTTCAGTTATGATATCGATATTCCGATATTATTATCAGAGGGGAAAATCGCAATGAAATTAACACCGCACAAACTTTCACAAGAACAAGCAAAGGAGCTTTCAAATTGGAAATATCCCGGTGAATACTCGATTTACAATCTGCCGCCATGGGACAAAATGGTGGAAGAAAACTATTCCTTAACCGATGACGTCAAAAGAGAACGATTCACCGGTTATACCAATGAAAAGGGCGAACTGGTTGGTTTTGTCAATTTATTGGATGAGGGTGAGCATATCTTTTTCGGCATCGGTGTCAAACCTGATTATTGCAGCAAGGGAATTGGAAAGACAATCACAAAAATGGCGTTGACGGAAAGCCAAAAGAGATTTCCCGATAAACCTGTTGTGTTAGAAGTTCGGACTTGGAACAAAAGAGCGGTTCAATGTTATCAATCCCAAGGATTTGAAATTGTTGAAGTCAAAAAGCAGGAAACGTACATTGGACCGGGAGAATTTTATATGATGAAATATGAGCCAAAAGCATTATGATATGCAAAAAAAAACGGACATCGCGTGTCCGGTGAGGAAAAAACGGCATTTCTCGCTTTGTGTCGTGTTATTTCTTTCCCGCGAATGATATCCTTGTGTCAGAAAGGGGGATAAACGAATATGGATCAAAGGAAAATCGGTCTGTTTCTGAAACGCCTGCGAAATGAAAAAGGTCTGACGCAGGAACAGCTGGCAGAGCACTTTCACGTTTCGTCAAGAACCATTTCCAGATAGGAAACGGGAAATAATATGCCGGATCTTGCTTTGCTGGTAGAAATCGCCGATTACTACAATGTGGATATGCGAGAAATCATGAACGGAGAAAGGAAGAGCGAGAGTATGAATCGTGAAGAAAAAGAAACGTTACTGTGTGCCGCAGAATATGCGAATAGCGAAAAGAAACTGCTGTTAAAACGGGTTCGGCTCATCAGCATCATCGGCGCAGTTACAATGGTGCTTGCCTTTGCAATGACCGCCTTGGCAGGAGGGAGCTCATTGCCGATGTACAGCTACACAAAAGGTGTTTGCTTTGGGATTTCCTTTGGCTCGATTCTATGCTCTATCTTTTATACAACCGGCGTGCTTGAATGGCTGCGGCAGAGAAAACACACACCCTCCAAAAAGCTTGTTCTTTTGGTTTGTGCGGTTTTGTTCAGTGTTTTATTTGTCCTTGCCTTTGCTGAATCTTTCCGGTAAAAAAGTCCAATAGAAAAGGGTGGCGATACCGTCGTGATGGAAGGTATCGCCCCCCTTTATTTTTATTTTATGTTCCGCCTTGCTCTCAGTGAAACACTCACGCCAGCGTCGTGGCTAAAATAATCACCGTGCACAACACCACCAAAGCAACCATGCCGCCGGTTTTCAGCAAAGCGCGAACGGGATAAAGCGGCACAATATCTGTTCCGGGGCGAAGGCTTCGCGCACTTTCAGGGCGCTTTGCCCACAGCACAGCCGCGCCGATCAAACACGCCATTTCAAACGCAAGCAAAATTCCAATCCCGAGAGCGCCAAGGGCCGCCAGCGCCGGGCCAACAAGAATCCCCGTTAAGTTGATAACAACATGAAATGCGATGCTGTACCGAATCCGCTGTGTTTTGACATAAACGAGGCCCAGCAGCCAGCCCACCACAAACGCATACAAAAGCTGTGATAAATTGCCGTGATAGAGGGCGAAAATGCCCGAGGAAACCAAAAGATACAGCCTTTCTCCATAACGCGGCGCAATGCGGGGGTAAAGCGCCCAGCGAAACACAAGCTCCTCCCCCACAGGCGCAACAATGCATCCGAAAATCAAATTGTAAATGAGGCCCGAGGAGGTGACAACCTCGTCCAGCGGGTTTGCCACCGCACTGCCTTTGAGCATGGCAATGAGCTGTGTAATCAGCGCCGAAACGATGTTAAAGGCGTACACCGCACCCATCATGACAATATAAATTTTCACCATCGAGCCCGCAGAAAGATGCCGGGGCTCTGCGTTTACAGACTGTACAGGAACCCATTTTTTCAAAAGAACGAAAAACAAAGGTACGCAAACCAAATACAGCGGCACATACGAAAACACCCAAATAAACCAAGGCGTTTCCATCATCCACGGTGCATAAATCCTGGCCGCCGTCATGACAATGGCACTGAGCACCTGCGAGCCTGCCAGCAAAGCAAAATAGCATGCCCCAATACGCGAAAACACGTTTTGATAGCTCAACTCTTGCATAAAACCGCTCCCTTTTTGTTCGGCGTGCATTTGCCGCCGTTTATTTTACACAGGCACGCCGAAGCATTGCCCACGCAGCACCAATGACAATCAGCGCCAGCGCCACAATAACTGCCGCCCAATGCGCCGGGCCAAAACCGACCGTTGCGGCCAAAACCGCCTCATGAGCCACATACAGCGGGCCGGACTTTACCTCGGCCACTTGCGGCATTCCCAAAGAAAAGAACATAAAAATAACCCAAACAATCCAAAAGCCGACGCGTCCAAAGCGTGTGAGCAGCCCGCCTGCCGCCATGCCGAAGGCAACAATGCCGAGCGCAATCAGCGGAACTACCCAAAAATAGTCATGGAACAAAACCAGCGCCGGATTTGCGGCGATAAAGGTTTCTCCATCCGGCGGTATTTGTGAAACGAACGCACGACGCAGCATTTCACTTACCCATGAAACAGGATACGCGCACAGCAAAACTGCAAATGTTCCCACTAGCTGCACAAGAAGTGAAGGCCAAAAGTAGCCCCGGCGCGTGCTGCCCATTACCACTGCCATAGAAAACCCGGTGGAGGCTGTCACCACGTTCATCCCCACCATGGTAAAGCCCGCGCCAATCATCCAGCCAACACCTGCTATCCCCACCCAAGTTGCTTCGGAAGGGTCGGTTCGGCTTGCAACTTGCAGTGTAATCTGTACCACAGACTCAAGCAGCACCGCACCCAACAAGCCAACCAGCACAGCCGCTTTCCAGCAATCTAACTTCATTGTAACTTGCTTTTTGATATTTTTCAACATCATTTTCCCCTCACTTTACGGAAAAGTTGCGCAAAAGAGCTACGCTGGCAGCCTGTATCAGCGCACCGAACACTAGCACCGCGCCAACCGCGATTGCCGCAATCTGCCATACAGGCGCTGTTGTAAAAAAGACTACCATAAGCAGCAGCTGCTTTGACCAAACAAGCGCAAACAGAAGCACCAAAGATAGAAACAGAAAAATCGCCGTACCCATGGAAATCCAAATGCCTTTTGCACCAAAGCGCATGCCGAGCACGCCCATCAGCTGCCCGAGCAGGGCAAAGGAAAATCCCGCCGCGATAAACAGCACCAGCAGATTACCCAGCACCTGCTCAATTTGGAACTGCTCGCCCCACACCATGCGCATTACAAAGCCGACAAAAAAGCACGCCGCCATTTGCGATATCGCTGCAATTGCAGACAGCGCAGGCAGTGCCCGCAGCACCTCACGGCGCGTTTTGCCCATTGTAAGGGCCTGCCTTGCAAAAATAGGCAGATAGGAGGTGGTGACAATCATCGAAACCCAGCCCCAGCCCAAGAACAGATACTTAATGAGGTAATTGCTTCGGTCCTCAGGTAAATCCATCGATAAGCCGCTGTTCAAAAAGAATACAACCAGCATTATCCCCGCTATCATCGCGCTGTACTTTAAAAAATCCGGCAGAGAAACGCGAACAATTTGTTTCATTTTCCCTCGCCTCCTTGTTCTCCCACAAGATACACAAATGCTTTTTGCAGGCTGACGGGTTCAACGTCTACATCCACCGCCAAGCGCTCAGCCATCTGTTTTGTTTCACTCGTAGGCAAGCGCAGAGCGGCGCCCTTTTGGCGGCCAAAGCTTTCCGTATGGAGCAGGCGGCTTGCGCCGGCTTCCTCACACAGCGCGTCCACAGCACTCTCGTGGCCGGACACGAAGCTGAACGAGTGGACAAACTCCTCCGTGGGGCCAACCTCTAAGATATTGCCGTTATCCACTAAAATCACTTGTTCCAGCACGTTGGCAGCTTCTTCTATGATATGCGTAGAAATAATGAACGTGCGCCCGGTTTCAGTATAATCTTCCATCAGGATCTTATAAAAATCCTCACGAGCAACCACATCCAGGCCTGCCACCGGCTCATCCAAAATGGTAATCGGAGCGCGCGACGCCATGGCAATAATAATCGTCACCATGCTCATCATGCCCTTTGACAGCTTGCTGATGCGCTTTTTCATATCAAGGCCGAAACGTTCTGTCAAACGCTTGGCATATTCTTTGTCCCAGCGCGGATAGTAAATAGACGCTGCGCGCAGATAATCCTTCACTTTATAAGTGTTTTCACCAAACATCAGCATGGGCGAAAGCTCGCGCGAAAAGCAGATATCCGCCAGTGCCCTCTCGTTTTCCCACACCGGCTCACCGCCGTAAGTAACCGTACCGCTGTCATGCGTATTTTGTGCGGTTAAAATGCTGAGCAAGGTGGTTTTTCCTGCGCCGTTTCGCCCGATGAGGCCGTAAATAACGCCAGGCTGAATTTCCAGCGAAACGCTGTGAAGCACTTCTTTTTTGCCGTAAACTTTGACAATATTCTCCGCTTTTAATACTTTTTCCATCGTACAGTCCCCCTTTTATTTTGCCAAGGCCTTTTCAATCATGGCGGCCAATTCTTCTTTCGTGACGTTCAGCGCCTGCGCTTCTTTCACAAGGCTTTTGACGTATGTTTCATAAAATGCACTTTTGCGTTTGTTTACCACTTTTTCGCGTCCCTCCGGTGCCACAAACATCCCCAGTCCTCTCTTTTTATACAAAATACCTTCATCGACCAAAAGGTTCAGCCCTTTTGCGGCAGTGGCAGGGTTAATGCAAAACGCCCGTGCCAATTCATTGGTGCTGGGGGCTTGTTCCTCTGCGTTCAGTACACCACGCAAAATGTCATCCTCCAGCATTGACGCCACCTGCAAATAAATGGCACTTCCCTCGTTGAAATTTGCGTTCAATCAAGCGGCCTCCTTTCCGTTTTGCTTCTCGCTCTATTGGTTCATTACCTGTGTAACTAACTATAACACCAAAGAACTTCTTTGTCAAGATCATGGCGCAAAGTTTTTGAAGATTTTCCGCTTGTGTGCTACAATACAAAAAGCGGTGCAGAAAATTGCTGTACCGCCGAAAGGAGGAATACCATGCCGGTTGTGGAAATCACTGATCTTGCTCGTCCTGAGTTATCAGAATACACCGCCCTAACCCATGCGCAGCTGCGCCGTGCGGCCGATACGCCAAACGGTATTTTCATTGCTGAAAGCCCCGCTGTGATTGAAGCTGCTCTCTGTGCGGGATGCCGCCCGCGCTCATTTTTAATGGAACAGCGTCATATGGAAGGCAAAGGAAAACCGCTTTTAGAAAGGTGCCCGGATGTGCCTGTTTACACCGCACCGCGTGCCGTTTTAGAAGGGCTGACGGGCTTTGCGCTGACGCGCGGCATTCTGTGCGCAATGGAGCGCCCCGCACCGCGCAACGCCGAAGACGTATGCCGCGGTGCACGGCGCATTGCCGTGTTAGAGGACATTGTCGATGCTGAAAATGTGGGCGCAATTTTCCGCAGTGCGGCGGCGCTGGGGGTGGATGCGGTTTTAGTGACGCCCTCGTGTATTGACCCGCTTACCCGCCGCGTGCTGCGCGTGAGCATGGGCAGCGTGTTTCGGGTTCCCTGGGCGGTAATCGGTGAAAATCAAGCTGATTGGCGCGCGGGCGGCGTAAATCGCCTGAAAGCGATGGGCTTTACCACAGCGGCGCTTGCCCTGCGCCCCGACAGTTTGCCGCTGGATGATATGCGTTTAAGTCATATGGAACGCCTGGCATTGCTGCTCGGCACAGAGGGCACCGGACTTTGTGCGGAAACACTGTGCGCGTGCGACCACTGCGTCATCATTCCTATGGCACACGGGGTAGACTCGCTCAATGTCGGCGCGGCGGCAGCCATTGCTTTTTGGCAGCTGTGCCGCACATAATAAATATCCACCGGCGAAGCCGGGGGTATGAGACTGTCGAAAAACTGCGGCATGATTCAAAAAGAACCTAGGCTGTAAGGGGAAAAAGGGGGCTGAGCCCTCTTTTCCATTTTAGATAGGGGTTCAGTTTGTGAAAAAGCAAGGCTTTTTCAACAAACTGAAAACGGCAGGGAAATTCCCTGCCGTTTTTTATGCTTATTTTATGATGCACTTTATACGTCAAAGCCGAAGAAACGCACAGTGTTGTTGTAGCTGATATCCTCTACCATCTGGCCGAGTGTTTCCATATCAGCATGATACTCGCCGTTTTCTACGAGGCTGCCGATCCAGTTGCACAGGATGCGGCGGAAATACTCATGACGAGTATAGGACAGGAAGCTGCGGCTGTCCGTCAGCATGCCGATGAAGTTGCCCAGCGTACCGAGGTTTGCAAGGTCGGTCAGCTGTTTTTCCATGCCGGTCTTGGTGTCGTTAAACCACCATGCAGAGCCAATCTGCACCTGGCTGGGGCATACGCCGTTCACCTGGAAGCAGCCCGCCAACGTGACAATTGCCTCGTTGTCGTACTGATTCAGGCTGTACAGCACCATTTTCGGCAGCGTGTGGTTTTGCGCCATCGCGTCCATCAGCTTGCCCAAATCGTCTACGCCGTGGCTGTTGGAAACCGCGTCAAAACCGGTGTCGGGGCCGAGCTTATTGTACCACTCAGTGTTGTTGTCGCGGATACAGCCGAAGTGAATCTGCATCACCCAGCCGTACTCGGTGTACTTCTCAGCAACCGCCAGCAAAACGGCCGTCTTGTAAGCGGCAATTTCCTTTTCGGTCAAAGCTTCTCCGGCAAGACCTTTGGCAAAAATAGCTTCCAGCTCCTGCTCGGTAGCGGACTCATAAGTGGCATAATCCAGCGCATGGTCGGAAGCGCGGCAGCCCATCTCGTTAAAGAAGTCAATGCGGTTGTGCAAAGCCTTTTTCATGTCCGCAAAGGTTTTAATCTCCATGCCTGCCATGCCGCCCAGCTGCTTGACATACTCTGCAAAGCCGGGTTTTTGAATGTTCATGGCTTTGTCCGGGCGCATTGCCGGCAGCACCTTTACCTTGCAGGTGGGGTCGGCGGCAATCTTTTTGTGCCACTCCAGCGTATCGGCAGGGTCGTCTGTGGTGCAAATCAATTTCACGTTCGACTGGTCAATGATGCCGCGCACAGACATATCTTCTGCTTTCAGGCGCTCGTTGCAGGCGTCATAAATCTTCTTCGCAGATTTTGCATTCAGCGGCTCGGTGATGCCGAAATATTTTTTCAGTTCCAGATACGTCCAGTGATACAGGGGGTTGCCGATGGCCTTCGGCAGGGTTTCCGCCCAGCGCTCAAAGGTGCGGTACGGGTCGGTATCTTTTGCGCCGGTAATATCGCACTCGGGCACACCATTGCAGCGCATTGCGCGCCACTTGTAGTGGTCGCCGCCCAGCCAAACCTGGGTAATCGAGTCATAGCGGCGGTCCTCGGCAATCTCCTGCGGGTTGATATGGCAGTGATAGTCGATGATGGGCATTTTTGCCGCGTGTTCATGATACAGCTTTTTCGCTGTTTCGGTTTCGAGCAAAAAGTCTTTGTCCATAAAGGGTTTCATAGCAATCTCACCTTTCTTTTAATTAAACTGGACTATATCTGAAGTTTAGCCGAATTTTCTCCTTTGCACAAGATGTATACAAGAAATATACAATCAATCGCTTCAAAAGAGCGCCGCATGGCGCGCGGCGCTTAACGGTTCAGCTCGCTGACCGGGCCAACCGCATTGTGTTCTTGAATAATGCGTTCGATTTCGTGCAAATCCGAGCCGGGCAAATCGCCGGGAATCGTATTTTTCACGCTGGAAGTCGCGTTGCCGAAGCGCATCGCCTGTTCGGGGTCGCCATACTTCAGCAGGCCGAACAGCACACCGCCCACATAAGCATCACCGGAACCGATGCGGTCAATGACATCAATGTTCTCATACGGACGCTCCGTATAGAACGTGTCGTTTTCTGCGCTGTAAATGGTAGAAGTGAAGTTATGTTTGCGCGGGCTGATAACCGTGCGCTGAGTTGTGGCAACAATTTTGACGCCGTATTCTTCGCAGTAGCTTTTCATCATCTCATGCAGCGTGCCTGTTTTCCGGAACATGCGGCGGCTGCTTTCCTCGGAAACAAACAGAATGTCAACCAGCGGCAAAATCTTTTTAATGGTTTCACGGGACTCTTCCTCGCTCCACAAATTGGCGCGGTAGTTTACGTCAAACGAAATCAGCGCTCCGCCCTCTTTAAAGCGCTTCATCAGCTCAATGGCAACGTCGCGCATCTGCGGACAAATGGCAAGGCTGATGCCGGAGGTGTGGAACATGCGCGCGCTCGTGTAAACTTCGGAAGGAATTTCCTCCAAGCGAATGCGCGTTGCGCTGGACTCTTTGCGGTCATAAACAATAGTCGGCTTGCGGGGCGCGGCGCCCATCTCATAATAATACAAGCCCAAACGCGCCTCGGGGCTTTCGTCGTAAATTAAATAGTCGTCCGAAACGCCGACGAAACGAATGCGGTTTTTCAAAAATGTACCCAGCTTGTTGGCCGGCAGTTTGGAAATAATGCCGGTGCGCAGCCCCAAGAGCGCTACGCCGGACGCCACATTTAGTTCGGCGCCGCCCGCGCGCTTTTCAAAAATATCGCCGTCGGTAATGCGCTCGTGGCGCGGCGGCGAAAGACGAAGCATAATCTCACCGAACGTGATGAGATCAAATTGATTTTTGCTCATAATGAACATCCGTCCTCCCTACAAAAACGGGCGAAACCGGCCGTATCCGCACCAAACATGCCGCTGAATCTTTATGCAGAAACAACCGCTAATCCCCTGCATAAAGTATAGCACATTCTAAAAAGCCTGCAAATGGAAAACTCCTACAATTTTGCGCTTTGTGCTTTGGCGGAATTGACCCTTGACTTTTGCCCCTTTCCCGGCATTGCTCCACAGTGTGGAACAATGTGAAATATCCGCAAAAAATCAGACAAGTGAACGCCTTGGTTTATGTGAAAAGTAGAAACACAAGACGATATGGTCTGGCGCTGCATACAGTGGTATGCTGTTGGCATTACAAAAATAAAAGAATTGTAAAGGATAGCACAATCAATTTCCAGTATCCGCCTGATAAATTTTCTTTTCAAATTATTGTTTCATGCCATTTTTTAATAACATGAAATGATATGTTCTTCTGAAAAAAATTGCGATATAATGAACCTACTGCAAAAGACGTCATGAGCCTGTATATATCCACATAGAAAAATGATCAATTGAAAAACAAGGAACTTAGTGCTATAATTGACACATCACTCATAACAAATATTGATTCAAGATTCGATCTGTGAAGTCAATAAACGCAGTCAGGCACAAGCAGGTGGGTTGGAGGAGATGTCGTATGAAATACTTTTTTCTGCTAATTGATTACAGCATACCCATTCTCATGATTCTTTCATATCCGTGGTGGAAAAAAAATAGCGAATGGCAATATCAATCCTTATTCAGGAATGCGAACTTCTTTGTCCATGAAAAGCAAAGAAAACTGGAAGAAAGCAAATTTGTTATGCGGGACATATTTTTTGAGAGCGGGCATCGGTTTATTGATTTTTACTTCTTTCCTGAGATATGTCAAAATCGTACCCATGGAATGGAATTCTCTCATCATTGCATTTGTCGGTATCATTAGTATGATTGCAGTCACCGTATTGGTAAACCAAAAAATAAAAGAAGGTTAAAATCATTTGTATTGTAACAAAAAATATTTGATGTTATAATATGCGAAAAAGTATATGCCGTAACGTTTATGAAAGGATGAACTGAGCATGTCCATGTTAAACGCTGTCAAAAAGTCCAACAAATATCTTTTGTCTGCTTTTTTTGTTTATCTGATTGCACTCGTATTTTTCAGCCTTCGCAATGAGGTTTTGTACTGGAGCAGTTTGTCCCTTTATGAGTTTATTATAAAATCTGCCAATCTCGTTCCGTTTGCAACGATTGCGACTTATATTCAATCGTTCTTTACGCAGTCTATAAACCTTGACATTGCATTGCGCAATCTCGTTTTGCCCATCATCGCCTTTTTGCCGTGCGGTTTTTTGGTGTATGCATTGGCAAGCGCGAAAAGAAAGCTTTTGCACACGCTCTTAGCCAGCGCAGTACTTTGCTTTATTTTGGAAGTGCTGCAAGCGCTTCTGCGTCGTGGCAGCTTTGACGTGGATGATATTATTTTAAGCGTGCTCGGCGCATTCTGCGGCGTTTTGCTGTTTCGCTTAGCTTCTAAGCTAACCATAGGGGCTTTGGCAAAACCTGAAAAAGCCCAATCATGAGGCGTGCGTTATCACACCCCACAGTGCCTTTGCGCACTGTAGGGTTTATTTTACGGAAAGTTCACCCGGACATCTGCTCCGGATCCGGGTTCCCCGTCAGGAATAAAAAATAGTTTCTCTAAGGAGCTGAACATGTTTTACTATTTAAAAAAAGCTTGGTTTTTGAATTTGCTGGCAGTTGTTTGCTTGATTCTACAAAACATCTTCAAAGTTGGTGTCAGCCTTGCTTTGATGCAATCATTTCAAAAGATTATTGAACGGGATTTGCAGCAATTTCTGTTTCAATTAGGCATTATGATTTTGTTTTGGATTGCGGTTTTTGCTTTGTCTGTTTTGCAAACTGCTTTTCAAAATTACGCTATGCGAAAAATGGATAACATGCTGCGCGCAGACATTGCGTTCGGCATTTTGCAGACAAGCTATCAAGCCCTGCACGAACGAAGCTTAGGCGAATCGCTTTCCCAATTCACAAACGATATCAACGAAATCAAGCAGCGGGCGTGGCTTCCGTTTTATCAGCTCATTGGCACGGTTGCTTTAGTGGTGGTCAGCATGGCCGCCTTGGCGAGCCTTCACTGGCTGCTGCTGGTGATGGCACTCTTCACAGCCGTGCTCATGGTGCTGATTCCCAAGTTATTTGAGCGGAAATTGAACCGCATCGCCGCGGCATTTTCCGCGCGCCAAGGCCAAGCGTTAAGCAGCTTTAAAGACCTTTTGTCGGGTTATGATGTGCTTCATTTCTTCGGGAAAGATGATAAGTTCAAAAATGGCATTAACGAGGCAAGCGATGCCCTCGAAACCTCATGCTGCCGCTTAAACATTACACAGTCGAAAATTTTTAACGGCATCAGCATCATCAACATGCTGTTTCAAGGGCTTGTCATGGCTTTGATGGGCTGGCTTTCTATACAAGGGCTGATTATTCAGTCTGCTCTGCTGGGCGGAAACACAATTTGCGGCAACGTTTACAACGGGCTTCAATCCATCGTTGATCTTCAGCTATCTATGGCATCCGGCAAACCCTATTTTGAAAAAATTACTGTGCATGCCGCCGACAGCAAATCTACAGCCCCCGCTTTGCCCGCACTGCAAAAAGAAATTTGCATAAAAGATGTATCCTTTTGCTACGATCCCAAAAAACCTATTTTAGACCAGCTCAATGCCCGGTTTGAAAAAGGCGGCAAGTACGCCCTCACCGGCCCGTCCGGGTGCGGAAAAAGCACATTACTGAAAATTCTGCTCGGCTGGCTGCCGGGTTATGAAGGCACGATTGCCTTTGACGGAGTCGATATGAAACGCTGTACCCCCGAACAGATTCAACAGCAGATGAGCTATATTGAACAGAATGTCTTTTTGTTCAACACCACCATCCGCGAAAATATTACGTTAGGCGGAAATTTCACCGAGGAGGAAATGCAAAAAGCCCTGCGTGACAGCGCTTTACTGGGCGACCTTGCAAACATGCCGGAAGGGTTGGACACTCCCGTAGGCGAAGAAGGCAGCGCACTTTCCGGCGGACAAAAACAGCGCGTAGCCATTGCCCGCGCTTTGATACATAACCGTTCTATTTTGCTGGTGGACGAAGGCACCAGCGCCCTGGACCAAAAAAATGCTGATATCGTAGAAAAAAGCCTTTTGTCAAACCCGGATTTGACGCTCATTCTCATCAGCCATCACCTCAGCGAGGAGCGCAAAAAGCAATTTACGCATGTTTATGAGTTAACGCCGGCGGCGGCTGTAACAGCTTAAAAAAGGAGGAAAAAGAAAATGGCAATTACGATCAATATTTATTACTACGGCAAAAACGGAAATGTAAAAAAATTTGCACAGGAGATGATGATCACTGGGGTTGTGGACAGTATTCGAAAAGAAGAGGGCAATCTCAAATATGAATACTATTTTTCAATGGAAGATGAAGAAACTCTGCTTTTAATTGACAGCTGGAAAGACCAAAACGCAATTGATCAACACCATGCATCACCAATGATGGAGCAAATTATAAAACTAAGAGAAAAATATGATCTTCATATGCGGGTAGAACGCTATGTGTCAGATGATGGCGGTATGCCGGAAAGCGACAAAGCATTTTTACGAACGTAAGCTTTTCTATGATTGGATATCTTGCGAAGCATCAGGGACTTTACCCGGTTGTGCCGTGTCGCACTGCTGCGCGTCTTCCGCCGCACGGCACTGCTCTGCGGCACTGCCCAATGCTCCGCTTCGCTTTCTCCGCCACCGGCGGCGCTCAGCTTCGCATACCCCGAACCCGCTCGGCGGGTCCCGGCTTCAAGCCCGCCCCATTGCAAAACAAAAAGCCGCCCTTTCGGACGGCTTTTTCTTTTTGGTGGGGCATCAGGGACTTGAACTCTGTGACAATCACGCTATAAAGCCATTTTTCGGCCTTCCTGTGCTTTTACTGTGCTTTTGATGTGTTTTTTTACAGCTCACAGGCGTTCAAAGCGTGTGCCGCTTCCATCAATTTCTTTGCCCTCAGCTCGGCGTAAATGTCCATTGTGGTGGAGAGCTGCGCATGGCCTAGCAGCCCCTGCGCGGTCTTTTCGGGGATACCCGCTTCAAAGCACAGTGTGGCAAAGGCGTGGCGCAGCTGGTGGGGCGTTACGGTTAGCCCCGTCTGTTTGTGGTAACGCTCCACAAGGCAGCGGAACGCTTTATGTGTCATAGGTGCGGCGCCGCCGAACACAAAGCCCTCATCCGCGCCCCGGTACTGCTCCAGCACTTCCCGCAGCCGGTCAAGATAAATCACGTCACGCTTGCCCGCTTCCGTCTTTGGGTCTTTGAACTGCCCTTTATTCTTACCCGCAAAATAGAGCGATTGGCGCACATGGATTAGTGCCGCTTTGGGGTCTATATCCTTCCATTGCAGGGCAAGGGCTTCTCCCCTGCGCAGCCCTGTGTACATCAGGAAGTAGAACAACAAGCCGTCCTTTGTGTCCTTGTGCTGCTTGATAATTTCTATCTCTGAGCAAAGCGGCATTTTCCGCTTTGCCTTGGGCAAGCCATCCGGCACATGCACCAGTGCGGCAGGGTTTGCGCTCAAATTGTGGTTTTCACACGCCCATGAGAAAATGGCCGTGGCAACAATCAGGTGATTGCAGATGGTCTTGCGGGCATAGCCGCGCCGCGCCAGCCAATCCAGCCAGCTGCGCACCTGTGTGGCCGTAATATCCTTGATGGGCATTTCTCCAAAGCGGTCAATGGCGCGCACCATGGCCGCATGATAGCCGCCTACCGTATTCGGGGAAAGGCGGCTTTCTTTGTACGCCCACCACTCGGCGGCCATCTCCTCGAATGTGTGCCCGCTTTCGGCCTTCTCTTGGAAGGCGGCAATCTTTTTCATAATTTCCGCTTCTGTCCTGCCGCGGAACACATGCCGCTTTCCGTTGATTGTGAGCTTTTTCTCCATTAGCCCATCCGGGCGCACATACGGCTTTTTCTTTGCCATGGCCATTCACCCTTTTTGCCGGGCTTCATATTCGAGCATTTCCCGCAGCCATTGCGGCCGGAAGTCGCCGATTGGCAGCAGCTCCCCGTTACGGTATTCCGCCACCAGTACAAAGCCGTTATTATTGTCGAAGAATTTTGCTTCATCGCAGTAGGGCAAAATTTTAAACACATCCGCAAAGCGGGTGGAAAAACGCCGCTCCACGTCCTTTGCAGGGATGTTGTGCCCCCCTCTGGCTACACGGTTATGGATGCGCTGGCGGCTGTCCTCTACACTGTCCAGCCCCACATAGTACAGCCGGACACAATAGCCGCTTTCCTTTGCCCGCTTTGCAAGGCGCTTGGGATAGCCGCCGGAGAGGGTGCTTTCCTGCGTGAAGGTAACGCCCCCGGCCATGCAGCGCTCAATTAGCTCCACCGCCTTCTTGCCGCCCTCATATTCATCGCCGCCCATTTCAGCGGTAATTTTATCGGGGTCAATGACAATCCCTAAATCGGTGCGCTCCGCTTTGAGCGAACCCGCCAAGCTGCTTTTTCCCGTGCCGTTCACGCCCCCGATAATGGTGTACAGCTTCATGTTACTGCCCTTCTTTCGCTTTCTGCCCTTCCCCGCTTTGGGGAGGGGTGTCTTTATGCCAGTGAATCCGCTTCATCATCCTCAAAGCGGGTATATTCCGGGATGTAAGTGAGGTGTTCAGCGTGTTTTGCTAGGTCATCCTTCCCCGCTTCATTCAGCTGGTTGTAGTTTTCTATGATGCTATCAAGGCGTGTTTCATTTTCGGTATTTTTGTTCTCCACCTCAAGCAATTCTACCAGACTAACATCTAGTGCTTCTGTTATTCTTGCAAAAAGTTGCAAGTCCATTTTATCGCTATCACGCTTTACCGCAGAATATAGCGTTGTGTATGGGATACCTGCTTTAATAGCTAATTTCCGAAGGCTCATTCCTCGTTTTGCACAAATAAGTCCGACCTGCCTACCAATACCCATGCAATCCCCCCTATTGTTG
>ERZ1090868.479-NODE-479-length-22635-cov-10.630469_pt1 | contig 22635 bp, 17 predicted proteins | sample MGYA00478475_ERZ1090868 | MGnify/ENA primary metagenome ERZ1090868 (study PRJEB33644, sample SAMEA5815747) | chicken gut metagenome | biome: Chicken; feature: Gastrointestinal Tract; material: Caecum | place: Ireland | collected 2019-01-01 | study: A study of the...
CTCTTTTTCTCGCTCTGAATCTGATACTTTCCTAAAGAATTGTACCACATATTGTCTATTTGGAATTTTCTCATTTTGACTTGCACTATTTATATTCTAGCACCAAGTTCGGCCGGGAAAACCCATAGTCTTAGACCGTGGGAGTACGTCAATTTTTGTTGTTGCAGGATTTTAGGCAGTTTGCTATAATTGAATCTGTTTAAAATTAAACCAAAACACGTAGATACCCAAAGATTCGCAGCAAAATATGCGAATTTTTTAACGATTAAAAACTTTAAGAATGTTTGCAAAACGAATGCAGAATTATCATCATGCTATAATAGAAGCAACAAATCAAATGGAGGTGATGAAATACTGCTACGCTAACCATATAATAGGAATTAGAAAAACTGAATAGAGGTCGTTAATTACTAAGGGCTGCGGAATAGGAATTAAGGAGCGTAGATATGATGTCTAACCAGAGAGAAAAAATAGAAGAGAGCGAAATTTTTAAAAATGCACCATTGGAGGAGCCAGCACGTCAGTATTATTTTATAGAGCAATGTAAAAAAATAGTAAAGAAGAGAAGTGAACAATTGGGGCGTTCCCTATTCTTTTGTTGTGTTACCTTCGGGTGTCAGATGAACGCGCGCGACTCCGAGAAACTGGAAGGGATCCTCGAGACCGTCGGCTACCAGAAGACCGACAGCGAGGACGCCGATTTGGTGATCTACAATACCTGCACGGTCCGTGAAAATGCGAACCTGAAGGTTTACGGGCGGCTGGGTCAGCTGGGAAAGACAAAAGAGAAACATCCCTGGATGAAGATCGCTCTCTGTGGCTGTATGATGCAGGAGCCACAGGTGGTGGAAAAACTGAAAAAGAGTTATCGGTTTGTCGATCTGATTTTCGGAACTCACAATATTTATAAATTTGCCGAATATCTGGCCGAAGTTCTGACAGAGGACGAGATGGTCGTGGAGATCTGGAAGAACACGGACAAGATTGTGGAGAACCTGCCGGTCGACCGGAAATATTCTTTCAAATCCGGCGTCAATATTATGTTTGGCTGCAACAATTTCTGCAGCTATTGTATTGTGCCCTACGTCCGCGGCCGTGAGAGGAGCCGCCGTCCGGAGGAGATCCTCGCGGAGGTGAAACGGCTGGCGCAGGACGGCGTCGTCGAGGTTATGCTCCTGGGACAGAACGTCAATTCCTACGGAAAAAATCTGGAGGAACCGATGACTTTTGCACAGCTTCTCCGGGAAGTGGCGAAGGTAGACGGGATCCAGCGGATTCGCTTTATGACGTCCCACCCGAAAGATCTGTCCGACGAACTGATCGAGGTGATGGCGACAGAGCCGAAGGTCTGCCGCCATCTGCATCTGCCGCTCCAGTCCGGAAGCAGCAGGATCTTAAAGCAGATGAACCGGCATTATACGAAAGAGCAGTACCTGGATCTGGTGGACAGAATCCGCCGGGCGATCCCGGATATTTCTCTGACGACGGATATTATCGTGGGGTTTCCGGGTGAGACGGAGGAAGATTTTCAGGAGACGCTGGATGTGGTGCGCCGTGTCCGTTATGACAGCGCGTTTACGTTCCAGTATTCCAAGCGGAGCGGCACACCTGCCGCGGCGCTGGAAAATCAGGTCCCCCATGAAGAGGTGCAGCGCCATTTTGACCAGCTTCTGGCGGAAGTGCAACAGATTGCGCGGGAAGTCTGCCGCCGCGATGAACATACGGTTCAGGAGGTGCTGGTGGAAGGGATCAATGAACACGATCCTGCTCTGGTCAGCGGCCGGCTGAGCAATAATACCCTTGTGCATTTTCCGGGCGCCGCGTCGCTGATCGGAACACTGCAGAAGGTATATCTGGAAGAAAGCAGGGGCTTCTATTATATGGGAAGCCTGTGTACGGAGGAAAAATAAGTGGCATTATCACCAATGATGCAGCACTATGTTGCTACAAAAGAGGAATACAAAGACTGTATACTGTTTTACCGGCTGGGTGATTTTTATGAAATGTTTTTTGAAGATGCGGAGAAGGTGTCCAGAGAACTGGAACTGACCCTGACCGGCAAGGACTGCGGCCTTGAAGAACGGGCGCCCATGTGCGGAATCCCTTACCACGCGGCGGATACTTACATCAACCGTCTGGTGGAAAAAGGCTATAAGGTGGCGATCTGTGAGCAGGTGGAGGATCCGAAGCAGGCCAAGGGGATCGTAAAACGAGAGGTGGTCCGGATCGTGACTCCGGGAACAACCCTGGACGCCCAGGGACTGGACGAATCCAAGAATAATTACATCATGTGCATTGTCTGCGTCGGGGACAGTTTTGGGATTTCCATCGCGGATATCTCGACGGGCGAATGCATGGTCACGGAATTGGACAAGGAGCGGAAACTCCTGGATGAAATCAATAAATTTATGCCGGCGGAGATCATCTGCAACCAGGCACTGCTGGTCAGCGGCGTAGACACAGAGGATCTGCGCGCCAGACTCGGCATCTGTATCAATCCGCTGGAGGACTGGTACTTTGACGATGATCTTTGCCGAAGAATATTGATGGAGCATTTTCACACCTCGACCATAGAGGGCCTGGGAATTGCGGATTACGAAAGCGGTACGATCGCGGCGGGAGCGCTGTTCCAGTATCTGTACGAGACACAGAAATCGGATATGGCGCACATGACTTCACTGACTCCCTACGTGACGGACCGTTTTATGCTGATCGACAGTTCCAGCCGGCGGAATCTTGAATTGGTGGAGACGCTGAGAGAGAAGCAGAAGAGAGGCTCTCTTCTGTGGGTGCTGGACAAGACAAAGACGGCGATGGGCGCCCGCCTGTTGCGCAGCTATGTGGAGCAGCCGCTGATCGACGCCGGGGAGATCGAACTTCGGTTGGCGGCGGTGGAGGCTCTGTGCGATCAGGCGATGATCCGGGATGAGATCCGGGAGTATCTCCAGCCGGTCTACGATCTGGAGCGTCTGGTCAGCCGGATCAGTTATCAGTCTGCCAATCCGAGAGATCTGATCTCGTTTAAGACTTCCCTTCAGATGCTGCCGTTTCTGAAACAGCTGCTCCATTCTTTTCCCGACGGGCTTCTGAAAGAGCTGGACGACGAAATGGATGATCTGGCGGATGTCCAGGAATTGATTGAAGCGTCGATCGTGGACGATCCTCCGTTCCTGATGAAGGAGGGCGGCATCATCAAGGACGGTTACAATGAGACTGTGGACAATTACCGGAATGCCAAAAAGGAAGGCAAGCAGTGGCTCAGTGAGCTGGAAGCCAGCGAGAGGGAAAAAACCGGGATCCGTACGTTGAAGGTCAAGTTTAACAAAGTGTTCGGCTATTATATTGAAGTGACCAACAGTTTCAAGGATCTGGTTCCTGATTATTATACGCGCAAGCAGACGCTGACAAACGCCGAGCGTTATATCACGCCGAAACTGAAGGAACTGGAGGATATGATCCTCGGCGCGGAGGATCGGCTGTACGCGCTGGAATATGATCTGTTCTGCAAGATCCGCGATACGGTGGCGAAAGAGGTCGTCCGGATCCAGAAAACCGCCCATGCGATCGCAATGCTGGATGTGTTTGCTTCTCTCTCCTATGTGGCCAGCCGTAATCAGTATGTCCGTCCGAAGCTGAACACAAAAGGAAAGATCGATATCAAGGACGGACGCCACCCGGTGGTGGAGCAGATGATCCCAAACGATATGTTCATCTCCAATGACACGCTGCTGGACAACGGGGAACACAGAGTTTCCATCATCACAGGACCGAACATGGCGGGAAAATCCACTTATATGCGTCAGACTGCGCTGATCGTTCTTATGGCGCAGATCGGGTCTTTCGTCCCGGCAAGGGAGGCGAACATCGGTATCTGTGACCGGATCTTTACGAGAGTCGGCGCTTCGGACGATCTGGCCAGCGGACAGAGTACGTTCATGGTGGAGATGACGGAGGTGGCCAATATCCTGAGAAACGCTACCCCGAACAGTCTGCTGATCCTGGATGAGATCGGAAGAGGCACAAGCACCTTTGACGGTCTGGCGATCGCGTGGGCAGTGATCGAACATGTGGCGAACCCGAAATTGCTGGGGGCGAAGACACTGTTTGCGACTCATTACCATGAACTGACGGAGCTGGAAGGAAAGCTGCCGGGCGTACATAATTACTGTATTGCGGTAAAAGAAAAAGGAGACGATATCGTGTTCCTTAGAAAGATCGTCAAGGGCGGCGCGGATAAGAGCTACGGAATCCAGGTGGCCCGTCTCGCCGGCGTGCCGGAGTCTGTGCTGAAACGGGCAAAGGAACTGGTGGATCAGCTGAGCGATGCGGACATCACTGCGGCGGTCAAGGATCTGGCTTCGCAGGGCAAGAGCAAAAAACAGAAGGTTACCTATGACGAGGTGGATGCGCAGCAGATGTCTCTGTTTGATACAGTCCAGGACGATTCCATCATCGAGGAGATCAGAGAGTTGGATATCTCCAACCTGACGCCGATGGATGCGCTGAATACGCTGTACCGCCTTCAGAATAAGATCAATAACCGCTGGCAGAATTGATAAAAAAGAAGATATTCCGTGACTGTTCCGCGGGATGAACGGTCACGGAATGCAGTTGTGCAGATAGACAGAAATACTGCAGAAAAGAACAGAAAGGCTGAGAAGAGGCATGGCACAGAAAATTGAAGTGTTGGACCAAACAACCATAGATAAAATCGCGGCCGGGGAAGTGGTGGAGCGGCCGGCTTCCGTCGTAAAGGAACTGGTGGAAAATGCGCTGGATGCGAAGGCGACCGCCATCACTGTGGAGATCAAGGATGGAGGAATCCATCTGATCCGGATCACGGACAACGGTACCGGGATTCCGGCGGATCAGGTCCGCACGGCTTTTCTCCGCCATGCGACAAGTAAGCTCCGCACGGTGGAGGAACTGACAGGGATCGCGTCGCTTGGTTTCCGGGGAGAAGCTCTTTCCAGTATCGCCGCGGTGGCGCAGATCGAGATGATCACAAAGGTACCAGAGGTCCTGCAGGGCGTCCGGTATCTGATCGAAGGAGGAAAAGAGAAGCTGTTTGAGGAGATCGGGGCTCCGACGGGGACCACGTTTATCGTCAAAAATCTTTTCTACAATACCCCCGCCCGCCAGAAATTTCTCCGCACGCCGACGTCGGAGGCCAACGCGGTGGGAACTGTGGTAGAGCAGCTTGCGTTGTCGCACCCGGAAGTCTCTTTCAAATACATGGTAAACAATCAGACGAAACTTCACACCAGCGGAAACCGGAATATCCGGGAGCTGGTCTATAATATATACGGACGGGATATCGCCCGGGAACTGATCGAGATCCGGGGTGAGAGCGAACTGATGAAAATATTCGGTTTCATCGGAAAACCGGTGGTGTCTCGCGGGAACCGTAATTTTGAAAATTATTATGTGAATCACAGATATGTGAAAAGCAAGCTGCTGGCAAAGGCTATCGAGGACGGGTATCATACTTCCATGATGCAGCATAAATATCCTTTTACTCTCCTGTATCTGGAACTGGACGGGACGGCGGTGGACGTCAATGTACATCCTACCAAGATGGAACTTCGCTTTTCCCGGCAGGAAGAGATCTACCACCAGCTGATGGAGACGATCCGCAGGACACTGACGGAAGAAGAACAGGTGGTACGTGTCTCCTTCGGAAACCATGCGGAGAAGAAGGAAAAGACACAGCAGGAAAAGGTCTCCGTGCCGGAGCCGTTTGAACAGCGAAGACTCCAGCAGGTCAGCGGGCGGCCGGTGGCTTTCGGAAGCGAAAACCGGAGAATGCCGATCTACCCGGAGGGGAGAACTTCTGTGCTGCGTCCGGCGGAGAAAAGCGGCGCCCTGACCAGGGAAGAGTCGGCGCTGTTCGAGAACGGTGAAAACAGCAATAAAGGCGGCAATAAAGGGATATCTGCGACGTCAGAGAATCCCGTGACGGAAGCTGCGGCACAGCCGGCGGCAGCCGATGAAAAAATGGAAAAAATACCGCCGCAGGCCGGGGCTGCGGAAGAGACACTCCGCGAAAGGCCGGTATACGGCACAGGAATGCATCCGGGACAGAAAGCGGCGGAAGATCGGCAGGCGAAAACGCCGAAGGCGGAGTTTCCTCATGAGACGGAGGAAGATCAGGGCATGAAGCATTCCGGGGATAAGAATCCTGAGAAAAAGCCGGAGCAGATGCAGCTGTTCCAGGACACGCTTCTGTCGGAGCAGGCGAGACACCGGCACAAGATCATCGGCCAGGTATTTGATACCTTCTGGCTGGTGCAGTATCAGGACAACCTGTATATCATCGATCAGCATGCAGCCCATGAGAAGGTGCTGTTTGAGCGGATGATGAAGAGTTACAGAGAGAAGGAAGTGCTGTCCCAGATGGTCAGTCCGCCGGCCATCGTCACGCTGACGGCGCAGGAGGCAGACCTTCTGGACAAATATTCAGAGATTTTCGCGTCTTTCGGATTCGAGATTTCCTCTTTTGGAGGAAGAGAGTATGCGATCAGCGCTGTGCCTCATAACTTGTACGGTATCGCGACGCAGGATCTGTTCGTGGAGGTGCTGGACCACCTGGAGGAGATCGGCGAGAAGCCGCTGGACATTATCACAGAGCGGTTGGCATCCATGTCCTGCAAGGCGGCAGTGAAGGGCAACCATGCATTGTCCTTTCAGGAAGTGGAGAAACTGATCGATGAACTGCTGACTTTGGAGGACCCGTACCACTGTCCCCACGGCCGGCCGACGATCATCTCGATCTCCAGGCAGGAGTTGGAGAAGAAATTTAAACGGATTGTGTAGGTGAAGGAATTGAAGAGACCTTTGTTGATACTGACCGGCCCAACGGCCGCGGGAAAAACGGAGCTTTCGATCGCTCTTGCAAGAAAACTGAACGGCGCGATCATTTCCGCAGATTCCATGCAGGTATATAAATATATGGATATCGGTTCGGCGAAGATCCGCCCGGAGGAGATGCAGGGGGTCCGCCATTATCTGGTGGACGTCCTGGATCCCAGGGATGAGTTCAATGTGGCGCGTTTTCAGCAGATGGCCCGGGAAGCGATGGAGGAGATTTATCAGAGAGGTCAGCTTCCGATCATCGTGGGCGGCACCGGATTTTATATCCAGGCGCTGCTGAAGGAGGTTGATTTTCAAGAGAGCAGCGGAGAACTGCCGCTGCGTAAAGAACTGGAGGAGACGGCGCGGACAGAAGGCGGCGCCGTGCTCTATGAACGGCTGAAACAGGTGGATCCGGAGTCCGCCAGAGCGATCCATCCGCACAACGTCAAACGGGTGATCCGGGCCCTTGAGTATTATCAGGAGACCGGTCGGCCGATCTCCAGCCACAATGAGGAACAGAGAGAGAAGAAGCCGCCGTATACTTACGCTTATTTTGTGCTGAACGACGACCGGGCCAGACTGTATGAGAGGATCGACCGGAGGGTTGACCGGATGATCGAGCAGGGACTGGTGGAGGAAGTCCGCTGGCTGAAGGAACATGGCTATGACCGGAGCCTTGTGTCTATGCAGGGATTGGGATACAAAGAACTGTTTCCGTATCTGGACGGAACATGCACGTTGGAGGAGGCGGTTGAGATCATCAAGCGGGACACTCGCCATTTCGCCAAGCGGCAGCTGACCTGGTTCCGGAGGGAGCCGGATGTGATCTGGATCGATCAGCAGGAATTCGGTTACGACAGGGACAGGATCCTGAACCGGATGCTGGAGATCTGGGAACAGAGAAAGAATGCAGAGGAACAGATTTCAGAATAGATCTTATGCTTTTATGCTGCCTGCGCAGTAAATGCGTGGGCCGGACTGCACGGTTGCAGAATTTGCAGAGAGACAGAAAGGAAAGAATATGATTGCTGAGAAAGTAAAAATGTACCAGGCGCTGGGAATCTCCGAAAAGGTTCTGGCGTTCGGCACGGAGATAGAAAAAGGACTGAAGGAAAGGTTTGACGCCATCGATGAGACCGCGGAGTTCAATCAGCTGAAAGTCATCCATGCCATGCAGAAAAATAAGGTGAGCGAGACCTGCCTGTATTCGACGACAGGGTATGGCTACAATGACCTCGGAAGAGACACGCTGGAGCAGGTCTATGCGACCTGCTTCGGGACGGAGGATGCGCTGGTGCGGCCGCAGATCGCCTGCGGAACCCATGCGCTGGCGACCGCGCTGTCGGGGAATCTGCGCCCGGGAGACGAACTGCTCTCCCCCGTGGGCAAGCCGTACGACACCCTGGAAGAGGTGATCGGCATCCGCCCGTCCAAAGGGTCTCTGGCGGAATACGGCGTCACATACCGACAGGTGGATCTGAAGGAGGACGGATCCTTTGACTATGAAGGGATCCGCGCGGCGCTCAATGACCGGACACGGATGGTGACGATTCAGCGCTCAAAAGGATATCAGACCCGGCCGACGCTGTCTGTCACCCGTATCGGCGAGCTGATTTCCTTTATCAAGAGTATCCGCCCGGATGTGATCTGCATGGTGGATAATTGCTACGGGGAGTTTGTGGAGACACAGGAGCCGACCCAGGTGGGCGCGGACCTGATGGTAGGGTCCCTGATCAAAAATCCCGGCGGCGGTCTTGCGCCGGCCGGCGGATACATTGCCGGGAAAAAGGAATATGTGGAGAATGCCGCTTACCGCCTTCTGTCCCCGGGACTCGGCAAAGAAGTGGGCGCGACGCTGGGTGTCAACCAGTCCTTTTACCAGGGATTTTTCCTGGCGCCGACTGTGACCGCGGGCGCGCTGAAGGGGGCAATCTTTGCGGCGAATGTCTATGAGCGTCTGGGGTATCCGGTGGTTCCGAACGGAACGGAGAGCCGCCATGATATCATCCAGGCGGTGACGCTCGGATCTCCGGAAGCAGTGATCGCTTTCTGTCAGGGTATCCAGGCGGCGGCTCCTGTGGACAGTTTTGTGGCTCCGGAACCTTGGGCGATGCCGGGATATGACAGTGACGTGATCATGGCGGCGGGTGCGTTTGTCCAGGGATCTTCGATCGAACTGAGCGCAGACGGTCCCATCAAGCCGCCTTACGCCGTATATTTCCAGGGAGGACTGACCTGGCAGCATGCAAAACTGGGAATACTGATGAGTCTTCAGAAAATGATAGATGCGGGATGCGTAACGTTATAGGAGGATGAAACGTGAAGATCGTGATTATCGGAGGCGGCGCTGCCGGACTGACGGCCGCCGTGTTTGCCGCTTCGCCGGAACACTCGGTGACGGTGCTGGAACAGAATGAGAAACCCGGAAAAAAACTGCTGGCCACCGGAAACGGCCGCTGCAATCTGACCAATCTGGATCAGAAACCGGAATTTTACCGTACCTCCTGTCCGGAACGGGCGGCTGCAGTGCTGGGGCGTTTTCCGGTTTCCTCGGCGATTTCTTTCTTTACGGAACTTGGGATCTACACAAAAAACCGGGACGGGTGGATCTATCCTAACAGCGATCAGGCGTCCTCTGTGCTGGCGGTTCTTCTGATGGAGGCGCAGCACCGGAAAGTGAAGATCAAGACGCGGGAAACGGTGACGGGGATCACACAGGAAGAGGACGGCACCTGGACGGTACATACCAGGGGATGGAGTTATCCTGCGGACCGGGTGATCCTGACGACCGGAAGTCCTGCATCCGAGATCACCGGCTCCTGTGACGACGGACTTCGCATGGCGGAGGAACTGGGAATCCGAGGGATTTCCTTTGCGCCTGCGCTCTGTCCGCTGAAGTGCAGCGGTCTTGAGTTCCAGAAATGGTCGGGCGTGCGCGCAGACGGACGGGTGACCCTTTTTGTGGACGGAGTTATGACAGCTTCTGAGCGGGGCGAGCTTCAGCTTACCGGATATGGCATTTCGGGAATCCCGGTGTTTCAGGTGTCCCGCTATGCCGTGCGCGCTCTGGAGGAGGGAAGTTATGTGGAGGCGGAACTGGATTTCTTCCCGGATATGGAGGAAGAAGAACTGGCGGCGCTTCTCAATCAGCGCATGATGCACTGCACCTATAAAACCCAGGAAGAACTGCTGATCGGACTGATTCCGGATAAACTGATCCCTGTGGCGCTGCGTGACGGGAAAGATCTGGACCGGATCGCCCATGCGGTGAAATGCGTCCGCGTGACGGTTCGGGACAGCGCAGGATTCGCACGGGCGCAGGTGTGCTCCGGAGGTGTGGATCTTGCGGAAGTGACAGACACGCTGGAGTCGCGGAGGTATCCGGGACTGTACTTTGCCGGAGAGGTGTTGGACGTGGACGGAGCCTGCGGAGGATATAATCTGCAGTGGGCTTGGTCCAGCGGCGCTGTTGCCGGTTTTTCCGCTGCGAAGGAGGAAAAGGAATGATACGGATTCTTCAGATGAAACTGCCCGTATTTCATACAGAGGAGGATCTGAAAGAAAAGATCCTCCACACACTGCGCATCCGGCCGGAAGAACTGAAAAGCTGGAAGATCGTCCGCCGTTCTATCGATGCCAGAAAAAAGGATGCGATTTGTTATGTCTATCAGATCGATGTGGAGACGCCGAGAGAGAAAAAGATCCTGGCAAGAAGTAGACATAATGAAATTATGTCAATCAAAGAAAAAGTTTACCGTTTTCCGGAGTCCGGCAGTCATCCGCTGAGACGTCGTCCGGTGGTGATCGGCAGCGGCCCGGCAGGGTTGTTCTGCGCCTATTACCTGGCAAAGTCCGGCTATTGTCCGATTTTGCTGGAACGGGGCGACGAGGCTCATATCCGCCGTGAAAATGTGGAGCGATTCTGGAAGACCGGGATCCTGGACACGGAGTCCAATGTACAATTCGGTGAAGGCGGCGCGGGCACTTTTTCTGATGGCAAGCTGAACACCTCCGTCAAGGATCCCAGCGGACGGAATCACGAAGTCCTGCGGATCTTCTGCGAAGCGGGGGCTCCTGGGGAGATCCTGTACGACCAGAAACCGCATCTGGGCACAGACCAGCTGATCACGATCGTTCAGAATATGCGCCGTCAGTTAGAAGACTGGGGCGGCACGGTGCGGTTCCGGGCGCAGGTGACGGATTTTGACTTCCGGGATGGGGCGCTGAAAGGCGTGACCGTCAATGGCCGGGAATACCTGGAGACGGAGGTAGCGGTACTTGCCATCGGCCACAGTGCGCGGGATACTTTTTTTCAGCTTGAGAAAAAAGGGATCCTTATGGAGCCGAAATCTTTCGCGGTGGGCGTGCGAATCGAGCACCCACAGGCGATGATCAATGAGAGTCAGTACGGAAAAAATCCGCCGAAGATGCTCGGCGCGGCGCCTTATAAGCTGACTCATACGTGCGAAAACGGCAGAGGTGTCTACTCCTTCTGCATGTGCCCCGGGGGATATGTGGTCAACGCATCGTCCGAGGAGGGTATGACGGCGGTCAACGGAATGAGCTATTCTGACCGGTCCGGCTGCAATGCCAACAGTGCGATCATTGTCACCGTCGGTCCGACGGACTTTGCGTCTTGCCATCAGGAGGGAACGTCCCAGGTCCTGGATGGTATCGCCTTTCAGCGCAGGCTGGAACGGGCCGCGTTCCGGGCCGGTGGCGGAAAGGTTCCGGTGCAGCTATTCGGAGATTTCTGCGAGGACCGTCTCAGCACGGAGCCCGGCGGCGTGGAGCCGTCCATTTGCGGCGCCTGGACGTTCGGGAACGTAAGAGAATTGTTTCCGGATGCGGTTGCGCGTTCACTCGAGGAAGGAATTCGTGCCTTCGACCGGAAGATCGCCGGGTTTGCGAGAACGGACGCCGTATTGTCAGGGGTCGAGAGCCGTACTTCGTCGCCGCTGCGCATCGTCCGGAATGAAGCGTTTGAGAGCAGTATCCAGGGCCTTTATCCCTGCGGGGAGGGAGCCGGATACGCCGGAGGGATCACCTCGGCTGCCATGGACGGGTTGAAAATCGCCGAGGCGATTTCTAAAAAATATAAGAATTTGAGATAATTCCTATACAAGATTTCCAAGTTGTGATAAAATGATTTGTGATTCTGGAGGTGAAAATCCGCCGTGGTTCTGCTATCTGAGCTGTGGCGGTGATCAAAGAAGGGAGTCCTTTCGGGTCTCAGAAGAGTGGGATGGCCGTCCTCTGTTTTGGTGGAAAAAACAAAAATCAGACGACGGCGGTGAGGTCAGGAGGTACCGGAAATGACAAAAGAATCACAGATCAGAGATATTCCAAGTGAAGAACGGCCATACGAAAAATGTCTGGCCAAAGGGGCAGCCGCTCTGTCGGACGCGGAGCTGCTGGCGGTCATTCTGCGCAGCGGAGCCAGCGGACAGTCCTGTGTGGAGCTGGCGAGAGAAATCTTAAACTTTTCTCCGTCCAACAGCGGCCTGCTGGGCCTTCACCATCTGTCCATTCAGGAACTGATGAAGATCCGCGGAATCGGAAAAGTGAAGGCGGTACAGCTGAAGTGTCTGACGGAGCTGTCCACGCGGATGGCGACGATGCGGGCGAGGGAGAGCCTGAGCTTCACCGACCCGTCTTCCATTGCGGAATATTATATGGAGCGGCTGCGCCATGAGGAGCAGGAGCTTCTGATTTGTATGATGTTTGACACCAAGAATCATCTGCTGGGTGATGCCGAGATCAGCAGAGGGACAGTAAATTCTGCCCTGATTTCACCCAGGGAACTTTTTTTGCAGGCGCTGGCTTTTCATGCAGTCCATATCATACTGGTTCACAACCATCCGAGCGGAAACCCGGAGCCGAGCCAGGAGGACATCATTGTGACGCGGCGCGTGCGGGGAGCTGGGGAACTAATAGGCATTTCTTTACTGGACCACATCGTCATCGGGGATCACTGTTACGTCAGCATGATGGAACAGGGGCTGCTCCCTGGCGTCATGCTTAATTGAAGGGATAAAGGCAAGAATGCAGATTCACAATACTTATGGCATAGATTTGGGTACCAGTACCGTGAAAATCTATGATCTCAAAAAAGACACCATCACAAAAGAAAAGAATATGATCGCGATCCGTAATAAGGAACAGCTTCTTGCGGTCGGAAACGATGCCTACGAGATGCACGAACGCACGCCTTCCAATATTGAGATCATCACTCCGATGGCTAACGGGCGTATCGCCAATGTCCTGATGGTCGAGGCGGTGCTTCACACGCTGCTCTGCCGGTGCGGTTCCAGGATGGGATATCGGCCGGAGCTTTACTTTTCGGCGCCTGCCGGTATGACGGAGATTGAGAAACGTTCCTACTACGCGATCGCCCACAGAGGAAGGCTGAAAAACTGTCGGATGTATCTGGTGGACAAGCCGATCGCGGATGCGCTGGCGCTCGGGATACCGATCAACAAGACCAAAGGATCGATGATCGTCAATATCGGAGCGCAGAGTACAGACATTTCTGTCATCGCGGACGCGCGCGTGATCTTCAGCAAACTGATACCGATAGGGGGAAGACAGTTCAACGAAGCCATCAGTTTCCTTAACCGGAAAAGGAACAATTTTCAGATCGGCGCAAAGACGGCGAAACGTCTGAAGATTGCCCTCGCGGATCTTGAAAATGACAGAATGGAAGCGCGGAAAGTGCGTGGTGTGGACGGCACCACCGGCCTGCCGGTGGAGGGGATCGTCACATCGTCTCTCGTGAACGAGGCGGTTACCGGAAGGATGATGCTGATCAGCGAAGAAATCAAACTCGCGCTGGAACGCACGCCGCCGCAGATCCACCGGCACATTCTCTCTGAAGGGATCTACATAACCGGAGGCAGCACCCGTCTGGCAAATATGGATCGTTTTCTGACCAGACAGCTGGGATGCGCGGTGCAGCTTTCGCAGTATTATGACCTGTGTACCATCTGCGGACTCAAAGAACTGATCACCCACGATGCTCTGCACAAATGGGCCTACACGGTAAAAAAACATAATCACAGATAGTAAAAGGATGTAACATGAACAAGAAAAAAAAGTTTCAGATGAAAAGTAAACACCTGCTGGTTCTGATGACTTTTCTGTGTATCAGCGCCATTCTGCTGACCTTTACACAGGTCGTTTCCGTCGCTCCTTTGCGGGAGGCGGCGAGCAGAATCATCGTGCCTTTTCAGAACGGGATCAATCAGGTCGGCACCTGGATGAGCGGAAAGCTGGATGCTTTTCAGGACGTCGAAAAGCTGGCCGCTGAAAATCAGGAGCTGGAGCAGAAGATCGCGCAGCTGACGGAGGAAAATACCAGGCTGACGCAGAATCAGGGAGAGCTTGAGAGACTCCAGGAGCTTTATCAGCTGGATCAGTCTTATTCTGAATATGATAAAGTTGCTGCACAGGTGATCTCCAAGGATCCGGGCAACTGGTACGACACTTTTGTGATCAACAAGGGATCGGCCGACGGGATCGAAAAGGATATGAACGTTATTGCGGACGGCGGCCTCGTAGGTCTTGTCGTGGAGGTGGAGACAAACTGTGCGACTGTCCGGTCGATCATCGACGATTCCAGTTCCGTCAGCGCCATGACGGTATCCGCCTCGGACACTTGTGTGGTTTCGGGAGATCTCAGACTGATGGACGAGGAAAAACTGGCGTTCTCGCAGATGTCGGCAGAAAATGCCGTGGCTGTGGGCGAGCAGATTGTGACGTCCAATATCAGTGACAAATATCTGAGAGGAATCCTGATCGGTTATATCAGTGAAGTGACGGAGGATTCCAACCACCTGACATACACCGGATACATCACTCCTGCCGTGGATTTCAAACACATTCAGGAGGTTCTGGTCATCAAACAGCTGAAACAGACGGAAGGAGAATAACGTGCGCAGAAAAATTACACTGGCCGTTCTGATACTGGTCACCTTTCTTCTGCAGACTACCGTATTTCAGTTTCTGTCCATCGCTTCCGTAACTCCGAACCTGCTTCTGATCCTGACATCGTCCTTCGGGCTGATGCGGGGAAAGAAGGAGGGGCTCTGGGTGGGGTTCTTCTGCGGACTGGCGATCGATCTGCTTTACGGAAATCTGTTCGGATTTTACGCACTGCTGTACATGTATATGGGATATATCAGCGGTTTCTTTTACAAAGTATTTTATGATGAGGATATCAAGGTCCCCATGGTGCTGATCGCTGCCAGCGATCTGGTCTACAGTCTGCTGGTCTATGTACTGCAGTTCCTGCTTCGGGTGCGCCTGGATTTTCCGGCTTATCTGAGGCATATCATCCTGCCGGAGATGGTATACACGATGGTTTTGTCACTGATCGTTTACCGGCTGTTGTTCAAGATCAATCAGAAACTGACGGAATATGAAATGGAAGGACAGCAATCACCTTGGTTAAGAAGATAAAGAAATTTTTGAAAAAAGCAGGAAACAACCGTACCTTGATCCTGGGCATCTGTTTTATCGGGTTCGCCGCTGCTCTGGTTGCGCGTCTGTTTTCTCTTCAGATTGTTCACGGGGAAGATTACGCGAACAACTTTGAAGTGCAGATCACCCGTACCCGTACCCTGGAAAGCACCAGGGGAAATTTTTACGACAGAAACGGCAAGGCGATCACTCAGAACAAACTGACCTCGTCCGTGACGCTGGAAGATAACGGTACGTATGACACGACAAAAGAGCGTGTGCTCTCTCTGAACAGCGAGATTTACAAGCTTGCAAAGCTGATCGAAGCCAATGGGGATACGGTGGATCAGCATAGTTTTCAGATTGTTGTCGACGAGAACGGCAACTATGCGTTTACCGGAAGCGAAGGTACGAACCGGGACCGTTTTCGTGCCGATATTTACGGACAGCGTTCCGTGGATGATTTGACGGCGGAACAGAAAGCTTCGAGCGCGGATACCTTGATGGAATATCTGTCCGAGCCGGACCGGTTCGGGCTGGACGCTTATTCGGAAAGCGAGCAGTACGCATATACCGCCGAAGATTTTGAAGCGTATGGTCTGCCTTATACGGTAGACGAGAGCGGAAAAGCAGTGCTGAATCTGACAAAGCAGGAGCGGCTTCAGATCATCATTGTCCGCTATCAGCTTTCCCTTGTCTCTTATCAGAAATATCTGCCGGTGACAGTGGCGTCGGATGTCAGCGACGAGACAGTGGCGGCGGTTTCCGAGAATCAGGATGTGCTCCAGGGCGTTGCGATCGCACAGGATTCTGTCCGTGTGTATAATGACGGAATTTATTTTTCTTCGCTGATCGGCTACACCGGTCTGGCGTCTTCCACAGAGCTGGATGATCTGAATGCGGAATACAGTGAACTTCATCCGGAGGAGGAAGAGGACCGTTACAGCACGAACGCGATCATTGGCAAGTCGGGTCTGGAACAGTACATGGAGCTGACGCTGCAGGGTACGGACGGAGAAGAAGAAGTCGTGGTTAACAACGTGGGAAAAGTCCTTCAGATACTGGAAGACTCCACTGTGGAGCCGCAGCAGGGAAACGACGTGACGCTGTCGATCGACTATGATCTCCAGATCACCACCTATAAGATCCTCGAGCAGAAGATCGCCGGGATTGTTCTGAGAAATCTGGTCAACCAGAAGACGGTGGAACTGGATGAAAACAGCAGCAGCGACGATATCAGAATTCCGATCTATGATGTGTACAACGCGCTGATCGAAAACAGTACGATCGATATCAGTCATTTCAGCGAGGCAGATGCGGGGGCGACGGAACAGAAGGCCTATTCCCGGTTCCAGCAGAAGCAGCAGGAGGTGCTCGCGGAACTTACCGAAGAACTCACCGGAAGCTCTCCGACACCTTATAATGAGCTGGATGAGGAGATGCAGGAGTACCAGAGTTTTATCGTGGACGATCTGCTGGGAGACACGCTTGGGATCCTCTCAAGTACAGCGATCGATTCCAGCGACAAAACGTATCAGGCATGGAATACGGATCACAGCATCAGCATGAGAGATTACCTTCTCTATGCGGCCAGCCAGAACTGGATCGACGTTTCACAGCTGACCACTGACGACGCTTATCTGGATGCGTCGGAAGTTTATCAGAGACTGGTGGATCTGATCCTGGAGCGCCTGACGGTCAGCACAGATTTTTCTAAAAAGCTGTATCATTATATGCTGCTGGAAGACCGTCTGACAGGAACCGATATCTGCAACATTCTCTACGAGCAGAATCTTCTGACGAAAGAGGATCAGGACTACACAGACTTTATGAACGGAACGATCAGCGCCTATCAGCTGATCTACAATAAGATCAACAAACTGGAGATCACACCGGCGCAGCTTGCGCTGGATCCGTGTTCCGGTTCCGCGGTGATCACGGACCCGGAAAGCGGGTCGATCCTGGCCTGCGTATCGTATCCGGGTTATGACAATAACCGGATCGCCAACGAGATGGATACGGAATACTGGGCAAAGATCAATTCGGATGAGTCGGGACCGCTGTACAACAAGGCGACGCAGCAGAGGACTGCGCCGGGTTCTACGTTTAAGCCGCTGATCGCGATCGCCGGTCTGATGGAAGGCGTGATCGATGACAGCACAGTGATCAACTGTGACGGTGTGTTTGGCGAAGGGCTTTTCGATGAGAGCGACTGGATCCACTGTCACAACCTGAGCGGCCACGGAAACCTGAATATCCGCGGTGCGATCCAGAATTCTTGTAATGTCTTCTTCTGTACGGTTGCTTACCGGCTAGGACTGGATGAAGATGGAAACTTCAGCAGTGACCGCTCTCTGCAGAAGATTGAACAGTACGCGTCTATGTTTGAGCTGGATCAGAAGAGCGGAATCGAGATCTCCGAGGCGGAGCCGAGAGTGTCCGACACGCTGCCGATCGCGTCTGCGATCGGACAGGGTACCAACAACTATACTACCACACAGCTGGCGCGCTATGTGACGGCACTGGCCAATGAGGGGACGATCTACAGCCTTTCCCTGCTCCAGGGCGTCACAGATCCGGACGGAAATGTGGTGGATATGGGTGAAGATTTCGGACCGACGGTTGACAGCACGCTGGATACAGTGACACAGTCTGTGTGGGATGACATTCACGCCGGAATGCGGAATGTGATCCAGTATACCAACGCCAATATTTTCTCTGACTGTCCGGTCGAAGTATACGGAAAGACCGGAACGGCCCAGGAGGACAGGAACCGTGCCAACCACGGTCTGTTTATCGGATTCTGTCATTATGACACAAATCCGGATATCGCGATGGCGATCCGGATTCCAAACGGATATTCTTCCACAAACGCTGTGTATGTGGCGAGGGATATTATAGATTATTACTATGGGCTCAAGGATGTAAATGAAATCCTGACAGGAGTCGCAGATACAGACAGTGTCACAACTGTCTCTGGCGCTGACTGACGCGGAGGCGGTTTCTGTCTCCCGGCATTTTGTGAAACCGGGAGACAGCCGGGCAACCGGTACTGCTCAAACGAATACCAAAGAAAAAGAGTAAGCAGCGGCCGGAAAAAGGAAAATGCCGCGAATGCAGGTCAAGGAGGGTTCGTATGAGTGAAGTAATTGTAGTAACATCGGGAAAGGGCGGCGTCGGAAAAACGACAACGGCGGCCAACATCGGGATCGGGCTGGCACAGCTCGGAAAGAAAGTCGTCATGGTGGATACCGATATCGGACTGCGGAATCTGGACGTGGTGCTGGGCCTGGAAAATCGTATCGTCTACAATCTGGTGGATGTGATCGAGGGCAACTGCAGGATGAAGCAGGCGCTGATCAAGGACAAACGTTTTGAGGATCAGCTGTACCTCCTGCCGTCGGCGCAGACCAGAGACAAGACTTCCGTGACGCCGGAGCAGATGAAAAAGCTCTGCGAGGAATTGAGAGATCTGTTCGATTATGTGATCCTGGACTGCCCTGCCGGTATCGAGCAGGGATTTGCCAATGCCATTGCCGGGGCGGACCGGGCGATCGTCGTGACGACGCCGGAGGTGTCGGCGATCCGTGATGCGGACAGGATCATCGGTCTGCTGGAGGCGAATGAACTGAGGGATATCTCACTGATCATCAACCGGATCCGCCCGGAAATGGTAAAACGGGGCGAGATGATGTCTGTGGAGGATGTGGAGGAGATCCTGGCGGTTCCCCTGATCGGGATCATTCCTGATGACGAACACGTGGTGATCGCCACGAATCAGGGGGAAGCCATCGCGGGCAGTTCCTCCCCATCGGGACAGGCCTTTGATAATATCAGCCGGCGGATCACAGGGGAAGATATTCCTTTCCCGGATCTCACTGCCAGAAAAGGGTTTTTCCATCGTTTATTTCGCAGATAGGAGGGAACGGTATGCGTTTATTTCATTCAGGCAGAAGACAAAGTTCCGGATGTATCGCAAAAGAACGGCTGTCCACACTTCTGGCAGCGGAACGACTGAACTGCTCTCCGAGAGCCATGCAAATGCTGAAAAATGATCTGACCCATGCGGCAGAAAAGTACCTGATGGTGGAAACCAGTGAAATTTCCGTTACGATCACGCAGTCTCCGGCAGTGCTGACTGCGAGGATCCCACTAAAGAAAAACGAGGAGTCTCATGTTAAAACGTTATAAACTGAAGAATTATAATTTCATACTTGTCATTCTTCTGATCACGATCAGCGTCATAGGGATTCTGTTGGTCGGAAGTGCGGACAAAACATATCAGCCCAGACAGCTGATCGGTGTGATCAGCGGTCTGGTTCTGATGGTAGTTGTATCTCTGATCGACTATAGCTGGATCTTGAATTTTTCGTGGATCCTGTATGTCTTAAATCTCATTCTTCTGATTGTTCTGAAAACCGGACTGGGCCAGAGCACAAAGGGGGCGACCCGCTGGCTGCAGATCGGAAGCTTCCAGTTTCAGCCTACGGAGGTCGCCAAGATCATTCTGATCATCTTTTTCGCCATGTTTTTGATGAAACACGAAGATGATCTGAACACTGCCAAAACGATCTTTACCGCGATTGGTCTGCTTCTGGTTCCGCTGGCGCTGGTAGTCACTCAGCCGGACCTGAAAAACACGATCACGATCACGGTTGTGTTCTGTGCACTGATGTATCTGGCGGGATTGAGCTACAAGGTGATCGCCGGAGTTCTGGGGGTGACGATTCCGCTGGTTCTGATCCTTCTTTTCATTATCACCCAGACAGATTTTCAGCTTCCGGAACCTCTGGACAGTACCATCGGCTATCAGCTGGACCGTATCCGTACCTGGAACGATCCGGATGCGGAGGAAAACAGCAGCGGAGCTATTCAGCAGAACAACTCTATCACAGCCATCGGCTCCGGACAGCTGACCGGAAAAGGTCTGAACAACAATGATGTTTCCTCTGCAAACAAAGGTAATTTTGTGGCGGAGATCCACAATGATTTTATTTTTGCTGTGGCCGGGGAAGAACTGGGATTTATCGGCTGCTGTGTGATCATCCTGATTCTTGCGCTGATCGTTTTCCAGTGTATTCGCATCGGAAGGCGTGCCAAGGATGAGGCGGGGATGCTGATCGCCTGCGGGGTCGGCACCCTGGTGGCGTTTCAGAGCTTTCTGAACATCAGCGTAGCCACGGGAATCCTTCCGAACACAGGTACCACTCTTCCGTTCGTCAGTTATGGTCTGACATCGCTGTGGACGTTCTTTATTGGAATGGGACTTGTGCTCAATGTTGGACTCCAGAACCGTAACTTTGTAACACGCAACGACGAGCTGTCGAGGAGGAAAACTGTCTATGAACATCGGATTCATCGCGCATGATGCGAAAAAAACTCTGCTTCAGAATTTATGTGTTGCCTATCGGGGGATCCTTTCACGGCATACCTTATATGCAACGGGAACCTCCGGAAGACTGATCGAGGAAGCGACAGGACTGAATATCCATAAATTTCTCGCGGGACATGTAGGCGGCGTTCATCAGCTGGCGCTGTTGATCGAACAGAACGAGTTGGATCTTATGATCTTTCTGTGTGATCCGCTGAAGCCCAAGAAGCACGAGCCGGATGCGCATCAAATCGTCACACTGTGCGATGTTCACAATGTTCCTCTTGCCACGAATCTGGCGACAGCGGAGCTTTTGATAAAATCACTGGAAAGAGGAGAGATGGACTGGCGTGAAATCTACCGATAAAATAAAAAAAGCGAATAGAATCCTGAATGTGCTGATTGCGGCCGTTGCGGCTCTGGTGGTGGCCCTGGTGATCATTATTGGGGTAAGAAACTATATCGACAGCCGCAGAATGGATTTTTCCTACAGTTACCAGACAGATCGTCTTCTCTCTACAGATCCGCTGGAAGAAGCGTCATCGGCTCTTGCGCCGGCGTTTGCGGAGGATCTCTGTGTCGGAGAGGCAAATACAGCGCTCGGAGATATTGTGCTGGACGGAGAAGAAAAAGGCGGTCTGTTTCAGCTGGACAGCCGCGCGGTCCTCTTTTCACAGGGGATCTATGATAAAATCTATCCTGCAAGCATCACAAAAATCATGACTTCCCTGCTCGCGATCGAGTATGGAAATATGGATGATGTTGTGACAATCCAGGCGGAGGACGTTACGCTGGAAGAAGGCTCTCAGATGAGCGGCATGCAGGCCGGGGATCAGGTGACCATGGATCAGTTGTTCCATGCCCTGATGGTTTATTCGGCCAACGACGCGGCCATGGCGATAGCGAGACACATTGGCGGAACCGTCGACCAGTTTGTCGAGATGATGAACCAGGAGGCGCAGAATCTGGGAATGACAGGCACTCATTTTGTCAATCCTCACGGACTGCACGACGACAATCACTACACGACGGTGTATGACATCTATCTGATGCTGAACAAAGCGTTTACCGAGCAGAAGTTTACGGATACGATGAGTCTGTCCTCTTACACCCTGACGGTGACAGCTGCCGACGGTTCCCAGCGCACCCGCTACCTGACGGCAACCGACAGATACCTGACCGGTGAAGTGACTGCTCCGGATAACGTGACTGTCCTCGGAGGAAAGACAGGAACTACCAGCCAGGCCGGCAACTGCCTTGCCATCGTAAGTCAGAATGCCTATGGAGAACCGTTTATCTCCATTGTTGTCAACGCACAGAATAAGACCACATTGTACAATGACATGAACATATTGCTGTCTCAGATCAATTAGCACTCAGGAGAACAGAGGAAATCTAATACGTTTTCATCGGGGCTGCGCAGTAAATGCGCAGACCTGGTTTGACTTTTACAACAATTTTATAAATTGTCATTTTTAGCATTGAAATTTTTGGTCAAATATTCTATAATTAGAACATGAACTTTAGAGTTTTTAGTGAAATTATCTTATTCTAATCTAAGGAGGAAACGGCTATGGTTCAATTAATTGTAGGAAAAAAGGGAAAAGGCAAGACCAAACAGCTTTTGGACAAAGTAAACGCAGAGATCAAAACAGCGAGCGGAAGTATCGTTTACATTGACAAAAGTTCCAAACACATGTATGAGCTGAACAATAAGATCCGTCTGATCGACGCATCGACCTATCCGCTGAAAAACAGCGACGAGTTTATCGGATTCATCTGCGGGATCATTTCCCAGGATCATGATATCGAGCAGATGTATCTCGACAGTTTCCTGAAAGTATCCAAACTGGAAGGAAAAGATATCACAGAGTGTATTGACCAGCTTGAGAATATCTGCAAGCTTTATGACATCACCTTTGTCCTCAGCGTTTCCTTGGATAAAGAAG
>ERZ1090868.483-NODE-483-length-22496-cov-11.470835_pt1 | contig 22496 bp, 24 predicted proteins | sample MGYA00478475_ERZ1090868 | MGnify/ENA primary metagenome ERZ1090868 (study PRJEB33644, sample SAMEA5815747) | chicken gut metagenome | biome: Chicken; feature: Gastrointestinal Tract; material: Caecum | place: Ireland | collected 2019-01-01 | study: A study of the...
TAATTTATGGAAAATCATCGAAAAATATGCTAAAATAAATGTAACAAAAGTGATCGTGAATTTTTATAGAAAGGAGAGGTGATTATGGGTGTTATAACGATTGGCCGACTGTACGGAAGCGATGGCCGGAAAATTGCGCAGGAACTGGCAAACCGTCTGGGATTTCGTTTTTATGACAAAGAATTGATACGTCTTGCTGCAAAGGAAAGCAATATTCCTTACGATGATCTGGTAAAAGCAGATGAGAAGCGTGCGAGCTTTTGGGCGTATCCTACTGATAATGAGCGGATCACAGAGGACCGCTGGTATTATTCCGTAAATGACATTCTGTATGATACAGAGAAAAAGATTATCAGGGGAAAAGCTGAGAAAGAAGATTGTGTGATCGTCGGAAGATGTGCAAACCGGATTCTCAGTGACAGAAAAGACTGCCTGAGTGTTTTTGTTTACGCGCCGATGGATTACCGGATCCGCACAGTGATGGAGCGTGAATACCTGAGCGAAAAGGAAGCGCGGGCACGGATCAGAAAGATGGATAAACAGAGAAGATACCATTACAATTACTTTACCGACCGGAATTGGGAAGATATGGATGAGTATGATATCTGTATTGACAGCAGCAAATGCTCCATTGAGAGATGTGCGAAAGTGCTGGAAGGCGTGTATCATACGCTGAAAGAGGGATAAACGTAGCCGTTCATGAAGTCGGAGAGATTCCGGTGAGCGGAAGACCGTTTATCCGGAGAAGAGCAGGATTCTGTGTGAGTAAACAGCGGGAAAAGAAACTGTTCGGAAGAAACGGTCAAAAGACCCGCGAAGTAGAGAGGGATTGCCGGAGGGCGGTCTCTCTTTTCTTATATTATTTTGTCTGAAAAAACAGTAAAAACAGTGGAGAGTATCCGGCAACTGTGGTAAAATAATGCCAAGGTCAGAAAGCAAAAATGCAGCGTAACGGTTCGATCAGATGAACTGTTACAATGTAACTGCAAAATATTTTTGCGGAAAGGGGAAGTGACTATGGGTGTGATTACGATTGGGAGACAGTATGGAAGCAATGGCAGGAGGATCGCCAGGGCATTGGCAGATCGGATGGGGATTCATTTTTATGATAAAGAGCTGATCCGCCTGGCATCGGAGCGCAGCGATATCCCTTATGAGGAGCTGCAGAAAGTGGATGAGCAGCGAGCAAACCCATGGAGATATCCTGTAGATGAAAAGATACAGATGGAAAACAGATTCCGCTTTTATCCGATGAACGATATGTTGTTTGATACGGAAAAAAAGATCATTGAGGAGCTGGCAGCCCGGGAGGACTGCGTGATCGTCGGAAGATGTGCGAACAGTATCCTGAAAGGGATGGACAGCTGCGTCAGTGTGTTTGTCTATGCGCCGATGGAGGTCCGGACGCAGACGATCATGAAGCGGGCGGCGATCAATGCAAAAGAAGCCAGGAGTCTGATCCGGAAGATCGATAAACAGAGAGGGTATTATTACAATTATTTTACAGACGGCACCTGGAACGATATGGACGAATATGATTTCTGTCTGGACAGCAGCCGTGTCTCCGTGGAACAGGCAGCAGAAATTCTGGAAACCACCTATCATACGATTGTGAAGGACATTCTATGATGATTAACATGACTGAAAAGGGGCTGTCGCATGAGAAATGAAATTCCTCATACGGCATGCCCTTTTTTTGTTGTTAAAAAATAGTTCTGTAAAATATTGTTGACGCATGGAAAAAAGCTGTTATAATATAGAAGGCAAATTGGTAATACCAATTCGCGGTGTTTTCCCTGTCTCAGATAGTGGAACGAAAGCAGAGAAAATACGTAACAGTTCAGATATCTGAAGCGCTGCGGAAAAAACAGATAACAGAGGAGAAAATTGTGGAAATACGAAAGGCGCAAGAAAAGGATCTGGAGACGCTGCTGAAAATTTATGCTCATGCCCGGGAATTTATGGCGAAAACCGGGAATCCTGATCAGTGGAAGTCTTCTTATCCGGACGAAGAAAAAGTGAGCGGCGATATCGCTCAGGGAGTCTGCTACGTCTGTGTCCAGGACGGAGAGATTGAGGGAGTCTTTTCCTATCTGCAGGGTCCGGATCCGACGTATCAGAAGATCGATGATGGAAAATGGCTCAATGAGGATCCCTATGGAGTGGTGCACCGTGTCGCGGGAAGAGGACATGTCCATGGGGTTGCCGATCGCTGTCTGGCGTGGGCGTTTGATCAGTGTGGCAATCTGCGTATCGATACGCACCGCGACAACCGTGTGATGCAGCATATCCTGGAGAAAAACGGATTTACAGTCTGCGGTACGATCTATGTGGCGGATGGAAGTCCCAGGATCGCGTATCAGAAAGTACAGGGAAAAAATCTTGTGAAAAAAGCACCGGATCAGAAGGAAAGCGTCAGAGTTCCGGAAAAGGAGCCGCCCCAGAGAACGGGAGAGAAGGAGTCCCAGGATGTGCTGGAATACCTGAAACGGGAAATCCGCCGGGGGAGACTGAAGGAAGGGGACCGTCTTCCCACAGAACGCCAGCTTTCCGAGAAATTGAATGTCAGCAGAACGACTGTGCGGGATGCGATGCGGCTTCTTGAGGGGATGGGCGTACTGGTCAGCCGGCAGGGATCGGGAAATTATCTCTCGGGAAAGATGGAGAAGTCGCTGGCGGAAATGCTGGAGTTTATGATCCTGCTGAAGGAGATGGATTACGGGACGGTGAATCAGCTTCGCAGGGCGATCGGCCTTTGGAATTACAGAGAAGTGATGAAACATCACACACCGGAACAGGTCCTTGAACTCCGGCAGATTCTCGGACAGATGCAGCAGGAAAAGCAGAAAGAGATCTGTGATGAAAAATTTCATGAGAAACTTCTGGAATTCGGCGGGAATCCGTTGATCCTTATGATGATGAACGCACTGTCCGGCGTCTGCCGGGAACTGATCCGGAATGCTTTCGCCTCTATGTCGGAAGAAGAGGAGAAAAAACTGGAACAGAGTCACTGGGATATGCTGGATGCGCTGGTCGGCGGCCGGATGGAAGAAGGCTGTGCGGCGGTTATGGAGCATTACGATCTGGTAGACCGTGAGATTGAGAAGTGGAAGGAGACAGAACAAAAATGAAATATCTGAAACAGTTTGGGATTATTCTGTTTATTTCCTTTCTGGGAGAAATACTTCATGCAGTGATTCCGCTGCCGATCCCGGCGAGCATTTATGGCCTGGTACTGATGCTGTCCGCTCTGATGATGCATATTTTGCCGCTGTCTATGGTGCGGGATTCGGGGAAATTTCTGATTGAGATCATGCCGTTGATGTTCATTCCTGCGGCGGTGGGACTGTTGGATTCCTGGAGCGTACTGCAGCCGATCCTGATCTCTGTCGCGGTGATCACGGTGGTGACGACCGTGGCAGTGATGGCAGTTTCGGGAACGGTGACCCAGATGATAATTCGCAGAGACAGGAGGAAGAAAGATGAGTGAACTGTTGGGAGATTCGCTGTTTTTCGGCGTGGTGGTCAGCGTGCTGGCTTATCAGGTGGGGATGGTGATCAAAAAGAAATGGAAACTGGCACTGTTCAATCCGCTGCTGATCTCGATCGTCCTGGTCATGGCGGTGCTGTTGATCTTTCATGTGGACTATGAGACATATAACGAGGGGGCAAAGTATCTCAGCTATCTGCTGACCCCCGCGACTGTCTGCCTGGCGATCCCGCTTTATGAGCAGCTGGAGCAGCTGAAGAAAAATATCAAGGCGATCGCCGCCGGGATTGTCTCAGGGGTGCTGACCAGTCTTTTCAGTGTGCTGGTTCTGGCGTTGGCTTTTGGCCTGACCCATGAGGAGTATGTGACGCTGCTTCCGAAATCGATCACTACGGCGATCGGTATGGGAGTATCGGAAGAACTGGGCGGCATCGTGACGATTACTGTGGCGGTGATCATCGTCACAGGTGTTCTGGGAAATATCATTGCAGAGCTGGTCTGCAAAATCTTTCGAATCCATGAACCGGTGGCAAGGGGGATCGCGATCGGCAGCGCCTCCCATGCGATCGGCACTGCACGGGCGCTGGAGATGGGCGAGGTGGAAGGCGCGATGAGCAGTCTCTCCATAGCGGTATCGGGACTGCTTACGGTGATCGGCGCCTCGGTTTTTGCGATGTTTCTGTAATGCGTCAGAGAGCAGTCATAGTCAGGCGCCGGGTAGAACGGTGCATCCTATGACTGCTCTCTGTTTTTTGTAATATGAAAAAAGCGGACCGGCTCTCTATATAGCCGGTCCGCGGGGTCATTCTGTAACCGTTCACGCAGCGGAACGGATGCGTGATTTTATTTTGCCAGGAGCATCATGATCTGATTGCTGCGGTTTACGAATTTTGTCATGGCGTCCGGGGCGAGCGGTTTGTGGCTGATCATTGCCAGATCGTACAGCTGCTCGCAGAACATCGGGGTGTTCTCACCGTCTCCGTGTTCCAGGACGTATTTTACCAGCGGATGTTTTGCGTTCAGGACGAGAGTTTCCTGGCCGCCGAACATGGACGGATCCATGCCGGTCATTCCGTACATTCTCATCATCTCCTGCATCCGGCGGTTCTCCTCGGAGAGTGTTACCATCGCGGAGACATTTTCGTCCTTCAGGTTTTCTACTTTGACTTCCAGGTCTTTCTTGTCCAGTACTTTGCGGAACAGATCTGTCAGCGTCTTCGTCGCGTCCGTCAGATCCTCGGAGTTCTCTTCCTTCATATCGTCGGTCAGATCAGCGTCGATGCGCTGGAATCTTACGTTTTCTTTGATGCGCTCCACATGAGAAATGAAGGCAGAATCGATGTTGTGTTTCAGAATCACTGCGTCCATTCCCTGTGCGCGGAACATGTTGATGTACTGGCTCTGCTGGATCTCATCCGTTACATAGTAGATGGTGGTCTTCTCCGGTTCTTTCGGTTCCTTTTCGGTCTCTTTGGAAGAATCGGATCCTGCTTCTCCATCGGCCTTGTCTGTCTCTGCGGTTACGGTATCGGTGCCGTTATCAGAACTGTCGTTGGAAGTTTCGTTTTCAGCAGCTTCGGTTCCGTCAGCTGCAGCGCTTTCGGTCTCGGGTTTCTCGTCTGTTTTCTGATTCTCCTTGATGCAGTCTTCCAGTGTCAGATATTTGCCGTCAATGTTTTTGTACAGCATATAGTCCATCATCTTTTCGGAGAACTTCTCGTCCTTGATACAACCGAATTTCAGGAATGGATTAATGTCGTCCCAGAATTTCTCGTAGTTCTCGCGGTCTGTCTTGAACATGCCGGTCAGTTTATCGGCAAATTTCTTTGAGATATAGTCCGAAATCTTCTTGACGAATCCATCGTTCTGCAGTGCGCTTCGCGATACGTTCAGCGGGAAGTCCGGGCAGTCGATGACGCCTTTCAGAAGCATCAGATATTCCGGAATCACTTCCTTAATATTGTCTGCGATAAACACCTGATTGTTGTAAAGTTTGATGGTTCCCTCGATGGAATCGTATTCTGTGTTGATCCGCGGGAAATACAGGATACCTTTCAGGTTGAACGGGTAATCCATGTTCAGATGGATCCAGAACAGGGGCTCGCGGTAATCGTTGAATACTTTGCGGTAAAATTCCTTGTAGTCTTCATCGCTGCACTCGTTCGGGTGTTTTGTCCAGAGCGGCTGAGTGTCACTCAGGGAAACCGGACGCTTGTTGATTTTTACCTGATTTTTCTCCGGGGAAACCTCTACCTGTTCCTTGGTGCCGTCTTCCTTTTCTTTTTCCTCGTATTTTGCATCTTCGTGGATATGCTCTACGACAACATCGTCATCGCGCAGATCCTTCTCATCGATGGTTTCATATTCCTGCGGCGCGTTTGCTTTGGAGAGGAAGATTTCCACCGGCATGAAGGAGCAGTATTTTTCAATGACTTCTCTTACACGGTATTCGTTGGAGAACTCCAGGCAGTCTTCGTTCAGATACAGGGTGATCTCTGTTCCGACGGTCGTTCTGTCTCCGTCCTGCATCGTATATTCGGTGCTGCCGTCGCATTCCCAGTGTACCGGCGCCGCGCCTTCCTTATAGGAAAGGGTGTCGATGTGTACGTCGTCGGCCACCATAAATGCAGAGTAAAAGCCCAGTCCGAAATGACCGATCATCTGGTCTGTATTTGTCTTGTCTTTGTATTTCTCCAGAAATTCCGTCGCACCGGAAAAGGCGATCTGGGTAATGTATTCTTCCACCTCATCGGCAGTCATACCGATACCGTTATCGATAAATTTCAGTGTTTTTTCTTCCGGGTTTACGATTACCTGAATGCTGGGTTTGTAATCTTCGGGAAGCTCGTATTCGCCCATGACGTCCAGCTTTTTCAGCTTGGTGATGGCGTCGCAGCCGTTGGAGACAAGTTCGCGAACGAAAATGTCATGATCAGAATACATCCATTTCTTTATGATTGGAAAAATATTATCGCTGTTGATTGACAGATTACCATGTTTTTCTGCCATGATAAGTCACGCTCCTTTTTTCTTATTGTTGATAAGAGTAATACTAATACTGAAGGAGAAAAAAGTCAAGAAAAAATTAGCACTCAAGAATAATGAGTGCTAACAAAAATGAAAAAAGCCGCTGAAATCAAGGGTTTTGGAATTTGTTAAGTTTTTATAAAGTGTCTCAGCCTTATGTTCCCTTGAGACTAATGGCATGGAGAGGCGGCTTATGCTTCCTCGAAGTCAATGTCATGGTGCAGCAGAAAATCTTTGGCGGCATCGTCAAAGGCATGTTCCAGTGTTTTGTCCAGCGTAAAAATCTTTAGGGAGGTGCCGGTCGTGACGGTGAGCGAGGCATTGCTGTACTGAATATTGAGATAAAGTCCGGAAACATTTTCCGGTTCCACCGGAGAACCGCAGGCTTCGCAAAGCGCGCGGGTTCTGTCCTCCGGAAGTATAAAGATAAAACGGAAGCTGACTGGCGTGCGCTTTCCGCGGATCACGGAGTAGCACCAGGATTTGATCCCGGACCAGCGTACCTGGGATTTCCCGGCAGCCTTCAGACGGGCCGCCGTGTCGGGATCGTAGAAATCCGGGTGGAGTGAGCCGTCGATCGTGAACGTGACGAAAGTAGTCACGGAGGCTTCCGAGACGGAGAAGTAATCGAAAGTATCCGCCAGAAGCAGTTGGTTCATAAAGTGTTTCAGTTTTTTTATCTTAAATGAGCGCATAGAATTCTCCTTACAGCCAGCCTTTCTTTTTGAAGTACCAGATTTCCAGCGCCACGATCAGCACACACAGGCCGATGAGAATAAAGTAAGCGTAAGGATTCTGGAGCTCCGGCATATTTTTAAAATTCATTCCGTACCATCCGGTCAGAAGAGACAGAGGAAAGAAGACGGTGGAGACGACCGTCAGCAGCCGCATCGTCTCATTCTGTCGGATGTCTACCTGTGTCTGGTGCATTTCCCGGATCTGCAGTGCATACTCCCGGAGAACCTGGGTGTGATCGTAGAGGCGGTCGATCCTTCCGGAGAGCCGGTTGAAATGAGAGGAAAAGTTCTTTGGAAAAAATCCGTTCTCGTTTTCCGAGAGGATCTCACACATGTCCATCAACTGCTGATAATAAGAGTGAAAGACCAGAAGCTCTCTTCGTCCGGTCATCACATTTGTCTTCAGTTCTCTGGGGAGCGTGTCAGCGATGGATTCTTCCATCGTAGCCAGCCGCCGTTCAAAATTCTGTAAAAACGCCATATCATCCTGAATCAGCGCTTCCAGAAAAGAAAAAAAGAAGTGCAGTGTGTCCCGGCAGTCCAGCAGTTCCGATTCCAGAAGGCCGGACAGGGTGTCCGCGATCGCACCGTTTTCGTCGATGAAGATCAGCCGATCCCGTTCCAGATAATAGGTCAGCCGGATATGCTCCTGGAGGGGAGCTGTTTTGTCCGGCACGACCAGTGTGCCGATCACACAGCCGGGCAGCATTTCAGCTTTACAATACTGCAGTTTTTCCGCCCCCAGGTTTCTCGCAAGTACGGAAAAGAAAGGAAGTTCCGAAAGTTCCTTTCCGGCAGTGTCAAAAGTATACAGTTCAAGCCTCTGCCGGTCTTCACCGATGGTATCTTCAGACAGTTTTGTCATACCAGGCTGCAGATAATAGCGCATAAAGTACTCCTTTCCGGAAGTTGTCTTAATTCATGGTTTTAATGGGCAGAATGCAAGTAAAATCCTACAGGTAATCGTTCAGTTGCCGAACTGTTACAGCTGTAGTCAGCTACAGTATACCTCAAAAAAGGAAAAAAAGACAGTAAAAATGTTTTGCAATGGCAGTAAGAGTATGCTATCATATAATGTAGTTATTAAAACCAGATGACGAAATATGGCCACGGTCATCCGGGCATGTATAAATATGAGACAAGCGACAAAAGGTCATAAATTTCATGCTTGCATGAAAATTTATGACTTTGTGGAGCGCAAAACACCGAAAAGTAGCCATTTTTCGAAGAAAAATGAGCGGATTTGAGGTGTTTTCAGGATTGCGGGAGCACGAAGTACGGAGCAATCCGTGTCTCATGCCCATTTGTCGGGCAACTCATAAATATGTATGGAAGACAGAAGTAGCAGTTCAGTTGCCGGAGCTGTTATAGATCTAGTGATTTTGGAGGTAATGTTATGTCCTATCATATTATTGCAGACAGCTGCTGCGAGTTGACGGAAGAAATGAAGAAGGATCAGGGAATCGAGACGGCGTCGCTGACCCTGGAAGTAGGAGGCGAAACGATCGTTGACGACGAGACGTTTGACCAGCGATCTTTTCTGGCAAAGGTTGCAGCCTGTCCGGAATGCCCGAAGTCTGCATGTCCGTCTCCGGAAGTCTATCAGAGCGCTTTCGAAGGGGAAGCGGAGCATTTGTATGCGGTGACACTTTCCTCCGAGTTAAGCGGATCTTACAACAGTGCGATGCTGGGAAGAAGCCTGGCGATGGAAAAGGACGGCGGAAAAAAGATCCATGTGTTTAATTCCAAGAGCGCGTCGGTAGGAGAGACCCTGATCGTCGACAAAATTGTGGAATGTGAAAAAGCGGGGATGGCGTTTGGCGAAGTCGTCAACACGGTGGAGCAGTATATCAGTGAACAGAACACGTATTTTGTGCTGGAAAATCTCGAGACGCTCCGAAAAAACGGCAGGCTTTCCAACCTGAAAGCGTTCGTCGCGTCGGCATTGAAGATCAAGCCTGTCATGGGTTCGACGCCCGAGGGAACGATCTGCCAGCTGGATCAGGCCCGGGGAATCAACAAGGCGCTGATGAAGATGGTCGATTATATCGTAAAAAATGTCAAGGAGCCGGAAAAGAAAGTACTGGGAATCTCTCACTGCAACTGTCCGGAACGTGCGGAGATCGTCCGGGATGCGATCCTCGAGAGGATCCATGTGAAGGATTCCTTTATCCTGGATACCCGGGGCGTCAGCAGTATGTATGCCAATGACGGCGGCGTCATAGTGGTGATCTGAACAGGTATCTTTTGACCGATCAGCCGGATGAGTTGTTACGGACTGCTACATTTTCCCTGAAGTTTCGGGGAGGAAAGGCTTTTATTTTCCCGAAAACTGTAGTATAATCTTAAATAATTATGCAGCTGCGTCATGCGGCGTAATATTACAGTGCTTGGAAAGGAAGTCGGAAGATGAGTCAGGAAAAGGTTGATAAATATAAAAAAGAGAAGGCAAACCGTCAGAAGCTGATGCGACGTGAAAAATGGCTGTTCCGTCTGGAGTGTACAGCTACGGTTCTGGTGCTGTGCGGTTTGATCGCCTGGTTTTCTATGGCGGTTTACAGCAACGTGCAGGCGAAGCGGGAGAGTGAGCGCGAGGCTGTCACAACGACGATGAACGTGACGGGTATTCAGAACTATCTGTCGGATATCAACGCTTCTCTGGAAGACACAACAGAGGAAGAATAGAAAGAAAATAGAAAACAAACGTGTAAGATCAAAATCAGCGTAAAAGAATGGACCGCCGTTAAAAGCAGTCCTTTCTTTTTATGCTTTTTCCATGCGGAAACCGGCGGGTCCGGCGATCAGACCTCTGCAGTCTCAGCCGGCCGGCCGTTTTCCATGGAATCTTTTATCAGATTTCTGTATCAGAAATGATCAGCATTTTACAACATTGGCAGCCTGCATTCCGCGAGCGCCTTCTGTCAGGTCATAAGTTACTGCCTGGCCTTCGTCCAGAGTCTTGAATCCTTCGCCCTGAATTGCAGAAAAGTGTACGAAAACGTCGTTTCCGTCTTCTCCGGTGATGAAGCCATAGCCTTTCTCAGCGTTAAACCATTTTACAGTTCCCTTGTTCATTGTGTGTTACCTCCATAGAAAATAAATAAACGTGATGTCGGCGAGACCTGCTCACCGTAAGCGGGCGAAGTTTTTCGGAGAAAAAAATTCACCAGCTATTACAGATTATATTGAAGGTGAATCGTTAATATAATCTCTAATAGCTAGTGACCTCGTATTACATCCACAACATTCTCTTAATTGCCTTCATTATAGTCGCGGGAAAGGAAAAAGTCAAGAAAAAACTCTTTATTTCACAGATGATTTCGTGTATGATAAAAGGGTAAATCTGCAGCGGTTCCGGCTGGCCTGTGTATTCCCCTCGCGGGGCGGTTATAATGTCAGAACAAACGGCCTGCTGCGAAGATAGAGGAAAGCGGAAAATGCTGAAAAAAGGAAGCGGAAATGAGGAAAATCAGATTATGAGTATCTTAATTAAAAACGGACGTGTCATTGACCCGGACAGCCGTCTGGATGAGGTCTGCGATGTCCTGATCGAAAACGGACAGATCGCAAAAGTAGAAAAGGAACTTTCGGACAATGCTGCGAAGGTCATTGACGCCAGCGGATGCTATGTGATGCCAGGGCTGATCGATATGCATGTACATTTCAGAGATCCGGGACAGACTCACAAAGAGGATATCATCACCGGCGCGATGGCAGCAGCGAAAGGCGGCGTGACAACTGTTCTCGCGATGCCCAACACAAAGCCTGTGATCGACAATCCGGACCGGGTCTGCTATGTGAAAAATAAAGCGCGTCAGCACGCGCCGATCCATGTCCTGCAGGTTGGCGCGATTACCAAGGGCATGATGGGAGAGGAACTGGCGGATATTGACGGAATGGCAGATGCCGGAATCCCTGCGATCAGCGAGGACGGAAAGTCTGTGATGAATGCGTATCTGTATGAGAAGGCGATGGAGATCGCCGCCAGAAGAAATCTTCCGGTGCTTGCCCACTGCGAGGACATCAATATGGTGCACGGCGGCTGCATGAACCAGGGGGACAAGTCGTCGGAGTGGAATCTGCCGGGGATTTCCAATGCAGTGGAGGATGTGATCATCGCCCGGGATATCGTCATCGCAAAACAGACCGGCGCACACCTGCATCTGTGCCACTGCTCTACCAGGGACAGTGTCAGGATGGTGGAAGAAGCGCGCAGAAACGGCGTTTCCATCTCCGCGGAGGTCTGCCCGCATCATTTTACCCTTTCCACGGACGACATGGTTCAGGGGGATACAAACTTTAAGATGAATCCGCCGCTCCGGGCGAAGGAAGATGTGGAAGCGCTGAAGCAGGGGTTGAAGGATGATATCTTCGATGTGATCAGTACCGACCATGCGCCCCACGCGTTTGAGGAAAAACAGCAGAGCTTCCAGAAAGCGCCGTTCGGGATCGTCGGACTTGAGACGAGCGTTGCGCTGACGATCACGGAACTGGTGGACACAGGGATCCTGACTCCGATGCAGATGGCGGAGAAGATGAGCTATAATCCGGCGAGGATCCTTCATATGGACCGGAAAGGCTCTCTGAAACCGGGGAAAGATGCGGATGTGACCATCATTGATCCGAATGTTGAATATGTTATTGATCCGAAGACCTTTGTCTCAAGAGGAAAGAATACTCCGTTTGGAGGGAGAAAGGTAAAAGGAAATGTGAAATATACGATCTGTGACGGAAAGATCGTTTATCAGGCAAGATAAAAGCAATGGATAAAAATGTATGAATGATGAGGAGAACAGGGAAAGATGATTAACAAACTGATCGAGAAAATCAAAGCAACCAACGCACCGATCGTCGTGGGACTGGATCCGATGCTGTCCTATGTGCCGGAGCATGTACAGCAGAAGGCGTTTGCGGAATACGGGGAGACCCTGGAAGGAGCCGCGGAGGCGATCTGGCAGTTCAACAAGGCGATCGTGGACGCGACCTGCGACCTGATCCCGGCGGTGAAGCCCCAGGTTGCCATGTATGAGCAGTTCGGGGTTCCGGGAATGGCTGCTTACGAGAAGACGGTTTCCTACTGCCAGGAGAAGGGGCTGGTGGTGATCGGAGATATCAAGCGCGGAGACATCGGATCTACTTCCGAAGCGTACGCGGTGGGCCATCTGGGTCACGTCAAAGTCGGCTCTAAATCTTACGCGGGATTTCATGAGGACTTTGCGACGGTGAATCCGTATCTCGGTTCCGACGGCGTGAAACCGTTTATCAAGGTCTGCAAGGAAGAGAAAAAAGGTCTGTTTATCCTGGTGAAGACTTCCAATCCTTCCAGCGGCGAGTTCCAGGACCGTCTGATTGACGGACGCCCGCTGTACGAGTGGGTCGGAGAACAGGTTGCCGCATGGGGCGAGGAGCATATGGGAGATTCCTACAGTTATATCGGCGCTGTTGTCGGCGCTACGTATCCGAAGATGGGCAAGGTGCTGAGAAGCATTATGCCGAAGTCTTATATCCTGGTTCCGGGTTACGGCGCCCAGGGCGGACAGGGCAAGGACCTGGTGCATTTCTTCAATGAGGACGGACTGGGAGCGATCGTCAATTCTTCCAGAGGTATCATCGCTGCGTATAAGCAGGAGAAGTACGCATCCTTTGGCGCAGAAAACTTTGCGGATGCGTCCCGTCAGGCGGTTGTGGATATGGTGACAGATATCCGCACGGCGCTGGAAAATGCCTGAGACGGAATGACACTGTAAAAATATAAAACAAAGCCGTATACAAAGCGGCGGAAATTCTGACGGTCTCCGCGGGATGTTTTTCCTGCGGAGACCGTTGACAAAACGGTGAAAAGACAGTGAGTAAACAGAATAAATCATCAGAGACGGTTCAATCGGCTGAACTGTCATAAAATTCCTACAGAACAAGGAGAAACGGTATGAAAATCAAAGAGTGTTGTAAGATCATCAGCCAGGAGTGCATCGCGAAGGATATCTACAGCATGTGGATCTCCACGGAAGCGATCGCCCGGGAGGCAAAGCCGGGGCAGTTTATCTCCGTCTATACCAAGGACGCCAGCAGACTGCTTCCGCGGCCGATCTCTCTGTGTGAGATCGATCGGGAGAAGGGCGCGCTGCGCATTGTCTATCGGATCGCCGGCGGCGGAACGAGAGAATTTTCCAGGCTCCGCGGCGGAGATATGATCGATATTCTCGGCCCTCTGGGCAATGGCTTCCCACTGGAGGAAACGAAAGGAAAACGCGTGATGCTGATGGGAGGAGGGATTGGTATCCCTCCGATGCTGGAAACGGCGAAGGCGATTCCGGGAGAGAAGCTGATCGTTTCCGGTTACAGGGATGAACTGTTCCTGACGGATGAACTGAATGCTGCCGGTGAACTGTATCTGGCGACGGAGGACGGCAGCGCCGGCACGACGGGAAATGTTCTCGATGCGGTGCGCGCCAACCGGCTGGAGGCGGATGTGATCTTTGCCTGCGGTCCTACGCCGATGCTGCGCGCGATCAAGGCTTATGCGCTGGAAAAGGGGATCCCCTGCTGGATTTCCATGGAGGAAAAGATGGCCTGCGGAATCGGCGCCTGTCTCGCCTGTGTCTGCAACTCTACAGAGGTGGACGGCCATTCGCTGGTTCACAACAAGCGGATCTGCAAGGACGGTCCGGTATTTCTGAGCACGGAGGTGGAGTTATGATGAAAAAAGAAACCCTGAATCTGGGCGTCAGCCTGGCCGGTGTAGAACTGAAAAATCCAGTGATGACGGCATCCGGAACCTTCGGGTCCGGGGCGGAGTACAGTGAGTTTGTGGATCTGAACCAGTTGGGAGCGGTTGTGACAAAGGGTGTGGCGAACGTGCCGTGGCCGGGCAATCCGACACCGAGGATCGCCGAGGTTTACGGCGGGATGCTGAACGCCATCGGTCTCCAGAATCCGGGAATGGAAATGTTCTGCAAGCGTGATCTGCCGTTTCTGAAACAGTTTGACACAAAGGTGATCGTCAATGTCTGTGGAAAAAGCACGCAGGATTACTGCGAGGTTGTGGAACGTCTGGCGGACGAGCCGGTGGATCTTCTGGAGATCAATATCTCCTGCCCCAATGTAAAGGAAGGAGGGATCGCTTTCGGACAGGACCCGAAGGCGGTGGAGGCGATCACCCGGGAAGTAAAGAAATACGCAAAGCAGCCGGTAATCATGAAACTCAGTCCCAATGTGACAGATATCACAGAGATGGCGCGGGCGGCCGAGAGCGGAGGCGCGGACATTCTCTCCCTGATCAATACATTGACGGGAATGAAGATCGACATTCATAAGAGAACCTTTGCCTTGGCAAACAAGACCGGCGGAATGTCCGGCCCGGCGGTGAAGCCGATCGCTGTCCGGATGGTTTACCAGGTGGCGCAGGCGGTCAAGGTGCCAATCATCGGTATGGGCGGTATTTCCAATGCCGAGGATGCGCTGGAATTTCTGATGGCCGGCGCGACGGCGGTCTCGATCGGAACTGCGAATTTTGTCAATCCCTATGCCACGGTGGAGACAGTTCACGGCATCGAGGAATATATGAGAACGTATCATATCAATGACATTCATGAACTGATCGGCGTGGTTCGGTAGAGAGGTTGGATATCTGCCGGAGGGAGGCTGTCTGAGAGGGGCGGATTGAAAATCTTTATAAGGTATGTTAGAATTGAAAAGAATTCAGGCGGCTTTTTCCCTGGCCGGCGATGATCATGCCGCAGAGAAGAATTGTCAGGGGCACCGCGAAATACCCGCGTCCTGTGCTGCGGGTGTTGCAGATGAAAAAAACATGAATGTGTTAGTTTACATAAGAAAAGAAAATCACGGAGGTTTGGACAATGGAAGCATACAAGCAGGAATTTATAGAATTTATGGTGGAGAGCCAGGTGCTGAAATTTGGCGAATTTACACTGAAAAGCGGACGGAAGTCTCCGTTTTTCATGAATGCGGGAGCATACGTGACCGGAACGCAGCTGAGACGTCTGGGCGAGTACTATGCAAAAGCGATCCATGACAATTACGGTCTGGATTTCGACGTTCTGTTTGGGCCGGCGTACAAGGGAATTCCGCTGAGTGTTGCCACCACTATGGCGATCAGCGAGCTGTACGGTGTGGATATCCGTTACTGTTCCAATCGAAAAGAGGTGAAAGACCACGGAGACACCGGTATTCTTCTGGGCAGCAAGATCAAGGACGGCGACCGTGTGGTGATCATCGAGGATGTGACCACATCCGGAAAGTCCATCGAGGAGACATTTCCGATCATTCAGGCACAGGGGGACGTGCAGATTAAAGGGCTGATGGTTTCCCTGAACCGTATGGAGAGAGGGAAAGGAACGAAGAGCGCTCTGGAAGAGATCCAGGAAACCTATGGATTCCCGGCGAATGCCATCGTCACGATGGAAGAGGTGATCGAATATCTGTACAACAAACCCTGTCAGGGGAAAGTGATCATTGACGACACGATGAAGGCGGCGATCGATGCATATTATGCGGAATACGGCGCAAAGTAAATCTGCATGGAATGTGCGAACATCCTGAACAGCAGGAAAGAGTTAAAGAGGTGTTGTATATGAATGAAAAAGTTTTCAGGACCATGGGACGTACCGGCGGCGGAAATATTGCGATGGGAGTTCTTCTTCTCATCGCTGGCGTTGCGATGGGAGTGATGATGATCGTAAACGGTGCAAAACTCCTGAAACGGCGTGCGGAGATCACATTCTGATCTCCGGCGTTTTCTGGCGTTGAAAGGAAGAAGTCATTGAAAACAGAAACCAAAGACAGAATCCGTGTGATCGGCCGGATTCTGTTTGTGATTTATGTCCTGCTTCTGGTATATTTCCTGTTTTTCGCGGAAATTTACGGGAGAGATTCCTTTGCGGAGCAGGATTACCGATATAATCTGGTACCGTTTCAGGAGATCCGGAGATTCTGGTTTTATCGTCACAAAGTAGGATTTCTGGCATCGTTTCTAAATCTGGCGGGAAATGTGATCGGCTTCTGGCCGTTCGGCTTTTTTCTTCCGGTCATGCACCGGAAGATGCGCAGCGCCTGGCTGGTAACTTTGCTGGGTTTTGCGTTCAGTCTCGGGGTGGAGTCGGTGCAGCTGATCTGGAAGGTAGGGTGTTTCGATGTGGATGACCTGATGTTAAATACACTGGGAGCACTGAGCGGATACTGGATTTTTTTATTATGCGACAAGATCAGGAGACACAGGTATGGCGAAGAAATATAATTACAATTTTATCAGGAAAAAATCCGAAGGCGGCGGTTCCGCCGTTCGGCTGGCGGCGGTTTCCGGCGGTCTGTTTGTGATTGACGCTGTGATATCTTTTATTTTTGGCGGGCAGGCAGGCGTCTATGTCGGAGCGGTCGCACTGTTCGCAATGCTGACGGCTGTTTACGGATTTTATCTGGGACTGAAAAGTTTCGGAGAGACAAAAGTGAGTCACAGCCGTTCGGTGATCGGATCGGTTTCCTGCGGAGTGCTGGCCGTCCTGTGGCTTGCTCTGTTTCTGATAGGAGTGTGATTTGCATGGACAGGGAACGATGGAACCGACAGATGGATTTTATCCTGGAGACGGATCGGGAAAAGCAGATCGAGCGCCAGACACATATCTGCGGATATTCAAGAAGAGAGGGAGATGCGGAGCATGCATGGCATATGGCGCTGATGGCATGGCTGCTGCAGGAATACTCCAATGAACCGATCGACCTTGCGAAAACGATGGTGATGATTCTGATTCATGACCTGGTGGAGATTGATGCGGGAGATACTTATGCGTATGACGAGGCGGCTAATCGCACGAAGGAGGAGCGGGAGCAGAAGGCGGCGGAGCGGATCTTCGGCCTTCTTCCGGAAGATCAGAAGGAAAAGCTGAAAGGGTTGTGGGAGGAATTTGAGGCATACGAAACGCCGGAGGCAAGATTTGCCCACACGATGGACAATTTTCAGCCGTTTCTTCTGAACGATTACAACGAAGGGAAGGACTGGACCAGCCATCAGGTTCGGGTTTCGCAGGTAATGAAACGCAACGAGCGTACCGGAACGGGATCCCGTGAGATCTGGGAGTATATGAAGGAAATTCTGGAAAAGAATGTGGATGACGGAAAATTGATCGACGACAGACAGAAAGAGAAATGACAGAGAGGATGGAAGGGATGACTGATTACAGGAATGATGCGGAAGAGAGAGCACTGCTCATGGAGCGCCGGGATCTTTCCATGGAGAGGATCCGGCAGATTCCCGATGAGAACAGCGTCCCGGTAGCATACCGGGATTATTTTGCAGAAATGGCAAAATACATTGTAAAGGTTCTGACGCTGGGAGAGCGCCTGAAAGAGGGCGTGCTGGAGACGGCGGATGTGGAGGAATTGAAGGTGTTTAACGAAGCGCCGTACCGTGATATCCTTTCGGAAAGATACGGGCATTCTTATGGTAATCCTTCGTATGCGGTGGAGATGCTCGGAGACGGATACGGACAGATGCTCAGTTATCTGTACGCAGAGATCCAGGGGATGGTCGTGTCCGTCTATGAGGACCGGCTGTGGGACTGCGTGATCGTCATGGAACTGTTTCTGGAGATCTATCGGATGTTTGAGGAAGAAGAGCTTCCGACAAAGTCTGCCCTCCGCGATGTGATCTACTGGTATGTTAGCGACTATACGGATGACACGATGGAATACCGTATCCGGGAGCAGGTGGATCCTTCCCTGAACTTCGCCGCGGACATCGTCCGGAATGCGGATCTGACAGATCTGCGTTATTTGTTCCGTTATGGGGAATATATTACGGAGAATGAATGGAAGACCGCCGAATTTATGAACCGTCTGCCGCAGGAGGAAATCGACGCGATGGCGCGGACTTATACGGAAGGATACAGGATCGGGTTTGTCCTGGGCAACAAGGATCTCTCCAAAAAGAAGACTGTCAATATCCGTTACCATCTGGGTTTTGAGCGGATGGTGCGTGCGGCGATCTTGCAGTTTGAGGAGATAGGGCTTCAGCCGGTGATCTACCGCAGTGCAGTCCATGTGGCGGACAGAAACCGAAGAGGCCTTCGGGTCGGATATTCCGGAGCTGTTCCGAACAAACAGTTCGACTACGACCACAGGGAGGATCCTGCGCTGTTTCTTGATGAAGATTTGGTACAGCGCCGCCTGAGAGCCATGCAGGTGGCTTTTGAGAAACATAAGACAGAGGCCAATACTCATGCCGGGCCTGCCGTGATCGAGATCTTCGGGGAGAAACCGTTCACCCCGCAGACGAACAGATATGCACCGGCATTCAACGAGAAACAGCAGAAGCTCCAGGTGCGGTATAACAATGAGGCAGGGCAGATCACAAACCGGTACATTATCGGAGAGGAACGAAGCTTTACCATCATTGCTTATCCGATACCGGAGATTGGAGAACGGTTCGAGGAGATTTTCCGCGAGACGGTCAAGATCAATACACTGGATTACCGGAAGTATCAGAACATCCAGCAGTACCTGATCGACGCGCTGGATCAGGGAACCTGTGTGTATGTAAAAGGCAAGGGAGAAAACAAGACCGACCTCCGGATCCAGCTTCATCAGCTGGAGCATCCGGAGAAACAGACCAATTTTGAAAACTGCGTTGCGGATGTCAATATTCCCGTGGGGGAGGTGTTTACTTCCCCGGTTCTGAAAGGGACGAACGGAGTGCTCCATGTTTCTTCCGTATATCTGAATGAACTGAATTACAGAAATCTGTGTCTGACGCTGAAGGATGGCATGATCACAGAGTACAGCTGCACAAACTTTGACCGGGAAGAGGAAAACAAAAAGTATATCGAAGCAAATATACTGTTTCACCATCCGACGCTGCCCATTGGTGAATTCGCGATCGGAACCAACACGACAGCCTACGTGATGGCGCAGAAGTATCAGATTGCCGACAAGCTGCCCATCCTGATCGCAGAGAAGATGGGCCCACATTTCGCGATGGGAGACACGTGTTACAGCTGGGCGGAGGATACAGCGGTGTTCAATCCGGACGGAAAGGAGATCATCGCAAGGGATAATGAGGTATCCATCCTGAGAAAGGAAGATCCGGGCAAAGCGTACTTTGGCTGCCATACGGATATCACGATCCCCTACGACGAACTGGATTACATCCGCGTACAGAAAGCGGACGGTTCCCGGATTTCCCTGATCGAGGACGGAAGATTTGTTCTTCCGGGCACGGAGGAACTGAACGAGGCGTTTCAGGAATGAGAGAGGTTTGCAGCAGTAAACAGTGATAAAAACGCACAGGAAAGAGAGGAGCGTATGGAGCACAAGGGAACGGTAAGACTGGAGACGGAACGTCTGCTCTTAAGGAGATTTGAATTTGACGACGCCCCGGCAATGTACCGGAACTGGGCCGGAGATGAGGAAGTGACAAAATTCCTTACCTGGCCGACGCACAAAAAAGAGGAGACTTCAGAGAGAGTACTGCGCGAATGGATCCGTAAGTATAACCAGCCGGATTTTTATAACTGGGCGATCGTATGGAAAGAAACGGGAGAGCCTGTCGGAAATATCAGTGTGGTTTCCATAAATGAAAAGGCGGAACAGGTCCATATGGGATACTGCATTTCGAGGAGCCTGTGGCATCAGGGCGTTACGTCCGAGGCACTGAAAGAAACGATCCGGTTTCTGTTTGAGGAGGTTCAGGCAGGCTGTGTTTCTGCCCGCCATGACACCCGCAACCCCAATTCCGGAAAGGTCATGGAGAAATGCGGCATGAAATACGAAGGAACGCTGCGTCACAGCGACTGGAACAATCAGGGCATCTGTGATGCGAGTCACTATTCCATCCTTCGGGAGGAATACGAGGCGATGAAAAAAGAGGCAGGCTGAGACAGCCGCCTCTTTTTTGCACGGGCAGATATTTGCCGGGTACCGGACAATGAACAGCAGCTGCCGCGCCTGCACGGGCAGGCTGAGAAAGATCAGATGAATGTAATCTTTTCCGCGATTTTTCTCATATGCCCGTCGTCCGTCCCGCAGCATCCGCCGAAGATCTTTATCGGGACAAGATCCCGGAGCCGGGCGATTGCATCCGCGAGTTCTTCCGGGTCAGAAGTTTTCAGATCTCTGGCGTGGTCCAGTTCCGCGTAGGAGAGTGCGGAAGTGTTTGCCTGAATGCCAAGAAATCTCCGCCGTACCGCATCCGTGCGGTTGAATGGCTGGGAGAGCGCTTCGTACACAAGATCCGGATGAATACAGTTGGTCATATAGCAGACCGGCGGAGTATGAACAGTTTCGTCGATGAAACGTATGGCTTCGGAGATCGGTGTACCGTCGACGAGACATCCGTTTTTCAGAATCGTAAAGCTGATGAGGTATGGGATCTTTGTTTCCTGAAGCGCCAGCGCCATGCCGGCGGTTTCCGGCAGTGTGGGCATCAGAGCAGCATACAGAAAATCCGGGCAGGCATCCGCAAAAAGAGTGGCTTCCCAGGAATGAAACTTCCGGGAGTCTTCCAGACTCAGGCAGCCGGCGCCTGTGTAGGCGTCTCCCCGGCAGCCCAGGAGGCCGCCGATATACATGTGTGGCCGATCCTGCCGGACGGTACGGAGGAATTCTATATTGTCCCGGACGATGGAAGGAGAGCGCCCGGAGAGGGGCAGCCTTTCACGGTTCACCCGCCGTGTCGGCGTTGTCGCCAGGAACGGAAGTCGAAAATCCGCTGCGATCCCGGCATAATCTTCCCAAAGCTTTTTCAGTGCATGCCGCCCCGGCGCTGTATACACAAGGCCGGCCATCGCGACAGGGCCGTCGATTTTCAGATGATATTCCCGTTTCATCCGCTCTCCGAGGGCGCCTTCCATCAGAAGAGCAGGGGATGTTTTGAAACAGTCCGTAAAATTCATAAAAAGGTACCTTTCTTTTCTGTGTTTCCATCAGAAAAACAGTCTTGTCAATCTGACACTTTGAATTTATTATATCACAGGAGAGGAAACAACGACAGATAACAGTTCAGATGGCCGAACTGTTATAACGACAGAAATACAGGAGGAAGAAGAGATGTTTCATCTGCTTTTAGTCATTATTTATCTGGCCTTTATCAGCCTGGGACTTCCGGATTCGCTTCTTGGCTCGGCGTGGCCGACCATGTATCAGGAATTTTCCGTGCCCGTCTCCTATGCAGGCGGGATTTCCATGATCATCGCCGTCGGGACGATTGTCTCCAGCCTGCAGAGCGACCGGCTGACCAGGAGATTCGGGACAGGGAAAGTAACAGCCGTCAGCGTATGGATGACCGCCATTGCCCTGTTTGGATTTTCTATCAGTCATTCCTACATCGCCCTGTGTCTGTGGGCCGTTCCCTACGGGCTGGGAGCGGGAAGTGTGGACGCTTCCCTGAATAATTATGTGGCCCTTCACTACGCGAGCAGACATATGAGCTGGCTGCACTGCATGTGGGGGATCGGCGCCTCCGTGGGACCGTATATTATGGGATATGCGCTGACAAACGGACAGGGATGGAACATGGGCTACCGCTATATTTCCATCCTGCAGATTCTCCTGACGGCAATCCTGCTGTTCAGCCTGCCTCTGTGGAAGCAGGAGAAGGAAAAACGTCCGGCGGAAACAGGAGTGCAGGAAGAGAAGAAAAAACCCCTGACGCTGCGGGAAATCATCCGTATACCGGGAGCGAAAGAAGTGATGGCGGCCTTTTTCTGCTACTGTGCGCTGGAACAGACCACTGCGCTTTGGGCGAGCAGTTATCTGGTGCTGCGCCGCGGCATGTCCGCCGACACCGCCGCCGGCTATGCCAGCATGTTTTTTGCGGGGATCACGATCGGACGGGCGCTCAGCGGATTTGTGACAGTAAGGCTGAACGACACCCAGATGATCCGGCTCGGGCAGGCAGTCGCCCTGGCCGGGGTCCTGTGCCTGTTTCTGCCCTTTGGAAACGGAAGCGCCATTGCGGGACTGGTGCTGATCGGACTGGGATGCGCGCCCATCTATCCGTCCATCATCCACGCAACCCCGAAACACTTCGGAGCAGACCGTTCCCAGGCCATGATCGGTGTACAGATGGCCTCCGCCTACGTAGGAACCTGCCTGATGCCGCCGCTCTTCGGACTGATCGCCAACCACATCAGCGCCTCCCTGCTGCCGGTTTACCTGCTGGCGATCCTTGCAGTCATGACCGTCATGCACGAAAAAATGCTGCCGAAAGTAAAATAATAAAACCTGACAAACCG
>ERZ1090868.488-NODE-488-length-22362-cov-6.874882_pt1 | contig 22362 bp, 20 predicted proteins | sample MGYA00478475_ERZ1090868 | MGnify/ENA primary metagenome ERZ1090868 (study PRJEB33644, sample SAMEA5815747) | chicken gut metagenome | biome: Chicken; feature: Gastrointestinal Tract; material: Caecum | place: Ireland | collected 2019-01-01 | study: A study of the...
TGTATCTGGTGCAAGGCCAAACCGAGCTGGAGCAGGTGGTGCAGCAGGTAGCGGCAGGGGGTTATCGGGGGGATTTGTTGTTGCAGGAATACATCCCCGGTCCCGACACGGCCCTCAGCGTGGTCAACGCCTACTGTGCCCGGGACGGCAGTGTTCCCTGGCTGGTACAGGCGCAGGTGCTGCTGCAGGAGCGCACCCCCGAGGGGGTGGGCAACTACGGAGCCCTGCTGTTGGAACCGGCCCGACAGGACGGGGCGTTGCTGGAAGAACTGCGCACGCTGTTGCAGACCGGTGGTTGGCGCGGTTTTGCCAATTTTGACTTGAAATATGACCCGCGGGGAGAGCCGGTCCTGTTCGAGATGAACCCCCGGCAGGGGCGGGCTTCCTATGCCTGTACGGCGGCGGGGGCCAGCCTGGCCCGGCCCCTGGTGGAGGATCTGGTGGAGGAAATATCGGTTACGCCGCCCGCCCTGCAGCCGGTGGTCTGGCACACGGCACCCTGGGGTGTGGTACGGCGGCACTGTCCCAACCGCACCCTTTGCCGCCGGGCGGCGGCGCTGCGCCGGCAGGGCCGCTGCCGCTGTCAGCTGCTGGCCTCCGGTGAGGGGGTATCCCGGCGGGTATGGTATCTGCTGCGCCAGGGAAATTACTGGCGTAAGATGCAACGGTATGGGTGAGCGGGCGCAGCCCCGCATTTGATACGGAAGGAGGTCCGCGATGTGTGGCATTGTCGGCTTTGCCGAGGAACACCATGACCCCGCGGCGGCCCGCCGCACCCTGCAGGAGATGGCGGCGCTGATCCGTCACCGCGGCCCCGACGGGGAAGGCCTGTACGCCGACGGTCGGGCGGCGCTGGGACACCGGCGGCTCTCCATCATCGACCTGGAGGGGGGCGGCCAGCCCATGTTCAACGAGGACGGCAGCCTGGTGGTGGTCTTCAACGGGGAAATCTATAACTACCGGGAACTGGCCCGGCAACTGTCGGCAGCCGGGCACAGTTTTGCCACCCACTCGGACACCGAAGTGCTGCTGCACGGCTGGGAGCAGTGGGGCAAGGCGCTGCCCGGCAAACTGCGGGGGATGTTCGCCTTTGTGCTGTGGGATTCCCGCACCGGCACGCTGTTCGGGGCGCGGGATCTCTTCGGCATCAAACCGTTGTACTATTACAGGCGGGGAGAGTTGCTGCTGTTTGCCAGTGAGATCAAGGCCTTTTTGGCTCATCCGGGGTTTGTCAAACGCTTCAATGCTGACCGTTTGCCCGATTACCTGAGCTGTGAATATCTCCCCGGGGACGAGACCCTCTTCACCGGCGTCTATGAGCTGCTGCCCGGCCACAGCTTCACCTGGCGGGCGGGGCGCCTGACCCGGGAAGCCTATGCCAAAATCCGCTACCGCATCCGGTCGGGGCGCAGTCTGGAGGAATGGGCCGAGGAGATCGACAAAGCCTTCACCCACAGTGTGGCGGCCCATAAGATCGCCGACGTGGAGGTGGGGGCCTTTTTGTCCGGCGGGGTGGATTCCAGCCTGACGGTGGCCAAGGCTGCAAAACAGCAAAAGCATCTGCAATGTTTTTCGGTGGGCTATGCCGAGGAAGCTTACTCCGAGCTGCCCGCGGCCCGGCAGGCGGCCCAAGCCTTGGATGTTCCCTGCACCGAAACCACGGTGGGGCCGGCGGATTTTTTTGCCGCCAACCGGGCCATCCAGTGGTATCTGGACGAACCCATGCCCAACCCGGCCGAGGTACCGCTCTACTTTTTGTGCCAGGCAGCCCGCCGCAAGGTCAAGGTGGTGCTTTCGGGGGAAGGAGCGGATGAACTGTTCGGCGGGTATCCCCTCTACTGCCAGGGGGTGCATATGCAGGCCTGGCAGCGGCTGCCCCGTTCGGTGCGCCGTCTGCTGGCCCGGTGCCTGCCGGGAAGCGGTTTTCTGCGGCGGGGCGCTCAGAACCGTTGGCAGCGCTGTGCCCGGGCCAACTATGTTTTTGCCACCCCGGCCGAGCGGGACCACTATCTCAAACGGCCTGCCGGTACCCCGCCGCCGGCCCGGCGGTTCAAACCCTGGTTTGACCAGGTGCGCGGCCTGGATGAAGCCACGGCGCTGCAATGGGTGGATCTGCATACCTGGCTGCCCCGGGATATCCTGCGCAAAGCCGACCGGATGAGCATGGCTCACTCGTTGGAACTGCGGGTGCCCTTTCTGGACAGAGAAGTGCTGGCGGTGGCCATGGAACTGCCACGGCAGCTGCGCTGTACCCGGCGCAAAACCAAGGTGGCCCTGCGGGCGGCTGCGGCCCGCAGCCTGTCGCCGGAACTTTCGGGGCGCAAAAAACGGGGATTTCCGGTGCCGCTGGCCGGTTGGCTGCGGCAGGACACCTATTACACCATGGTGCGGGAAAAATTTGTGGGGCCTGTGGCGGAGCAATTTTTTGATACCCGGGCCCTTTGCGAATTGCTGGAGGCCCACCGCCAGGGCAAGGTCAATGCCATGACCAAAATCTGGAGTTTTTATTGCTTTATTCTTTGGTACGAACTGTACTTTGTGGACCCGCAGCCGCCGCAGCTGTAAAAAAATTGCAAAAAAATCTCGGCCGGGGCCTTGACTTGCCGCAAATCCTCTGGTATAATACCCTTCGTAGCGTGCCCCTGTGGGAAAGAACCATGTGCGCCCGTAGCTCAGGTGGATAGAGCAACTGCCTTCTAAGCAGTGGGCCAGGGGTTCGAGTCCCTTCGGGCGCATTTCGTGGTGCCTATGGCGCAGTTGGTTAGCGCGCCAGATTGTGGCTCTGGAGGCCGAGAGTTCGAATCTCTCTAGGCACCCCACCAAAGACCGTGTAGGCCCAGTCCCGCACGGTCTTTTCTTTTACTGGGCCGTCGCCAAGCGGTAAGGCAGAGGACTTTGACTCCTCCATCCGTCGGTTCAAATCCGGCCGGCCCAACCAAAACAGCGTTGTGCAGAAGCACAACGCTGTTTTTCTTTGCTATGAATCCAGAATGATCTCGATGGCTTTGTTCATCAGCTCGTCCTGTCCGTCACGCAACCCTTCCACCGTGGGCAGGCAGACTATATCGGGCTGCAGGCCCACCCGCTGGGTGGCTTCGCCTTCGGGGGTGTAGACGCCCATGCCGGTAAAGGAGGACTGCACGTTGCCGGGCAACTTCAGGTAGACCGCGTTGCCGTCCGCCCCCACCGAGGGACTGCCCACCACCACGGCCCGGGGACTCTGGCGCAGGGCCATGACGGTGAACTCACTCTGGCTGATGCTGTTTTCGTTCATCAGCAGTACGACCTTGCCGGTATAGGGCGGGTAAGCGGTTTCGCCGGTGGCCTGCAGCGTGCCGGCACCGGTGTAAAAGGATTCCTGCCGGAAGTAGCTGCCCGGCAAAGCCGGGTTGGGCAGCGTGAGCGTTGCAAACTGCGTGGGCTCCGGCACCAGATATTCCCCCAGCAGGTAGGGCAGAAAGACCGACGGATATTGCCGCAGGTCCACAATCAGCCCCCGGGTACCGGCAAAGTTTTCCATCAGTTTTTCCACGTCACCCTCCCGCAGGGCGGCCGGGTCGATGTATCCGATCTGCCCGTTTTCCAGCGTGCCGTTTTTCCAGGGATTTTCCGGTACAAACAGCTGGTTGGTGGTGTAGACGCTCAGGGCGAGCTGCTCCCCGTCCCGCAGCACCGTGACCCGAGCCGTCGGCCCCTTGGTGTTCAGCAGCGGAATGGCCAATACCTTGCCGAATTTGTCCGGCTCCGGCAGGGCAAAATAGCGGCTCAGCTCGGCGATACGGTCGGTCATCGGCGTCCCGTCGATGGCCAGGATCACATCGCCGGGATGTAGCGAAGTTTCCTTCTCATCACAGTACTGTACGACCACCTGTCCGTCGATGACCAGAAAACTGCAGCGCAAAAAGTAAGAACCGTAAAAACGGTAAAGCGACAGGGTGTCGTCCACCATTGCCACATGGGCGTCGCCGGTTTTGGAAGACAGCGAACCAAGGGCTTTCAGGTAGGCTGCCCGGTCCTCGGCGCCGAGCATCTCGTCAATGCCCTCCTGCAGGGCCTGGTCCCAGTCCACCGGGGTGATGTCCACGTTGGGAGAATAATAGGCAAAGGCATTCCAGAACCGGTAGAGCGCCAACAGCTTGACGCCGTCATCGTCTGCACGGAACTGCCAGTCCCGTTCGTGGGAAAAATCCACCCCGGGAATGTCGGCCGAAAACGCCGCGTAGCCCTTGGGGCGTTCCCCCACATAGGTCTGGTCCAGCCGCTCCAGATATTGGCAGACCGCCTCCCCCAGAAAACTCCGGTCAGAGATCCAGCCGGTGTCCGGCGCGCTGTCTCCGTATTGGTCTTGCAGTCGGCGCCAGCTTTCGGCGGTTGCATCGGAGCCGACCGTAAAGGGATACCCGGCCAACCAATCCGCCAGTACATCGTTGGCCTGTGCCGGGCTGGACGCCGCCATCAGGTCGGGCAGTACATCGAACAGGGCACTGTCCCAGTCCACGGTGCCCGTCGCCGGGTCGGGGTGGCGGTATTTGACGAACCCCCACACCTTGCCCAGCTTGTACAGCGAGTCGCGCTGCAGGTCGCTGACGGTCTTCAGTTCGATGCCCGAACCGGTCTCGGTGGCGCCGGTGGCGACGTCCGGGTCCCGGCCCAGATACAAACACAATGCGCAGACGAGCAGCGCCGCCGCACACAGCACAATCCACAGCTTTTGCTTCATGGCAAGCCCCACCTTTCCGATACGGTTTTTCTTTACTATACCACATTTTTCCCGACGGCACCATAGGCACGCCGGCGCATATCCGCCATGGCGGCGGGTACACTAGGCCCGGAGGTGTTTACCATGAGTTATCTGGACTGTGCGCAGTACGATTGCTGCCACAACAAGGCAGGCGCCTGCTGCCTGGGCAGCGTCAAGGTGCACCATACCGGGGAGCGGGACGCCGTCTGCAGCAGCTATCGCTGCAACGAAAGTGTGGGCAATGTGGCCACCGACAATGCCCCGGCCACCGCGGAAACCGAGGTCCGTTGTGACGACAAGGGTTGCAAGTATCTGGAAGGCCGCAGCTGCTGCGCCGACCACGTCTGCATTGACGAGTGTGGCTGCGGTCCCCGCTGTGCCACCCGTAAAACGGCCCGGCAAAGCCGCGACTGAAGCACAGGGCGCTCCCCGCCGATGGGGGAGTGCCCTGCTTTTTTTGGTTGCGAAAGCGGGGGAATCGTTGTATAATAAGACGATATAGTAGGCATTGTATGCCCACTTGCCAAATTAACGGAAATGAGGCGCAATCTATGCCCAACGAGGCGATCACGGTGCCCTTTGTCTCCTTCCGTCCCATGGAACAGGAGCTGGACGCCGAACTGCGCGGAGCCTTTGCCCGCGTACTGCAAAACAGCTGGTATATTGAAGGCAACGAAGATGCCGCCTTTGAAAAAGCCTTTGCCGCTTACTGCGGCACCGAGTATTGCATCGGCTGCGGCAACGGTCTGGATTCGCTGGTGCTCATCCTCAAGGCGATGGGCATCGGCCCGGGGGACGAGGTCATCGTTCCGTCCAACACTTTCATTGCCACCGTGCTGTCGGTCAGTTACGCCGGGGCTACCCCGGTGCTGGTCGAGCCGCTGCTGGATACCTACAACATCGATCCCAACCGCATTGAGGCCGCCATCACCCCGCGCACCAAGGCCATCATCGCGGTGCATCTGTACGGGCAGTGTGCCCAGATGGATGCCGTCAACACGATCGCCAAAGCCCACGGCCTCAAGGTCATCGAGGATGCCGCCCAGGCCCACGGGGCTACCTGGCAGGGACGCCGGGCAGGTTCGCTGGGCGATGCCGCCGGGTTCAGTTTTTATCCCGGCAAAAACCTGGGGGCTCTGGGGGACGCAGGCTGTGTGACTACCAACGATCCCGACCTGGCCAAAAAGGTCCGGGCGCTGGGCAACTATGGCAGCGACTACAAGTACCATCATATCTATAAAGGGCAGAATTCCCGCCTGGACGAGCTGCAGGCAGCGTTTCTTTCCGCCAAACTGCCCCACCTGGACCGGATGAACGCCGAGCGCCGCCGCATTGCGGACTGCTACCGGGCCGGCATCACCAACCCGGCCGTGACGCCGCCCACGGCTGTCGAGGGCTGCCAGCACGTTTACCACATCTTTGCTGTGCGCTGCAAGAGCCGGGATGCCCTGAAAGCCCATCTGCATGAGCGGGGCATCGGTACCAACAAGCATTATCCCACCCCCATCCATCTGCAGGGGGCCTACCGGGAACTGGGCCTGGACCGCGGCGCTTTGCCCATCGCGGAGGAAATTTCCGCCACCGAACTCAGCCTGCCCATGTACTACGGCATGACGGAAGAACAGGTCCGGGCTGTCATCGAAGCTGTCAATTCGTTTAAGGAGTAACCATGCCAAACGTCGGGATCGTCATTTCCAACTACAACGGCTGGCAGGACACCGTCCGGTGTCTGCAAAGTCTGGAAAAACAGACCTACCGGGATTTCGAGATCATCCTTCTGGACGATGCCTCCACCAACGACTCGGTGCAGCAGCTGCAGCAGCATCTGCCCGCCAACACGGTGTTCCTGCCCCAGGCGGCCAACAGCGGGTTTGCGGCGGTGAACAATGTGGGAATGCGCCGGGCCCTGGAGGACGGCTGTCAGTGGGTGGTGCTCTTGAACAACGACACGGTGGCTGCGCCGGATTTTCTGGAAACGCTGCTGCGGGAAACCCCCGCGGGGGCGGTCAGCTGCCCCAAAATGCTGTTCCTGGACCCGCCCGATGAAATCTGGTTCGCGGGCGGGGAACTGAACCGTGCCACCGGCAAGATCAAGCACCTGGGCGGCCACGCCAAGGACGGACCTGCCTTTGCCGAAAAAAAGCAGGTCAGTTTCATCACCTTCTGCTGTGTGATGCTGCCCCGCACGGTGATCGAAACAGTGGGCTTCCTGGACGAAACGCTGTTTATGTACTGTGAGGATGTGGACTACTGCATCCGCCTGTCCGACGCAGGGGTCCCGCTGTGGTTTTTGCCCGACGCCAAAATCTGGCACAAGGCGGGCGGCAGCGCCGGGGGCATGCTGTCGGTGTACTACATCACCCGCAATACTCTGTATCTGACCTGCAAGGGTAAGACCCCGGCGCAGATTCGTGCCAAAACGCTGGTGCCGCTGGTTACCGGGGCGGCGCGCTATGCCCTGACCAAAGTGCTGGGGCGCAAAAAAGGACGCAGTTACGGCGCCTACCGCGGCGCGCTGGATTTCTGGCGCGGCAAGATGGGGCGTATGGAATAAAACACGAAAGAGGAGGGGCCGCTGTGGAAAACTTGCTGACCGTGCTGGTGGCACAATACCGGCCCGATCCGGCCGCGCTGCGGCGCACGCTGGCCTCGCTGACCCTGCAGGATACCCGCAATTTTGCGGTGGTGCTGGCTGACGACGGTTCGCCGCAGGATTTTTTTGCCGAGAGCAGGGCTTATCTGGCCGCCCACGGCATCACCGCGGTACAGACCGTCAAGATGCCCCAAAACGGAGGCACGGTCCTCAACATTCTGGGGGGCGTGCAGCGGGTGACCACCCGCTGGGTGCTGACCATCTCGCCGGGGGATTTTCTCTACGATGATCGGACGCTGTCCTGGTGGCTGGAGCGGCTGCAGGCTGATACGCCCCGGGTGGCCTTCGGTCGGCAGGCCTATTTCGCACCGGGCAATCCGCCCCGGCCGGTGGCAGGGGAAAACCCCTTTGACCGTACCCCTTACGATCCGGTCCGGTATGACGCCAAGACCGTCAAGCGCAATCTGCTGCTCTATGATGACGGTATCAGCGGCTGCGGCCTGGTCTATGAACGGGACCTGCTGGCGGACGCTTTGCAGCGGATGGCCGGCCATGTGCGGCTGGCCGAGGATTTCTCGGTGCGGATGTTCGCCGTGGAGGGCGTCCGTATCCAACGCTATGATCGCCTGACCGTCTGGTACGAGTACGGCGGCGGAGTTTCCACCGATGAAAAAGCCCGCCAGCGGATGGCTGCCGAATGGCAGGCCATGGTGGAACTGCTCTACCGGGCATACCCCCACGATACTACCGTGCGGCTGGCCCATGCCTACTTTTTCAACGACCGGCACAAAAGCCGGTTGGTGCGCGGACTGGTGGGGCGGCTGATTGTGCCGCAGAATGCCCCGTTCAAAAAAGCGCAGCATGCCTGGCAGCCGCCCGTCAACGGGGACGCAGCCAGACTGCAGGCGGTTTACGAGGCCGCACAGACCGGAAATGATGCGGAAGAAACTTCCCTTCGGAAAGGCAGTACACCATGATTTTGCAAACCATCAGCATGAAAAGCGTGACGGCAGCAGGGATGGGCACCCTCTCGGTGTTTGAAGCCGAGCGGGACGTTCCCTTTGCCATCAAACGCATCTACTACATCCATGGGGCGCCCAAGGGGGTGCAGCGGGGCGGCCACGCCCACAAAGCGCTGCGCCAGGTGTTGTGGTGCCCCTACGGCAGCATCCTGATCCGGCTGGACAATGGCCGCGAAAAGGCGGAAGTACTGCTCAACGACCCGGCCAAGGGGCTCATTGTGGAGCACTATATGTGGCGGGAGATGATCTGGCAGCAGGATGACTCGGTGCTCTGCGTGGCGGCCGATTCCTACTATGAAGCCGACGATTATATCCGTGATTACGATGAATTTTTGGCCACCGTTGCCAAGGAGGATACCCTGTGATCCGGCTGCGCCGCCTGCAACCGCAGGACGCCGACCGGATGCTCGAATGGATGCATGATCCCGACTCGGTGGCCCACATGCATGCCCCGTTCGCGTCGATGACGCGGGAGGATTGCCTTCGGTTCATCGCTTCGGCTGCCCAGGACAGCCCCAGCGTCCACCGTGCTGCGGTGGATACACAGGACCGCTATCTGGGTACCGTCAGCCTGAAAAACGTGGAACCGGACACCCGGCGGGCCGAATTTGCTATTGCCATGCACCCCGCCGCCCGGGGCACCGGCGCTTCGGGGCAGGCCATGCAGGCCATTTTGCAGCTGGGCTTCGGGGAACTGGGGCTGCGTTCCATCTACTGGTGTGTGGACGCCGCCAACGCCCGGGCCCGCCGTTTTTACGCCAAACAGGGGTACACCACCACGGCGGAAACCCCGGACGAAAACGGACTGTTCTGGTACGAAATTACCCATGCGTGAGGAGCCATCTGCCATGCGACCCAAGGTCAGTGTACTGATTTCTTTTTACAACTTGAAACCCTACGTGGACCAGACGCTGCAGAGCGTGCTGGATCAGAAAACCGATTTCCCCGTGGAAGTGCTCTGCGCCGATGACGGTTCGGACGATGGGACCATCGAAAAGCTCCGCGCCTGGGAGGCCGACTACCCCGACCGGGTGCGCGTTTTTGTGATGGACCGCATTCCCGGCGCCAAGTATGAGGCCAACGAGCGCATCCGGCGGATGAACGCCATCCGTGGCCGGCTCTTCTACGAGGCCAAGGGCGAGTATGTCTGCTACCTGGACGGCGACGACTTTTACACCGATGACCATAAGCTGCAAAAGCAGGCGGACATCCTGGACGCCGATACCGACCACAAGTATGTGGGCTGCGGCCACAACGGCTGCTACTACTGGGAAAGCACCGGCAAGACCGAACCCATCGAGAAGCCGCTGCGGGCCTGCAGCCTGACGGCCAAGGAATACTGGAGCTTTCTGTACATCCATACCAACGCCATGATGTTCCGCAACATCGGCCTGCAGGGAATTGATCCCTACAAGAGCGGCGTGCAGATCATCGACAATATGCTCACCTTCCAGTTCTTGCCCTACGGCGGCATTTATTATCTGCCCGACTGTATGTTCAACTACCGGCAGATGGAGGGCAGCACCTACCACCGCCGTAGCGTCTACCAGAATTATATCCTCAATGCGCTGATGCTCTACCAGCAGGCGTCCATCCAAAAGGGACTGTTCGGCAGCGGTCTGGTGCGGTTCCTGTTTGAGTACCAGCAGCTGTTTGCCGCCCGCAAAAATCCCCAGCTGGCCGAGGAAGCCCGGACCTATATGGAGAACATCCGTACCTACCACGCGGGACGGCTGCGGCGTATTGTCAACTATACCAACGAGAACGTCCTGGCACGGCTCTGGTGCGAGGTGGAAAACCCCTTCTGGTTCTTCGTCACCAAGGTCTGCCGCCACTATATCTGGAAGCCCAAGGTGCGCGCCCTGCTGGAAGAGGCGCGCCAAAAACAGGAACAGGGTGCCTGAGAGGGGAGAGGGATTTCCATGGAAGATATGCATGAACTCAGCGCCGAGGAACAGGCCCGTCTGCTGCGCCACGAACTGGAAGCGGTGTACGGCTCCTCCTCCTACAAGATCGGCCGGGCCGTGACCTGGCTGCCGCGGCATGCTGTGCGGGGGTTGAAATATCTTTTGCACAACGGCCCGGTCACCAGTGTGAAGTACATCATCACCTATGCCCGGTACCACAAGATTGCCAACAAAAACTACGCCTACTGGGCCTGCCTGAAAAAAAAGGACTATCCCGAGGCGCTGAAAAAGTGGTTCCTGGAAACCAACTATACCCACACACCGCTGGACCTGGAACACCCCAAAACCTTCAGCGAGAAGACTCAGTGGCTCAAACTCTACGGCGGGTTTGAGGAGGTTTACCCCCTGGTGGACAAATACACTGTGCGGGAATGGGTCAAGGAAAAAATCGGGGAGGAGTATCTGATCCCGCTGCTGGGCGTCTACGATCACTTTGACGAGATCGACTTCGACAAGCTGCCCGACAAATTCATGCTCAAGACCAACCACGGCGCAGGCTGGAACATCGCCGTGCTGGACAAGTCCAAGTTTGACAAGGCCGAGGCCCGCCGCAAGATGGAAACCTGGCTCAAGATCAACTACTGCTACCTGATGGGCGGCCTGGATACCCAGTACATCCACATCAAACCGCGCATCATCGCCGAAAAGTTCATCGAGAACGACGGCGGCGACCTCTACGACTACAAGTTCTTCTGCTTTGACGGGGAACCCAAGATCATCCTGCACATCCTGGAACGCTACACCGACAAGGACGAGCGGATGCTTTTCTACGACACCGACTGGAACCTGCTGCCCTTCAACATCAATGTGCCGCTGGAAACCGACCCCCACCAGCCCCGGCCCAAGAACCTGGAAAAAATGGTGGAGATCGCCCGGACCCTCAGCCAGGGTTTCACGGCCGTGCGGGTGGACCTGTACGAACTCAACGACGGGTCCATCAAGTTCGGCGAGATGACCTTTACCACCGAGAGCGGCATCTCCCGCTGGCACCCCGAAAGCGCCAACCTCTATATGGGCAGCCTGATCCATCTGCCGGGCGTGGACGATGCGCCCGCCGCCAAGTAAAGGAACCGCCATGCCGCAAACCAAACCGAAAATCAGCGTCCTGGTGCCGGTCTACAAGGCTGAAGCCACGCTGGACGCCTGCGTAACAAGCGTCCTGGCCCAGACCTTCCCGGACTTTGAGCTGCTGCTCATTGACGACGAAAGCCCCGATGCCTGCCCGGCGCTCTGCGATGCCTGGGCGCAAAAAGATCCCCGCATCCGGGCGTTGCACCCCGCCAAAACCGGACCGGGCCCCTCCGGGGCCCGCAACGCCGGGCTGGGTTCCGCCCGCGGGGGCTGGGTCCCCCAGGGGGGCAGGGCCGGCCCGGGGGGCCCGGGCCCGGTTGGCCCCCAGCGGGGCGGGGGCTAAAAACCCTCCCCGATGGGGGGGGGCCCCCCCCCCCAACCCGGCCGCGGGCCCCGCGGGGGCCCGCAACGCCGGACTGGATGCCGCCCGCGGGGACTGGATCACCATGGTGGACAGCGACGACACGGTGGCCCCTGACCTGTTTGCCACCCTGCTGGACGGGGCCGAGCAAAGCGGGGCGGATCTGGTGATCTGCAACAGCTGCCGGGTGTTGCCCGACGGCACCAAACAGCCCCACCCGGCGGAACAGACCTTTGCCGCCGACACCCTGCTGGATGAGGAAGCCTTCTGGGATGCCTTCAACACCCCCTGGATCAGCCAGTTCACCGGTACGGCCCACCGGCTGTACGCCGCCAGACTGTTTGAGGGGGTGCGTTATCCGGTGGGGATGGTCCATGAGGATTACTACGTCCTGCCCGACCTCATTGCCCGGTGCGGCAAGGTCCAGTGCCTGGCCTACACCGGGTACTATGTGCTCCAGCACGAGGGCAGCATCACCGCCACCGCCCGGCATGAGGTGCGTCTGGCCATGACCCGGGGGGACATCCACCGGGCGGAGTATTTCCTTTCCCGCCGGTGGTACGACCGTGCCGAGGGCGCTCTGACCGATGCCGCGGATTTTTTGTACCGCAACAAGGCTGCCTATGATCTGCGCAAGCCGGGCCACCGGGCGGAGTTTGCCGCCGTCAAGGCAGAACTTTGCCGGGTGTACGGTGCCTTGGCTACCCAAAAGGAAAGCAAATCCCTTGGCCTGCGGGCCGCGGCGCTGCGGTTGGGGCTGCCGGTCTTTCACGCCTACACGGCGCTGCTGGCTGCCCGCCGCTGAACGATTTTGAAAAAGGAGACTGCCATGCCCACCATCAGCGTCATTATTCCGGTGTATAAGGTGGAAGCCTACCTGGACGCCTGTGTGGCCAGCGTGGTGGGGCAGACCTTCCGGGATCTGGAAATCCTGCTGGTGGACGACGGAAGCCCCGACGGCTGCCCGGCACTTTGCGAAGCCTGGGCCGCCCGGGACCCGCGGGTGCGGGTACTCCACCGGCAGAACGGCGGCCTGTCCGCCGCCCGCAACACCGGCATCGACGCAGCCACGGGGCAGTTTTTGGCCTTTGTGGACGCCGATGATACGCTGGACCCTGACGCGCTGCGCCGGGCGTATGAAGCCCAGCGGCAGCATAAGGCCGATCTGGTCATCTTTAACCTGCGCTATGTGGACGAAGCCGGCCGGGCGCTGCCCGCCCCGGATTTTTCCGGCTTCCCGGACGAGGTGCTGGACGAGGACGGGGTCTGGCAGCGCTATTTCTCCTTGCAGGAACAGCGTATTTATTACGTGGTGGCGTGGAATAAACTCTATAAACGGGAACTGTTCCGCACCCTGCGCTACGCCCCCGACAAACGGTACGAGGACCAGTTCCTGTTGCCGCAGCTGCTCAGCCGGTGCAAGACCATTGCCTGCCTGGGGTATCCCGGTTACCATTATGTACAGCGCCGCGGCAGTATCATGGCCCAGGGGTCCAGCCGCAACTACCTGGACCGCAGTGAGTTTTTGCTGGAATGGTGCACCTACTTTGCCCAAAAGGGCGATGCGCTGCGGGCCGAAGGGCTGCTCAACGATGCCATCCAGAATCTCGGCGAGAAGGAACGATTCGACCTTTCTACCCCGGAACAGCGGGCCCGCTATCGCACGGCCTGCCGCGGATGTGCCGACGGGTATGCGCTGCTGGCCCGCACCACGAGGCAGCGCAGCATGTGGCTGCGGGCCGCTTTGCTGCGGCTTGGCCTGCCTGTCTACCAAAAATTTCTGCAATCCCGGCAGTAAACACTGCCACGGCGCGGTGCGCCGCCCCAATCCTACCCATACAAGGAGCAACACATGGAACAGATGGAAAAACAGTACCACGTCCACTACAGCCCGGCCAAAGGCTGGGCGCGGGTGGACTTCGCCGAGCTGTGGCGCTATAAGGACCTGATCTGGCTGTTTGTCAAGCGGGACTTCACCGTCATGTACAAGCAGACCATCCTGGGCCCCGCCTGGGTGCTCATCAACCCGCTGCTGTCGGCGGCCATGTACACCGTCATGTTCGGTGTCATCGCCAAGCTGCCCACCGACGGCGTGCCCCAGGCCCTCTTCTACCTGGCCGGCACCGCCCTGTGGGGCTTCTTTGCCGCCTGCATCAACCGGGTGTCGGCCACCTTCACGGCCAACTCGGCCATCTTCAGCAAGGTGTACTTCCCGCGGCTCACTATGCCCATCTCGACGATGCTGTCGGCCCTCATCAACTTTGTGCTGCAGTTCATCATGTTCTTTGCGCTGCTGCTTTTCTACGTGGCCAAGGGGCAGGTGCACCCCAACTGGGCGCTCATGCCGCTGACCGTATTGTTGCTGGCCCAGGTGGGCCTGCTGGGGCTGGGCTGCGGCATCATCGTCTCCAGCCTGACCACCCGCTACCGCGACCTGATGGTGGTGGTCACCTTCGGTGTGCAGCTCTGGATGTACGGTACGCCGGTGGTCTATCCGTTGTCCATGATCGAGGGGATGAACCACATCCTGCATGTTGCGATGATCTGCAACCCCATGACCGCCCCCATGGAGAGTTTCCGCTATATCTTCTTCGGCAGCGGCCAGGTGACGCTGCAGCTGTGGGTCGTCTCGCTGGTCTGGACCGTTGTATTGCTGGCGCTGGGGCTTTCCCTTTTCAGCAAGGTCGAAAAGACCTTCGTGGACACCGTGTAAGGAGGCGTGCATCATGGAAAAACAGAATGACATCATGATCCGCGTCCGGGACGTGAAGAAAAAGTACAAGATCGGCCAGATCGGCGGCGGCACCCTGCGGGGGGACCTGCAGAGCTGGTGGGCCCGCAAGCGCGGCAAGGAGGACCCCAATACCATCATCGGCACCGACCAGCGGCTTATCGGCACCACCTTCATGGCGCTGAACGGCGTCAGTTTTGACGTGCACCGGGGCGAGGCCGTGGGGATCATCGGCTCCAACGGCGCCGGCAAATCCACCCTGCTCAAACTGCTCACCCACGTCACCGCGCCCACCGAGGGTGACATCGACATCTATGGCCGGGTGGCTTCCATGCTGGAGGTGGGCACCGGCTTCCATCCCGAGATGCCCGGCCGGGAAAATGTCTACCTCAACGGCGCCATCCTGGGCATGACCCGCTCCGAGATCGACGCCAAGATGGACGAGATCATCGAATTTTCCGAGGTGGGCGATTTCATCGACACCCCGGTCAAGCGGTATTCCAGCGGTATGTACGTCAAGCTGGCTTTCAGTGTAGCGGCCCACCTGGACAGCGAGATCATGATCATGGACGAAGTGCTGGCCGTGGGCGATATGAAGTTCCAGCAGAAATGCCTGGGCAAGATGGGGGACGAGGCCGAAAGCGGCCGCACCATCCTCTATGTCAGCCATAACATGGCTACCATCCGCCAGCTCTGCACCCGCTGCATCGTGCTGGACCAGGGCCGCATTATCTTTGACGGTGACGTGGACGAGGCCATCGGCATCTACGCCAAGGGCAACATCATGACCGATGCCGTCAACGATCTGCGGGAACTTTCCCGGGATGCCAACCGCGGTGTTCGAGCCAAGATGCTGCAGCTGGAATTTGCGGGCAAGTCCAGCCCGTCCTACCGCCATGACGAGCCGATGGAACTCAAGGTGACCATCCATGCCGCCCAGGACGTGCCCCGGGCCGGGTTCCGGGTGGTCATCAGCAGCCAGGACCAGACCCACATCGGCATGGCGGATTTCCCCCAGTTTGCCGCCCTGCGCGCCGGAGAAACCAAAGATTTCATCTTCACGCTGCGCAGCGGGGTGCTCCATTCCGGCAACTACAGCTTCTTTGTGGCGCTGTATGAGCATGACGACCTGGGCGGCATCGCCATTCTGGACGACCTGGGCCGCTCCTTCACCTTCCAGATCATGGATGACCCCGTGGGCGGGTATCCCTGGAACAAAAACTGCGGACACGTCCGGTTTGTGGACGCCACCGTCCGCTGTGCCGAATGAACCCGCGGTATGACAAGGTGGCGATCTTCTGCGAAACGCCGTTCCAGCTGATCGTCTGCCTGAACACCGCGGTGGGATACCTCCACGCCAAAGAGTGCGTGGTTTTTCCCGTGCAGGATATGTACAAATCATCCAGCCGGTTTCTGGTACCACCTCAGCCGCCGCTCATCCGGCACGTCTACCCGGTGCGCCGCACCCAGGCCAGCCAGACGAGCTGGCAGGGGCACTGGAACCATCTGCGGTATGGAAAAAACTATACGCTGCTGGACTTTATGTACAAATTCCCCCGGGATATGTCCTTCGATGCAGCGGTAGGCATTCGCTACACGGCCCGCTGCCGCCAGATTTTGCAGGCGTTTGACAAAAAGATGCCCTACTATATGGTGGAGGAAGGCATCGGGGAGTACAGCTGGCCCCGGCGGGACGGTGAGCTCTGCGCCGACACGCTGGCAAGCTGCCCCATGTTTACTTCGCTGACCCATGTCTGCCTGTTGCCGGACCTTTACCGGACTATGTATCCCGGCGAAACGGTGGTCCAGGCGCCCACCATCGGTCCTGACAGTCCGCTGCGCCCGGTGGTACGGCGGCAGCTCTGGCCGGGGGAAAATTTCCGGATGCCGGCGCTGCCTAAAGTGCTCTACTTCCACCAGCCGCTGGATGGGCGGTTTGATAACACCGACGATGACCGCCGCCTGCGGGAGCGGGAAGATGCGGTGTTGGCTCTGCTGCGGCAGGCGTCCCCGGGCCGGGTACAGCTGAAACTGCATCCCCGGGAACCAGAGGATGCCTACCCGGCCGAGGAACTGCTGCAGCTGCCTGCTGCCTGGGAGCTGGTGCCCTGTATGCAATCCATCGAGGAGATGCTGCTGGTCAGCGAGAACTCCACCGCCCTCATCAGCCCCAAGCTGCTCTTTGACCAGGAACCCATGGTGATGGTGCTGGAAGCACTCTTCCCCCAGAACCCGGCCACCGAGGGCGCCCACCAGGCCCGTCTGCGCCTGATGGAAACGGTGCGCGGTACCTATCGGGACCCGCGGCGGTTCTGCATCCCCCGCACGATGGAAGAACTGGAAGAAAATCTGGCCCGACTAATGGCTCTGTAACACAAAAGGCTTGCAACCCCCAAGGGGTGCAAGCCTTTTTTTCGTTGATAAAATTACCGGTAGTCGATGGGCAGGGTGGGCAACCCGTTCAGGTCCCAGCCCGCCAGATTGCCATCCTGGTACTCGTAGTACCCCTGGGCGGCGATCATGGCGCCGTTGTCCCCACAGTATTTCAGTTCCGGCAGATAGATCTTGGCCCCCAGTTTCTGGGCTCCGTCGTTGACCAGCTGACGCAGCCGGCCGTTGGCCGCCACGCCGCCCGCCAGGCAGATAGTCCGAGCGCCGGTGTCGGCGGCTGCCGAGAGCAGTTTTTTCGACAAAATCTGGTCGATGCGCTCCTGGAAGCTGGCCGCCATGTCGGATACGTTGATCTCCTGGCCCTTCTGCTGGGCGTTGTGGACTTCATTGATGACGGCGGTTTTCAGACCGCTGAAACTGACGTTGTATTTGCCCTCCACATGGGGCACCGGCAGCTTGTAGGCGTGGGGATTGCCGCCCTTGGCGGCAGCGGCCACGCTGGGACCGCCCGGGTAGGAAAGCCCCAGCGTCCGGGCCACCTTGTCGTAGGCCTCGCCGGCGGCATCATCCACCGTGCGGCCCAGCACCTGGTAGCGGCACCAGTCTTCCACCAGGACGATGTGGCTGTGGCCGCCGCTGGCCACCAGGCAGAGAAACGGCGGATGCAGCGCCGGATGGGTCAGGTAGTTGGCGGCAATGTGTCCGCGCAGGTGGTGCACCGGTACCAGCGGTTTGCCGGCGGCGTAGGCCAACCCCTTGGCAAAGTTGACCCCCACCAGCACGGCGCCGATCAGCCCCGGCGCAAAGGTGACGGCCACGGCGCCCACATCGGCGATGGTCATGCCGGCGTCGGCCAGGGCTTTGTCCACCGTGGCGCTGATATACTCGGCGTGACGGCGGCTGGCAATCTCCGGCACCACGCCGCCGTACAGGGCCTGCTCCTTCACGCTGGTGGCAATAACGTTGGAGATGACCTTGCGGCCGTCTTCCACAATGGCGGCGGCGGTTTCGTCACAGGTGGATTCAATTCCTAAAACATACATGGGTGTATCGATCCTCTCAATGGGCTTCCAGCCAGGTCTTGCCGGTGCCCACGTCGGTGGTCAGCGGCACGCTGTACTGGACGACCTGTTCCATTTCCTCGCGCAGGACGCGTTTGACTTCCTCCACTTCCGCTTCGGGCGCTTCCACGATCAGTTCGTCGTGGACCTGCAGCAGCAGACGAGCCTGGAGTTTCTCGTCCCGCAGGCGCTGCCATACATGGACCATCGCCAGCTTGATGATGTCCGCCGCCGTGCCCTGGATGGGGGTGTTGCGGGCCATCCGTTCGCCGCTGGCCCGTACCTGGAAGTTGGAGCTGGCCAGTTCCGGCAATGCGCGGCGGCGGCCGAACAGGGTTTCCACATAGCCCTTTTCCTTGGCATGGGCAATGCAGTCCTGCATATAGCCGTCTACCTTGGGGAAGGTGTTCAGATAGGTTTTCAGGAAGTTGTCCGCTTCCTTCACCGAGACGTCCAGGTCCTTGCTCAGCGAGAAGGCACCCTTGCCGTACATGATACCGAAGTTGATGGCCTTGCTGGCAGAGCGCAGCTGGGGTGTGACTTCGCTTTCGGGAATGTGGTAGATTTTGGCGGCGGTGGAGCGATGGATGTCCGCCCCGTCACGGAAGGCCTGCTGCATGGCTTCGTCGCCGGTGATGTGGGCCAGGATGCGCAGTTCGATCTGGGAATAGTCGGCGTCCACCAGCTCCTTGCCGTCCCCGGCCACAAAAAAGCCGCGCAGTTTGCTGCCCAGTTCGGTGCGGATGGGGATATTCTGCAGGTTGGGCTCGGTGGAGGAGATGCGCCCGGTGCGGGCTTCGGTCTGGATGAAGGTGGAGTGCACCCGTCCGTCGGCGGCCTGGGCGGCCAGCAGCCCGTCCACGTAGGTGGAGAGCAGCTTGGCGTAGGTGCGGTATTTCAGAATCTGGTCGATGACCGGGCTGTAGGGGCGCAGACTCTCCAGCGTGGCGGCGTCGGTGGAATACCCGCGGGAAGTCTTTTTGCGGGGCGGCAGGCCCAGCTTGTCGAACAGGGCTTCACCCAGCTGTTTGGGGCTGTTTACGTTGAACTCGTAGCCCACTTCGGTGTAGATGCTCTGCAAAATGCCGTCCAGCTCCCCCCGCAGGCTGTCGCCGAAGGCACGGATGCCGTCGGCGTCCACCTGGAAGCCGATGCGCTCCATGTCGGCCAGCACCCGGGCCAGGGGCAGCTCCATCTCGTCGTGCAGCTTGCGCTGTTCGCTCTCGTCCAGCGCACCGGCCAGTTTATCGAGCAGCGCAGCCAGCACACCGGCATCGGGGGCTGCCTCGCAGGCAAAGGCGGCGGGCACATCGTACTCGGCCGCCAGTGGTTTGATCGCGTAGTCGCTGGCCGACGGGTTTAAAAGGTAGGCCGCCAGCTTGCCGTCAAAATGAAGGGACTTGCCGATGCCGCCCCGGTCCAGCGCCAGGTGGTAAAGGGGCTTGGCGTCAAAGACCCACAGCTCGGCATCACTGTCCAGCAGCGCGGCCAGCCGGTCGGTGTCGGGCAGGAAAACCCGCTCACCCTGCACGGCATACCAGCTGCCGTCGGTGTTTTGGGCCAGGTAGAGCCGTCCGTCCACCACCAGCGGCAGGGGAGAAGGTTCCACCGTCTCCAGCGGGACGGTCTGTGCCGCGGCGGGGGTGCTGCCCTCCTCCAGATGCCAGCGGTCAATGAGCTTGTGCATCTCCAGACTCGCCAGCAGATGGGCGGCCGCGGCCGCATCGCCGGGGCGGCGGGCGTAGTCGGCGGGTTCGGTATCGATGGGCGCGTCTTTGCGGATGGTGCCCAGCATATAGGAGAGCTCGGCTTTGTCACGGTTGGCACCCAGTTTGGTGCGCTGGCCGGGCTTGATGGCCGGGTCTTCCAGGTGGTCGTAGATGTTCTGCAGGCTGCCGAACTTCTGCACCAGGGCCAGGGCGGTTTTCTCGCCGATGCCCGGTACGCCGGGAATGTTGTCGGAGGAGTCGCCCATCAGGCTCTTCACGTCGATGAGCTGGGCCGGTTCCACCCCGTATTTTTCCCGGATGGCGGCGGGGTCCATGGGGATGGTTTCCTTGTTGGTGGCCAGCAGTACGGTGGTGGCCTCATCCACCAGCTGCAGGCTGTCCCGGTCGCCGGTGGCCAGCAGGGTGGTGCCGCCCCGGGCCTCGCAGGCGGCAGCCAAGGTGCCCAGAATGTCATCGGCCTCCCAACCGGCCTTGCTCACCTGCACAAAGCCCAGTTTGTCCAGCAGGTCCTTCAGCACCGGCATCTGCTGGGCCAGCTCCTCCGGCATACCGTGGCGGGTGGCCTTGTAGCCGTCGTAGGCATTGTGGCGGAAGGTGGGCGCCCGTTCATCCCAGGCGATGGCCACGGCGTCGGGCTGATGGGCAGTCAAAAGGTTGAGCAGAATGTTCTGGAAACCGAAAATGGCGTTGGTATAGCGGCCGTCCTTGGTGGTCAGCAGCTTGATGCCGAAAAACGCGCGGTTGACCAGACTGTTTCCGTCCAGTACCATCAATTTCATAGAAAAGCTCCTTTGGCGCAATTTGCATATGGAATAAGTATACCACAAACCGCGCAAATGTGGTAGAATGAGATGCGAAATTGAAAAATGAGGTATTCCATGCAACTGAAACACATTCAAATTCCGGTGGGCGCCGTTTTTGCCCCCATGGCCGGCCTGACCGATGCCGCCTGCCGCCGCATGATGGCGGACCACGGGGCGGCCTGGACGGTCAGCGAGATGGCCAGCGCCAAGGCGCTGAACTTCGGGGACAAGAAGTCCTTTGCCTTGCTCAAGGACCCGGACCCCCACGGCCTCTATGCCATCCAGCTTTTCGGCGCCGAGCCGGAAACCCTGGCCAAGGCCATCCTGCTGGTGCGGGAAAAAGGCATCCGGTTTGATATTCTCGATATCAATATGGGCTGTCCCGCCCCCAAGATCACCTCCAGCGGTGCGGGCAGCCATCTGCTGCTGGACCCGCCGCTCTGCGGGGCGATGGTGGCGGCCGCCCGCAAGGCGCTGGGGGATGATACCCCCCTCACCGTCAAGATGCGCATCGGCTGGGACGCCGATCATCTCACCGGGGTGGAGGTGGCCAGACAGTGCGAGGCCAACGGCGCCGACCTGCTGGCGGTGCACGGCCGTACCCGGGAACAGATGTATATCCCGCCCATCGACGCCGATGCCATTGCGGCCATCAAACAGGCCGTGAAGATTCCGGTGCTGGCCAACGGCGATGTGACAACCGCCGAGGGGGCGTTGGATCTGCTGGAAAAAACCGGCTGCGACGGCGTCATGATCGGCCGGGGAGCCCTGGGCGATCCCTGGCTGTTTGACCGGGTGCGGGCGGCACTGCTGGGCGAAGAACCGCCCGCCGAACCCACCCTCAACCAACGGATGGCCGCCCTGCGTCGCCAGATCTACGAAATGTGTGAAGAAAAGGGCGAGTGGCTGGCCATGCCCCAGGCCCGCAGTCAGGCCATGCACTATATGAAAGGTCTGCGGGGTGCGGCATCGCTGCGGCGGTACTGCTCGATGCTGGAACATTTTACGGATGTGGACAAACTCATCGACGCGGTCTATCGCCTGCAGGATTAAAACCGCCCGCGGGTCAGCTCGTCCAGGTTCTGGGCGTAGCAGGGCAGCATATGCTGGAGGAAATATTCCGCTTCGGGGCAGTCCATGGCATGGATGGCTTCCAGCTGCTGTTGCCGGGCAGCCTCAAACTCGTGGTTGCCGCCCTGGCTTTCCTCAATGCATTTGATCAGGGCCGAAAGCCGGTCCGCTGCCTTCAGCACCTTGCGCTCGGCGTCGTTGAGCACAGCCCCGGTCAGGTAGCACTCCACCTCGCCCCGCAGTTCGGTGGGCAGTAGGCTGGCCATCACCCGGGCACTTTCCCGCTCCACCGCTTTGTAGGCGGTGCGCAGGGCGTCGTTTTTGTACTTCACCGGGGTGGGCATGTCGCCGGTCAAAATTTCCGGCGCGTCGTGGTAGAGCGCCGCTGTGGCCACCGCCTCGGGCCGCAGGCCGGCCCCGGTGCCGGTGCACTTTTTGGCAATCAGGCAAAGCATATGGGCCAGCAGCGCCGTGTCGGCGGTGTGTTCGCTCAGGCTTTCGGGGCGGCCGTTGCGCATCAGGCTCCAGCGGGTGATGTATTTCATGCGGCTCAGCAGGGCGCTCAACGGGTATGTTTTCATCTTCACGCAACCTTTCCAGTGTGATATACTCAGTATAGCACGATTTTACCACAAACACAGTACGTTAAACGGGACAGAACCGGGGTTTTGGGCATGTATCTTTCACTTCCCACACAAAAACCACGCTATGCGCGGGTATTCGGACTTTGTTTTTTGCTGGCGGTGGCCTTGTTTTTGCCCCACTGCATTGCGGATGCCGTTTTTGGCGGTGGATTCTTCCATTATGCAGGGGACTTCAA
>ERZ1090868.489-NODE-489-length-22359-cov-11.075323_pt1 | contig 22359 bp, 19 predicted proteins | sample MGYA00478475_ERZ1090868 | MGnify/ENA primary metagenome ERZ1090868 (study PRJEB33644, sample SAMEA5815747) | chicken gut metagenome | biome: Chicken; feature: Gastrointestinal Tract; material: Caecum | place: Ireland | collected 2019-01-01 | study: A study of the...
GAATCGCTTCGCGATGGGCTGGATGCCCACGGGCACTATGTTTTCACACGGTCTGCGCAGTAAATGCACAGACCTGGATGAACTGTAACAACAGAAGTTCTTGACTTTTTTTCACGCCGCCAACAAACAGGAAAACAAGGGAGCCGCAGGCACGCAGCGCAGGCAGGGGCGGAGCCCCGGGCGGTGTGCGGCGCATTTGCAGGGGAGTTAGAGACTCTTAGGCCGCGTCTGTTTTGCGTTGCCGTCCGGAACCGCACTGTCTGAGCGCCCTGCGCGAGGTTGCGGTTCCGGGCGGCGGTTTTAGCAAAACAGACGCAGCCTTAGAGTCACTTACTCCCCGAAACAGCGCCGCACACTGCCCGGGGCTCCGCCCCTGCCTGCGCTGCGTGCCTGCGGCTCCCTTGTTTTCCGTCCCCCTACTCTAAGCCTTCAAACTGCATTTTGTAGTAATGTGCATAGATCCCGTCTTTGTCCAGCAGTTCTCTGTGTGTGCCTCTTTCGGCGATGCCATCCTCTGTGACCACAAGGATCTCATCCGCATTCCGGATCGTGGACAGCCGGTGAGCGATGGTGATCGTCGTACGGTTTTTCGCCAGTTCCTCAAGGCTCTTCTGGATCCGGCGTTCGCTTTCGTTATCCAGCGCGCTGGTCGCCTCGTCGAGGATCAGAATCGGAGGATTCTTCAGAAAGACGCGGGCAATGGAGATCCGCTGTTTCTGTCCGCCGGAAAGACGCGTTCCCCGCTCGCCGACAAACGTGTCGTATCCGTCCGGAAGTTCCTGGATAAACTCATGGATATTCGCCTTTTTGGCAGCGTCAATGATCTCCTCCATCGTCGCATCCGGTTTTCCGTATGCGATGTTCTCGCGGATCGTCCCGCAGAACAGATAGACATCCTGTTGTACGCTTCCGATCTGACTGCGCAGACTTTTTTTCGTCAGCGTCCGTACATCCTGTCCGTCGATCGCCACCCGCCCGCCGGTCACATCATAGAACCGCGGAAGGAGCGAACAGATCGTCGTCTTTCCGCCGCCGGACGGTCCCACAAGGGCGATGGATTTTCCTGCCGGAATATCAAAGGAAACGTGGGAGAGAACCATCGCATCGTCATCGCTGTAGTGAAAGGAGACGTCCTCGTAGGACACATGTCCTTTCACATGTTCCAGGTCCTTTGCGTCCGGCGCATCCTGGATCTCCGGCTCGGTCTCCATGACCTCCAGAAATCTGCGGAAACCGGAAAATCCTTTCTGAATCATCTCGATCAGTTCCACGAGGATCTGGATCGGGCTGATGAAAATGCCGATATACAGAGAATACATCGCAAGGTCTCCGACCTGCATCTGGCCTTTAGCGATCAGATATCCGCCGTAGATCAGCGTGACCAGATACATCATTCCCTGGAAAAACAGATTCCATCCTGTGAAAGTACCCATACAGTGATAATTCGCATCCTTGGAGAGCAGGAACGCATGATTGCTTTTCTTGAACTTTTTCCGCTCCACGTCCTCATTTGCGAAGGACTGGACCACACGGATGCCGGCCAGAGTATCCTGCAGGCTGGAGTTGACGTCGCCGATCTTCCGGCGGTTTTCCATAAAGGTTTCCTGCATCCGCTGGTTCTGGCTGAGAGAAAACAAAAACATGCAGACGACCAGAAGGAAAAGACAAATGGCCAGACGCCAGTTGATCAGGAACAGGAAGACAAACGATCCGACGATCTTGATCAGTGAGATAAACAGGTTTTCCGGTCCATGGTGGGCAAACTCGGCGATGTCAAACAGATCCGAGACCAGCTTGCTCATCATCTGACCGGAATTATTTCTGTCGTAATACGAGAAGGAAAGCTTTTCATAATGGTCAAACAGCTGCTGGCGCATATCCCGTTCCATATTTGCGCCCATCATGTGTCCCTGGTAGCTGACATAATACTTACACAGACTCTGGATGACGTACATGACCAGAAGACCGATGGCAATGGGCGGCAGCGCCCGCAGGATCGCCGAGGATTCCCCGGTAAACAGCGTATTCGTCAGCGTACGCAGGATCTGAGGATAAGCCAGATCCACCAGACTGATCACTGCCGCGCAGAACAGATCGAGAAAAAAGACAGTCTTATACGGACCGTAGTAGCGGATAAAACGTTTCAGTGTGTGCATAAAATTCTCCTCCGTAATTATTTTCATTCAACGTATCCGATGTACGATGTAAAAAGGCCGTACAGAATACTCTGTTTCGACCTTTTCTCTAATCTGATACTACCATACCTGCGGAAAAGAAACAATGGCTAAATATAAGTTTTTCAATGGCTGGATACCTACAGGCACTGTGTTTTCACACGGTCTGCGCAGTAAATGCGCAGACCTGGCTGAACTGTAACTATATCTGTGCAAAAGCATCATCCACGGAATTGTTGACAAGCAATTCTGCCAAATAGCAGTATATCAAATAATAACAGGTCTGTTTTGTGATTTTTCTTGTTATTATTCCGAAAACATGGTATATTGTCGTTGAATATCTCAGGATATTCTGCTGTTCAAGATCAATAGTTTCACAGGAACCCGAACAGCCGAGAAAACGAGAGGGAAAAGGAGATTAAATTATGAGTCTTATCGTTTCAAACCTGTCGAAAAAATACGGAAACAAGACGGTTCTCAACAATCTGAGTTTCGAGATGCCGAAACCCGGCGTGTATGCGCTTCTGGGAACCAACGGCGCCGGAAAGACGACCACGATCCGTATGATGCTGGGAATGCTTGCGAAAGACAGCGGAGAAGTGCTCTGGAACGGGAACCCGCTGGACACTGCGACCTGCAACGTGGGATATCTTGCCGAGGAACGCGGTCTTTACCCGAAGTATTCGCTGATGGATCAACTGATATACTTTGCAGGTCTGCGCGGTGTCTCAAAAGCCGAAGCAAAAAAGAGGATCCGTTACTGGGCGGAGCGTCTTCAGGTTGAAGAGTATCTTTATCCGGGGAAAAGTACGGCACCGGCAGGCAAAGAACGTAAAAAAGCAAAGGCACAGAAGCCGAAGCTGGCGGATCAGCTGTCCAAAGGAAACCAGCAGAAAATTCAGTTTATGATCGCGCTGATTTCAGACCCGGAGCTTCTGATCCTGGACGAACCTTTGTCCGGTCTGGATCCGGTCAACACTGACCTGTTCAAGGCAGTGATCCGTGAGGAGATCGCCAAAGGCAGATATTTGATCATGTCCAGCCATCAAATGGCCACTGTGGAAGAATTCTGCACGGACATCACGATCCTTCACCGTTCTGAGGCGCTGCTTCAGGGAAATCTCAACGAGATCAAGAAAAGTCACGGCCGCGTAAATCTCCGTCTGAAGACAGAGCAGGATATCTCAGCTTACATTCAGAACGCCGGGATTACCCAGATGTCCGAGAAAGAATATGAATACCAGCTGAAGGTAACCGGGGAGGATCAGGCAAACGATCTTCTGGCACAGCTGATGAGAGATAAAGTCCGCGTGATTACCTTCGACCTTCGGGAGCCGTCCCTGCACGAAATTTTCGTGGCTACGGTAGGAGGTGAAGCGCATGAGACAGAATAAAGGAGAGCTTCAGGGCGCAGGAAAGGTTTTCCGGTTTACGTTTCTGCAGTTTGCGAAAAACAAGGCCAATATGATCACTCTGATCATCATGCTGGTGCTGGCTCTCGCTTCCGTGCCGGTAATGACTTTGTTTTCCGGCGGCGGGATCGCTGCCGGTGAGACGGCGGAGATTCCGAAAGTGTACTGGCAGGATCAGACCGGATATTCCGTAGATCCCTCTGCTGCGGCAGAAACGGAAGATTACTTTCGGAATACAGAATTTGAGCAGGCTTCGTTTTCTCCCGATGAATTTGAAAACGAAGCGGAGGGAAATTCCGTGTTTGTACTGTTCTCTAAAAACGAGGCGACAGGCGGTTCTACGATTTCGATCCGATGCCTGCCGGATCAGGAGCCTTCCGACAACGATCTGAACAATCTGGAAACAGTGATGTCACAGGCGCTGGAACAGGCGAAGCTGTCAGCTCTTCAGGTCACAGAAGATCAGAGAGCGACTTTGCTCGCCGGAGTTTCCGGACAGGTACAGACGGTGGAAGAATATCTGGAGGGCGAGAGCGTCAGCTGGGATGTACAGTATGGACTTCAGCTGGGCTATTCCATCGTCGTCATGATGATCAGCATTTTTGCGGTCACGTATATTGTGCGCGCTGTCGTCGAGGAAAAAGCTTCAAAGCTGGTGGAAATGTTGATGGTCAGCGTTCAGCCGCTGGCGCTGCTTGTCGGAAAGATCCTGGCAGCGATGGCCTATATTTTCGGATTTTTCATACTGCTTCTGGCATGTGTGGGTATTTCCTGGTTCGTCAGCAACCAGTTTCTGGATGTCTCGGCGATCTCAGGCGCTATGGCTGCGGCGGGATTTTCGTTGGATCTGCTGAAGCTGAGTCCGATGACGGTGATCATTGTCCTGATCTCCATGCTTCTCGGCTACCTGACGTTTTCCATTCTGGCGGGACTCTCCGGAACCGGATGCTCGACGATGGAAGATGTTCAGGGTGCGTCGACGCTTTCCACAATGCTGATCTTCGTCGGATACTTCGTGGCGATTATGGCAGGAAGCATCGGAGGAGACGCACTGAATGTGTTTGCCAGTCTCTGTCCTGTGATCTCCGCATTCTGCGCGCCGGTCCAGTATGTGCTTGGCAATATCAGTCTGGGAATCCTTCTGCTTTCCTGGCTGATCCAGGCGGCAGTGATCGTTCTGCTGGCGGTTTTCAGCGCGAGAGTGTACCGCGCGCTGCTGATGTACCGGGGCAGCAGGCCGAATTTCCGCCAGATGTTTGCGATGGCCAGGGAACAGTCTTCCGGAAAGGAGCAGAAATGATATGAAAAACGAACTGAGAGGACTTGGAAAAGTCTTTGCTTTTACCTTTGAAAGGCAGGTAAAGAGCAGGGGATATCTGGCAGGAACGATTCTTTTTGCCCTGCTCTGTTTCCTTCTCCCGGCAGGCATCATGGCGGCCGTGGAATATTTCGGAGGCGATTCCGGCTCCGCAGCGGAGACAGTGGTTGTCAGCCCTGTAAAAAATGTCTATGTCATTGATGAAACAGAAGACACAGCCGACTGGAGCCTTCTGACGCAGGCAGGTTCTGAGGTTTTCGGCGGGATCTCCTATACAACCTGCGATACCCTGGAGGAAGCCGAAACACAGGCCGCCCAGGAGGAAGAAAGTCTGATCCTGCTATTGACGGAACCGCAGAGTGGAGCGGCAGGGGAATCACAAAACGGATCGTCTGCCGGCACACAGAGCGGTTACGAGATGCGTTTGCTTCTTCCTGAACATACGTCTCTTACAGAAAGCGACGCCGACGATCTTAACGCGTTTCTGCAGGCAAATTTTCAGATCATCCTGCTGCAGAAATCCGGCATCGATCCGGCAGCAGCGGCGGAGCTGCTCATGCCGACAGCCACAGAGGTGACGACCGTCGGAGATGAAGCGCTCTCGGCAACCGAGACTGCGCTGGAGAATATGAGAGACATACTGGGAATGCTGCTTCCGTATCTGAACATTATGATCCTGTACTTCCTGGTCCTGTTCTACGGACAGGGCGTGGCCAACAACGTGATCATGGAAAAGACGTCCAAACTGATGGACACGTTTCTGGTCACAGTGAAGCCGACAGCGATGGTCTTTGGAAAAGTGCTTGCAGTCACAGCGGCGAGCGTTCTGCAGTTTGTGGTCGTCGCGGCATGCCTGATCGGCGGTTTTGCTGCCGGCAGCGCGCTTGTCCGGATGATCCATCCGGACTCGGACATGCTGCTTTTGCTGTTCTTTGACTCGCTGGGAGAATTCCAGGGACTTCTGACTGTGCCGGGAATCCTGCTTGCTATAGTAATGATGGTCTCCGGATTTTTCCTGTACTGCTCGTTATCCGCAATCGGCGGTTCAGCGGCGGGCAAACCGGAAGACCTTTCATCCACCAATGTGGCTTTCACAATGGTACTGATCGTCAGCTTCCTCGCAGCGCTTTATGCTGGCGGGATCGGCGGCGGGAGCTTTGCAAAGTGGCTGGATTTCGTTCCGTTCACCTCGATCCTTGTGACGCCAAGCCGAATCATGCTGGGTGAAGTGTCCCTGGGTATGGGATTTGTGTCTCTGATCCTTGTGCTGATCGTCTCGGTACTCTGTCTGCTGCTGGCAGGAAAAGTCTACCGGATGATGGCTCTTTACAAAGGAAATCCGCCGACACCGGCAAAATTGCTGGAAATGCTGAAAGAAAAATGAACATCCGGATACAATCGATGAGAATCGATCATGAAAATATCGGATACAGACGATACCGCCCCGGAACAATAAGCTCGTCCAGGGGCGGTATTTTCCTTGATAAATCGTCAGAAATTTGTCAGAACTCAGACCAGATAGTTTGCTATAATACCATGAGACAAGCGACAAAAGGTCATAAATTTCATGCTTGCATGAAAATTTATGACTTTGTGGAGCGCAAAACACCGAAAAGTAGCCATTTTTCGAAGAAAAATGAGCGGATTTGAGGTGTTTTCAGGATTGCGGGAGCACGAAGTGCGGAGCAATCCGTGTCTCATGCCCATTTGTCGGGCAACTCATACCATTAAACGGCGGTGATGTCATAACATGGCAGACCGGAACTGCAGCAATACAGGAGGGGGAATCTCATGGAATTTACTATTGAACATCTGAAAAAAAATTTTGAGAAAAAAGAAGTGCTCAGAGACATCAGTTTCACATTCCAGGAAGGAAAAATCTACGGCCTTCTCGGGAGAAACGGCGCCGGAAAGACGACGCTTTTCAACTGTTTGAACCGGGATATCCGCGCGGACGGCGGAGATTTTTACTTTTCCGGTCCTTCTGGGCGCAGGGCGGTAACGCCGGACGATATCGGATACGTACTGTCCACGCCGACGGTTCCGGAATTCCTGACCGGAAAAGAGTTTCTGCGTTTTTTCCTGGACATCAATGAGAAGACGATCCGCAACCCGCTCGCCGTGGAGGAATACTTTCGGATCGTCAATATCGAGCCGGAGGATCAGAACAAACTGATGAAGGACTATTCCCACGGAATGAAAAATAAAATGCAGATGCTGATCAATATCATTGCAGAGCCGCCGCTTCTGCTGCTGGACGAGCCTCTGACCTCTCTGGATGTTGTGGTGGCGGAGGAGATGAAAGAACTGCTGCGGCAGCTGAAAAAAGAAAGGATCATCATTTTCTCCACCCACATCATGGAACTGGCACTGGACCTGTGCGATGAGATCGTCATACTGAATCAGGGAAAGCTGGAGGAAGTGGAAAAAGAAAATCTGAATTCTGCAGAATTCAAAGACAAGATTATCGAGATGCTGAAGGAGGAGAGCCATGATTAAAGCTTTTCGCATATCCTTTTCTCTTCAGAATACCTACCGGGTCAACAGCATCATCTATTCTCTAAAACAGATCCCGCTGCTGGGACGGCTTCTTCCGTCGGCGCTCTACGGGAGCCGAGGCCTGAAACGCGTGATCACTGTGATCAGCTTTCTGTGGGAGATCCTGTCAGCGTTTCTCGGAAAAGTGCTGTATCTGTTTCTGATGGTATGGCTGCCCCTGGAACTATACCCGGCGAGTGTTCCGCGCCCGGACGCTTATCTGCATATTCTGTTTTTCCTGACTGTGATCGGAGCGATGATGAACACCTGGATGTTCGATCCGACCAATGACAAATACTATGCGATGGTCCTGATGCGGATGGACGCCAGAGCCTATACCCTGTCCAATTATATCTACGTGATGCTGAAATTCGCCGTAGGTTTTCTCCCGTTCTCGCTCCTGTTCGGAAACCGCGCCGGAGTTCCGTTCCTGCTCAGTCTCCTGTTTCCTTTTTTTGTAGTGAGCGCAAAGATGATCTTTGCCCTGATCTCGCTGAAACGGTATCTGAAAACCGGAGTCAGTACCAACGAAAATCTTCCCGGAAGATATCTCTGGACTTTTACTTTTCTCCTCCTGGTGGCAGCATACGGTCTTCCGGCGTTCGGCCTGACGCTGCCATGGCAGGCGGCGGGTATTCTTTTTCTGGCAGTGATCCTTTCCGGCTTTTACAGCGGAACTGTGATTCGTACTTTCCCTTATTACCGGGAAATGTACCAGCAGATCCTGGCGCAGAAGCGGTATGGAACCGATATGCAGGCACAGGTACGCCAGGCAGTCCGAGAACAGAATCAGAAATATATCAGTCAGGATTTCGACATTCAGACAAACAAAAAAGGGTTCGAAGCGTTTCATGAACTGTTTGTCAAAAGGCACAGAAAGATCCTGTGGAAACCGGTGCAGCGGACTACCGGGATCTGCTGCTGTGTACTTCTGGGAGCCCTGCTGGCGGTTAAGATCAACGGACAGTTGGAGATTGCCGTCAACCGTATGCTGATGTCCGCGCTTCCTTTTTTCTGTTTTATCATGTATCTGTGCAACCGGGGAACGATCTACACACAGGTGTTGTTTATGAACTGTGATCACAGTATGCTGACGTATTCTTTTTACAAAAAGCCGGCGTTTATTCTGAAACTGTTTCAGATCCGTCTGCGGGAACTGGTCAAAATGAATCTTCCGCCTGCCATTGTGATCGGCGGCGGGCTGGCTCTTCTTTTGTACGTGACGGGCGGGACGGACCACGGAATGAATTACCTTGTCCTGATCTTTTCCGTTCTGGCGATGAGTGTGTTTTTTTCCGTACATTATCTGACCTGTTATTATCTGCTGCAGCCGTATAATACATATACGGATATGGTCAGCACCACTTACCGGCTGGTGACTTCGGGCACTTATTTTGTGTGTTTTCTGTTGATGAGAGTGCAGTTTGACACGCTGGTGTTCGGGTCGCTCGCGATCGTATTCTGTATGGGGTATTGTGTGATCGCCTGCCTGCTGGTTTACCGGCTGGCAGACAGGACCTTTCGGCTGCGTAATTGATAGGGGGACGGCGCCCCGCGAGGCAGTGCGGCCGGGCCGGGTGCAGATTCGCTTCTCACTCCGGCGGTCGGACATCGCAAAGCGCCGTGTTCGCCTCCTGGCTGTCTGGTGGTTCTCCGGGCGGCAGGGGAAGCGGACACGGCGCTTTGTGCTGTTCGCCCGCAGTCGCAAGAAGCTGAATTCTGTACCCGGCCGCACCGCCTCGCGGGGCGCCTTGAGAGTGGCTGCGGGTGAGTGGGGCGGTGTTATGGTTGGAGTTCAGCGGATAGGGGATTCCGGCTGAAAAAACAGCAAATTTTATAGATTGTTGTTTTTCAGGTAGAAGACGGCCAGCTGGGTGCGGTCGCGGAGGTTGAGTTTGTCGAGGATGGTGCTCAGGTAGTTTCGGACGGTTCCTTCGCTCAGACAGAGGGTCTGGGAGATTTCTTTGTTGCTCATTCCCTGGGCTACCAGGGCGATGACTTCCAGTTCTCTGGCGCCGATGTGATGTTTTTCCCAGGGAAAGTTTTTCTGGCCGGTCAGGAGTGCGGGGAGTTTTGCGGTGATTTCGTTTCCGTATACGCTCTGTCCGGAGTATACGGCTTTCAGTGCGGGAATGATGCTGTTGTAGTCCTGTTTCAGCAGATAGCCTCTGGCGCCGAGTTTCAGGGCGCGGACAATGTATTCGTCGTCCAGAAAGGTGGTCAGGAGCAGGATCTTTGCTGCGGGGTCGTGAGTCAGGATTTCCGCGGACGCGGCCAAGCCGTCCATCTCTTCCATCCGGATGTCCATCAGCAGAATGTCCGGATGGAGGGACTCATAGAGGTTCACTGCTTCTTTTCCGTTTTTTCCGGAACCGCAGACCCGGATCTCGCTGTCGGATTCCAGGATAGTCTTCAAGGCTGTTGTGATGAAAAAGTCGTCGTCGACAATCAATACTTTCATATTCTTCGTGTTCTTCTCCTGCTTTGTTTTTGTGCTTATTGTTTGGGAAGTTTTGTTTTTGTGCTTATTGTTTGGGAAGTGTTATAAAAATGCGGAATCCGTTCTCCGCCTGAATATGGATCGATCCGTTCAGGGCAGCCACCCGTTCTTCCATGTTGTTCAGGCCGATCCCGTGGTTTGCCAGATCTGCGCTGTCTGCTCCGATGCCGTTGTCGCGGATGATCAGCTGGTACATCGCCGGATGTTCCCGCAGCGTGATCCATGCCCTGGTGGCCTGGCTGTGGGCGGAGATATTAGATAAACCTTCTTTGAGAATGGCGATCATACAGTAACGGATCTCCGGTGGCGGCGGGCTGCTGATATCGTAGTCCAGAGACACGGGACAGTTGTGAAAGTCTGCGACCAGATTCTCGGCGTTTTCCCGGAGATTTACAGACTCGTCATGGAGATCGTGGACACTCTCCCGGATATTGTTCATCGCCGTGTTCAATGTGTTTTCCAGCTGGGAGAGCGGCTCGGCGGCGGAGGGCTCCCGAAATACCGTTTTCATCGCTCCGGTCATCAGGATGGCCCGGGAAAGCATATGTCCTACATGGTCGTGGATCTCTCTGGCGATCCGGTTCCGTTCTTTCAGCGTTGCCGCATAGATTTCATAGTTCTGTTTTTCAATCAATGTTCTGTTTTTTTCCTTCAGCAAAAGAGTATATTCGAAACCGTCATCCCTCTGTTTTTTGTATGCCTGTGAAAGAGTTTCATGAGAAGAACTTTTCTGCCACAGGACAGCACCCAGAAGCGTCCCCCAGAGCAGATAAAAGATCATAAACGAGGAATATCCGGATACGCACCAGAAAAAGAACACCCCTGCGGGAAGCAAAGGCCAATGTCTCTTTCGGGAGATCAGTTCCTCCGACAGACAGTCATAGATCATCAGAGGAAAGAAAAGAATTCCCACGTGAAATCCCAGGGTCAGAAGACCGTAAACCGTGAGAAAAAACAGTGAAAACAGTTTCTGACGTGTCAGTTCCATAAAACAGGAGAGCGCGGCGGTCAGAAAGAAAAAACTTACAAACACAGCGTCTGTCTGCAACAGCAGACAGGTCCCCATCGTATAAGAAAGCAGCAGTGCTTTATCTGTCAGTCGATTCACAGTTGATTTCCTCCTGAAAAATGTCGGTTTGCCCTGGCAAAACATCCTGTTAAAATTATAGCACAATTTTGTTCAGCTGCCTATGTGACATTTGTCATGGCAGATTCTGACACCAGACACTGTGAAGGATATCAAAAGTCTGATATGATAAAACCATAACATGAGACAAGCGACACAAAGTCATAAATTTCATGCTTGCATGAAAATTTATGACTTTGTGGAGCGTAAAACACCGAAAAGCAGCCATTTTTTGAAGAAAAATAGGTGACATTCCAGGATTCATATTCTGCACAGACACACAATCGGACTTCTGGCAAACAGGAAAGAAAGGAAATTCAGTATATGGCTATGATAGAGATTCGAAATCTGGTAAAAAGATACAAGGATACCATCGCGTTGGACCACCTGAATCTGGATATTGAGGAAGGAGAGATCTTCGGACTTCTCGGGCCGAACGGTTCCGGAAAGACCACGGTGATCAATTGTCTGCTTGCTCTTTTAAAATTTGACAAAGGGAGCGTCAGGATTTTCGGAGAGGAGATGCAGCCGGACAGCTATGAGATCAAACGGCAGATCGGGATTGTCATGCAGAATGTGGCGGTTTTCAATGAATTGACCGTTTACGAAAATGTAGACTATTTCTGCGGGCTCTATGTACCGGACAGAAGAGAACGGAAAAAACTGGTGGAGGAGGCCATCGCATTTACGGGGCTGGAGGGATATGAAAAGAAGCGCCCGAAAAAACTGTCAGGCGGTCTGCTTCGCCGTCTGAACATTGCCTGCGGAATCGCCCACAAGCCAAAGCTGGTAATCCTGGATGAGCCTACGGTCGCTGTGGATCCCCAGAGCAGAAACAAGATCCTTGAGGGGATCTGCCAGATGAACCGCCAGGGTTCCACGATCATCTATACCTCCCACTATATGGAAGAGGTAGAACAGATCTGCAGCCGGATCGCTATTCTTGACAAGGGCAGATGTCTGGCACTGGGAACCAAGGAGGAACTGAAAAACATGATCAAGACAGGCGAGAAGGTTCACCTGGAAGGGATCTGCCTTACCCCTCCACAGCTGGAAACGATCCGCAGAATGCCCCAGGTTTTTTCCGCAGTTTACGAAAACGAAATGCTGACGCTTCGCTTTGAGGGAAGCGGCAGTCATCTTCTCGGGCTTCTCCGCTATATGGAAGAAGAGAATCTGACCTGTGAAAGATGTTTTTCGGAACTTCCGACCCTGAACGATGTATTTCTCGAAATCACAGGTAAAGAACTGAGAGACTGAAGGAGGGTATCGCAATGTTTTTGATCATGAAAAGACAGCTTCTGGTGAATCTCAGGGAAAAATCCAACATTTTCTGGACATTGCTGTTCCCGCTGCTTCTCGCCACTCTGTTTCATTTCACATTGGGAAGTCTGCTGGGACGCAACGAAATGGAGACACTTTCTGTGGCATATGTGTCGGAAAATGCTGCAGAGACAGACTCGGGAGCTACAATATCCGGTACAGACGATTTCTTTGAATATCTGAAAAATCTGAATCAGACCTGGTTGAAAGTTCGGACAATGACTGACGGAGAAGCCAGGACCGCGCTGGAAAATGATACTATACAGGGGATTTTCTACGGAGGAAGCAAAAAACGGCTGGTGATCGGCGAAAACACGGTTCACACCAGCATTCTTTCTCAGTTCCTGGATATTTACGAAAAGAATGAGGCGCTGATCACACGGATCGCACAGGAACATCCCGAGCATCTCTCTGATGCACTCTCGGCGCTTGAGAACTATCGGTCCTGCACCAGGACCGTGACATTCGGCGGGAAATCTATGGACTACGTACAGAATTATTTTTTTGCACTGATTGCCATGACTTGTCTGTACGGCAGCTTCATGGGAATGTACAATACTGTGGGAGTCCAGGCAAACACTTCTGCTCTTGGAGCCAGACTGGCCGCGGGATGCATCAAACGTTACAAGTCGATCACCGCCAGCCTTTTATCCGCCTGGCTGACAAGCTTTCTGGAAGTTGTACTGCTTTTGCTGTATATGGATGTGATCCTGGGAGATATTCATCTCTCCGGTCAGACCGGTAAGATCCTGGCAGTCTGTGCGGCTGCGACTTTCTATTCGTCCGGTCTCGGGATGCTGATCGGAACGGCAGGCAGATGGAGCGAAAGTATGAAAAATGCGATCGTCATATCCATAAGTATGGCGTGTTCCTTTGCCGCTGATCTGATGCTCAGCGGAGTAAAGGGATTCATCGAAAAACACGCGCCGCTGATCAATCGGCTGAATCCGGGCGCCCTGACTACCGATGCATTTTACAGTGTACTGGTCTACAATGACACGGAAAAATATTTCAGGAGTCTGATCCTGCTGATCATCTACAGCTTACTTCTGTTTGGGGCGGCTGTGTTATTTATGAGGAAAATGCGCTATGAAAGTTTATAAAGGATATCTGATTTCATTAAAGGCAAACATCTCTACAATGCTCTTATACTGCTCGATCTTTCTTCTGGTAGCATTCTCTATGGTTTACCTCACCTCGGAGGGAACAAACACCGGCAGTTATTCCCAGCAGAGACTCTCCATCGGAGTGGTAGACCGCGACCGCAGTTTCTGGTCAGAAACACTTCTGGAATACCTGGAACAGTACCACGATGTGACGATCATGGACGATGACATGGACGTTCTGGCGGAGGCAGTCTACAACACAGACATTCTCTATGCGGTGATCCTTCCGGAAGATTTTCTGAACACCTGCATTGTCGGGGAGAAACCGGTAGAAACACTGACAGAAAGCGGAAGTCAATGGGAATACTATGTCAACGGACGGATCGACAGTTTTATCAACACAGTCAGAGTATGCCTTGCCGGCGGTTATTCCCCTGAGGAAGCGGCACAGATGGTGCTGGATACCACAAAAGTACAGGCACAGGTACAGATGGAAAGTTCGCGGGAAGATCTGTCGGTATATAATGTCTTCCGTTTTATGCCATATCTGTATTTCAGTATTCTCTGTTTTGTCCTGGGACTGATCCAGAAAGAATATCAGGATATCGATATCCGCAGAAGACTTCTGGCATCCAGCCTTACGCTCAAAAGTCAGAATCTCCAAAGCCTTCTGGCTTTTTTCACGACAGGAGCTCTGGCGTGGGTACTCTGTGAAGGGATCGGGATTCTGACATGCGCCTCTGAATTCTGGGACAGTCCCAACAAATGGCTGATCCTGCTCAACGGATTCACGATCATGCTGGGAGCCCTTGCGGCGGCATATTTTGTCGGCAGTATGGCAAAGAGCAACGCGGCAGTCAACGGAATGGCAAATGTACTGAGTCTGGGCTTCTGTTTTCTGGGAGGGATCTTTGTACCGCTGGAACTGCTGACCGGCGTCGTCCGAAAGATCGGCCAGTTTTTTCCCACATACTGGTACGCACAGAACATCTCGATTCTCAGCTTTAATGATACGCTGACAGAGTCCCTGCGATCGGATCTTTATCAGGGAATGATGATCCAGATCCTGTTCGCTGGCGCATGTGTGGCGGTAGCGCTGGCGATCGGGAAGGCAAGGAGGCAGGAAGAGGCTTAATGGTAAGTCCTGAATTGCTTACTGCTGTCGGCAAGATGTATGTTTTTTCAACTGAATCTTCGGGTGAGCTACCGAAAACCGGGGAACGAAAAAACGCCGTACAGGTTTTCCTATACGGCGGCAGACAGCTTATTTGCCGAACAAATCTATCCTCGAGATTCTGGAGGATCCTGGTGTTCACGGTATGGCTCACATTACCGGGGGCGGAATAAAGGGAAATCTGTGCCGGATACTTCCCGACAATCTGTGTGCTGACATTGATTTAAGTAAACTCAAACCTTTACCGGTTTTCCGCTATATTCATAAGATTGGAAACATCGAAGAAGCGGAAATGCTGTCCACCTTCAACTGCGGCGTCGGACTGATCGTCGTAGCCTCAGAACGGCATTCCAAACAGGTGATACGAAAAATTTCAAAATACCATGATTGTTATGAGATCGGCAGAATCCGGAAAGGAAACGGAAGCGTGTCTTTTCATCATCATATCAACTGGGAAATATCTTAAATATCTGTTGACCTGTAGTTAAGTCCAAGGTGTATAATCTTCCAACACAGACAGGAAGGGGATACACCTTTTTCCGTTTCAAAGACAAGGAGGGACAACACATGGAATATCGTAAACTGCCAAAAGGAGAAGAGCGTATCAGCATTCTGGGAATGGGGACAAGTTCCATCGGTGCGTCGGGAGAAAAAGAAGCGCAGGCCGTAATGGCAATGGCGCTGGAGAATGGGATCAATTACTTTGATCTTGCCTCCGCAGACGCCGTACCGTTCTCGGCATTCGGAAAGGAGATTGCGGGACACAGGAAAGACGTCTATTTTCAGATCCATTTCGGGGCGGACTATCATACTGGTTCCTATGGCTGGACCACCAATCCGGACGTCATCCGGAAATCCATCGACTGGCAGCTGAATGCTCTGAAGACAGATTACATTGATTTCGGATTTCTGCACTGCATCGATGAGGAGAGCGATCTTCGAAAAGTACAGGAAAACGGCGTGCTTGAATGGATCAAAGAACTGAAAGAACAGGGAATTGTACATCACGTCGGGTTTTCCTCCCACACGCCTGCGGTAGCGGAGAAAATTCTGGACACCGGATGCATTGACATGATGATGTTCAGCATTAACCCGTCCTACGACTACAGCCACGGAGATTACGGAATCGGTAAGGTAGACGAACGGATGGCCCTGTACCGCAGATGTGAGGCGGAGAGCGTCGGGATCTCCGTCATGAAGGCGTTCAGCGGGGGCCAGCTGCTTCAGGCTGAAACTTCTCCGTTCGGATATCCGCTCACGGAGTATCAGTGCATCCAGTACGCCCTCGACAAACCGGGCGTTCTGACCGTACTTCCGGGAGTGAGAAACAGAGAAGATCTCCAGAGAATCCTCGGTTTCCTGAAAGCATCAGCGGCGAAAAAAGATTATTCCGTCATCGGAAATTTTGCGCCAAAGGATGCAGAAGGAATCTGTGTCTACTGCAACCACTGTCAGCCATGTCCTGCGGGACTGAATATCGGTTTGATCAACAAATATTATGATCTGGCAAAAGCAGGAGACGAACTGGCAAAGGACCATTACAAAAAGCTGGAAAAGAAAGCAGACGACTGCATCCGGTGCGGGCATTGTGAGAACAGATGTCCGTTCCATGTGAAACAGATTCAGAGGATGGAAGAGATCGCCGGGTATTTGAAAGAGTGATCGTGTAACAGTTCGGCGAATATAAAAATCATCGGTCTGTGAGAACGGGCAAAGTCGGCGAGATGTATACGCGGCAGTATTGTTTCACCGGCTTTGCCCGTATTGTTTTTTGTCGTCCGGGCGTTCCTCCCGCTTGCTGAACGGTTACAAACGATCATGATATTTTGTTTAGTTATTAAACAAAGTATTAACATTTGCCCTCCCGTGTGATAGAATAAAAGAAGTTTACCAAAAACATGAGAAAGTAGCCCGATCGGGCGGATAACGAACGATAATAAAGGGGGAAAATCTATGAATCTGAAACCAAAGAGTGCGCCTCAGCGTCTTTTGTGGGCGCAGTTTGACGCTTTGCAGATGGGGTCAGGATGGGACGAAGAGGATGTGACAAAGCCGCAGATCCTGCTGGAGGATGTATTCGGCGACAGCCATCCCGGAAGCACCCATCTTTCCGGTCTGATGGAGCAGGCAAAATACGGAGTCTTTGAAAAAGGAGGATTTCCGGCTCAGTACCACACGACGGACATCTGTGACGGATGTGCCCAGGGACATGACGGAATGAACTATATTCTGGCGTCCAGGGAGGCGATCTGTGACATGATCGAGGTTCACGGTTCCGTCTATCCATGGGACGGGATGATTCTGTCTGCCTCCTGTGACAAATCGATCCCTGCCCAGCTGAAGGCTGCCGCGCGTCTTGACCTGCCGACGATCTTTATTCCCGGCGGCAGCATGCGTCCGGGACCGAATATGACGACTTCCCTTGTGGCAGGGGATATTTCCCTGCGGCAGAAGCGTAAAAATGCGGTCAGCGCTCAGGAGATCCGAGATTATAAGCTGACCGGATGTCCTTCCTGCGGAGCCTGTACGTTTCTGGGTACGGCCAGCACAATGCAGTGTATGGCGGAGGCGCTGGGGCTTACCCTTCCCGGAGCGGCGCTGATGCCGGCGACCATGCGGGATATATTTGCATATGCGAGAAAAGCAGGGCGGCAGATCCTTGCATTGATCGGGAAAGGGATTTCTGTCAGCGATATTCTGACCAGAGAAGCATTTGAGAACGCCATTATCGTTCACAGTGCGATCGGCGGTTCCACAAATGCCACGATCCATCTTCCGTCGATCGCCAGAGAACTGGGAATGAACCTGGAACCAGAGCTGTTCGACGAGATCAACCATAAAGTACCCCATCTCGGAAACATTAATCCCAGCGGCGAACATCTGACGGAATCCTTCTGGTTTGCCGGAGGCGTGCCGATGGTGGAACTTTACCTGAAAGATATGCTGCATCTGGATGTGATGACTGTCACGGGAAAAACACTCGGCGAAAATCTGGAGGATCTTCAGCGAGACAATTTTTTTGAGAGAAATCTCGGATACCTTCACAACTATGGACTGAAACGGGATCAGGTGATCTTCCCGGTGGAGAAAGCCACAGAAAAAGGATCCGTCGCGGTCCTGCGGGGAAACCTCGCTCCCGACGGGGCAGTCATCAAATATTCTGCCTGCAGCCATGAGATGCGGGAGAGAAAAGGTCCCGCAAGAGTTTATAACTGTGAGGAAGACGCCTACCAGGCCGTCGTGGACGGAACCGTAAATCCGGGAGATATTCTGGTGATCCGCTATGAAGGCCCCCGGGGTTCCGGCATGCCTGAGATGCTGATGACCACAGAAGCCATCGTCTGCGACGAGAAACTGAACGGAACCGTCTCCCTGGTGACAGACGGACGTTTCTCGGGAGCTACCCGGGGCGCCGCCATCGGACACGTCTCTCCGGAAGCGGCCGGCGGCGGTCCTCTGGCGTTTATCGAGACGGGCGACATCATCGCCTACAGTGTCAAAAACCGGACGCTGGACGTGGTGGGAATTCAGGGAAAAGAATGTTCCCCCGAGGAAGTAAATAAGGTTCTTGAAGAGCGTTCCAGAAAAGGAGTGATTCCCCGTCCGCAGCGGAAAGGACTCTACAAACGTTACACCAGCCATGCACTTTCTGCGATGCAGGGTGCGGGATATGAAGATTGAAGGAGTATATTATGAAAGCGAAATGGATCACGCCGGCAGTCACGGCGATGGATGAGAACGGTCACGTCGACCTTGAAGCGAACAAAAACATCTATGATTTTCTGATCAAAAACGGAATGGACGGCATTCTTCTGTTGGGCAGTATCGGAGAATTCTTTTCCATCCCGCTGGAAGAAAAAAAGATGCTGATCCGCGAGGCGCTCGCCTATATCGACCATCGGGTCACGGTCTACGTGGGAACCAATGAAATGAATTTTGATGCCTGTGCAGAACTCTCCAATTATGCGCTGGCCCAGGGCGCTGACGGGGTCATGGTGATCTCTCCCTATTACTTTAACCTTCCGGACAGCGCCGTCCTGAATTTTTACAATTCACTGGCAGAACGAGTCGACGGTCCGATCCTTCTGTATAATTTTCCGGACCGCACAGGCTATGACCTTCGGCCGGATCTTGTCTATACCCTGGCGTCACGTCATAAGAATATCGTCGGGATCAAAGATACCGTGTCGACGATGGGGCATACCCGAGCGATCATACAAAAGGTCAAAAAAGAATATCCTGATTTTATGGTATATTCCGGTTTTGACGAATTTTTCGGCCACAATGTACTCAGCGGAGGCGACGGTTGTGTGGCCGGTTTATCAAATTTTGCCCCGGAGATCGCGTCAGGTTACGCAGACAGAGCTCGCCGGGACGACCTGAAAGGAATGCAGGAATACCAGCAAAAGATCGACGGTCTGATGGCGATCTACGATGTGGCTCCGCAGTTTGTGCCCGTCATCAAAAAAGCAATGGCGGTAAGAGGAGTAAAGCTGCAGCCTTACTGCGCTGCGCCGGTGCTTCCTGCGACGGAAGAGGAGACCGGGAAAATCCGCCGGATCCTTGCAGAGGCAGAACTGCAGTAAATGCGCAGACCTGGCTGAACTGTAACATGAACTGCGGCATCAGTAAATAAAAATGTAGACTAATAAAAAACTCTATGTGAAAAGTCTTCCGGAAGATTTCCATTCACATAGAGTTTTTTTGATCAGCGATTTTTGTTTTGTCAGTTTTTCGGCAGATGGACGCGGTATGAATTTTCTTCCAGAACCGTTTTTGCCCGTTCACAAGCCTCCGGCTGGTAGAATTCTATACGCAGTACCCCTTCCTCGAATTCTCTGTTATGTATGATCCCGATATTACGGATGTTAATATCTTTTTCCGCAAGCAGCGTAGTGACAGCGGCGATCCCGCCCGCCTCGTCGTAGAGATCGCAGTAGAGGATAAACATGCGGGAGGCCGGACTCTTCGTGTCTGGAAGAGAATCCCGGTAATTCTTGGCACTGTCAAACATCTGATAGATGTCATCTATCCGCTGATGATCCACCAGATATTTTGCCTGGACCAGCGCACGGATATAAGCATCGAGAACGCGGGAGATTTGTTCCTGGTTGGAAGCACAGATCTGCTGCCACATAACCGGAGAAGACGAAGCGATCCGGGTGATGTCCTTGAATCCGCCCGCAGCGATCATCTTCATATATTCTTCCGGAGTGTCGAGCTTCTCAAGAGTGTTTACCAGAGTGGCAGCCACGATATGCGGCAGATGGCTGACCGCGGCGGTCACATAGTCGTGCTCTTCGTAAGTGAGGACCATAGGGATCGCTTTCAGGGACCGCACCAGTTCCACAAAATCCGACAGCGCGGAGATCTCTATTTCCGACTCCGGAGTCACGACGTAATAAGCGTTTTCCAGCAGATAATCCGTGGAATTGGAGAAGCCGGTCTTCTCAGATCCGGCCATCGGATGACCGCCGATAAAATTTCGAATCATTCCGAGCCGCTGGACTTCCCGGTGGATTTCCCCTTTCACACTTCCAACATCCGTGACAATACAGGATGGCTTGATGATTTCTTTCAGGAACGGCAGGTAAGATAGATTTGTCGTCACCGGCGCGCACAGAAAGATATAATCACATTCCGAAAAACGCGGATCATGTTCTGCCAGCGCCACATCGATCACCCCGGCGTCGATTGCTTCCTTCAGTGTAGCCGTCGTATGGGAATATGCCATCAGATAACAGTCCGTACGGAATTTTTTCATCGCCCTGGCGATCGACCCGCCGATCAGTCCAAGGCCGATAAAGCCGACTGTAATTTTATCCATCGTATTACAAAGTCCTTTCCGCCAGCTTTCTGTAAGGAGCCAGCTCATTCATCAATGTATCAAAACGGTCGAAGGTCAGTGACTGCGGACCGTCGGAGAGCGCATGAGCCGGATCGTTATGCACCTCGATCATCAGACCGTCTGCGCCGCACGCAACAGCCGCTTTCGCCAGAGACGCCACATAGGCCGCCACTCCCGTCGCATGGCTGGGATCTACAATGATCGGCAGATGGCTTTTTTCCCGGATGACCGGCACAGCACTCAGATCCAGAGTATTTCTCGTCGCCGTCTCATAAGTACGGATTCCGCGTTCGCAGAGAACCACATTCGGATTTCCCTCGGAAATAATATATTCTGCAGCATTCAGCCACTCGTCGATCGTCGCTGCAATTCCGCGCTTCAGAAGTACCGGCAAACCGGATTTTCCCGCTTCCCGGAGGAGCTGGAAGTTCTGCATATTTCTGGCGCCGATCTGGATCATATCTACATATTTTACTGCTGCGTTGATCGCATCCAGGCTGATCACCTCACAGATCGTACTGAGGCCGAACGCTTTTTTTGCTTCCGCCATGTACCGAAGGCCTTCCTCCTCCAGACCCTGGAACGAGTAGGGGGAAGTACGCGGCTTATATGCACCGCCCCTGAGAATCTGCGCCCCTGCCTTCTTGACATTCTCAGCAATAAGCATCAGCTGTTCCTCTGTTTCCACGGCACAAGGGCCTGCCATGATCGTCAGAGTATCAGGCCCGATGATATGATCGCCCACCTGAACCTTTGTCGGCTCCGGGTGGAATTTTTTGTTGGCCAGTTTGTAGCTCTCTGTGATCGGAACCAGACGGTCCACATAGGGGAGCATCTGAAGGTTTTCATTGGCGAGAAGTGTTTTATCACCGACCACGCCGATGATCGTCACCTGCTTTCCTTCGGAGAGATGTGTTTCCAGCCCTTTGGACTGAACCAGTGAAGTTACTTTTTGAACCGCCTCTTTCGGGGCGTTTGGTTTCATTACAATAATCATGTTTACCTCCTCCTGACGCATTTACTGCGTCAATAATGGTAGATTTGGGTTTACTTCCAAACTTTTCTCTTCCTATCTATAGTAATCTCAGCAAAATCCGCGTCTCTGCGCTTCTCTGAGCAGATGCGGCTGAATCTGAGGATATGTCAGAGCCGCCGGCGGCGACTCAAAAAACTCGATCTTCTCGATTTCATTGTGCAGTTCCTGTTCAAATTCAGTAATCTCTGCGTAATACAGCATCCCCCAGATGTCTTCCGATGTTTCACAATCATCCGGACCTGTTTGGACTACACAGTAAGCACATATAGGAACCAGTGCGTACCGAACGGCACCGGTCTCTTCATACAATTCCCGTCTGGCGGTTTCCAGAATGGTCTCACCGGCCTCCCGATGTCCTCCGGGGATCTCATAAGTATCACGCGCACGATGTCTGCAATAGACCCATTTGTCGTTGGATTTTGAAATGATCACAGCGAATTTCAGCGACGCGTCTTCCACCTGATCGCAGAAGCGGACGGATGTGATCCTTTGATTATCCATTCCTTTTTTCATAGTATTCCTCCATGATTCTGCACAATAAAGTTATTGTAAGGCACGCGTTGAAAATTGTCAACAATTTATTACTTTAAAGTGGGAAATAAGAACGGACGAAGTCGGCCCGGAGCAGCTGCCGTGGGTGTGCGGCGGGCGGCTGAGGACGCGGGGAAACTCTGGGCGTCCGGGCGGCCCGGATGACGGGTACCGGCGCGATTCATCAGGAATTTTTGATAAATTCCTGATTCAGCGCTCCTCAGGCTTCGGGCTGGAGGCCCTTCGCCTGCCCCGCCTTCCGGGCCGCCCGGG
>ERZ1090868.493-NODE-493-length-22243-cov-5.521363_pt1 | contig 22243 bp, 19 predicted proteins | sample MGYA00478475_ERZ1090868 | MGnify/ENA primary metagenome ERZ1090868 (study PRJEB33644, sample SAMEA5815747) | chicken gut metagenome | biome: Chicken; feature: Gastrointestinal Tract; material: Caecum | place: Ireland | collected 2019-01-01 | study: A study of the...
GTGCTATACTTCATTTAACAATTAACTTAATTGTTAAATGAATGAAAGGAGGCGAGCGCAGTGAGTTTGCAAAAAACGTTAAAGGCCATCTCCGACCCTGTGCGGCGAGAAATTTTGAATTTGTTAAAAGAGAAGAAATTATCCGCCGGGGAAATTACGGCCCATTTTTCCATTACGGCCGCGGCAGTTTCGCGTCATTTGGCTGTTTTAAAGGATGCACAGCTGATTCGTGACAGCAGAGAGGGAAAGTACATTTTTTACGAGCTCAATGCCTCGGTGCTGGAAGAGTTAATGCTCTGGGCCGCTGATTTGAAGGGAGGAAATACAAATGATGAAACATAAAAAGGTGTTGCTGTTTACATCAGTGATGTTGTTGCTGCCGATCGTTGTCGGTGTGTTTCTGTGGGGACAGCTGCCCGAAAAAATGCCTACACATTGGGGCTTTAACGGGCAGATCGACGGCTGGTCCGGCAAAGCGTTTGCCGTCTTTGGAACGCCGATTCTTTTGCTTGTGTTCCATTGGATTACTGCCGCTCTTGTCTTTTTGGACGCACGAAACCGTGAGCAGTCGGAACAGGCGATTAATCTTGTCTTTTTCATTTTTCCGGTTTTGTCTTGGATTTCAAGCGGCATGATTTACGCAGCCTCTATGGGAATAGAAATGAATATGACAACATGGATGGAGGTTCTCTTGGGAGTGCTCTTTCTGATTATGGGAAATTATTTCCCAAAGATGAAACGCAACTACACGATGGGAATCCGTGTTCCATGGACCGTCAGCAATGAAGAAAACTGGGTGAAAACACATCGCTTTGGCGGAAAAGTATGGGTTGCCGGTGGTCTTGTGATGCTGATGAGTGCATTTCTGCCTGCGGATATTTCCGTAAGCGTGCTGATTGCAGCGATTGTCGTGATCGCTGTTGTCCCGATTGCCTATTCCTATCTTTACTATCGCAAGCAAACAAAAAACAATTCGTTTCATGTTGATGACCCGATGATGCAGCAGAAAAAAAACGCGGATTTGGTGGTTTGTAACGTTGGGAATTGGTGTTTTGGTTCTCGTATTCGTCGGGGTGATGCTCTTTACCGGCGATATTACGGTAGAATACAGTGACACTGCTATGACGCTTCAAGCAGATTATTGGCCGGATGCCTCTATTTCGTATGACGACATTCAGGCGTTGGAATATCGCGAACAGGATGTGCACGGAATCAGAACAAATGGCTTTGGTTCACCGCGGCTTCTCATGGGAACATTCCGCAACGATGAATTTGGCACTTATACACGTTATAGTTATACAAAATGTACGTCGGCTGTCGTGCTGGAACTGCAAAATGAGGTTTTAGTAGTCAGCGGGAAGGACGAAGCTGCAACGCGTCAGATTTATGAAACGCTGTTAGAGCATGTCAGCTCTGAACAATTGAATGCAGCATAAATTGATACAGCAAAAGCCGCAAAAGCCGATTTTTAAGGTTTTTGCGGCTTTTTGCGCGAAACGTAAATTTTTCAGCAGAATTGCGTCGGCTTTCCGGGAGATGCTTTTCATTCCCTGCAAAATATGGTATACTATGTACGATTATCAGGAAAACAAGAGGTAGTTTATGATGGAACAGCAGTTTCCGGCGCTGCGCAGGAATTATATCGAACAACAATTTAAAAATCTGAACGAACAGCAAAAGCAGGCCGTTTTCTTTTCAGACGGGGCGCTTTTGATTTTAGCCGGGGCAGGAAGCGGAAAAACAACGGTGCTTGTCAATCGCATTGCCAATCTGATTCGGTTCGGGCGTGCACATGATTCACAGCGAATCCCCGCAGGCTGTACGCAGGCACACGTGCAGGAGCTTGCTGAAATTGTGAACAGCGGGGGAACGCCCAGTGAAGAACTGGAACAGATGCTGAGCGAACGGCCGGTGTATCCGTACCATATTTTAGCGATTACGTTTACAAACAAAGCGGCAGGAGAGCTCAAAAACCGTTTGAGCGCAATGCTCGGACAAGCCGGGCAGGATGTACATGCTTCTACGTTCCATTCAGCATGTGTGCGCATGCTCCGGCGCGATGCCGACAGGCTGGGCTATCCTAAAAGCTTTACCATTTACGATACAGACGACCAGCAGCGGGCGATGAAAGATATTTACAAAACGCTTTCGATTGACGAGAAATTTTTGCCGCTCAAAGCGTCGCTTTCTGCGATTGGACGCATGAAAGATAAAATGATCAGCCCCCGCGATGCCATTGCCGAAGCGAAGGATGTGCGCAGCACCTCTTTGGCGCGCGTATATGAAGCTTATCAGAAAAAGCTGTTTTCGGCGGGCGCAATGGATTTTGATGATTTGATTTATAACACCGTGCGCCTTTTGTCGGAGCATGAGGATATTCGCGAATTTTATGAAAACCGCTACCGTTATGTGCTCGTGGATGAGTATCAGGATACGAGTATTGCACAGTTTCAGCTTGTGTACCTTTTGGCGGGGCGTCATCAAAATGTCTGCGTCGTAGGTGACGACGACCAGAGCATTTACCGCTTCCGCGGGGCTACGATTGAAAATATCCTGAATTTTGAAGAGCATTTCCCCGGGGCCAAGGTGATTCGCCTTGAACAGAACTATCGCTCGACATCCAATATTTTGAATGCGGCGAACTGTGTGATTCAAAACAACCGCGCTCGAAAAGGAAAGACGCTTTGGACAGACAACGGCGAAGGGCAAAAGATTGTCTGTCTGCAAGCGGACAATGAAACGGATGAAGCGGCGCAGGTGGTTGCCGAAATCGGCAAGCATGTTAAAGAGGGCGCAAAGCTCAAAGACCATGCGCTGCTTTACCGCATGAACGCCCAGTCCGGCCCCATTGAAAGTTACTTTGCACGCGCGGGTATTCCGTACAAAATTGTGGGCGGCAGACGCTTTTATGACCGAAAGGAAATTAAAGATATTCTCGCTTACATGAGCATCGTGGCAAACCGCCAGGATGATTTGCGTCTGCGCCGCATTATCAACGAGCCGGCAAGAAAAATCGGTGCGGCAACCGTGCAGAATTTAGCCGATATTGCCGCTGAGCACGGCGTTGCGATGCTGGATGTGCTGGACAATCCCAAAGATTATCCCAGCTTAGGGCGTTCGGCTTCGGCACTTGACAGTTTTTATCACCTTGTTTATCAAAAAATGGTGCAAGCGTATGAAACGATGCCGCTGGATGCTTTTGTCAATGCAATTTTGGATATTACCGGGTATCGCGCGATGCTCAAAGCTGCCGGAGAAGAGGGCGAAACACGCTTAGAAAACATCGGTCAGCTGGTATCCTCTGTGAAAACTTATGCCGACCAGCAGGGAGAAGAGGCCACGCTTGCCGGATTTTTGGAGGAAGTCGCGCTCATCAGCGATATTGACAGCTACGACGAAAGTGCCGATGTTGTTGTTCTGATGACGATGCACGCCGCGAAAGGGCTTGAGTTTGAATACGTCTTTATCATCGGCATGGAAGAGGGCATTTTCCCCGGTGAGATGAGCCGTTATTCGCAGGAAGATATGGAAGAAGAGCGCCGTCTTTGCTATGTTGGCATTACGCGCGCAAAAAAAGAGCTGTACCTTTCCAATGCGATGTCGCGCATGATTTTCGGACAAACAAAGCGCTACCGCCCGTCGCGGTTCTTAGATGAAATTGACAGCGATTTGCTGGAAGGCCGTCAGAGCAGTGCGATGAAGCGCATGAATGATGCGCGCATGGCCTATGCGCAGCGACAGGCGCCGATCATTCAGCGAACCGCGGCGAGAACCTCGGGTGTGAATGCCGGTTATGTGCAAAGCGGTGCGCGAAATTATCAGCCGGGCTTTGGCCGTCCCGGTGTCGGCGCCGGTACTGCATCTGCGGCACAGCCGGAGAAAAAGCAGACAGGCACAAGTTATCAGCCGGGTGATGCCGTAGAGCATAAGGTGTTCGGCAAAGGCACAGTGCTGAAAGTGACCCCCGTTGCAGGCGATTGCATTGTAGAAGTGCAGTTTGACACAGCGGGAATCAAAAAAACGATGGCAAATTATGCGCCCATGAAGCGCTTATAAGCAATGAAAAGGCAATAAAGGGGTGAAAGTCCGCATGAAGGGAAAACTCATTGTTTTAGAGGGTCTGGACGGAAGCGGAAAAGCCACGCAAGCAAATCTCCTTTACGAGTTTTTGCGAGAGAAAAAGATTTCAGTGCGAAAAATTACATTCCCGAATTATGAAAGCGATTCCAGCGCGCTTGTGAAAATGTACTTAGCCGGAGAATTCGGGGACAGCGCACAAGATGTCAACGCCTATGCCGCATCGCTGTTTTACAGTGTAGATCGGTATGCGGGATACCGCAAAGATTGGGGCGAATTTTATGAAGCGGGAGGTATCTTGGTGGCCGACCGTTACACGACATCCAATGCGGTTCATCAGTGTGCAAAATTGCCGCGGAGTGAATGGGCGTCTTATTTGCAGTGGCTGTTTGATTTGGAATATCAAAAGATGGGGATACCGCGTCCGGATCTTGTGATTTATTTAGATGTGGACCCTCAGATTTCACAGCGCTTGATGGAAGAGCGCTATCACGGGGATGAGGCGAAAAAAGACATCCACGAAAAAGATGCTGCTTACCTGCGCCAAAGCCGCCGCGCCGCAAACTACTGCGCACAAGAGCTTGGATGGCATACGGTGGAATGCTGTAAAGGGGATAACATGTACACGCGCAGCGAAATTTTTGAGAAGATAAAAAGTCTTGTAGAGATACTTTAATTGAGGTTTTAACTGAAAAGGAAAAAGACTTTACAGAGAAATGCTTGATCAACAAGCAGAAAAGAGGGTCGCTATGCAGGAAAACCAAGAACGCAACGTACCGACAAGGGAAGAGCAGGAAGGATACGCCAAAAAGCTTGCCCAGCTTGCCGTTACTTTTTACCACATGCCGCAGGAACAGCGGCAGTATTACGCACCGAAAATGGATGAGCTGAAAGAACGCTTAAAGCGTCTTCCGCCTTGGCTGAGCGAGGTTTACGAGGATGAAGTAAAGCGTTTGATGGCGAGCAAACCGCATGAGATTGATAAAACAAAAGAGCAAGCACCGCAGCGGGCTGCTGGCTCCAGCACACCGCAGGAGGATGCGCATCCGCAGCCCGCACAGCCCTCGGCAGTGAAAAAAGAGCCGTCTGTGGAACAGGCAGAGGTGAACGCGGAAAAAGCACCCGAGGCTGCGTTAAATCAAATGCCGCAAGTAAAACAAGAGGCAAAGCAAACACAGCAGTGGGATGATCCGTTTGACCAGGAAATCACGGAGGAAGAAGAGCAGGGAGACGAAGAGCACCTTGATTTGACAGAAACCGCGCATGAAGACTTTGAGGGGAATATGAAAGGAAAAAAGCCGAAAAGAAAAAAGCGCATTGGCTGCCTGATTGTGATCATTCTGTTTTTGGCGTTGTTTGCAGGAGGAATTGCCGTGATGGTGTGGGGAATGAACGACATCATCGGCAACCGTTCGCGCACGATTGAGGCAAAGACTGTCGAAATTGAAAAAGGCTCTTACTTGAAGAGCATCAGTCAAACGCTGGAAGAGAACGGTATTATTCGGTCGGCTCTTTTGTTCCAGCTTTATGTAAAGCTTCAGCAGGAGGGCGGCGCTTTGCAGTACGGCACGTTCGAGCTTTCCAGCGATATGACGTATGACGAGTTGATCGAGGTGCTGAAAACGGAACAAAAGCGCGACACCGTGCGCGTAACCTTCCCGGAGGGGATTCCGGCGGTTCAATTTGCCCAGCGCATGGAAGATGCCGGGCTTTGTACGGCAGAGGAATTTTTGCAGGTGGCTAATGAAGGTGATTTCAGCCAGTTTAAATTCTGGAACCTGCGCGATGAAAATCCAAACCAATTTATGAAGTGTGAAGGATATCTTTTCCCGGAAACATATGAATTTTATCAAAACGACGATGTCTATAACATGGTTGCAAAAATTTACGGGGAATTTGACAAGCGATTTACGGATGAAATGTACGCGAAAGTGCAGGAAATGGGCTTCACGCTTACGGAATTTGTCACCTTGGCTTCGATTGTACAGGAAGAAGCCGGTTTGCCGGAGCATCAGGCAGATGTGGCCGCTGTGTTTATGAATCGTCTGGGGCCAAACTCCATCGTAAGCTTGCTCCAAAGCAACTGCAGCAGTTACATTCAAAACGACGATGATAACAACTATATCAACAATACCATTGCACCCGCATGCGGCGGATGGGAAAATATTCCCCAGGAGATCATTGACGCATACGACACCTATAAAACACCCGGCTTGCCCGCAGGCCCCATTTCCAACCCCGGAATGGATGCGCTGACGAATACCTTAAATTATGCAAGCAGCCAGTATTATGGTGACTATTATTTCTTCGTCACCGACTTGGCGGGTACTTACTACTATGCAAAAACGGATGCGGAGCACGAAGCAAACAAAACGGCGGCGGCACAGGTGAACGCCTCGCTGTAACATTGGCAGAGATACGCCGCCGCGAACATTTCGCGGCGGCGTATCTTACGAATGAAGGAGAAAGCAATATGTTGAAAAAACCGGAACTGTTAAGCCCGGCAGGAGATTTAGAACGTTTGGAATATGCAGTGCGCTATGGGGCAGATGCCGTATATTTAGGCGCGTCGGAGTTTGGAATGCGTGCGGCTCCGAAGAATTTTACGCCGGAGCAGATTGCAAAAGGCGCAGAATTTGCGCATCAGCACGGGGCAAAAGTGTATCTGACGATGAATACGCTGCCCACCAATGAGGAGGCTGCCCGTCTGCCTGATTTTATTCGCACCGTCCGCGATACCGGGCTCGATGCGTTTATTGTGGCTGACCTCGGCGTGCTCAGCGCCGTCAAGAAATATGCACCGGATATGGAAGTGCATTTTTCTACCCAGGCTGGTATTACCAACTACCTTGCGGCGAATGCCGCTTGGGATTTAGGCGCAAAGCGTGTGGTGCTGGCGCGTGAACTTTCGTTAAAAGATATCGCTGTGATTCGCGATAACACGCCGCCGGAACTGGAGCTGGAGGCTTTTGTTCACGGAGCAATGTGCATGTCGGTATCCGGGCGCTGTTTGATTTCTAATTACATGAATGGGCGCGACGCAAACCGCGGGCAATGTACGCAGCCCTGCCGCTGGAAATACCACTTGACCGAAGAAAACCGTCCTGACCGGGCGTTTGAAATTGGAGAAACCCAAGAGGGAAGTTATATTCTGAATGCGGATGATTTATGCACCGCGCCGTTTATCCACCTGATTTGTCAGGCAGGTGTGGACAGCTTAAAAATTGAGGGACGTGCAAAAACCTTTTACTATGTCGCGTCTGTCACGGCGGCTTACCGAAAAGCACTCGATGCTTATCTCGAAAATCCGGACGAGTTTTTGTGCCCGGAACGAGTTTTAGATGAGCTGACAAGAACTTCTCACCGACGTTACTCGCCGGGCTTCTATTTCGGAAAAGAAGAAGCGCGCCAAAACGTTGCCGCGGGGGGCTATATCCGTGAATGGGAGTTGGTCGGCGTCGTGAATGAATGGAAAGAGGGCCGCGCCTACTGTACACAGCGCGGAAAATTTGTGACGGGAGAAGCTCTGGAGGCGCTGCTGCCTAACGGCGACGTTGTGGCTTTTTGCCCCACAGTGATCTATGGGGAGGATGATACCCTCATCGATGCAACGCCGCATCCGAAAATGAGCTTTTCTGTTCCGTGTGAAACGCCTTTGCCGCCGTATTCGATTTTAAGAAAGCAGTCGAAGGCAGATGTGTCGGAAAAGGGGAGTCAGGGATGAACGAAGTAGTTGCGGCATTGATTTGCCGCGGTGAACGCTTGATGATTTGCCAGCGGCCGGAAGGAAAAGCGCAGGCTTTGCTTTGGGAGCTGGCGGGCGGAAAAGTTGAGCCGGGGGAAACGAAAGAGCATGCTTTGGCGCGCGAATTTCGCGAGGAACTGGGTGTGGAGCTGAAAGTGGGCAGTGCCTATATGGAAGTGACGCATTCGCACGAGCTGGGCGTGATTCATTTAACCGTGTTTTCTGCGGAAATTGCAGCCGGGGAGCCGAAGCTCTTGGAGCATCGAGATTTGCGCTGGGTTACCGCCGAGGAATTGGAACAGTATGAATTTTGTCCGGCAGATATTCCTGTTTTACAGCGATGGAAACAAGAGATGCAGCGCGCCGCGAACGAATAAAACGGTATGCCATGTTCAATCATTTTGCAATGGCTGCATGCTAATTTGCTTTTAAGGGCTTTCTGAAAGTTTTGGGTTTTCAGAAAGCCCTTTCTTTATTGGGTAAAAACTTTGCCGAATATGGCCCCAAAGGTGGGAATATGCGCAAAGAGGTGCATAAAATGGATTTCGGCAAAAGGGATGTCCCAAAATAAAACATTCTTTATCGAAAAGCAGCATAAAATGATTAAGCGTCCGTTATGCGGTGAATACTGCAAAGGAATCGTTTTTTGTTGTGATTAAAGGATGTGATGAGATGAATCGTTATCAGGGATGCAGCCGCCAAATGGTACAGGCTTTCAAACGGGCCGGATATGAGGCGGCGCGGCTGGGCAGCCGCTGCATCAGAACGGAGCATATGCTGCTGGCCTTGGCAAGAATGGACCATACGCAGGCAGGGGAAGTTTTAGTGCAAAAGCGCGTGTTTGGATATACGCTGGGGCGCACACTGGCTGAAAATGCTGTGGTGATTTCCGGAAAGAAACGACGGGTACAGGAACTTTCTGATAACTTAACTGTTTGTTTAGAGCGAGCGAGAAGAGAAGCGGGAAAAAAACACACGCGTTTTTTGTGCTTTTGGATTCCGGGACGCGTTTCCCCGATGGATATGCTTTTAACCATGCTGTCGCTGAACTGCGGCGCCAAAAAGCTGATGCTTCAGCTTGGTATGGAGCCCGCGGGCGTTATTTTAGAATGCGAACGACGAATGGGGCGCATGCATCGTGCGGAACATCCGCAGGCTTCGCGGCCCTCTTGCGCAAAGCCGATGTCATTAACCCGAACGGCTGATCGCTTTGGAGAAGATTTGACTCAGCTTGCGAAAGAAGGGCGCTTAGACCCCGTTTTAAACCGAGAAAATGAAATTCATCGTTTGGAACAAATTCTGCTTTGCCGAAGGAAGAATAATGCGTGTTTAATCGGAGAAGCGGGCGTGGGAAAAACCGCGGTTGTCGAGGGTTTAGCAAGGAAAATTGCGCAGGGAAAAGCACCTGAGCCGCTTTTGCGCAAACGAATTCTTTCCATTGATGTGGCAGGCTTGGTGGCGGGAACAAAGTACCGCGGCGATTTTGAAGAGCGTCTGCGGGGAATTCTTGAGGAAGTGCGCCGGGAAGGCAATACGATTTTATTTTTGGACGAGATTCATTCCATTGTCGGCGCCGGCGCAGCAGAAGGCGGTATTGATGCGGCTAATATTTTAAAGCCCATGCTGGCGCGCGGCGAGCTTCATCTGATTGGAGCAACGACAAGAGCGGAATATCACAAAAGCATCGAGCGTGACAGCGCGTTGGCCCGCCGCTTTGCCCAACTGGAAGTCGAAGAGCCGACTGCCGAGGCGGCTGTGTCTATTTTGCAGGGTGCGGCGGAACGATACGCTTCTTACCATGAGGTTGTGATTGCCCCGAAGGCAATCGAAGCTGCGGTAGAATTATCAATCCAGTGTCTGCCCCATCGGCGCCTTCCCGATAAAGCGTTTGAACTTTTGGACGAAGCGTGCAGTGCGGTTCGCATGGAGCGGGCGGCGGGTAAAAAAGAACGTCCCGTAGTAGACCGCGAAACCATTGCAATGGTAGCTTCCCGGCAAAGCGGAATTCCCTTGGAGCGCTTAGGGGATAAAGAGCTGTGCCGTATGCGGGAAATTGAGCAAATTCTGCAAGAAAGCATTTTAGGACAAAGTGAGCCGGTGCACGCTGTTTCTGCGGTGCTTCAGCGCGCCAGGCTGGGCCTTACAACGCGGACTCATCCATTAGGTGCCTTTTTGTTTTTAGGGCCGACGGGCGTGGGAAAAACAGCGCTTGCAAAAGCGATTGCTCTCGAATATTTCGGCACAGAAAAAGCGCTGATCCGTTTTGATATGAGTGAGTATATGCAGCCTCATACAGCATCTCGCTTGCTTGGAGCCCCTCCGGGCTATGTAGGCCATGGGGAAGGCGGACAGCTGACAGAAGCAGTGAAAAAACGGCCGCACAGCGTGCTGTTGTTTGATGAAATTGAAAAAGCGCATACGGATGTAACACATTTGCTTTTGCAAATTTTAGACGGTGCCTGCCTGACGGATGCCTTGGGATGCAAAGTGGATTTCAGCAATACTTTGGTTTTGCTCACCTCAAATTTAGGTGCGCAGTACTTGTCGCAAGGAGCGGTGTGTCTTGGGTTTGGTGACAGCGCAGGTGCTTTTGATGCGGCAAAAGAAAAAGCAATCGGTGCAGTAAAAGCGCATTTCAGCCCTGAATTGCTCGGAAGAATGGATGAAATTTTGGTGTTCTGCCCCTTAGAGGAGCCGGTTTTACACGAACTTGCAGACCGTATGCTGTCGGAGCTGGAGGAGCGTGCCTTGAAAAAGGGAATTGTGCTTTCGCACACCGAGCAAGCGGTGCAGGCTCTGTGCCAAATGTACGATGAAAAGGCCGGTGTGCGCAGCTTAAAGCATGCGGTGGAACGCATTGTGACAAAACAGCTTGCACAGCAATTGCTGGAAAACCCCGAGGAAAAAAATTATGTGTTGTCTGTCTGCGAAAAAGAGCTGAAAGTAACCCCGGAAACCCCAGAACAGGAAATGCTTTGCAGCGGTTAATATGCCATTTGCAAAACAATGGAATAAAAAAATCGGATAAAAAAGCCGGAGCCGACAATCGGCCGCCCATTGGTGCGGATTGTCGGCTCTTTTTATGCTGAATTTGATACATTTCATGCTTAATACATTGCCGTTTGAGGCAAGATTTGATATGCTGTTAGCGTAAGTGTGGTGATTGATAATGATAAAATTTGCGGTTTGTGATGATGAACCGACGATGGCAGAAGCGCTCTGTGCAGAAATTCACACGTGGATGAAAAAGAGCGGGGAAACCGATTATGATATCAGCTGTTTTTCCGGCGGCCGGGCTTTGCTGGAAAGCCCGTGTGAGTTTGACATCGTCTTTCTCGATATTCAAATGGAACACCCCAACGGCATGGAAACGGCAAAAATGCTCCGCCGGCGAAGCCGTGATACAGTGTTGATTTTTGTGACGGTTCTAAAAGAATATGTATTTGATGCGTTTGAAGTAACGGCATACGACTATTTAACGAAACCGTTGGACACCTCGCGTTTTCACCGAACAATGAGCCGCGCCGTCGCGGCGTGCACACGGAGGGCCGAGCGGTCTGTCGTCATTCAAAAAGGTGTGTCCTGCGAGGTGATTTTATTCTCGCAAATTGTGTACTGCGAAGTGCAGGGCAGAAAAATTTACATCCATCAAGAAAACGGAGCGGTAACGGACTATTACGACAAACTGGAAAAATTTGAGCGCCGCTTGGATGGACGATTTTTCAAATGCCATAGGAGCTATCTTGTGAATTTGGACAAGGTGTGCGGATGCCGTTCCGGACAAGCCTCGCTGTCGGACGGCAGTAAAATTCCCGTTTCCCGTTTGCGCGAACATCAATTAACCGAAGCACTTTTGCGCCACATGAAGGAAACAGGAGGTTGATATGGATACATTTACTGTCGTTTTCCATGTTGTGTGTCTGTTTGTGCAAAGTGTGATTCAGCTGGCGTTTATCAGCCGTCTTTCGGGTAAGTCATACCGGGTGCGGCACATGCTCTTCTATGTGCTGTGCCTGCTTGCATTGAGTGCCGCGTCAGTGAAAAGTGCGCTTGTCAGTACACTGGCCATTGCGATACAGATGTTTATTTTGTATGGGATGAACCGTGTGTTTTTGCGTGCGCCGCGCTCAGAGGCTTTGCTTTGTGCAACGCTTGCCGACTACATCTGTCAGCTTTCCTTTGGCATGACCTATTCCATAGAAAGCGTGATATTTCCGTATTTTATGGGAACCTTAACGCTGTATCTGCTTTTGATCATCGCAACGCTGGCGGCTTTTTTCATCTGCATTGTCTGTTATGCGCTTGTGTTAAAATTAGTGTCGTTCAAACAGACCGCCCCAATGCCGTACCTCACTCTTTTGCTGATTCCGGGACTGTTTTTCTTTACGGCAGAATTGTACATCCTTCACATGTCATACAGTAAGATTCCCGTCACGCTTTCTTTGGTGCAAAAGGGGGAGCATGCCGGGCTGTTTGTTCTGCAAGTGCTGGGGCTGGCGGCTCTGCTTTGTACGCTCTATGCCTATCAAAGAATTTGTGCCGGTTTTGAGGCGCAGGCGGCATTGCGTTCGCTTGAGCAGGCAGCCAAGGCGCAAAAAATCTATCTTGCCGAGGCACAAACGCGCTATGAGCAAACAAAAGCGTTTCGGCATGATATTAAAAATCATTTATTGATTTTAGACAGCATGCTGCGCAAAGGGCAGCTCGAAGAAAGCCGCGCTTATTTGCAAAAGCTGAACGCGGCATCAACTGCGCTGTTTTTTCCTTATCGAACGGGAAATCCGGTGGTGGATATTCTGCTGAGCGAAAAGTTGGGGCTGGCCGCCGCGGACGGAACGAAGACGCAGGTGTCGGTTATTTTGCCGAAATCATCGGAGATAGAAGACGTTGATTGGTGTGTGATTTTTGCAAATGCCCTGGACAATGCACTCAAAGCCTGCCGTGCGGCAGAAGGATCCCCCGAAATCTGCATCAGCGGAAAGCGGCAGGGGGATTTTTACCTGCTGGAGTTTCAGAATACTTGCGTTGAACATTCCGCACCGAAAAAGGGAACGGGCCTTTCCAATATTCAATCCGTGGCGGAAAAATACCACGGTGCAATTTTAACGCAAAAGCAGAATGGAATGTTTTCTTTAAGTGTGCTTTTGAACATTTCATGACATACACACGACAGTTCATTGCAAAGCCATTGAACATGGTTTGAAAAAACAGTATGCTTCCATTAAGGAGGCGATAGCGATGAAACTTTCTTCTGTGAATTCCAATCAAACACCGGCCGTCTTTATGCCGGAGAAAAGCGCAGGTGCAAACGCAGATATTCAGGCACTGGAGAAAAAGCTTCAGCAGCTGCAACAAGAAAAGCAAAAAGCCGTTCAGCGCAAAGACGAAAAAGAACAAAAAAAGCTGGAAAAACAAATAGAGGAAATTAAAAAGCAAATTCAGCAGCTTGAGCGCAGCAAAAAGCAGAGCAGCAAAACTTCTTCTCCCGCGTCGGAACAAAAAGGCGACACTTACGAACCGCAGTCGGAAAACCGGTCTGCGGGTGTGTATAAAATTTCCCGAGATGAAAAAGGCCGCCCCGTCGTTGAAACGGGCCAAAAACCGCAAGAACGGCAAAAGCAGGTAAGCGGAAAGCCGGACGAACAGGGCGAACAACCGATTATCATGAAAACGACCGGGAATACTGACCAAGTTGACAGAGAAATTGAAAATCTGAAACAAACGAAAACGCAGATGGAACAGAAAATTGCCGCGGCAAAAGATGAAAGGGAAAAACAAGTCTTGAAAACTCGCTTAGAGCAGGTAAAAGCCGAGCTGAGGATGAAAGACAATGACACATATCGTCGTCAGCATATGCAAATTACGGAGCAAAAGGTTGTTTCAAAAATAGGGGAATAACGATTGCCTCTTGCTCAGAACATGACAAAAAAGGAAGCCGGTTTCCGAAAAGAAAACGGCTTCCTTTTTTGTCATAATGCTTAAAACAGCTGAAGGCTGACGGCCATAATCACCATGCCGGAAATTAAACCGTAAATTGACAAATGGTGTTCTCCGTATTCACGGGCGGCAGGTAAAAGCTCGTCAAATGAGATGAATACCATAATGCCTCCTACCATCGCAAACACAATGCCAAAGAGCGTTTCATTTAAAAACGGCATCAGCACCAGCCAGCCAATCAGCGCTCCAATGGGTTCGGCAAGCCCGGAAATAAAAGAGTAGGCAAACGCCTTTTTCCGAGAGCCGGTGGCCTGAAAAATAGGCACGGAAACAGCAATGCCTTCCGGAATATTATGAATGGCGATTGCGGCTACAATGGGAATCGCGACTTCCGGGCTTTGTAAAGCCGAAACAAACGTTGCCAAACCTTCCGGGAAATTGTGAATGCCGATGGCAAGTGCTGTCATTGCGCCGATGCGCAGCAGTTTTTTCGGCTCGTGCTGTTCTTCTAAAACAAGCTTTACTTCGTGCGGGTTTTCCTCATCGGGAATGCAGCGGTCAATCAGCGCGATTAACAGCATTCCGCCGAAAAAGGCGGCAATCCCAACCCAGCCGCCGACAGATTTACCAAGCTCTTTGGTTAAAGAAGCACCGGCTTCTGTCAAAAGCTCGGTCATGGATACATATACCATAACGCCCGCAGAAAAGCCCAAGCTTAAAGAAAGAAAACGCTTGTTAGTGCTTTTGGTGAAAAAGGCAATTGCACCGCCAATTCCGGTACTCAATCCGGCAATTAAAGTGAGCAAAAAAGCAAGAGCCAAGTTTCCCATTACAAAACCTCCTTCATCTGTTTCTGTTAATTTTTATATAAAATACAAAGTATTTACGAATACAATCTATCGGTTTGAAAAGCGTCCCTTTGAGAATATCCGCTCTTTCGAAGGATACGAAACGTTCCCTTAAAACAGACTGTATCGGTGTGGTTTAAGATAAGAAAATTGTACCAGATTTATTTAGTAGTGTCAAATTCGACTGAAAAAGTATTTTTTGAGGCAGATGCTTGACAGCATTGAAAAGAGGTGATAATATAAAGATACCCCCCACGGGGTATGAGAGGTGATGATCATGCAAAAGCAAAAATATGATGTCATGGGGATGACATGTTCTGCGTGCAGTGCGCACGTGGAAAAGTCCGTTCGCCAGGTGCCGGGCGTGACGAATGTGACAGTTAATCTGTTAACCAACAGCATGGTGGTAGAAAGCGAAAAACCCATTATGCCCTCAGTCATTATGAAAGCAGTGCACGATGGCGGCTATGAAGCGGCCCCCAGCGGTGCGGTCGCTAAGAGTCAAAACGAGCCGGCCGCTTCTGTTCGTGCACAAGAAACGAAGAAAAAACAAGATCAAGCAGAAAAAAACAAAGAGTGGAAAACGCGCTTAATTGTGTCGTTTGCTTGCTTGATTCCGCTCATGTATCTTTCTATGGGCGGTATGATGGGCTTGCCCCTGCCGGGCTTTCTGTCGGGGCATGAAAATGCCGTTACCTATGCGCTGGTGCTGTTTTTATTAACGCTGCCTGTCATGTATGTGAACCGCACTTATTACCAAAAAGGCTTTTTAACTTTATTCAAGGGAAGCCCGAATATGGACAGCTTAATCGCCATTGGCTCCGGTGCCGCTGTTGTGTATGGTTTATTTGCGTTGGTGCGTATCGGAAATGGTCTTGCTGCAGGTGATATGGAATTAGTGGCACATTACCATATGGATTTATACTTTGAGTCTGCCGCAATGATTTTAACCTTAATCACGCTTGGCAAATATCTGGAGATGAAGGCAAAGAGCAAAACCGGCCAGGCCATCGAAAAGCTGATTCAGCTTGCACCGGAAACGGCGTGTGTATTCCGCGCAGGCAAGGAGCAGACAGTACCCATTGAAGAAGTGTGCAAAGGCGATCTTGTGATTGTACGTCCGGGCGAGAAAATCCCCGTAGACGGTGTTGTGGAAGAAGGCGCAGGCAGTGTAGACGAAGCGGCCATTACGGGCGAAAGTATTCCTGTCGAAAAGCAGGCAGGCAGTACCGTAATGGCGGCGAGCGTGAACCAAGAAGGAATGTTCCGCTTGCGCGCAACGAAAGTGGGACAGGATACGACGCTTTCGCAAATCATTCGTTTGGTGGAAGAAGCCAGTGCCAGCAAAGCGCCGATTGCCCAATTTGCCGACCGAGTTTCCGGTGTGTTTGTGCCGGTGGTTCTGGTGATTTCCCTTGTTACTTTTATTGTGTGGATGATTGCAGGACAAGGGTTGGAGTTTGCACTGTCAAGCGCGATTGCAGTTTTGGTTATCTCTTGTCCTTGCGCTCTTGGCCTCGCAACGCCCGTTGCAATTATGGTTGGCACAGGAAAAGGTGCTGAAAACGGGATTTTAATCAAATCAGGTGAGGCGCTGGAAACGGCACACCATGTTGACACCGTTGTTTTAGATAAAACAGGAACGGTAACACAGGGAAAACCGGAGGTAACCGATATCATTGCCTTCGGGCAATTATCCGAACAGCAGCTTTTAAAAACAGCAGCATCTCTTGAACATTACAGTGAGCATCCGCTTGCAAAGGCGGTCGTTCGACATGCAAATGAGAAAGCGATTTCATATGAACCGGCACAAAACTTTGCAGCTGTGTTCGGCAAGGGTGTCAAAGCGGTTTGTGCGGGTCAAACATGGTACGCCGGCAATGAAAGCATGATGCAAAATGAGAATATCAGCATTTCTGAGCAAGTGCAAGCGCACTTAAAACATTTGGGTGAAGAGGGGAAAACGCCGCTTTTATTTGCTACGGCACAAGGTGTTCAGGGCGTGATTGCGGTTGCTGACCGCGTGAAGCCGACGAGCGTAGAAGCTGTAAAAGAGCTGCTTGCGATGGGGCTTGATGTTGTGCTCTTGACGGGTGATCGCTGGAGTACAGCAACCGCCATTCAATCTCAAACGGGAATCCCGAAAGTGATTGCACAAGTGCTGCCTCAGCAGAAAGAGCAGGAGGTCGCGCGCTTGCAGCAAGAAGGGCGCAATGTAGCGATGGTGGGCGACGGCATTAATGACGCACCTGCATTGGCGCGCGCAGATGTGGGCATCGCGATTGGAGCGGGCACAGATATTGCGCTGGAAAGCGCCGATATTGTGCTGATGAAAAGCGACTTGCGCGATGTTGTTACAGCGATTCGTCTATCTAAGGCGGTGCTGAAAAATATCAAGCAAAATTTGTTTTGGGCATTTTTCTATAATGTGCTTGGTATTCCGCTTGCCGCAGGTGTATTTTTCCTTCCGTTCGGTTTGCGCCTCAGCCCGATGATTGGTGCAGCGGCAATGAGCTTTTCCAGCGTGTTTGTAGTGTCCAACGCACTTCGACTGCGCTATTTTCACTCTTTACATCAAACAAAAAAAGAAAAGGAGAAAAGAACAATGAATCACACGACGATTGCAATTGAAGGAATGATGTGCGCCCATTGCGTAAAGCATGTTAAAGATGCACTGGAGGCACTGCCCGGTGTACAAGCGGAGGTTTCGCTGGAGCAAGCAAATGCAGTTTGCACCTATGGAGAAGGTGTCACTGTGAACCAACTTTGTGAAGCTGTAAAACAAGCGGGTTACGAAGTGAAGGGGACAGAATGAAAGCAGATAAAAAAGCAGTAGGCCGACTGCTCAAAACGGCACGGGGTCAGATTGACGGTATTTTGGAAATGATTGAGAACGACCGCTATTGTGTGGATATTTCCAACCAGCTTTTAGCAACCCGTTCGATTTTGACAAAAGCCAATCAGATGGTTTTAAAAGCGCATTTGCAAGGCTGTGTGCAGGATGCATTTGAAAACGGGGATGCAGAAGCAAAAATTGATGAAGTGATTCAGCTTTTGGAAAAAATGAACCGTTGAACCGTATTAAAATCAATCAATGAAAAAGATGGCCGTGTCAGGGTTCCTGTACACGGCCATCTTTGCTGTTTTTGTACTGCGGCTTTAACGATACATTTTATATAAGCCAGATGTATCAAAAATATTCTTTGAGTTAACCTTTTTCAGCACTGCTTTTCCTTTTTATAGAAAAAGCTCTTTTTGGAAACACACGAGCGCTGTTATATACAATGCATCATATTAGTTTAGCCTTGTCACCCCCTTTTCTTTTTCAAAAAGGAATTTCTTGACACCAATAGGGTAAAATCAGTTAGGATAGAGAAAATGCTTGACATTGTTGAGTGTTTTTGTGCAGTGTTACGATGTGTTCTTTAATTAGTTAAAAAAGAGGGAGAAAGGGATTGGCTGCGAGTTTATGAAGAATTTTCCGTGGAAAGAATATTTTCGCAAACGAATTGCATAAATTGCAAGTGCTGTTTTAGTATTAGCGGCAATTGCTGTGGCTGGGGTAGGTTTAATTCAAGATGTATTTCTCTTTGCGGTTCACAAGGAAGGAATGCAAAGTTTTCAGGCAGTTTTAGAACAAGCGTTCAACTTGGTCATCGGCATTGAATTTATTAAAATGCTTGCAAAGCATACGCCCGGATCTGCTATCGAGGTGCTTTTGTTTGCGATGGCAAGGCAACTTGTGATCGGACATATGGCGCTGTTTGAAAATTTACTCGGCATTATTGCCATCGCGATTATTTTTATTATTCGCCGTTTTTTGTTTGTGCCTTCTTTCGGCGCCCATCTGCCGGCCAATAACCCAGCGCAAAAAGAGGAACATTCAGTGCATGAACAAGAGGAATAAGCAAATTGGTCTGATTTTATTTATGTGAATAAATCAATAGAAAAGTACGGGAGAAATTGATTTTTCCGTACTTTTTATTTGTTTATATTTCACAATATTGCAATAAAATTTGTCGTATTTTTATGAATCTATGGACATTTTTGAGAATCATGTGTATCATAAAGAAAAGGGGCAGGTGAGTAAGTGGCTTTCTGAATCGTCGAGTTTTATCCTTTTCTGCAAAGATGCGGCGAGTGCTTTGCAAAAAATGCTTTGAAATCCAACGAGGGTTTTCGTATTCGTGGCTTTGAGCTCCGCTGTTTGCTGTGAAAAAAGCTATGCATTCTCCGGCTTTTCAGAGAGTTATTTGCCTGCTTAATAGGTTGTACAAATTTTTGTTATTGAACAAAATTGCTTTTGAAATTGCTTTTGAAGGCAAGAGGAAGGAGTTTTATCATGAAAGATCAAAATTGTGCGTATTGTGCCCGCGGTGAGCTGCTCGACCAGTTTGGTATTTTTATTTGCGACCTGAAAGTAAGCAGTTTAATTTTATTCCGAGAGCAGAGTCATCCGGGACGCTGCATTGTGGCATATCGTGATCATGTGAGTGAAATGGTAGATATCAGCGACGAAGAAAGAAACGCCTTTTTTGAAGATGTCGCACATGCGGCTCGTGCAATTCATGCGGCTTTTTCGCCCGATAAAGTAAACTACGGCGCATACGGCGATACCGGATGCCATCTTCATATGCACTTAGTACCCAAATATCGCGATGAATACGAGTGGGGCGGCACCTTTGAGATGAATCCCGGAAAAACATTGCTCACACAAGATGAGTACGAAGAAATGATTGAAAAAATCAAACGCTGTTTGTAATCCAATGCAAACGAGGTAATCCCGGACAGGAGGGAAGGCGATGCAAAAGAAATCTCGTAAGCCTGGCAAAGCAATACCGAAACATGTGCGGCAACCCTCAAAAAAGCGCACAAAAAAGAGCGCTGTAACAGGGGCGATTTTGGCAGTGAGCGGTGTATGCGTATTAGTACTTGCGGTTTCAGGGCTTCTTTTCGGCGCGATTGAAGCTGCTCCGAAGCCTGTGCAGGGAAGTGCGGCACAAGCGAGCAGCACATCGTCTGATGCAAGTCTTCCGAGTGTGAGCGAACCCGCACAACCGACTGTGCAAACGGTGCGCTTTTCTGCGACCGGAGATAACCTGATACATGACGGAATTTATTTGCAGGCGGCGAAGCGTACCGGCGGAACAGGATATGATTTTGCACCCGTGTATGAAAATCTCAAAGAGTTTTATGCCGAGTTTGATTTAAACTGGCTGAACCAAGAAACTTTGGTGACAGATGAAATTGAACCGGACGGTTATCCGCAGTTCTGTACACCTGCGGCTTGCGGGCAGGCGGTTTATGATCTGGGTATGCGCGTTATTTCTATGTCAAATAATCACGCCTATGATAAATACGCAAAAGGCATAGAAGCAACCATGCGCTTTTGGGATTCGATGCCGGATGATGTTTTGACAACTGGTTTGTGGAGCGATGAAACGGAAATTCCAATATTAGAGAAAAACGGAATTACCTTCGCGTTTTTGTCCTACACGGAAAGCACAAACGGAATTCCGACTCCCGATGATGCGCCTGCACACGTAATTTACACTTCGCAGGAGGAGGTCATTCAATCACAGATACAGCGTGCCAATGAATTGGCGGATGTCGTTGTTGCAGGCATGCACTGGGGCGTGGAAAACAGTCATGATGTCAGTGCTTCGCAGGAGCTTTTGGCGCAGAAGCTCGCTGATTGGGGCGCAGATGTTATTATTGGAACGCATCCGCATGTTGTTCAGGCGATTGATATGCTGACCGCAGCAAATGGGCGCCAGGTTCCGGTTGCCTATTCTTTAGGCAATTTTGTTTCTGCACAGCAGTATGCCGACCAAATGATTTCTGTTGTGATGACATTTGATGTTACAAAGACAACGCAAGTTGATGGTTCGTCTGAGATCAGCGTGACGAATGTGAAAGCGGTGCCGTCTGTGACGCATTATGACGCTAATTATGCGAATATTCGGCAGTATCTTTACCGTGATTATACCGAAGAATTGGCAGCTCAGCATGGTACAAGAGCATCTTCCGGGCGGTTTGATTTGGCCTATATCCGCGAAGTGCTGACTCAAACGATTGATGAGTCTTATTTGCAGTGGGATTAAAATACTTCATAAAGTTGTTTTTTCAGACACTGTATTATAACGCACTGAGAACAATGAAAGAAAGCACAGAGCAGGTTGGAGCGGCCGCATAAGAGTGTGCGGCAAATGCGGGATTTTGCTCTGTGCTTTTTGCACTTTGCTTTTACGAAAGATGGGAAGTTTTTCAAAAAGGCATTGACAAAAGTAAAAGAGATACGTATAATGAACATTGTTCAGATTGAGGTGGTTCGGTGAATACCAACGTGACATCAAAAGAAGAAATTCTAAAGGTGAGCAGAGCGCTGATTAAGGAAAAGGGCTGGTCAGCCGTTCACATTCGTTCTGTTGCTGCGGCTTGCGGCGTTTCAGTAGGTTCTATTTACAATTACTTTCCGTCTAAAACGGAGCTGATTGGAGCTGCGGTGGAAAGTATTTGGTGTGAGATTTTTCATCGTCCCGAAGATACAGCTGTCTTTCAAAACACACAAGCATGTATCGTTTGGATTTATCAGAGAATGGAGTATGGGTGTAAAGAATATCCGGGCTTTTTTAATCTTCATTCCTTCAGCTTTATGCGGGACGAGAAAGAGAGCGGAAAACGGCGCATGCAGCAAACTTGGAAGCATATTTTAGAGGGGCTTTGTTTTGTTTTAAGAAATGACGAAAAAATTCGGCCGGATGCGTTTTCAAAAGAGTTTACTGCGGAAAAATTTGCGGATGTTTTGTTTTCTCTGATGCTTTCCGCGCTTATCCGCCAGGACTATAACCCGGCAGCAGTGCTCGAAATCATTCGCAGAACGCTGTATTAATATTGCCACGTTATCGTGGTTTTTTTATTCAGCAAAATGAACAATGTTCATTAATGGAGAGTGAGAATTTAATGAAGGTAAAACCCAATGCTTTACTTCTCCGTTGATTGGAATGCTCATGATTCCAAAAACGTGTGCCTATGTTTGGACGATTTTAATTGGTTATTTTGCAATGAAAAAAGAATGTCAAGAAAAGGGGAAATAAAGATGAAGCGTTATATCAATACAGCTTTGCTCTACGCAATTTTGGCTATGGTCGGCGGAGTGTTTTATCGAGAGTTTACAAAGTTTTTTGGATTTACGGGAAAAACGACACTGTCTTTTGTACATACGCATTACTTCATGCTGGGAATGGTGTTTTTTATCCTGCTGCTTTTGTTGGAAAAACATTTTTTATTCACCAATCCTAAAAGCAAAAAATGGACAGTGCTCTACCATGTAGGTTTAAACTTAACTGTGGTGATGTTTATCGTGCGCGGTATTGCTCAAGTATTGCAGCTGCCCTTGTCAAACGGAATGGATGCGGCCATTTCGGGTATTGCAGGAATTGGACATATTTTCTTGGGTGTCAGCATGGTTCTTTTGTTGCTGCAAGTGAAACGAGCAGTGATTGAAGCAACCGTAACGGAAAAATAAAGTTAATCAAAGATAAGAGCAGAAGAGCATTTTTTGCCGACAATAAAATTCTCTTCTGCTCTTGATTTTTTTACTAAAATTTTTTATAATAGCTAAGATAACTTAAGT
>ERZ1090868.495-NODE-495-length-22164-cov-5.477769_pt1 | contig 22164 bp, 16 predicted proteins | sample MGYA00478475_ERZ1090868 | MGnify/ENA primary metagenome ERZ1090868 (study PRJEB33644, sample SAMEA5815747) | chicken gut metagenome | biome: Chicken; feature: Gastrointestinal Tract; material: Caecum | place: Ireland | collected 2019-01-01 | study: A study of the...
AAAAAGCGGCACCCAGTATTATCCGTATTGGATTTGTTATGCAGCGGGTGTTTGTATGGACCGCGGCTATGATGTTGACTTAGTGGACTGCATTGCCCGCAAGCTGACAACAGAGCAAACAGTGGAATTGGTAAAACAGTCGAATGCAGATTATGTTATGGGTGAAATTACCACTTCTACCTGCCATCATGATTATCAAGTTTTGACAGCAATCAAAAAGGCTTGTCCGAACGTTAAAATTTTAATCGGCGGTACGCATGCAACCGTTCTTTCTACCAAGGTTATGGAAGAGTGCCCGGCGATTGATGTTGTTGCCCGTCAGGAGTATGATTTCACACTGGATGAAATTATGAAAAACTGGGACAATCTGTCCGAGGTAAAGGGCATCACCTATCGAAATCAATCCGGAGAAATCATTTTCCAGCCGGACCGTCCTTGGACAGAGGATTTAGACGAGCTGCCGATGGTTTCTAAAGTCTACGAAAAGTTCCTTGATGTCAATGATTATTGCTATGCTTTTGCCCAAAAGCCGATGATCCAAATTTTCAGCTCTCGCGGCTGCCCCTTCCATTGCAACTTCTGCTCTTACCCCGAAAGCATGAGTGGACGGCGTTTCCGTCGCCGCAGTGTGAAAAACTTTGTGGATGAGCTGGAATATATTCACAACAATATGCCTTATATTCGTGAAATCTTCATCGAGGATGACACGTTTACTGTGGATAAAAAGCGTGTTGTTGAAGTTTGCGATGAAATTCAGCGCCGTGGCTTAAAATTGGTGTGGTCTTGCAATACGCGTGTTGATACGCTGGATTATGATACCATGAAGCGCATGAAAGAGGCGGGCTGCCGTTTGCTGGTGGTTGGCTACGAATCCGGCAGTCAGAAAGTACTGGATGAAACTCGCAAGGGCATTAAGCTGGAGCAGTCTGAGGAGTTTGCGCGCAATACGAAAAAATTGGGCATTAAGGTGTTCGGCTGCTTTATGATTGGCTTAAAGGGTGACAATCGCGAAACTATCGAGGAAACTTTCCGCTTCGCCAAAAAGCTCTATCCGGATATGGTTTTCTTCCAGCAGGCAGTACCTTTCCCGGGTACGGCTTTCTATCAGTGGGCAAAAGAAAATGGCTATTTGCGCACTGAGGATTATTCTAAGTGGTTAAATGAAGACGGTTATCTGGATTGTTTGGTAGACTATCCTTATGCGGATCATAAAGAGATTGAGAAGATTCGCGATAATTTGATGAGCCGTTATTATTTCTCGTTCACCTATATTTTCAAAACCTTCTTGGCGAATCTTGATTGGTTTGAGTTTAAGCGCGTGATGAAGGGCGGTTTCACCTATATTTGGTTCCGGATTAAGAAAATGGGAAAATAATTTTCTGTTTGCTCATAGGAGATAGAATAGAATGAAGAAAAAATTTGCTACCGTCACATATCATAGACATGATAATTATGGCGCGGTATTGCAGTGTTACGCTTTGCAGGAAGCTCTGAAAGAACTTAATGTTGATGTCGAGGTGTTGGATTATGTGTGTAAGGTTTCTTTGAAACCTTACACGCTAACGGCAATAAAAAAGCGAGGGATTTTTCCTTGTTTGATGAGTACTGCGGGGATGTTGTTAAGACTTCCCCGAAAGAAAGCTTTTTCTGAGTTTAGAAAGAAGCTGAATTTGAGCCGCCCGTATCATGCTGGAAATATTTCCGAAGCATCTGATCGATATGATGGCTTTATTGTAGGCAGCGATAATGTTTGGAATCAAGAAATTACAGGATTTGACAAAACTTATTTTCTGAACTTTGTTAAAGATGCACATAAGAAAAATAGTTACGCTGCTAGCATGGGTATGGCAAAAGTTCCCGAGAAGTACGAGCAAGAAGTAAAACAGTTGCTGCAGGATTTTCGTGTTATCACGACGAGAGAGAAAAAGACTGCCGCAAGTCTTTCCCAGCTTTTGAATAGAGATGTTACTTCTGTTGTAGACCCGACTTTGCTATTAAGTTCAGAAGAATGGGATAAGTTGTGTGAAAATCAACCGATAGTAGGTGAGCCTTATATTCTAGCCTATCAAATGCTCCCTAGCCGTGATTTTGTGGAGTTTGTTAATCAGCAAGCAGAGCGTTATGGATGCAAAGCCGTTTTTATTCCTTTTGCACAAGGGGCGAAAAATGCCAACGGCTACAGCAATTACAAATGTGGACCGGAAGAATGGCTTAGCCTGTTTAAAAATGCAAATGCAATCGTGACGGATTCTTTTCATGGTTGTGTTTTTTCCATTTTGTTTCATAAGCAGTTTGCGATTAAGGTTTCGCAGTTAGGTGAACGAATTTACAATATCTTGTCACTGCTAAATCTTGAGGATCGAATTGTTCAGGATGGTGTAATATTTGATATGCAGAAACCAATTGACTATAAACAAGCTGATATGCGTCTTACTGAGGTGCGTGAGCAATCAATGGTGCGTTTAAAAGAAATTGTAACTGGCTAAATAGCGACGCATGCACCAAGCACACTTTGAAGAATGAGGAGAAAGCATGAATTGTCAGGCACGAACAAAATCACCGATAGACCATTGTGTTGGTTGTACAGCTTGTTTGAAAGTTTGTAAACATAACGCTCTTTCTATGGGAAAAGATGAACAAGGTTTTTATGTTGCCTTGAAAAATGAGCAATGTACCTCATGCGGCGATTGTACAAGTTTTTGCGCCCATCGAAATGATGTCAAAAGTTTTTTAAAAAGAAGAAAAAAGCCTAAGACGTATGCAGCATGGTCTAAAAATAATGCATTGCATCAAACGGGAAATTCTGGTGGGTTATTTAGTACGATTGCATTAAAGTGGATTGAAGAGGGAAACGTTGTAGCTGCTCCTGTGTACAACGAAGAATTTGTTCCACAATATATTCTGGCCAACACAGCGGAGATGGTCGAAAAACAGGCATGGTCGAAGTTTGTGCAGAGTGAAGTAGGAGATATTTACTCTCAGATTCAAAAGGTAATCTCTAACGGAAAGAAAGTTCTTTTTGTGGGGGCGCCGTGTCAAGTGAAAGGGCTTTACGCCTATCTGGGCGAAGATCACTCTGCTTTATTAACAGTTCAATTTCCCTGTATCGGTATGCCGGTGCAATGGTTTTATCAGGATTATCTGAAAGATTTAACAGGGAAAAACTTATCTGAGATAAGGGAAGTATATGGTGAGGTTCTGGATGCGGAAACCCAGAAACGCGTTATGAAATGCGTCACTTCTCAAGGGGAAGTCATCTGTGAAGCAGCACATTCAAGCGTATATGTCAAAGCGTGGAATACATTTTTGACGGTTAATGATGCTTGCTGCCGATGTACAGACAATATTGCTCCGGTATGTGCGGATTTTACATGGGGTAATTTCTGGTATTTGGGTAGTATAAAACCGTTTAGGGTGGATTTTGAAAAGTACAAGCATGGCTGTTCGATGCTCTTATGCCACAGTGAGAAAGCGGATTCCTTTTTCTCTGAACTCTATAATGACATTGAAACTTATGAACGCTCTTATACGGAAGCAGCCTCCGGTCATACGATGTTCCAGTCGAGCGCCACTAAACATCTGTTGATGAAAAAATATGTTAATTCAGAAAGAAGAAAAAACTTTCAGAATCAGTTAAGATATCGAAAGTATGATGCCTTAAAGCAAGATTTTTTCGAAAAAACAGATGCAGCTTCGCTGAATGCGGCGGCAAAGGTAAATCCAAAGTTTAAAGGATATATCTGGAGAATGTTATACTATGTTCAGAAGGTTTTGAATCGGTTGTAATGAGAACTATAAAAAATAATGGTGTTTTTTGGAATACTCTTGGAAGCACGATGTATGGCGTCAACAGTTTTATTATGCTGGCGCTTGTCAGTCGAGTTGGTACAGTAGAGCAGTCCGGTTATTTTGGCATTGCATTTACAACGGCACAAATTTTATATATTGTTGGCTTATTCGGCGTAAATATTTTCCAAATGACGGATTACCAGCATCAATATCGGTTTTCTGATTATTCAAAGGTAAAGGTGTTTTCCTGCTTTCTGATGTTAGTCGGATGCATTTTGGCGATATTTGTTATCGGGGATCAGGTTGAAAAAACAGCATATTTGCTGACGCTTACATTAGTGATGCTTTTAAACGCTGTCGGTGAGATTTATCAAAGCTTGTTTTTTCAAAACAATCGGCTCGATCTTTCCGGTTCGGCATTGTTTTATCGAACTTTTTGGTCGCTGGCGATTTTTGCAGCTGTGCTTTTTTTGACGAAAAATATTTTGCTTTCCGTCATTTTGCAAACCTTATGCAATTTTGGTGTTACGTTCTACTATTCTGTTAAGGTTGCCCCCCAATTTATTTCATTGGAAGCAAAACAAGAGCAGACGCCATCCAAGGCGTTTGCTCTCGTTTTAGAATGCGCGCCGCTTTTTATCGGCATGTTCTTGATGAATCTTATTATTAACGCCTCCAAATACGGAATCGAGTTTTTTTTAGATGATACGGCACAGGGCTATTATAACATGATTTTTATGCCGGCTCAGGTCATTAATTTGTGCAGTCAATTTTTGTTTAAACCGCTTTTGAATCGATATGCGGTTCTGCTCGCTGAAAATCAAATTTCCGATTTCAGGAAATTGGTTTTGAAGCAAAGTGGCTTGATAGCGGTGTTTACAGTTTTCTGCTGTTTGGGTGCTTACGTTTTGGGAGCGCCCGTACTGGGATGGCTTTACAAGAAAGATTTGTCAATGTTGAAATATGAGCTTGCATTGATTGTCTTGGGCGGAGGTGTTTTTGCGGCTTGTCAGCTGTTTTATTACATTTTGGTAATTCTTCGCCAACAGAAAAAAATCTTGGCAATTTATACGTTTTTGTTTTTGATTTCCACTGCGGTGACAGCGCTGCTTGTTATAAAAATGCAGTTGATGGGTGCAGTGCTGTCGTTCATTGTCACGCATGTAATTTTATTGGTTGTCTATATTGCTGTTGTAACATTTGTGCTGAGGAGGAAGAATCATGCCTGAAATTACGGTGGTCATTACAGCCTACCAGCTTGAGCGCTATTTAGACCAATGTTTGAAAGAGCTGTTTGACCAGACATTTCAGGATTTTGATCTTTTACTGGTTGATGATTGCTCAAAAGACAGAACACGTGAAATTATTGAGCAATGGAAGTTGAAGTATCCTGAAAGGATAAAAACTTTGTTTTTGCAAAAAAACCTTGGCATGCCCTCTAAAACAAGAAATGCCGCGTTGGACAGCGGATTGATTGATGGCAGGTACTTTGTTTTTTTGGACGGTGATGATGCCATTGAACCATTCTTTCTGGAAAAGCTTCATACTGCGGCAGTAAAGTATAACGCACAGGTTGCTGTTTGTGCCTATGATCGTGTTGAAGCGGAAAGCGGGCGCAGGCTATGCGAGGAAATGAAAGGATTTCCTGCTGCTTTGGACATTCCGCCAAACAACGATATTTTGGCTTTTGTCAATACGTCACCTTGGAATAAGCTGTGGGAAACCTCTTTGTTTGGCGACGGCCGGTTTCCTCTTTTTAAAGTGGGAGAGGAAGTTGTACTCCAGTTTACGCGCTACGTAAAAGCGAAAAGAATTGCATTTGTAGATGATGTGCTGATTCACTATCGGGTGCGTGAAGGTTCCGTGATTTCTAACACACCGGAAGAGTCTATTTGGCAATTTGCAAATGAACTGAAATCGTGTTATGATAGTCAAAACGACATTTTTCGTGAAACAGTGGCTTTAATGACATTTTTACACATCGGAATTTCTATGGCGCTTCGCGCTGCGGATAATCCCGATATTGACTTAAAGAACCATCTGAAAAAGACGTCTGAATTTTTTAAACGAGAGTTTGCTTGGTTTCGGACAAGCCGTTTTTTAAAGTTCAGATCTTTAGCGAAACATGGGTTCAAGGGAGTGGCGTTGTGGGCTTGTCTTTGCGCCTATCGAGTGCGTTGTTTTGGGCTGGTTTTACATGTGTTCCGTTTTGCAACGTCTAAGCTGCATGTTGATATCAAATTTTGAGTGGTGGTTGTAGATGAAGTTGTTGATTATTATACCTGCTTACAATGAGCAGGATAACATTGAGCGTGTTGTAGAAAATTTGAAAAATAATTTTCCTCAGTATGATTATCTTGTAGTCAATGACGGGAGTGCAGATAAAACAGCGCAAATTTGCACAGAGAACGGATATCGTCTTCTGGATCTTCCCATTAACCTCGGCCTTGCGGGCGCAGTTCAGGCGGGTATGAAATATGCTTATCGTCACAGCTATGATGCAGCGATTCAATTTGACGCAGACGGTCAGCATCGCCCTGAATTTATTGAGCCAATGATGGAGAAACTGAAAAGCGGATACGATGTTGTTATTGGGAGTCGCTTTGTAACAGAGAAAAAGCCGCGTAGTCTGCGGATGCTGGGAAGCACATTGATTACGTTTGCCATTCGGCTGACCACCGGTGCAACAATTAAAGACCCAACCAGCGGTATGCGTGTGTATAACCGTTTAATGATTCGTCAGTTTGCAACACAGCTGAACCATGCTCCAGAGCCCGATACAATCAGTTATCTGCTGTGCCGAAATGCGAAAATTGCCGAGGTACAGGTAACAATGGACGAACGCACCGCCGGGGTAAGCTATTTAAACTGGACACGCAGTATGGGTTATATGCTGCGTATGGGAATTTCTATTTTGCTGATGCAGTGGTTTCGCGGAAAAGAGCCGATTGTTCACGCGCAAGAGGAGGAAACGTAAATGGAGTTGGAGCTTCGCTTAATTTTGCTGTTTGGTGCAGTTTTGACAATGGCTTATTTTATCCGCCAGATTCAGAAAAAACGCATGCAGATTGATTATGCAATTTATTGGGCTTTGTTCAGCGGCGCTCTGGTGGCTTTGGCGGCGTTTCCCGGTATTGCTACGTTTGGAGCAAGGCTGCTGCATATTCAGTCGCCGGCAAATCTGATTTATCTTTGCCTGATTTTTGCCTTAATTATTAAACTGTTTACCACAACAGTAAAGGTTTCTAAGTTGAACCAACAGGTAACAGAGCTAACACAGCATATTGCTTTATATGAACGGGAACAAAAAGAAGCACAAGAATAAAGAAATACTAATTTTTTTAATTCGGTCACTAATTAAAGAAACATCCGATTAAATGTTTTGCTGCATTTTTAAGCAGCTTAGTTTTATCCCTGGTGTTGCATATTTGTTCCATCGGTATATGGAGCCGCTTTGTCAAAAAGCCTCGTCTTGGATTGCCGAGCATTGTTTGATTTTAGCTTAAAAGGAGAAAACTCCCATTGCGAAAATGCGCAAAATTTGTTATACTGAAGACGTTTGAGGCAAGGTCTGCCTATTTATCATATAGATGCTGTCGCGAGGTGTGTTTATGAAAGAAGAGAAGTACGGAAAATATTACAACGCATCCTATTATTTGGATGGGTGCGGGCCGGACTATAATGATAAGGAATATTGGACAGGACAATTCCAAAAAATTGCAGAAAACATCGTTTCTGCTTTTTCGCCTAAAACCTTCTTAGACGTTGGCTGCGCTTATGGTTATTTAGTAGCGGCTTTGCGTGATTTAGGCGTCGAGGCCTACGGTGTGGATGTTTCCGAATATGCCATCAGCCAAGCGCGTGAGGACATTCGGGCTTTTTGTTATGTCTGCAATGCGGCAGAGGGTCTGCCCAAGGAGCTGCCGCAGACGTTTGACTGCATTTCTACCATCGAAGTAATCGAGCATCTTTATGAAGAGGACGCACAGCCCTTTATCAAAGCGCTGTGCCAGCACACAGACCAAATTATTTTCTCTTCTACACCTGACGATTTTAAAGAGCCGTCTCACTTTAATGTCCAGCAGCAGGAATATTGGGTCAAGCGCTTTGCAAAAGAGGGCTTTTTGCATGATTTGAATACAGACGTAACCTTCTTATCCCCGCAGGCTTTGGTGTTCCGCCGTCAGGAGAAAGATTCTCTGCGCTTGATTGAGGATTATGAACATGCGGCGCGTGTTCAAAAAAGGAAACTGACCGAGCATTACGACGAAGTGATTCGCGTAAAAGATAAATATATTGATGATTTGCAGGCGATCCGAGAAAACGAAACTGCTGCTGCTGATGCACAAAAAAAAGCACATTTAGCGGAATTGCAGCAGCAAAAAGAAAATTATGAGCAGCAAAAAGCGCAATACGAGCAGCAAAAAGCGCAGTACGAGCAGCTTTTGGCACAGGAAAAAGAACGCTATGAGGAGCTTTCTAAGAAAGAACGAGAAGCGGTTTCTTCTGCTTTACGTGAGGTTGTGGCAGAAAGCTATGCGAAAATTGCAGACTATCAGAAGAAGATTCGTGATTTAGAACAGCTTGTGTGGTCTACCGCAGGTGAGCGTGATTCTTTATGTCAAACGTTGTCCTCTGTTCGGCTTCACGAGCACCAGTTGCAATATGTACACGACCAGATTGTCAACTCAACCTTTTGGAAAATGACATGGCCGGCACGCAGAGTAGTAAGCGGTGCCAAAAAGCTGCTGAAAGGAGGCTCACGCGGAGCGGAACCTGCGCCGGCAGTTGGTACGCCTGCGCTTCCTGCCGCGGTGCCGACGGCAAGCTGTGACCATGTGATTCGCGCAGGAGATTACTGGAAGCGTTTAAACCGTAACGTTCAGCCGATTGATTCTTCGCTCTGTGAGAGCGAGGGAGCGCGCTTGAATTTGGTGACGGACAGCCTTGCGGCGAATTCTCTCTTTGGAGGAGTGGCTACCTCACTTTTGCTGGCTACGGAATTTGTCAAGCGCCATAATATGCCCTTGCGCATTATTACAAGGGATGCCGTCACAGATCCTAAAGATTATTACACTATTTTAGAACTGAATGACATTGAGCCTCCCGAGAAAGTAGAGTTTTTCTGCGATGCGGATCGCGATGCAAACGGAAAAAGAAATACAAAGCTTCCTGTTTCGCCCGATGATATTTTCTTTGCAACAAGCTGGTGGAGCGCAAAGGCGGTAGAAAAAACCACACTTAGAAAACGCTTTTTCTACATCATTCAAGAGGTAGAAACCTTTTTCTATCCGTATGGTGATGAGCATTTGTTCTGCAAGGAAGTGATGGAAAATCAAAACATCGACTTTATTGTTAACAGCAGCTACCTGTGGGATTACTTTAAGGTGAATGAGCCGAATATTGTGAAGAACGGCGTTTATTTTGAACCGGCATTCAGCACCAGCCTGTATCAAAAGCCCACGTTTGTCGAGATGCCGAAAAGAACTCTGTTTTTCTATTCTCGCCCCAATAATCCGCGCAATTTGTTTGCACATGGACTTTTGTTCTTAGACGAAGCGATTAAACGCGGTATTATTGACACTGAGAAATGGGAAATCTGTTTCGCGGGTCAGGATGTCCCCGAGGTTGCTTTTTGTGACGGAAGTCGTCCCACCTGTTTGGGTCAAATGAGCTGGGAGAAGTACCGTTCCTTTGTAAAGAACGTGGATTTGGCGCTTTCCTTGATGTATACGCCCCATCCCAGCTATCCGCCTTACGATGTGGCCGTCAGCGGCGGTGTTGTTATCACTAATAAATTCCAGAATAAGGATTCCTTCCCCAGTTGCAACAATATTGTGCTGGGCGATTTGAACCTGGATGATTTTATGGACGCGATGGAAAAAGCGGTTGCATTAGCACAAGATATGGATCAACGAAAGAAAAATTATGAATCGATGACCATTCAAAGAAGCTGGAAGGATACATTCCAGAATACAATTTTAAAAATGGGTGAGTTATTATGATTATTTTTCCGGAGTTGGAAAATTATGAGAGTGCGCCTTGGGAGAAATCGTTTGGAAGCCGTGTAAAAGCTTTTTACAACATAAAAAGGCAAAATAAGAAGGCAGCGCTTCTTTTGTACCAAGCAGCGGATACCTCTACGTTTCGATATCGTTGCTATAATGTCGTACAAGCCTTGGAAGACAGCAAAGAATGGGGCGCGATGTATTTCTTCGAAAAAGAGTATGCGCAAGTAGAAGAGTTGCTCGACAAGGCTGACATTTTGGTCTTAACGCGCGTGAAATGGACGCTTGGCTTAGACTGGCTCGTCAGCAAGGCGAAGGCAAAAGGAATTCCGGTTCTTTTCGATGTGGATGACCGTGTGTTTGACCTTAATTGGCTGAAAACGCTCACAAACACCTTAGCTGTTGATTTAGATAATGAAACGGCATACGACTTTTGGTTTGCCTATATTGGACGTATCCAGCAAGCTGCCGCATTAGCAGAGGGTTTTATTACAACAAACGACTATTTGGCGAAAGCTTTGTCAGATAAGTTTGGAAAGCCTAGTCAAATTATTCAAAACTCCTTAAATCGCGAGCAGCTGGATGTGTCGCAATGGCTTTGTGAGAAAAAAGCCTCCGCCGTTCAGGACGGTCATTTTACGATTGGCTATTTCAGCGGTACACCGTCCCATATCAATGATTTCTTGGAAGTTTATAAGGAACTTTTGTCTTTGCTGAAAAAGTATCCGAATATCCGTTTGTCAGTCGTTGGTTTTATGGAGTTTCCACCGGAAATGCAGCCTTTTATTTCAAAAGGCCAAATTACATTCACTCCCTTAGTTGATTTTGTGGAGTTGCAGCGCTTAATTGCTTCTGTGGATGTGAATATTGTTCCTTTGGTAAATAACACGTTTACCAACTGCAAATCTGAGCTGAAGTTTTTTGAAGCTGCGGTGGTGGATACCGTGACGGTGGCAACTCCGATTCACTCCTATGCTGCCGCGATAAAAGACGGACAAAATGGATTTTTGTGTGAACCGGGACAGTGGTATTCTGTTTTAGAAAATTTGTATTTGAAAAAGTTTGATACCAAGGAAATTTGTCGCTGTGCCCGCGAGGATACTATCCAAACATATTGCGGTGAGATGTTTTTAAAACGGATTGAGAATTCTTATAATTTTTTTGCAAAAAAATAAGAGGGACTAAAAATGAAAAATGCAATCAGAGCATTAGTAGTGACTTGTTTGGTGCTTCACTTGGCTTGTGTTCCGGTTTTGGCCGAAGGGGTGAATGCAGTCGCTTCTGAATCAAGTATAGCATCCGTGGAAACGAGCCCTGAAACAGAAACACAAGAAAGTGTTGAAGTTGGAGATACCGTCCAAGATAGCGACACAATAGAAAGCGGCGATGTTGTGGAAGGTGACGGCACAACAGACGGCGGTGATGTCGTCGAGGGTGACGGCACAACAGAAGGCGGTGATGTCGTAGAAGGCGACGGTACAACAGAAGGCGGTGATGTCGTAGAAGGTGACGGCACGACAGAAGACGGCGATGTTGTGGAAGGTGACGGCACGACAGAAGACGGCGATGTTGTCGAAGGCGACGGCACAACCGAGGGCGGCGACGTCGTCGAGGGTGACGGCACGACAGAAGACGGCGATGTCGTCGAAGATGACAGCACGACAGAAGGCGGTGATGTCGTCGAGGGTGACGGCACGACAGAAGACGGCGATGTTGTGGAAGGTGACGGCACGACAGAAGACGGCGACGTTGTCGAAGATGACAGCATGACAGAAAGCGGCGACGTCGTCGAGGGTGACGGCGAGACTGCAGAAGATGACAATACAAAAGAAGATTCCATTGTTGAAGATGAAGGCGCAGCAGAAAGTGACAGTGCTTTGGAAAACGATAGTGATGAAATTGACGGTGTAATTCAAGATGAAAGCACTTCTAAAGATGAAAAGCAGAAGGAAGAGGAGCTTTCTTTGGAGTCCGTTGCTTTATTTGCAGAGCCCAAAGCGGCAGATGGATGGGACAGCACCGGTACAAAGTATTATTTAAACGGAAAACCCGTAACAGGATGGCTTGTAACCGGAGGACAGCGTTATTGGTTTGACGGCTCCGGTAATCTTGTAAAGGATGCGTGGTTTTCAAAAGACGGAAGCATCTATTATGCAAAGCCTGACGGAAAAATCGCACGCGGTTGGCTTGGCTCCGGTGCAAACACATTTTATTTCAACGATGACGGCAAGCAGCAAAAATCATGGGTTGTCACCGGCGGTGAGCGTTATTGGTTCGGTGACAATGGCCGTTTGGTGAGAAATCAGTGGTTCCCGCAAGCGGGTTCTATGTACCTGGCAAAGTCTGACGGAAAAATTGCACGCGGCTGGTACAATGCAGGAGGCGACTCCTTTTATTTCAACAACGATGGTAAGCAGCAGCTGAACTATTGGGTAGTGACGGGCGGAGAACGTTATCACTTTGGCTCAGATGGACGCCTGACCAAAAATGCATGGTTTGCACAGGACGGCAACACTTATTTGGCAAAAACTGATGGCAAGATCGTGCGCGGCTGGTATGGTTCCGGTGAAAATACATTTTATTTTAACAACGACGGTAAGCAGCAAAAAGCATGGGTTGTTACCGGCGGCGAGCGCTATTGGTTCGGTGACAACGGTCGTTTGGTAAGAAATGAGTGGTTTCCGGTAGCAGGTTACACTTATCTCTCCAAGCCTGATGGCAAAGTTGTACGCGGCTGGTACGGTTCCGGTGACAATACTTTCTATTTTAATAACGACGGACAGCAGCAGAAGGCATGGGTCGTTACCGGCGGTGAGCGCTATTGGTTCGGTGATAACGGAAGATTGGTACGCAGTAAATGGTTCGATGTCAATAACAATAGTTATTATGCCAAAGCAACGGGCGCTTGTGCGCGTGGCTGGGTAACCATCGGCGGTATTCAGTACGAATTTAATAACGATGGTGTTTATTTAGGCAACGTGAAGAACCCCGAGGGGGTTTTGGGCATTGATGTATCGAAGCATCAGGGGCCGATTGATTGGGCGAAGGTTCGCGCCAGCGGTATTCAGTTTGCGATTATTCGCGCGCTTGGATGGAGTTCGGCATCCAATTACTACGAGGTAGATCCTTATTTCCACACGAATATGCAGGGGGCGCTCAACGCAGGCATCCCTGTGGGTGCTTATCTTTACAGCTATGCTTTCAGTGAAGCCGAAATGCTGGAGGAAATTAACTTCATTCTGCCGGCACTGAATCAGTGGAAAAACTCCTTTACTTATCCCATCTATATTGATTATGAGGATAAACTGATTTGGGAGAAGACGCAGAGCAAGGAACAGCGTACGAATATTCTTCGTACCGGTATGAATGCACTGGCACAGAACGGCTATTTGCCGGGATTCTATACCTACTATAATGCGGCAACTACGTATATTAATACACAGCAGCTGATTGATGAAGGTTATGATTTTTGGGTTGCACACTATGGTGTAAACTCTAATCCTTGGTCCGGCGCGGGCATGTGGCAGTCTTCCAGCAAGGGTACAGTTTCCGGAATTAACGGGAACGTTGATTTGAACTATGCTTATGTAGATTACCCGGCTCTGTCAAAAACAGTGACAGTTTATGATGTTAACACCGGAAAAAATGTTCAAGGTAAAATCAAAGATTTGGTTCCCCAAATGGTACAAAACGAGGTTGGAGGCGGTTTGGGCTTAACAGGAAAAGATAAAGCTTCCTTATTTAAAGCGCAAACGTTGGCTGCCCGCAGTTATTTGCAGTTCCACACGAGCAACGGCCTTGTTCCGACTGTTGGATTGCGCACACCGTCTGCTGAGGTGCTGTCTAACAGCAACCAAGTGATGCGTTTAGGAATTTACTATAATAATTCTGTAATTAACGCGGCCTATGGCAGCTGCGCAGGAGCGTATACAAATTCTGCACAGAATATGGGCTGGGGAAACTATCCTTATTTGGCCAGTGTAGAAAGCCCGTACGATAAAGAATTGGCTCCTCAGTTTTACCCGAAAGTCAATACGATTTCAACGCAGACCATGAAAAATAATATCATTAAAATGGTAGGGCAAGCACAATTTAATTTGTATGCAAATGACATGAGCAAATGGATTACGGCGGTTCGTATTGATTCCCATGGTAATATCACAGGTGCAGATGTATGCGGCGTCAGCATCAGCGGTGCAAAATTCTATGAAAACTGCTGGGGCTTGTACGGCGCCAACATCAACAGCTGGAAATATAACGGAAACGGTACATGGACTTTCTCCAGCAATGGAAATGGACATGGGGTTGGTTTGAGTCAATACGGTGCGGCTGCGTATATTGCAAAAGGGCAAAGCTGGCGTTGGGTTTTGAATCATTATTATCCCGGTACGGTTGTGGCCTAAATATATTTCGCAGCATTATTCTAAGCTGAATAATAAAAACAAAAGCTTCCTTGTTATAGCGCTTTTTCAGCGTTGTGGCGAGGAAGCTTTTTGAGTTGAGTTTTTTGAGAAACGTTGAGGTAAGAAAAAAGTGCCAGAAGACTCTGGATGACGGCAGTCAGCAAAAGACAGCCTTAACGATATCTCTTTTTGGTGCTTTGTGTGCTTTATTTAGAACGTTGGTACAAACCAACGTTTATTCCTTTACAATGGTTTCTTGCGGAATATAGGAGCTTATTTTATTGTGCTGCTCAAGCTTGTATTTTCAGATGAAGTATGATATTATGCAATAGCAACTGGTTCGAAAACCTCCCAGTATAAAAAACTAGGCAAAATAAATCATGAAATGTCAAGATCTGCGAAAGCAGGTCTGTTTGCTGATGCTTTTGTTTATTGGGAGAGTAAACAAAAGCATTTTTTTATGGAGGAAAAATGAAGAAAAGAAAAGTAATTATTGACTGTGATCCCGGTATCGATGACAGTCTTGCCATTATGCTGGCACTGCGCTCTCCGGAGTTAGAAGTAATGGGGATCACTATTGTATGTGGAAATTCTCCGGTAGAAATGGGATTTGAAAATGCCAAAAAGGTGCTGTGGCAAATGGGGCGCTTAGATGTTCCTGTCTATATCGGTGCAGACCGTCCGGTAAAGCGTGAATATGTCAACGCATTGGATACACATGGTGCGGATGGGCTTGGAGAAAGCTTTCTTCCGCAAGTGCCGGGCTCTCGACAAACAGTGAGTGCGGTGGAGTTTCTAGCCTGCACATTAAAGCGGGAGAAAGTGGCTGTTATTGCTCTGGGACCTATGACAAACCTTGCCGAGCTGATTCAAAAAGACAAAGAGGCGTTTTTACAAATTGACGAGCTGATTTCGATGGGCGGCTCTTATAAAAGCCATGGAAACTGTTCGCCGGTTGCCGAGTACAATTATTGGTGTGACCCGGACGCGGCAGCACTGGTTTATGAAACTATGTATGCAGCCGGAAAGCATATTCACATGGTCGGGTTGGATGTGACAAGGGAGATTGTTTTGACACCTACGATCTTGGAGTACATCTGCCGCTTGGATGAAGAGATGGGTGCCTTCATCCAAAAAATTACGAAGTTTTATTTTGATTTCCACTGGAACTGGGAACATATTATCGGGTGTGTCATCAATGATCCGCTTGCAGTGGCGTATTTTTTGGACAGAAATATTTGTGAAGGCTTTGACGCTTTTGTACAGGTGGAAACGCAGGGAATCTCTATTGGGCAGACTGTGGTAGATGCGATGAATTTTTACCGAAGAAAAGCAAATGCCAGAGTTTTGACAAAAACAGATGCCAAAAGCTTTTTTGTTTTGTTTCTTTCGAGAATACTCGGAATTGAGGCCGAAAAACTTGATCTGCTGGAAGATATTGTGTAAGGAGCACTTAAATTTGATATGAAAAGCGGGAAAATTTCAGTTTACAATCTTTGCTTTATTGCTTTTGCGATCTGTATTAACTTGATTGGAGGTCAGATTGCACTGTTTTTAAAGCTTCCGATCTATTTAGACAGTATTGGAACGGTGTTTACCGCCATTACCCTAGGGCCGGTATACGGTATGCTTCCCAATGTTTTGAGTGGGCTTTTAATGGGAATGACCGTAGATGTTTATTCTTTGTACTATGCACCGGTTGGAATGATTCTCGGTTTTGTAACCGGGCTAGTTTATCAAAAATATCGGCCGAAAAAATGGTGGATTTTGGCTGCGGCAGCGGTAATTACCATTCCTGCTACCATTGCAAGCGCCTGCATTACGGCATTTCTGTTCGGGGGCATTACTTCCTCAGGCTCAGCTGTTCTGGTTCAGCTGCTTGCAAAAACACCGCTCGGAATGGTTGGCAGCTCTTTCGTGGTGCAATTTGTTACGGATTACATTGACCGTGTGATTTGTTTGTATTTTGCTTCTGCGCTGATTCAAGCAATTCATAAAAAATAAAGAGGGGCTTTGAAAATGAATGTGTTAATTACCGGGACAAGTTCAGGAATTGGCAAAGCTTGTGCGGAATATTTTCTGAAAAAGGGTCATCGTGTTTATGGCTTTGACCGGAACGATTTTGCAATTTCCGATGAAAATTACACGCATTTCTGTCTGGATATTAGAAATAAGACAGCTTATCCGGAACTTCCCAATATGAATATCGTCGTCAACAATGCCGGCGTACAAAACAAAGATGACATTGATGTCAATCTAAAAGGAACCATTGCTATAACAGAGTGCTACGGTATGAATCCGGACATTCGATCCATTGTGATGATTGGTTCTGCAAGCGGACATACCGGCTCGGAATTTCCGGAATATGCGGCCAGCAAGGGCGGCGTGCTTGCATACACCAAAAATGTTGCTATGCGGATTGCAAAATATCAGGCCACCTGCAATAGTTTGGATTTCGGAGGGGTGATGACGGAGCTCAACCAGCCTGTTACGGAAAACCCTGCTTTGTGGAATGAAATTATGAAGCTTACGCCTTTGAAACGATGGATGTGTGTGGAAGAGGCGGCTGAATGGGTTTACTTTATTTCCGTTATCAATCGATTCTGCACGGGGCAGAATATTTTGATCGATGGGCTGGAAGCAGGAAACTGTAATTTTATCTGGCCGGAAAACGCAGATTGAGAAGATCGGGTTTTATCAATTTGGTCTCATTGGTTCTGAATCTTATTTTCTGTTGTTCTGCCCTAATTTGAAATATTTTCACCGGCTCTCCCTTTATATTTCTTCAAAATAAAATGAGAATTGTTTGCTTGTTTGCGTGTTGTGAAATAGCGGATTTGTAATACATTTTGGCACACGGCGCATTTTTGCTGCATAAAATAGAGGAATGCAGAACAAGGAGGCAGTTCCATGAAAGGAAAACGTTACACACCCCGCCGGCCGCGCCGTTCCCGACACCGACTGCAAATTTTGCTTGCAATTTTACTTGGACTTGTCCTTTTGTGGGGAGTCGATATGCGTCTTCGTCCCTTGGTGGAGCAAGTAGCCGGGTATCAATGCCGTGTTGCTGTGCTGGAAGTAATGAATGAAGCAATTGAGGAAGAGCTGGAAAAAGCACAATGGGGTACGAAGGAGCTTGTCACTACAAAATATAACCCTGACGGGAGCATCGCTGCGCTGGAAATGGATGCGATTGCGTTGAATCGATTAAAAGCAGAACTCACTCAAGCAATTTCAAACGAACTGCTGGCAATGGGAGAACAGCGCGTTGATATTCCTCTGGGTACGATGCTTGGTTGGCAGTTTTTAACGGGCAGAGGGCCCGATATTCCTTTGAAGCTGATTCCTGCCTCATTCGTGCAAAGCAGTGTGACGGACGTATTTGAAACCGCAGGGATCAACCAAACGCAGCACCGGGTAATGCTGTCATTCCAAGTGGAAGTCAGCGCCATTTTACCGGGATGCTCTGTTTCTGTTTTGGTGCAGAACGATTTTTGTGCGGCGCAAACTTTAATTGTAGGTCAAGTGCCGCAAGTGTACGCTGTTGCACAGGGGGAGAACACGACACAGCCGGAAAGTTCTGAACCTGCGGAATAAAAAAGCGACAACCTGCGGAATAAAAAAGCGACAGATACATATAGGCAAACGGAGGTTTTTGTGGTATACTATATCAGATTGATACCATAAGAGGTGATGATGTTTGACCCTGGAAGCTGCAAGGCAGGAGTATGAGGCGCTGGTAAAAGAAGTGCGCCGTCACAACCACCTTTACTACGACCAAGACGCTCCGGAACTGAGCGATTATGAATACGATGCTCTGACGCAGCGGTTAAAACAGCTGGAAGAGGAGTTTCCGGAATTGGTAACAAGCGATTCTCCCACCCAGCAAATCGGCGGAACTGTTTCGGCAAAGTTTGACAAAGTACAGCATACCGTGCGAATGGAAAGCTTGCAGGATGTATTTGATTTTGATGAAGTGCGCGATTTTGACCGACGTGTGCGAGAGGCCGGTATCTCTCCTTCTTACGTGGTGGAATGTAAAATTGACGGCCTTTCCGTCAGCTTGGAATATCGCGCAGGAACCTTCGTGCGCGGTTCGACGCGCGGAGACGGCGTCGTAGGCGAGGATGTTACGGAAAACCTTGCAACGATTGCCGAGATTCCGAAAACACTAAAAAATGCGCCTGATTTTCTGGAGGTGCGCGGTGAAGTGTATATGCCGCGTGATGCCTTTGAGCGCCTTGCGAAAGAGCAGGAGGAAAGCGGACGCCAGGTATTTAAAAACCCCCGCAATGCGGCAGCGGGCTCTTTGCGCCAAAAGGATGCCGCTGTTACAGCAGCACGTGGGCTTTCCATTTTTGTGTTTAATGTTCAGCAAATCGAAGGGATTACACTATCAAGTCACCAGGAGAGTTTAGATTATCTGAAAGCGCTTGGTTTTGCGGTGTCCCCCCGTTACGCACGCTTTGACAGCATTGAAGATGTTCTGAAAGAAATTGATGCAATTGGAACTCTGCGCGGCACACTTCCGTATGATATTGACGGTGCGGTTGTGAAAGTCGATGACTTTGAGCAGCGCCAGCTGCTTGGAAGCACCGCGAAGTATCCGCGATGGGCGGTTGCCTTTAAATATCCGCCGGAAGAAAAAGATACAGTCTTGAAAGAAATTGAAGTTTCCGTCGGGCGAACAGGGGTTCTCACTCCTACGGCCGTGTTTGAGCCGATTTTATTGGCGGGAACAACCGTTTCGCGTGCGATTCTTCACAATGAGGACTTTATCAGAGAAATGGATATCCGCATTGGCGACACCATTCGTGTGCGAAAGGCAGGGGATATCATCCCCGAAGTGGTGTGTGTGGTGCGTCACGAAGAAAATGCGGCGTCGTTTGCGATGCCGACGCAATGTCCTTCCTGCGGCGCACCCGTCAGCAGACAAGAAGATGAGGCGGCTTTGCGCTGTACCAACCCGGAATGTCCGGCTCAGGCGCTGCGCAACTTAATTCATTTTGCGTCGCGCACGGCGATGGATATTGAGGGCCTCGGGCAGGCAGTTGCGGCTCAGCTGGTGGAAAAAGGTTATGTGCAGAGCGCCGCTGACCTGTATACCCTTTCGTTTGAGCAGCTGCTGACACTGGATAAGTTTAAAGAAAAGTCGGCGCAAAATCTTTTGGATGCAATTGAAGCGTCGAAAAAAAATAATTTGGACAAGCTGCTTTTTGCCCTTGGCATTCGCAACATCGGCGCGAAAGCTGCGGCAGAATTGGCACAGAAATTTAAAAGTATGCAGGCACTGCGGGAAGCTTCGGAGGAGCAGCTCGAAGCAGTGGACGGCTTCGGCGGGGTGATGGTGCAAAGCCTTCTTGACTTTTTTGCAAAAGAAGGGACGGCAGATCTGCTGGCGCGCTTGGAAGCATACGGTGTGAACATGCAGTATGAAGGCGAAGAGCGCGGGGAGCGCTTAGCGGGCATGACGTTTGTCGTCACCGGAACACTTCCCGGAATGAGCCGGACACAAGCAGAAGAGATGATTGTACAAAACGGGGGAAAGGCTTCTTCGTCTGTTTCAAAAAAGACGAGCTATGTGCTTGCGGGCGAAGCGGCCGGTTCCAAGCTTACAAAAGCCCAGTCACTTGGAATTCCTGTTATCAATGAAGAAGAATTTTTAAAGATGCTTCAGTGAGCAGTTAGGAGGATTTTTATGGAATTTGACGTTCAGCGCATTGCAAAGCTGGCAATGCTGAAATTTACAGATGAAGAGGCGGCGGCCTTTGAAAAAGAGTTTGCGTCGATTGTAGGCATGGTAGAAAACCTGCCCGAGCTTGACAGTACCGGTACGTTACTGGACGAAAGCAATACAATGGAATTGCGTGAAGATGAAATTGTGCCGTCTTTGCCGCGCAATGAACTGATGAAAAACGTGCCGCATGCGATTGCAGGTTGTGTGGTCGTGCCGAAAACTGTAGAGTAAAGGAAGGGAACCGACAATGGAATTGTATCGTAAAAGTGCGTGCGAGCTTGCCTCTATGCTGCGCGCAAAGGAAGTATCTGCAAAAGAAATTACGCAGTCGGTTCTTGCCCGCATTGAGCAGACAGAGCCTTCTGTTGACGCCTTTTTATCTGTCAATGCCGAAAATGCATTGCAGCAGGCAGAAAAGGTAGATGCAAAAATCGCCGCCGGGGAAACAATCGGCGCATTGGCGGGTATTCCCGTTGCGGTAAAGGACAATATCTGCACAAAAGGAACTGCCACGACTTGTGCGTCGAAAATGCTGGAGAATTTCGTTCCGCCTTATGATGCAACCGTAGTAGAAAAGCTGGCGGCTGCCGATGCGGTGATTCCGGGCAAAGTGAACATGGACGAGTTTGCCATGGGCGGCTCGTGTGAAAATTCCGCATTTAAAGCAACCAAAAACCCTTGGGACTTGGCGCGCGTGCCCGGCGGTTCTTCCGGCGGCAGTGCGGCTTGTGTTGCGGCGTGCGAAGTGCCGCTTTCTCTGGGCTCTGATACCGGTGGGTCTGTGCGATGCCCGGCAGGCCTTTGCGGTATTGTTGGATTGAAGCCCACTTATGGTGCTGTATCTCGTTTCGGCTTAGTGGCATTTGCGTCTTCTTTGGATCAAATCGGCCCGTTTGCGCGCACAGTGGATGACACTGCGCTTTTGTTCAGCGTGATCAGCGGACAGGATGCAGGACGCGATGCGACCAGCAAGCCCTATACCTTTTCCGGCTTAGAAAAAATGGAAAGCCTCAACGGTCTGCGTGTCGGTATTCCGAAGGAATATTACGGGGAAGGTGTGGCAGCGGATGTCAAAGAGGCCGTGTTAAAAGCGGTAGAGCAGCTGCGCGGCTTGGGTGCACAAGTGGTGGAGGTATCTCTGCCGAGCACACCGTATGCGCTGAGCGCTTACTATATTATTTCCTCTGCGGAGGCATCTTCCAACCTGTCCCGTTATGACGGTGTAAAATACGGCTATTCCGGTAAACGCGACGGTACTTTGAATGACTTGTACCTTTCAACAAGAACGGAAGGGTTCGGCATGGAAGTAAAGCGCCGCATTATGCTGGGTACTTATGTGCTTTCGAGCGGATATTATGACGCTTATTACAAGCGTGCAAAGATGCTTCAGCGCTTAATCGGAGAGGAATTTGACAAAGCATTTGCACAGTGTGACGTATTAGTAACGCCGACAACGCCGACAACGGCTTTCCGCTTGGGTGAAAAAACAAACGATCCGCTTGCAATGTATGCTTCGGATATTTGCACAACAACTGCGAATATCGCGGGGCTGCCCGGTGTAAGCGTGCCGTGCGGCTTTGACGCACAAGGACTGCCGATCGGTATGCAGCTGCTCGGCCCGAAATGGAGCGAGTCCAAGCTGCTGGGCGTGGCAAAATGCTATGAAACTGCCGTAGGCGGCTTTGCGGTAAAGGAGATGTAAAGCAATGAGTGCATTGAATGAAAAATATGAAGTAATTGTCGGTTTGGAAATTCATGCCGAGTTGAGCACTAAAACCAAAATCTTCTGCGGCTGCAAAAATGCCTTTGGCGCCGAAGTAAATACTTTGTGCTGCCCGGTTTGTATGGGTATGCCCGGTACGCTGCCGGTGCTCAACCGCCAAGTGGTGGATTACGCCGTGACGATGGGCCATGCCCTGGGCTGCTCAATCAATCGCGTGTCGAAAAACGATCGAAAGAACTATTATTATCCGGACTTGCCGAAGGCTTACCAAATCAGTCAGTTCGACGTACCGCTGTGTGAAAACGGTTCGCTCGATATTCTTGTCAACGGAGAAGTGAAGCGCATCGGTATTACCCGTATTCATATTGAGGAAGACGCGGGAAAATTGATTCATGACGATTCCTTTGCCGGTTCTCTCGTAGACTTTAACCGTTGCGGCGTGCCTTTGATTGAGATCTGTCTCTTATACACATCTCCGAGCCCACGAGACTCGACGTCATCTCG
>ERZ1090868.498-NODE-498-length-22111-cov-10.792211_pt1 | contig 22111 bp, 19 predicted proteins | sample MGYA00478475_ERZ1090868 | MGnify/ENA primary metagenome ERZ1090868 (study PRJEB33644, sample SAMEA5815747) | chicken gut metagenome | biome: Chicken; feature: Gastrointestinal Tract; material: Caecum | place: Ireland | collected 2019-01-01 | study: A study of the...
CGCGAACCGCGCCGCCCCGAACCCGCGCCGGTTCGGCCCGGCCAGGGCCCGTCGCCCTTCCCGCAAGGACGTCCTCCGCACGAAGGCGGCAAACTTAACCGTCCCATAACGCCGCAGCATCCCATCGGCGGTATGCACGGCCCGGGTGGTCCCGGCGGTCCGCGTTGATCGGACAAACCAATCGTTGCGCCTCACGCCAAGGCGCATTCAGCAGCAAGAGTCAGCTTTAGGACTGCGGCATCAACGCAGTCCTTCTTTTTTTGCGATTCCCGCGAATACAAAGCCAATGACAACCAGTTAACGGAAAATCGACTCCAATTCATGCAGAAAACGTTCGCCCGCCTCGAACGATTCATGCCTTTTTTCACATATCGCCCATGAAATTTCCGCAAAACAAATAAATCGTGCAAGCGTTTGACAAAAACCGTCAATGACCGCAAAAGCAAAACCGTCATGATGTTTTCAACGAGGAAGGCACCGCTTCCCCGCTCCAATAAACATCCCATCGAAGGAGACAACATCATGACACGCCGCTTTACCGCCGCCCTGGCTTTCGCCGTTGCCGCTTTTATTGCCGCAGGCACCGCCGGCGCCGTCACCCCGGCCGACATTCCCGCTGACAGCCAGTTCGTCACGAGTCTCGATAGGCAGCAAGCCGTCAAGGGCAGTCCCAAGTTCTTTACGGGTGACGTCACCGTTCAGAGCGTCTTCCCGGCCATGCCCGGCATGGCTGCTTCGGGCGGCGTCGTGGTCTTTGAAGCGGGTTCGCGCTCCTTCTGGCACACGCACCCGGTCGGCCAGGTGCTTTACATCCTTGAAGGCGAAGGCCGCTCGGGCGTCTATGGTGAAAAGGTGAGCACGCTTAAGGCCGGCGACATCGTCATTTGCCCCAAGGGCGTCAAACACTTCCATGGTGCCTCGCCCACGAAGCGCATGGTACAGATGACCGTGACGGGCGAAACCCCGGACGGCAAGAATGTCGAGTGGCTTGAAGAAGTGACGGACGAGCAGTACATGAATACGGCCAAGTAATGCCGTTCATTGCGAGGAAGCGCTTCGTTTCCGTGTCCTTGAGGCGCTTACTCAGCAGCGTCCATCAAGTTGTATTCGCCGCGAACGGGCCGAGTTCGCGGCGAATTCTTTTCTGAGAGCCTTAAGCGCAGGCTTCAAATCGGCGTTCCGGCGAATCCGGCTGTCTCCATATGCGAAAAGGCAGCCGAAGCTGCCTTTTCACTTTCAGGGAAGCGATCCCTCAAGGAATCGTCCTCCGGCCCTTCGGGGCGAGAGAACGGTCCGCTTGGAAGCGATTACTTCGCGAGACGACGCCAGGTGTCGACGACCGTGTCGGGATTGAGCGAGATCGACTCAATGCCCTGATCCATCAGCCACTGCGCGAAGTCGGCGTGGTCGGACGGGCCCTGGCCGCAGATGCCGACATACTTGCCGCGGGCGCGGCAGGCCTTGATCGCCATCGCAAGCAGCGCCTTCACGGCGTCGTTGCGTTCGTCGAACGAGGCGGCAACAAGGCCAGAGTCGCGGTCGAGACCGAGCGCGAGCTGCGTCATGTCGTTCGAACCGATCGAGAAGCCGTCGAAGTAGTCGAGGAACTGGTCAGCGAGAACGGCGTTGCTCGGGATTTCGCACATCATGTTGAGGCGCAGACCGTTTTCGCCGCGCTTCAGACCGTGCGATTCCATGATTTCCGTGACGCGGCGGGCTTCGTCAACCGTACGAACAAACGGGATCATCAGTTCGACGTTCGTGAGGCCCATTTCGTCGCGCACGAACTTCATCGCGCGGCATTCCATCGCGAAGCATTCCGCGAACTGGTTGGAGATGTAGCGCGAAGCACCGCGGAAGCCGAGCATCGGGTTTTCTTCCACCGGTTCGTAGTTGGCGCCGCCGATGAGCTTGCGGTACTCGTTGGACTTGAAGTCGGAGAGACGAACGATGACCTTCTTCGGATAGAAGGCCGCAGCGATCGTCGCCACGCCTTCGGCGATCTTGCGTTCGAAGAAGGCCTTCGGGGACGGATAACCGGCCGAGAGGCGTTCAACGGCGTCGCGCAGTTCGCCCGGCACGTTCGGGTACTCGAGAATGACCTTCGGGTGGATGCCGATGTTGTTGTTGATCACGAACTCGAGACGGGCAAGACCCACGCCCTTGTTCGGGATCGACTGGAATTCGAACGCGAGCTGCGGATTGCCCACGTTCATCATGATCTTGACGGGGATCTCGGGGAGCGCACCGCGCTGGACTTCTTCGCATTCGATTTCAAGAAGCCCTTCGTAGATGTTGCCCGTGTCGCCTTCGGCGCAGGAGACCGTCACTTCGTCGTCTTCGACGAGGCGTTCCGTCGCGTCGCCGCAGCCGACAACGGCCGGGATGCCGAGTTCACGCGCGATGATCGCGGCGTGGCACGTACGGCCGCCGCGGTTCGTCACGATCGCGGAAGCACGCTTCATCACCGGTTCCCAGTTGGGGTCGGTCATGTCCGTGACAAGGACGTCGCCCGGCTGAACGCGGTCCATTTCGGCAGCGCTCTGAACGATGCGAACCTTGCCCTGGCCGATCTTCTGACCGATCGCGCGGCCCTGAACAAGGAGACGGCCCTTGCTCTTCAAGGTGTAGCGCAGCTGCACGTCGGCGGACTTCTGCTGCGACTTCACCGTTTCCGGACGCGCCTGCAGGATGTAGATCTTGCCGTCGACGCCGTCCTTGCCCCATTCGATGTCCATGGGACGGCCGTAGTGCTTTTCAATGATGCGGGCGAATTTGGCGAGTTCGATCACATCGTCGTCGGTGATGGCGAACTGGCGGCGATCTTCGGCGGGCACATCGACCGTGCGGACCGTGCGGCCCGTCGAGCGGTCGGATTCGAATTCCATCTTGATGAGCTTCGAGCCGAGCGTCTTGCGGATGATCGGGAACTTGCCCGCCTCGAGCGTGGGCTTGAAGACATAGAATTCGTCGGGGTTGACGGCGCCCTGAACGACCGTTTCACCGAGGCCGTAGGAAGCCGTGATGAAGACGACCTGATCAAAGCCCGATTCCGTGTCGAGCGTGAACATCACGCCCGCGGCGCCCTTGTCGGAGCGGCACATGCGCTGCACGCCGGCCGAAAGCGCCACTTCGCTGTGGGTGAAGCCCTTGTGAACGCGGTAGGAGATGGCGCGGTCGTTGTAGAGCGACGCGAACACTTCCTTCATGCGCGCGAGCACGGCGTCGATGCCGACGACGTTGAGGACCGTTTCCTGCTGACCGGCGAACGAGGCGTCCGGGAGGTCTTCGGCCGTGGCCGAGGAACGAACGGCGACCGAGATTTCGGCCTGGCCGTCCTTGAGCCAATCGTAGAATTCGCGGATTTCGCGTTCGAGCTCGGCGGGGAACGGCGCGGCTTCAATCCAGCCGCGGATTTCGGCACCCGCGGCCGCGAGGGCCTTCACGTCTTCGACATCGAGATTTGCAAGACGTTCGTGGATGCGTTCCTCAAGCCCGCCTTCGCGAATGAAGAGGCGGAATGCCTCAGCCGTGGTTGCAAAACCGTCGGGAACTCGGATGCCGGCGGCCGTGAGCTGGCTCAAGAGTTCGCCGAGCGACGCATTCTTGCCGCCGACGCGGTCCACATCGGTCATGCGAAGCTGGCTGAAAGGAAAGACGTAACGACCCTGTACCATTTTCTTCCTCAATAGATTCCCGAGAGATGCCTCGGGACTTACGAAAACCGACCGCATTGTAACCCGACGAAGCTGCCGACAGAGAGCGGGAGAGGCCTCAGCAAGCGCGCGAGCGTTGCGGCGGCGCAAATACGGGCTTCTCGACCCACGTTTTACCCGCAGTTTATCTCGGCATCACGCCCGCAAGCCTCGACCGAAGGCGGCCGCTTCCTTTATCATCCCGCTTCTCTACTTTTTCCTTTTCAAGCCCGACATCCATTCCGAGGCTTTCCATGACCGATTCGACAGCCAAGACGCGTCAGATTTTCATTGTGAGCGACGGCACCGCCATTACGGCCGAGACGCTCGCGCACTCGATCATGACGCAGTTCCCCGACCTGCGGTACCACCAGACGCGCATCCCGTTCGTCAACACCGTCGAGAAGGCAATCGACACCGCGCGCCGCATCAATGCGGTTGAAAAAGAAGAAGGCACGCGCCCGATCATCTTCACGACCTTCGTTGAGCCCGACATCATGCGCAGCTTCAACGAGCTCGTCTCCGGGCACGTCATCGACCTCTTCCGCAAGTTTGTCGGCCCGCTCGAAACCGAACTCGGCATGAAGAGCGCGCACTCGATCGGTCAGACGCACAAGATCCGCGACGACGAAAAGTACAACCGCCGCATTGCCGCGATCGACTACACGCTCACGCACGACGACGGGCAGACGAACCGCGGGCTTGACGAAGCCGACGTCATTCTCGTGGGCGTCTCGCGCTCGGGCAAGACACCGACCTCGCTTTTCCTCGCGATGCAGTTTGGCATCAAGGTCGCCAACTATCCGCTCATCCCCGAAGACTTCGACCGCGGTGCGCTTCCCGATGCGCTCCTGCCCTTGCGCAGCAAACTCTTCGGTCTTTCGATTTCGCCCGAACGTCTCTCGGAAATCCGCAACGAACGCCGCCCGGGGAGCCGCTACGCGAGTCTTGCGAACTGCGAGAAGGAAATCGCCGACGCTGAAAATCTGATGCGCCGCGAAGGCATCCGCTGGCTCAACTCGACGACGAAGTCGATTGAAGAAATCTCCGCGACGATCATGTCCGAACTCGGCCTCGACAAGCGCAAGGCCTGATGCGGCACGAAAGCGGTGAAAGATTTGCCGCTCAATAAAGGAAGGGCGTCCGACCTTGAAATCGGACGCCCTTCTGCTTTTTTCAGACCGGCATACTGCCGGCTTTTCGGCCAAGAGCCGCAACGCAGGTTTTATTCACGCACGAACACCGTTCTGCCGTCGACGATCGTTCTGTCGACCGTCGTCGTGCGAAGCGAGAGCGGATCGATCGAGAAAATGTCCTGCGAGAGAAGCGCGATGTCGGCAACGTGTCCGGGCAAGAGCCGTCCCTTGCGATTTTCTTCAAAGCTCGCGAAGGCGCTCCCCGCCGTGTAAGCATCGACCGCTTCTTCGATCGAAAGCTTTTCGTTCGCGAAGAACCCGTCGGGCTGGCCTTCACTATCGCCCGAGAGGTCGCGCCGGTTCACGGCACAGTAAAGGTTGTCGATGGCGTTGAGGTCTTCGACCGGGCAGTCCGTGCCAAGACTCGTCGGAATACCGAGCTCGAGCATGCTCTTGAAGGCATAGCTCGAAGCGGCAAGCGCCCTACCCACGCGATCGCAGACAACGTGCATGTCGTAGTGCAGGAAGATCGGCTGAATGTGCGCGAGCACGCCCATTGCCGCCATGCGCTCGAGGAGCGGCCGGTCCGTGATCTGCACGTGCACGATGCCAAGTCGCATCGGGTTTTCGCCGCCGCGGCAGAAAGGCTCGTACGCATTCAAAACACGCTCGATCGCACCGTCGCCGATCGCGTGAATCGTCGACTGCATGCCGCCGCGAACGGCGCGCGTCACAAGGCGCGAAAGCATGTCAGGTTCGATCGTGCCGATGCCGGACGTCGTCGGATCATCGGCGTACGACGCTCGCAGGAGCGCCGTGCGCGCACCGAGACTGCCGTCGACAAAGAGCTTCAGGGGACCGACGCGGTTCATCGCGTGCCCGGCGACGGTCCCCGTGCGATTGCCCGCTGCAAGAAAGTCTGCGAGCTCGTTCTCTTCCATAAAGCAGCACTGGTGATTGACGCGCAGACTCGGCGTTTCTTCAAGGACAGAACGGTAGAGCGCGAGCACGTCGCGCCAGTTGCCGCCGCGCACGTCCATCGAGTGTGCGGAACCGACGCCGCAGGCCGCAGCGTGCCGCAAAGCCGCCTGCAGTGCACGGCGATCGGATTCGAGTGTCGGCGCGGGCAGAATGCGCATCACCTGCGCACACGCGTTCTCGCGGAAAATCCCCGTGGCGCGCCCCTCGCCGTCGCGATCGATCGCGCCGCCCGGCAGCGGCGCCGTGCCGTTCGTAATGCCGGCTAGGCGCATCGCCGCCGTACTTGCTACGAGGATATGGCCGCAGGCGCGCTCGAGTACGAGCGGATAGTCGGGCGCGGCCTCGTCAAGGTCAGCGGCCGTGGGCAGCCGGCGCTCGTCTTCAAAGTAGTCCTGATTCCAGCCCATGCCGTGGAGCACCGTCCCTGGCGCGGGCCGGCGCTCGGCAATGTAGCGGCGCACGCGCGCCTTCAAGTCCGCAATGCCGCTCGTGCCGTGCAGGCGAATATCTTCGAGCGCACGCCCGAGCATGAGCAGGTGGCAGTGGCTGTCGTTGAAGGCCGGAACCGCCGTGCGGCCTTCGGCGTTGAGCACTTCGACGCCTGCGGGTGCGCAGGCGGCCATCGCCTCGTCCGAACCGACGGCGCGAATCACGCCGTCGACCGCAAGCAGCGAACGCGCAAAGCGCCCTCTGCCGAGATAAATGTTGGCGTTTTGAAGAAGAAGCGAGCGAGTCATGGGATGTTTCCTTTTGAAGTGTTCGCACGGCGTTTGCCGCGTTGTTTTTTCGTTGTTGGTACTGCCGCGGACTCGAGGGGCACCGGAGAACTTCGTCCGATATCGACCGAGCCCTGCGGCTTTGTTCTGCTTGCGTTCGCGTTACGCGGCGGGTGCAGGCTCAACTGCCGCATCAACGTTCTTCGCACGTTCGGCGCGCAGCGCTTCAGCGCGCTTGCGGAAGAAGATTTCGTAGATAACGAGGCTCACGGCAGGGATCACGACGTTCATGAGCGCCGTCACCGGATCTTCGACCACCGTGCTCGCGAGGAGACCGGCCATGATGAGAATCACGGCCCAGATGAGATACGGGTAGCACCAGACCTTGTAGGGACGCTCAACCTGCGGCATGCGGCGGCGCAGCACGATGACCGCGTAGAACGTAAGTGCGTTGAAGATGATCCCGGAGACCGCCACGAGGCTCGTCAGACCCGCCAAATCGCGCGAGAGAATGAGCAGAATCGAGATAAGACCCGAAGCGATGATCGAATTCACCGGCGTACGGAAGCCTTCGTGGAGACGACCGAGCGAACGAATCATCGCGCCGTCGCGGGCCATCGCGTAATAAACGCGCGGGAAGACCATCACGCAGCCGTTCAGGGAATTGAAGATCGCGAGAATCATCGCCGCCGAGACGAGCATGCCGCCGTAGGTGCCGAAGAGCGACTCCGCCGCGGCCGTACCGAGGTAGAAATTGCCGTCGTTGACCATCGCCGAAATGACTTCGGGCGAAAGCACGCGGAAAATCGAATAATTGAAGCACACGTAAAGGAACGTCACGCCGACGATCGAGAGCATGATCGCAAGCGGAATGTTGCGCCGCGGATTCTTGATTTCTTCGGCGATGCTGTTGAGGTTGTGCCAGCCTTCATAGGCCCAGAGCGTGGCAACGACGGCAAAAGCGATCACGGGAAGGAGCGACGTCGCCGAAGGCATCGTTTCCGGCATCGCGAGGAGGTCGGGCGTTTCCGTGCCGAAGAAGAGACCCGCGACCATGATGAGGCCGATCGGCAGGAGCTTCAAAACCATGAAGACGTTCTGCACGGCCGCACCCATGCGAATGCCGCGGATGTTGATGAGAGAAAGGAGAACCACCGTACCGACCGCAACGATCTTCTGCGTGATCGAGCCCATCGGAACGACGGTCGAGAGCGCGCCCGCAAAGGCAACGGCCAGTGCCGCAATCGAAGCGCTCGAAGAGAGGATGAAGTTCGAGAAGCCGCTCACAAAGGCCGTGCGCTCCCCGTAAGCTTCGCGCAGGTACACGTAGCTGCCGCCCGCCTTCGGGAGCATCGCGCCGAGCTCGGCGTAGCAGACGCCGCTCATGAGCGTGATGATGCCGCCCACAAGCCAGACCAAAAGCGCAAGGCCGAGACTCATCTCGCAGCGCGCGAGAACGATGCCGCCGATATAGAAGATGCCCGAACCGATCATGATGCCGCCGAGCACCGAAATGCCGCCGAATAGGCCAATTTCGCGACGCATTTCCGTCATTTTGTTTTCTCCGAAAGAAAGTTTCTCTTCTGCTCGAAGCTGCATCTGTACCGATGCAGCCTCGCGCAGTCGTTTCCTTTCGGGTTTTCCGGGCGGCCCTTTGTTGCGTTGTCGCGGGCGCCGGCGCAAGGATCTGATTGCGTCTGACTCATCGATAGCGCCTCCATCGTTCGCCGATGCGCCGTACGCACTTCGACGAAGGACGGGAGTCGCAGACGTCTTTCGCCTGCGCCCAACCTGCGGAATCCGCCGATTCCGCCGTTTCGGCGACTTGACCTTTTTCGAACCGTCCTAGGCTGCCGCCTCGGATTCGATACTCATTCGTGTCGCGCCTCTATCAACTTCGGCATGTTTACTATCGCCCGAAGATCGGAGTCGCATCGACGCAAAAGGTCGAAAATTTGCGTTGCCGCGACAAAGCATTGACTTTCATCAATGCGCCTGAGAGAGAATTGCAGTCTGTTTTTCCGTCTTGATACGAAACGGTATCCGTTCGTCGTACGGTTTTTTTTCGGGTTTCGAACGCTTATTTTTGTAATACTTCGTGTTTTTAAAGATAGGCGGCGCCGATCGCATCGGTCCGCCGCCGGTTCTTACGCTTTTAGGCGAAGAAAGGCTCGAGCGTCACAGGCGAAACGCCGTTCGGGCGCGTTTTAAAACCCGTGAGCACGAAGCGCAGCCACCGCCCTGTCACCCAGTTCATCACGAGGCTCGCGCGCGCGCTCGAATTGAAGTCTGCGGGCAGCTCCCCGGCAAGCACCGCTTCGCGATACGCCTGACGCAGCCCCGTTTCGAGGCTTTCGATCACGCGCGTCATGCGTTCGGTGAGTTTGGGATCCTCCTTCATGAGGACCTGACCGGTCATCACGCGCGTGAGACCGCGGTTGGCATCGGCAAAGTCGAGCATGACGCTCGTCATCACCTGGATTTTCGCCACGTTCGTGAGCTTCTCGTCCGCACGGATCTGCGCAAAGAGATCAAGCAGGCTCGACTCGATGAACTCAATGAGCCCGTCGAACATCGCGCCCTTCGAAGAAAAGCTCCGATAAAGCGCCGCCTCGGACAAATCGAGCTTTTTCGCAATCTGCGCGGTCGTGATGCGGTCGCAGTGCGGATCTTCGAGCAGAACGGCAAGCGTCTGCAGAATGTCCGTGCGGCGGTCGCGGCGAACACGGCGCTGACGCGGCACGCGAATAATCGGCGTATGCGAAGCCGGCTCAGACGCGATCGGCTTGGTCTCGACGGTGATGGAATCGGTCATTTCTTCTTTTGCTAAAACCCTGAATGAGAGCGGAAACCCCGTTTTTTCTTTGGAGCAGAGGTCGAATCTTACCTCGGGACGGCGTGCTCGTCCAAATGAGAGGCTGCGCGGAAGCGATTGACAGACTGCCGAAGACCGCGCGCAGAGGCACGGCGAACCGCCGCTGCGGTTGCAAATTCCTGACGTTCGCTGCGATGTCACGCAAAAAGAATCGAGCGAAAGCGCTCTTCTCTGCCGAGAAAGAGCGGCTTTCGCTCGCTTGGGCCGACAGTCGGTTGTCGGCCGTTTCGGTCTCTTGCGTGCCGGCTTCGTCAGTTCTGAGCCGCCTCGGCGGCAGCAGGCTTCACGCCGAACCACTTTTCGTAAATTTTGTCGAACGTGCCGTCGGCCTTGATCGAGGCGAGCGACTTGTCGAGGCGCTCGAGGAGCTTCTTGTTGCCCTTTTGCACCGCCATGCCGTAGAAGTCGTCGGAGACGACGAAGTCGAGCGCCGTGAGGTTCATGCTCTTCGAAGCGGACTGCTTCAAGAAGTAGCGGTTCACGGGACCGTCGTTGAGCATGGCATAGCAGCCGCCCTCGTTCAGTTCGAGGAAGGCGTCGGCCGCCGAGTTGAACGTACGGATCTTCGTGCCCGAAATGCGCTTCATGACGAGCGCGCCCGAGGAACCGATTTCGGCGCAGAGCGTCTTTCCTTCAAGATCCTTCAAGCTCTTGATCGCGGGTGCGTTCGTCTTCGTCGTCATCACGGTGAGCCCGGCGTTCAGGTAGGGCTTCGTGAAGTCGACGCGCGCCGAGCGCTCGGGCGTGATCGTGAGCGCAGAGACCGCCGCATCAATGTTGCCGCTCATGAGAGCGGGCACGAGCCCGTCGAGCGACATCGAGACGATTTCGATCTCGAAGCCTTCGCGTTTGCCGACTTCGCGGATGAGATCCATGTCGAAGCCTTCGTAGCGACCCGTGGAGGAATCGAGATATTCGAAAGGCGGATAAACGGTGAGGCTTCCGACGCGAAGCTTTTCAAGCGCGTTGGCGCCAAAGGAAGCACAAAGGGAGAGGACGGCGGCGAGCGCCGCAACTTTTTTGGAGATAGCCATGAGAGGGCCTCAATTTTCTAATTGGGCGGATTGTGCAGCTCACCGGATTCCCTCTTCTTATGTTCACGATGCTTCCGAGCGCCGAACTTATCTGCGGCGTCTTCCGCGGGGACTTTCCGATCAGCCGGACCCTCCTCAGGTTGGCGTCTGGATGAGTGCCGGACACGTATAGCGGCCTCCACCCAGCTTTAGATCGATTTTTTGGTTTTGCAAGACGGGATCGTCCGCCTGCCGAAGTTTCCCGAAGGGGCGGCGCTCGTTGCTTTTGCCGCGCACGTTCGAAACACTTCCTGAGCCGGTCCGCGAAGGACCGTCCCGATCCGCTGCGCCGTCACCGACGCTTGGGACAAGTTCAAATCCTAGTCTTCTAAAACCCGTTTGGGGTGTTTTTCCTTCTTTTTTTGCAACCTTACTTGCAAAAAATATTGATATCAATCAATTTTTATACGCTTGATTAACGAAAACGGGGCGCCGCTGCGTCCCGTTTTCGATAGGCGGCCCCGCTTGCAAAGCGAGGCCGCCCTTTGTGCTCACGGTACCTGGAGCGAACGCGAAATCAGTTCTTGCCCGCGCTCAGGTCCTCAAGGAACTGGCAGTACGTCTCCTTCGTGAAGACGGGCTTGAATTCGCGGCAGATCTCGTCGGCCTTCTCGGCGTCGTCCCAGAGCAGGTCGACAATCATGCAGGCCAGGGCCTGCGGGCACTTCACGTAGGCGACCTCCTCGTTGTCGACCACGTAATCGGCGCCGTGCAGCGTCCCCTTGACGCAGCCCACCCACGGATGGACCGTCGGCATGATCTGCGAGACGTCGCCCATGTCGGTGGAACCCGCGGAGTGCATGCCCGAGAAGACGTTCTTTTCGCCCATCATCGCGGCGGCATTCTCGCGCAGGCATTCGGCGAGCTTGGCGTCGGGCGCGAGCGGCAGATAGCCCGGCAGATCCTTGATTTCGCAGCGCGCGCCGATCGCGTCGCCGCCCGCCTTGAGTGCGCGGTTGATCGCCTTGTTGTAGCCCGAAAGCGCCTTCACGCTTGAAGCGCGGCAATAGCTTTCCATCTTGACGTAGTCGGGGATGACGTTCACGAGGTCGCCGCCCGCGTTGATGATCGGATGGAAGCGCACGCAGTCTTCTTCGCGGAAGGTTTCGCGAATGGCGTTCACGCCCATGATGCCCATCATCGCAGCGTTGAGCGCGTTAATGCCCTGCGAGGGCGCGCCCGCGGCATGTGCGGCGCGGCCGTGGTACTCGATGAGCTTACCGATGAAGCCGTTGCACGAGCCCGCGTACATCATGTCGCCTTCGGGGTTGTCGGTCACGGCGACGTGCATCTGCATGGCGATGTCGCAGTCGTCAAAGCCGCCCTCGGCGATGATCTGCTGCTTGCCGCCCAAGAAGCGGAGCTTGCCTTCGTCGCGCAGCTTGCTGCGGTAGTCGATTTCGACGTATTCCTCGGCAGGCACCGCAAAGAGGACGACGTCGCCGCCCAAGTACTCCATCGCGCCCGCTTCCTTGAGTGCCGCCGCAACGGCATAGACATTCGCAATCTGGACATTGTGCCCGCAGCAGTGGGCCGCGCCCGTCACCGCGTCGCAGTTCGGGTGCGTGCGGCAGACGATCGCATCGAGCTCGCCGAGCATTGCCACCGTGCGCTTCGAGGCCTTGCCCTTCATGCGCGCTTTGACGCCCGTGATGCCCCAGCCCGTTTCGCATTCGAGACCGAGCTTTTCAAACGCGGCCTTGATCTTGGCGGAAGTCTTCACCTCCTTGAAGCCGAGTTCGGGTTCGGCAAAGATCGAACGGCCGAGTTCGACGATTTCCGCATTGCGTTCGCGGATGATTTCGCACACGCGCGCTTTGAGCGCCGCCTTATCCATTTTCTGCATTTGAGCAAAGTCCTTTTATTGACGAATTTGTCATTGGGGCCGAGCGTCGGGCGTCCCGCTCGGAATCGGGACGCCCGGGCCCGTCAGATATTTTGAACCGTTAGAAGATCCCTTCGAGGTGCAGCATCACTTCGGCGAGCGCCGTCGCGCAGAGGAAGCTGCCGGCAGCAACGGCAAGCGCCACGGGCACGATGCGCCACGAGAGGTGCTTGAAGCCTTCCATGTCCTTGCCGAGCGAGAGGCCCGCGTAAGCGAGAATCGGCGTCGTGATCGGCAGGAAGCCCACTTCCTTCGTGTAGCTCAGGATCTCGGCCGAGAGCGGAAACGCGGGGAGCGACGCCACAACCGCACAGGTCGACACCCAGAAGACCATCGGCAGGCGCTTAAACCCGGGAAGCATCGAAATCAGAACGCCGATGGCGGTGATGACAACCATCAGGATGATGCCGATGGCGCTCTTCGAAAACGCGGTCGAACCGGCTTCCATATTGGCGATCCAGACGAGAAAGCCCGTGACGAGCAGGATGAAGAGCACGTCGTACATCTTGTTGAGAATGCGAGCCATGGTATGTGTTCCTTTTGCGTGAATTCGTTGCTTGATGCGTGACTGTTGACTTGACCGAAGGCTTAGGCTTTGACGGTTTCGGCTTCGGCGGACGCAGCGGCCTGCGCTTCAGCTCCATCATCGGCCAAGAAGTCGCGCTTCTTCGTTTCGCCCTTGTCCTTCGTGAAGAATTCGTAGACCTTGATCGTGACGGGGAGCGACACGAAGAGTGCGAAGTAAACGCCGAGCACCGAGGTGAGAAGGTTCGCGGCAGCGGCGTAGGCACGCACCGTTTCTTCCCATTCCGGGTGAGCGGCCACGATCGAACCGGTGGCCGCAGCCATCATCGAGGCGCTGCCGATCCCGGCGCCCATGGCAAGCGAATGCGGGTGGAAGATGTTGAGCTGCGCGATGACGCCGGCGAGGATCGAAACCCAAAGGGCGCCGAAGACCGTGCCGCAGACGTACATGCCCATCACGCCGCGCCCTTCGGCCGAGTCGAGCCCGAAGCGCTCGGCAATGATCGCAACGTTGGCTTCGCGGTCGATCGAATAGCAGGCGCCGATCGCTTCACGCTTCATGCCGACCAAGAGCGCTACCGGCAGACCGAAGACGAGCGTGCCGAAGAAGTGACCGAATTCCTGCATGATGAGTGCGAGGCCCGAATCGAAAATCATCGAGATGTTCGGACCGATGTCGAGACCGATCTTCGTGAGCAGAAGCAGCATGCCGATCGAGAGCATCTGGCTTGCGCGCTCCATCTGAGCGGGCTTGATGAAGTTCCAGCGCGGGAAGCTCAAAATCGCGCCGATCACGAGCGAATAAAGGAGCGGCAGCAGCACGATGAGACCGAACTTCTGAATACCGATGAATTCGGCGATGGCGACGATGATGAGCGCCAGAACGTGAATCTTCCAATTCTTGATGAGGTCCATGACTAAGTTCCTTTCTGTTGTCTCTGGATTTCCGGGCTTAAGCGCCCGCTTTCGCCTCTTGAAGGTTCGGTGTTCGGACAACCGAGGAGTTTTGTCCGAACACGCCTTCTTTCCTTGTTGTGCGTCGAAGCTTCTAACCGCATGAACCGGAAGTCTTCTCTGCGCTTCCTCTTTGCAAAATCGCCTCAAGGCCATGGCGATTTATCCGGGAATTTTGTGAAAAAGTTGATAAAAAAACGGGAGAGCCATGAAGGCTCTCCCGTTCGGTATTCTTTTATCTCTGCTTTAGTGCGGTCGTCGGGCTTACATCGCCTTGCGGCTCCTTCAGCCCTTCGATCCCTAAAGCCGACGGAGCGTCTTCATGATCGAGGCCTAGCGTGCAGACGAGAGGATGTCGCCTGCACGAACGTAGAGGAGGAAGACGATGTAGAGGAAGCGCAGAAAACGCAAGCGCACACGACCCGGGCGAGGGCCGCTTTTTCAAACGATGCACTGCGTTGATAGAACATCTGCTGCTCCGAAAAATTCTTGCCTTGAAAGCCCGCAGCGAACCGCCGCGCCGCTTTCTTCCTTTTCAAACTAGCACAACCCCGCAAATTTCCGCAGAAAGAATTTTGCGAAATTCTTCGTCGGTCAGATTGCCTTGGAGAAATTGCCTAGAAAACAATTCCGCCTTAGAGAGGTTTCGATCGGTTCCTTTGAGATGAACTTCCAGCTTTTAGAGGGGGCCGACAATTGTTTCACCGCGCCTCAAATACTGCCTAAAATCCGTTTGCAGGCTACAACAAAAGGCCGCAGAACGCCTTTTGGGATTCTGCGGCCCTTCGACGGCATGAGCCTCAAACGGGATTACTTGCGTTCCGTCGTAATCTGCACGACGAGGCCTCGGTCGCCCACTTCGACTGGATTGGGCATTTCTCCTTCAAGGTCGCCTGCCTGCGGCATGAAGTTGCCCGTCTTCGAGATGCGGGCACCGACCACGACGACATCGACGTTTTCAAGCGTCTGCGTGCCCATGCCCATCGTCTTCGAGCTGTCGAGCGTGAAGTTGTAGGGCAGGTCCTTGACCGTCACCTTCATGAAGGCCACAGGCATGCGGCTGCCTTCGGCCGGTCGCGCGTAGATGAAAACGACATCGTCTGGCTTCACTTTGGCGCGCAGTTCGTCGGAGATCGTCACGGTACCGGCGACATACTTCATGTCGGCCGGCGAAGCCGTCGGTACGGGCGCGGTCTTCGAGACCGCTTCGGCACCTTCGGCCGCCTGGGCGTCCGCCGCGTTCTGATCAGCCGCGTTCGGCGAGACGGCCGAAATCGAATCGTTCACGCCCCCCAAGCGCTTGGCTTCGGAGATGTTGGCTTCGATCTGTTCGCGGTCGGGGAAGTCGGGCGGCACCACCTCGAGGAGACGCTGCCAGTAGAGCGCCGCATTGACATACTGCTGACGGTCCCAAGCGTGAATCGCAAGGAGTGCAAGCGCCTTCCACTGATTGGGATCGATGCGCAGCGCCTTCTGCAGAAGCGCTTCAATGTCGGGCGTAATCACCTTGCCGTTCGCAGCCGCCATCATGTCGGCCATGTCGGCGATGATGTCGGCGTTGTTCGGCACGAGCGCGTTGAGCTTCTTGAAGGCTTCGACCGACTCGTCGAAGCGGTTCATCTGCGCGGCGGTGCGCGCAAGCATGAACCAGCCGTTGGCGTTCTGCGGATCCTTTTCAAGGCGTGCGCGCAGATCGTCGAGCATCTTCTGCATTTCACGCGCGGAGTGGCCGCGCTGACGCGCGCTCTGCTCTTCCATCATCGAGATGAACTGCGGGTCCATCGCGGTGTAGCGGCCGAGCGCGAGGTAGGCCAAGGTCGACGCGGTCGGAATCGCAACGAGAAAGATCACGGCGAGGATGCGTGCGGCGAGCGTGCCCTTGCCCGAGCGTTCATTCTCGTCCTGACGCGTTTCTTCGAGCACGCGGCGCTCGAGTTCCATGCGGCTTTCTTCGTACTCGTCGGCATCAATGTGGCCGGCGGCACGCTCTGCCTCCAGGTCGGCCGCCTGCTGGCGCAGAATCGCGAGCACCTGCGAACGGCGGTCGGCATCGGGATTAACGCGCGCGCCAAACCAAAGCGGCAGGACCACGGCGAGAATCGCGATGAGCGTCATGACGACGCAAATGATGATGAATGTCGTCGTCACGGCTTACTCCTTGCGTCCGCTCAAGAGCTCGTCGGCGAGCGCCTTGTCCTGCGCGGAAAGGGGCTTGGCGGCTTCGGCCACCATGCGCTTTCTGCGGCGCAGGTTGATGTAGAAGGCGCCGAGCCCGGCAACAAAGAGGCACAGGGGCCCGAGCCAAAGAATCGCAGTGGAGAGCTTGAAGGGCGGCTTGTAAAGCACGAAGTCCCCGTAGCGCTCCACCATGTAGTCGACAATTTCCTTGTTGGTCTTGCCGGCCTTCACCTGCTCGATCACCTGGTTGCGCAGGTCGACGGCGAGTTCGGCGTTCGAGTCGGCAATCGACTGGTTCTGACAGACGAGGCAGCGGAGCTGCTCGGAGACTTCGACGACGCGCTTGTGCGCAATCGGGTCGAAAGCCGTCGGTGCAGCTTCCTTAGCATGGAGCGCAGGCGTCATGGCGAGCGAGAGCGCCGCGGCGATCCCTGCAAAAGCGAGTTTGGTGCGAGAGAGTGTCATTGCTCGGCCTCCAGCTTCTGAAGAAGGGGCTTCACCTGGTCGTTCCAGAGGTCATCGAGAATCGGGTAGCTCACCTTGGCGCGGATGATGCCCTTCTTGTCGATGATGAAGGTTTCGGGCACACCCGTAACGCCGAGGTCGATGCCGACCTTGTTCTTCTCTTCAAAGATCACCTGGTCGTACGGATTGCCGGACTCTTCAAGCACCTGGCGGCCCGCACCGAGCTGGTCCTTATAGAGGAACCCGACGATCGGAGTCTTGAGACCGCCGCGCTTGAGGCTCACGAGGTACGGGTGCTCCTGCTTGCAGGGCACGCACCAGCTCGACCAGACGTTGAGCATCCAGACCTTGCCCTTCATGTCTTCGCTCTTGAACTTCACGTTCGGATCGAACACGGTCGGCAGTTCAAAGGCCGGCAGGGGCTTGTCGATCAGCACCGACGGGAGCGTGCGCGGATCCATGTAAAGGCCCTTGAAAAGGAAGCCCGCGAGCACGACGAAAATCGCAAACGGAATCAGAAACTTTGCTTTCAGCATTTGTCAATTCTCCCAGTTGGCATCAGGCCGCTTTGACCGCACGGCGGTTGGTCTTGCGGTAGCGGCGGTCGGTCGCGGCGATGAGGCCGCCGATCGCCATGAAGATGCAACCGAACCAGATCCAGGTCACGAAGGGCTTCGAATAGGCGCGAACCACCCAGCCGCCGTCGGAGCTCGGCACGCCGAGGCTCACGTACACGTCGCCCGAGATCGAGTGACGGATCGCAGCTTCGGTCATCGGCATGGAGTTCGAGCTGAAGTACTTGCGCTTTTCCGGATAGAGGTGCTGGATTTCCTTGCCGTCCTTCGTTGCGAGCGTAAAGTCGCCGCGGTCGGCCGAATAGTTGTGGCCGCGCACCTGCTCAACGCCGTTAAACGTAAAAACGTAATCGGCAATCGTCACCGTGTCGCCCTCGAACATGCGCACGTCGCGTTCGGTCTGGTAGCCCTTCACGAGCGCAACGCCGATGATGAAGACCGCCACACCCAAGTGCGCAATATGCATGCCCCAGTAGGAAGCGGGCTGACGCGCGAGCTTGCCGAAGAAGCCGAGCGTAGCGGGTGCATTTCGAATCGAGCCGCGAACGTCTTCGATGGCGCCGAAGACGACGAAAGCGGCGAGGAAGCACCCGACAAAGACCCACCAGCTCCAGGCCCCCATAAGAAGCGGAATCGCGGCGCCGACGATGACGGACGCAACAACCGCCCAGGCCAGGCGCTTCACGAGCACCATCGGATCGGCTTCCTTCCAGCGCGCGAGCGGCCCAACGCCCATCAGGAACACCATCGGCAGCATGAGCGGACCGAAGACGGCGTCAAAGTACGGAGGTCCGACCGAGATCTTCCCGGCATTGAGCGCATCGAGGAAGAGCGGATAGAGCGTACCGAGAAGCACCGCACCCATCGCAACGACGAGGAGCACGTTGTTCACAAGGAGCATCGCTTCGCGCGAAATCATCGAGAAGTTCCCGCCGATGCCCACGGTCGGCGCACGCCACGCAAAGAGCAGGAACGAGAGGCCGATCACGAGGATCAGGAAGGCGAGAATGAAGAGGCCGCGTTCGGGGTCGGTCGCAAAAGCGTGCACCGACGTAAGAACGCCCGAGCGAACAAGGAACGTCCCGAGAAGCGAGAGCGAGAACGTGATGATCGCGAGGAGCACCGTCCAGATGCGGAAGCAGCCGCGCTTTTCCGTGACGGCAAGCGAATGCATGAGCGCCGTACCCGTCAGCCACGGCATGAAGGACGAGTTTTCAACCGGATCCCAGAACCACCAGCCGCCCCAGCCGAGTTCGTAGTAGGCCCAGTAGGAGCCGAGCGCGATGCCGAGCGTGAGCAGAATCCACGCAGCCGTGGTCCACGGACGCATCCACCGCGCCCAAGCCGCGTCAAGGCGCCCGGAGAGGAGCGCGGCGATCGCGAAGGCAAAGGGCACCGAGAAGCCCACGTAGCCGAGGTAAAGGAGCGGCGGATGGAAGACCATCCCCGGGTCCTGCAGGAGCGGATTCAAGTCCGCGCCTTCGGCGGGCGTCGGGAAAAGACGCAGGAAGGGGTTCGACGTGAAGAGCATGAAGAGGAGGAACCCCATGCCGACCAGCCCCATCACGCCGGTCACTCGCGCGACCATGTCGGCGGGAAGCTTTCTCGCCGAGAAGGCGACCGCAGCGCCCCACCAGCCGAGCGTCACCGACCAGAAGAGGATGGAACCTTCGTGCGAGCCCCAGGTCGCCGCCACCTTGTAGTACCAAGGCAGCATCGAGTTGGAGTTGTTCGCCACGTTGAGGACCGAGAAGTCCGAAACGTAGAACGAGTACGCGAGGCAGCAGAACGCAATGGTGCCGAAAAGCGCGCCCGCAGCAGCCGCGGGACGGGCGACCGCCATCAGCGCGCGGTTGCCCCGCGCGGCGCCGATGAGCGGCAGCACGCCCTGCACGATGCTCAGGCACAGGCACAGTATCAGTGCGAAGTGTCCGATCTCAGGAATCACTTGTTTATCTCCGAGTGTTGCGATTCGAGGAAGCGGCACCGAGCCGCCTCGACGAGGTTTTTTCTCCGCCGCCTCGGACGCCTCAAGCCCCGAGAGGGAAGCGACCTAGCGCGCCCCTGGGGCTTGACGTATAAGGCTGGTCCGTGACGGCGAAAGGACGCGCCCGAGGTTTAAGGCGCGCCCGAAAAGTTGAACCCGTTACTGCTTGGCGCCGGGCTGCGGGGCCGGCGCCGCAGCGGCAGCCTGCTTCTCTTCGGCGTGCGCCTTGGCTACACCCGCTTTGTGGGCGTCTTCCAAGGCCTTGGCGGCTTCGGGCGGCATGTAGTTTTCGTCGTGCTTGGCAAGCACTTCCGAGGCGTTGAAGACGCCGTGATCGTCGAGCTTACCCTGCGCCACAACGCCCTGCCCTTCGCTGAAGAGGTCGGGCAGGATCCCTTCGTACTGCACGTTCACGGTCTGAGCCGTGTCCGTGATGCGGAAGCGCACCGTCACGCCGTCCTTTTCGTGTTCGACGGAACCCGGTTCGACCACGCCGCCGAGGCGGAACGTACGGCCGACAGGCGCCTCCTTGGCGACGACCTGCGTGGGCGAAAAGAAGAAGACGAGATTTTCGCTGAAGGCCTGCAGCGCGAGCGCAACACCGGCACCGACGACGCAAACGGCACAGCCGATCAGCGCGAGCTTTTTGGTTTTCGCGTTCATAGCATTACTTCTCCAGGGTGGACTTGGCTGCGCGCGCCTCACGCAGGATGCGGGCGCAGATCTGACGGCGGCGGCTCACGAGCGAGTAGAGCTCCCAAATGACGCCGATCGCAAAGGCGGCGTAGGAGCACCACACGTAGTAGCCGTGGCCGTTCATGTGGATGAAATCGGAAAAGGAAGCCCAGTTGCTCACAGCTTGCCCTCCAAAGCAGTTTTCTGAACCCAGGCGCTGCGGCGCTGGCGCTCAAGGATCATCGTTCGGGCACGCGAAAGCACGACGCCCGCGCCGTAGAGCGTGCCTGCGGCGAGCATGATGAAGATCGTGTAGAGCATGATGTCGGCGATCGAAGAGCCGCGCGACGTGATCGAAGCGCCCTGATGGAGCGTATTCCACCAGCGCACCGAGAAGTAGATGATCGGCACATTCACGGCACCCACGATCGAAATGACGGAAGCGGCGCGGTCGGCGCGGCGCTTGTCGTCAATGGCCGAATGGAGCGCAATGAAGCCGAGGTAGAGGAAGAAAAGAATCAGCATCGAGGTGAGACGCGCATCCCACACCCAATAAGTGCCCCAGGTGGGACGGCCCCAGAAAGCGCCCGAAAAGAGCGCAATGAAGCCCATGAGCGCCCCCGTCGGCGCCATCGCCTGCGCAAGGATGTAGGCGAGCTGGCTGTTGCGAACGAGCCCCACGATCGAGCAGATCGCCATGAGGACGTAGAGCGACATCGAGAGCCAAGCCGCGGGAATGTGGATGAAGATGATGCGGTAGGAATTGCCCTGCCGCGCCTCGATCGGGCAGACAAAGAAGCCCAGATAGAAGCCGATGGCGAAAAGCGCGAGGGCGGCGCACATGAGAATCGGCGCGAGCTTCCCGGCCTTTCGGTAGAAGCCTTGCAGGTCTCCCGGTTGATTCATGGTGCTTAGGTCTCCTGATTGCTGAGTAATTCTTTATCGGGTCGATTCACGCTCGGGCTTACTGCTCCGCAATTCTGAGCGCGGCCGACACGGCCATCGGGGCAAGCGCCAGCGAAAAGAGCGTGAGGCCGCCGACGATCATGAAGTGCGACGAGGGCGTGAGCCCCACGGCAACAGCCTGCGAGGCACCCGCGCCGAAGATTAGAACGGGAATATAGAGCGGGAGCACGAGAAGCGACGTCAAGACGCCGCCCGAGCGCAGCCCGAGGGTGAGCGCCGCACCGACGGCGCCCACGAGCGAAAGAACAGGCGTGCCGAGCAAGAGGCTCGCCACCATCACGATCGTCACGTCGAGTTCGAGGTCGAACATCACGCCGAAGATCGTTGCAAAGACGGTCATCGGAACGCCCGTCACGAGCCAGTGCGCCACCACCTTGGCAATGACGATCACGGGCAGAGGTTCCGCCGCGACGAGCATCTGCTCGAGCGTGCCGTCGTCGTGGTCGGTCGCGAACATGCGAGGGAGCGAAAGAAGCGCCGCAAGGAGCGCCGCCACCCAGACGACGCCCGGCGCGATCGAGCGCAGAATGTTCGTTTCAGCACCGACGCCGAGCGGCACGAGCGTCACCACAACGGCAAAGAAGAAAATCACCTGCGCGAGGTCGGACTTGCGGCGCAGCGAGAGCGTCAGGTCTCGACGAAGGATCGTGAGGAAAAGATTGAACATTTGTTAGGACCCTCCGCTGCCGACTCAGTTCTGCGCGTTTTCCGCTTCAAGCGCAGCCGCGTCGTCGAGCGCCTTTTCGACGGCCGAGCGCTTCTTGGGCGACCAGTTTTCGGGCTCGATCACCATGAGACGTGCCTTTTCGACGGGCACTTCCTGGTGCGTGACAAGCATCACGATGCCGCCTTCGGCGACGTGTTCGCCGATGAGTTTCGCCAGGCGCGCCACACCGCGGACGTCAAGCGCCGTAAAGGGTTCGTCGAGAATCCAGAGCGGGACGCTGCGCGAGAGCCAAAGGCGCGCGAGCGCAACGCGGCGGCGCTGCCCCTGCGAGAGCTGACCCGCTGGAGAGTCGACAAATTCCGTGAGCCCCACGGCGTCGAGCGCCTCGAGCGCCTCGGCTTCGGTCGCCGAGAGGCTCGCCACGCGTGCGTTCACGAGCACGTTTTCGATGACGGAAAGATCGTCCTTGACGCCGTTGCGGTGCCCGATGTAGCAGAGTTCGCGCCAGTAGTCCTGCGCGGCCTTCAAAATCGGCGTACCGCGCCAGTAGACGTCGCCTTCGACCGGACGCATGAGCCCAGTCATCAGGCGCAAAAGCGTCGTTTTGCCCGCGCCGTTCGAACCAGCGATCCGCACTAGCGTGCCCGGCTCGACGGCAAAAGAGAGCCCCTGAAAGAGCGTTCTTTCACCGCGCTCGCAGGTAAGTGCGCGGACTTCTAGGATCGGTTCGGTCATGAGGGGGCTTCTCTCGGTTGTTG
>ERZ1090868.499-NODE-499-length-22106-cov-5.179856_pt1 | contig 22106 bp, 22 predicted proteins | sample MGYA00478475_ERZ1090868 | MGnify/ENA primary metagenome ERZ1090868 (study PRJEB33644, sample SAMEA5815747) | chicken gut metagenome | biome: Chicken; feature: Gastrointestinal Tract; material: Caecum | place: Ireland | collected 2019-01-01 | study: A study of the...
CCCGTCTGTTTGGACTTAATACAATATAAATATGGCGCCCACTATCACGGTCGCCGCCTTTTTTGATGTCGTTTTTTGGGGGACGCCTTTGTCCTTCCCCTATTGTATAGCAGAACGGGGGACAACGTCAAGCGGGAAAACAGGCCAAATCATCAAATTTTTACAATTTGCATAGAATGGCTATGGTGTTTCCGTTAGCTTTTCAGAAAGTTGCATCAAATCGCCGGTTTGGGCGAAAAAGAGTGCCGGGAGACCTTGACAAAGACAGATTTGCCCGCTATAATGCAAAGTGTTAACAGCAAAGGCGCTGTGGGAACACGACCCGCAGCGCCTGTTTTGTTATATTCCATTCGTTGGGTAATAAATTCATATATAAAGGAGCGAACCATTCATGAACACAGCAAAGAATGTTCCGGAGTTGTTCGGCAGCATGGTCTTTAACGAGACCGTGATGAAGGAACGTCTGCCCAAGGACGTTTACAAAAAGCTGAAGAAAACCATGCGGGAAGGCACGGCCATCGACGCTGACGTTGCTGCGGTTGTGGCAACGGCGATGAAGGACTGGGCAGTGACCAAGGGTGCAACTCATTACACCCACTGGTTCCAGCCGCTGACCGGCGTAACGGCAGAAAAGCACGATTCCTTTATTTCCCCCACGGACGACGGCAGCGTTATGATGGAGTTTTCCGGCAAGGAGCTCATCAAGGGCGAGCCGGATGCATCCTCGTTCCCGTCCGGCGGCCTGCGTGCCACCTTTGAGGCCCGCGGCTACACCGCGTGGGACCCGACCAGCTATGCGTTCGTCAAGGACGGTTCGCTCTACATTCCGACCGCGTTCTGCTCTTACACCGGTGAGATCCTCGATAAAAAGACCCCGCTGCTGCGCTCGATGGAAGCGATCAGCACGCAGGCTTGCCGTGTGCTCAAGCTGTTCGGCAAGGACGTTCGCCGCGTAACTACGACGGTCGGCCCCGAGCAGGAATACTTCCTGATCGACAAGAAGGATTACGCACAGCGTAAGGACCTCATTTTCACCGGCCGCACCCTGTTCGGTGCAAAGCCGCCCAAGGGTCAGGAGATGGAGGATCACTATTTCGGCTCCATCCGTCCGCGCGTTGCCGCATTCATGCAGGAGCTGGATGAGGAGCTGTGGAAGCTCGGCATCTTCGCCAAGACCAAGCACAACGAGGTTGCCCCGGCCCAGCACGAGATGGCGCCGGTGTTCACCACCACCAATATCGCAACCGACCACAACCAGCTGACCATGGAGGTCATGAAGCGCGTGGCGCAGAAGCATGGCTTCATCTGCCTGCTGCACGAAAAGCCGTTCGACGGCGTCAACGGCTCCGGTAAGCACAACAACTGGTCGATTTCCACCGACGACGGCGAGAACCTGCTCGAGCCGGGCAAGACTCCGAGCGAAAATGCACAGTTCCTGCTGTTCCTGACTGCAGTCATCAAGGCAGTGGACGAATATCAGGATCTGCTGCGTATTTCGGTTGCTTCTGCGGGCAATGACCATCGTCTGGGCGCAAACGAAGCGCCTCCGGCCATCGTTTCCATGTTCATCGGCGACGAGCTGCAGGCGATCCTCGACGCGATCGAGTCCGGTGAGGATTACACCGATATGGCCAAGACCAAGATGGATCTGGGCGTTTCCGTTCTGCCGGATATCCCGAAGGATACCACCGACCGCAACCGTACCTCTCCTTTTGCCTTCACCGGCAACAAGTTTGAGTTCCGTATGCTGGGCTCTGCGATCAACATCGCCTGCCCGAACATCATGATTAACACGGCGGTTGCTGAAGAGCTGCGCCTGTTCGCAGACGAGCTGGAGAAGGCGGAGGACTTCCAGTCCGCACTGGTTGCGCTCATCAAGCGCGAAATCAAGGCACACAAGCGCATCATCTTCAATGGCAACGGCTATGACGATGCATGGGTAGCCGAGGCGGAAGCGCGCGGCCTGCACAACCTCAAGTCCACGGCGGAAGCGCTGCCGCACTATACGGACGAAGCGAACGTAGAGCTGTTTGCCCGTCATGGCGTGTACACCCGCGTGGAGATGGAGTCCCGTGAGGAAGCGCTGCTCGAGGAATACTACAAGACCCTGCACATCGAAGCGCTGACCATGAGCGACATGGTGCGCGAGGAGATTCTGCCGGCTTGCGTGGCATATCAGAGCGATCTGGCCAAGACGGTCAAGAACAAGAAGGAAGCCGGCGTTGCAGGCGGCATGGAAGCCGATCTGCTGGGCCGCGTGTCCGCTCTGACCGAGGAACTGTACACCAAGGGCCGTGCGCTGGATGCGGCGGTAGCGGATGCACCCGCTGCGGACGCAGAGACGGTTGCCAATTACTATCATGATACCATCCTGCCTGCGATGGATGCGGTTCGCGCTCCGGCCGATCAGCTGGAAATGCTGGTAGGCAAGAAGTACTGGCCGTTCCCGACCTATTCCGACATTCTGTTCTACGTATAAACACGTATTTTAATCATCATTGTACACAATGGCGTGTGTTTCCTGTTTGCCCGAAAGGGCGGCAGGGAATACACGCCATTTTAATTTTTAGGGGGTTTTACAAGTGGACTTTAATGCACTTGCGACTTCGATGGATGTCGGCTGGACACTGATCGCCGCAGCGCTCGTATTCTTCATGCAGGCGGGCTTTGCGATGGTCGAAACCGGCTTCACCCGCGCGAAAAACGCAGGTAACATCATCATGAAGAACTTGATGGACTTCAGCCTCGGCACGCCGATCTTCTGGCTGATCGGCTTCGGCATCATGTTCGGTTCGATGAACGGTTTTTTCGGCGGCTTTGATTTTCTGGCCGACGGCGTAGTCGGTGAAGGCTATGACTGGACAACGCTGATCTTCCAGACCGTGTTCTGCGCGACCGCGGCGACGATCGTCTCCGGCTCGATGGCAGAGCGCACCAAGTTCTCGGCCTACTGCATTTACTCCATGATCATATCGGCCATCGTCTATCCGATCTCCGGTCACTGGATCTGGGGCGGCGGCTGGCTGAGTGAGCTGGGCTTCCATGATTTTGCCGGTTCTACGGCGGTGCACATGGTCGGCGGCGTGGCAGCGTTGATCGGTGCGGCCATCCTCGGGCCTCGCATCGGCAAGTACACCAAGGACGGCAAGGCGCGCGCGATTCCCGGTCACTCGCTGACGCTGGGTGCGCTCGGCGTGTTCATCCTGTGGTTCTGCTGGTTCGGTTTCAACGGCGGCTCGACGGTTGCCCTGTCCGGTGAAGGCGCAGAGGTTGCGGCCCGCGTATTTGTAACCACCAATATGGCGGCTGCAGTTGCGACGGTTACTGTTATGTGCATCACCTGGATTCGCTATAAGAAGCCGGATGTCTCCATGACGCTCAATGGCTCGCTGGCTGGTCTGGTTGCCATCACGGCGGGCTGTGATACGGTTACGCTCTTTGGCGCAGCGATCATCGGCATCATCGCAGGCTTTGTTGTGGTATTCGGTATTGAATTTGTCGATCAGAAGCTCAAGGTAGACGATCCGGTCGGCGCGGTTGGCGTACATGGCTTGTGTGGTGCGACCGGCACGCTGATGGTCGGTTTGTTCGGCTACTATGCGTATGGCAGCACCGAGATTGCGCCGGTCGGTCTGTTCTACGGCGGCGGCGTACATGCGCTGGCAATTCAGGCGCTCGGCATGGTGGCAGTCATCGCGTGGGTTGCGATCACGATGACGATTGTATTCCAGATCATCAAGCACACCATTGGCCTGCGCGTCACGGAGGCAGAGGAAATCATGGGCCTCGACAAGCCGGAGCACGGTCTGTCCTCGGCATATGCGGACTTTATGCCGGTTGTTCCCAATGTACTGGGCACCAAGGCGGCCGAGAAGGCGGCATCCATGCTGGATACCATTCCGGTTGCAGTGGAGAAGGCCGTACCGGTCACCAAGGTGACCACCGAGGGCGGCGATCACAAGCTGACCAAGATTGTAATTGTCACCAAGCAGTCCAAGTTTGAGGTACTCAAGGAAGCGCTGGGCGCGATCGGCGTATCCGGCATGACGGTGACCAACGTCATCGGTTGCGGCATCCAGAAGGGCGCGGCGGAGTATTACCGCGGCGCTGAGGTGGATATGACGCTGCTGCCCAAGATCAAGATGGAGGTTGTCGTATCTAAGATCCCCGTTGAGACGGTGGTGGAGACGGTCAAGAAGGTGCTGTACACCGGTCACATCGGCGACGGCAAGATCTTTGTTTACGATGTGGAGAACGTCATTAAGGTGCGCACGGGCGCAGAAGGCTTCGATGCCTTGCAGGATGACGAATAAGCGGATGCGGCTGGTGTACGCAGCCTGATAAATGAAAAAGGCAAGGGAAAAGCCGCCCGATTGGGCGGCTTTTCTGCTGCAAAACAGCTGAAAATGCAGTCGGATTTGCAGGAAACAGAGGAGAAAGGGAACGTGGTAACCTCTTTCGCCGTTTAACCGTGGCTGCTATACGGTTGACATCCGCTTCTTCTATCGCATCGAATGCGAAGTCAGCTGCGTGGTTGGCCGTCCGCGCATCATTGACGGCTTGGCTGTGTTTGACAAGCGCGTGGTGCTGTTCGGCGGCGAAGGCGGCGCCCGTATCTTCTCCTCCCGCTATGTGGAGGACGGCATGGACGTTCAGCTGGCGCCCGACAGCAACAAGCCGACCGCAGTGGTCGAGGTGGTTGACCCGATCGTGCTGGACGCGCGCGTGGTTGCACCGGAGACTTCGTGCAACTGCTGCTGCTGCGCACTGCATGAGGTACCGCGCCCGATCTGCTCCTGCTTCGGCGGCGACAATCTGGTGCTGGATAACGACGGCTATCAGCTGTTCGTCACTTTGGGTCAGTTTGCCATCATCCGTCTCGAGCGCGATATCCAGCTGCTCATGCCGGCATATGACATCTGCCTGCCGCGCCGCGACTGCTCGAACAGCGGCGTAGGCGGAGAGCAGGACCCCTGTGAGATCTTCGCAAACTTTGAATTCCCGATCGACGAATTCTTCCCGCCCAAGCAGGAATGCGGCGAGAATCTGTGCGGCACGCTGAGCGGCGGCTCGAACGGCTGTGGCTGCGGCAGCGGCAACAGCAATGCGGGCGGCTGCGGCTGTGGCAGCAAGTGCGGCGGCTGAGCCGGATACGATTTCACAAAGCGAAAAAGGGGCGCTCCGAAAGGAGCGTCCTTTTTTGTATGTTGTGGGTCGAGGGCTGACCGGTGTGATTGCGCGTCCCGGCATGGATAGACATAAGCACAGCGTCGGCTGCATAGGATAAGCGTGTAGGAAGGGGGCGGCGCTGGATGCAGGGAGAAAAAAGCTCGGTCTATACCATCATTCTGGGCGTGTGCATGCTGCTGTGCCTGCTGATGATCGGCAGGATGCTGCTCGGTCATCCGGAGCAAGTGACCGAGCCCGAGGCAGGCAGTCCGACTTTACCGGAGCAGGAGGAGACAGGAATGGAATTACGGGAATCGGATTTATGTGAGTTGATCGAGCAGGCGCTGCCGATACCGGTGCGTGAAATTACGACGAAGATCGGAGCAGATCAAAGCATTTCTGTTGTGGTATTGGTGAGCAAACAGGATTTGCAGGAAAGCGGGCTGGTGCCGGGCGGGCTGCGCACCGCGCTGCTGTTTCTGCCCGATGAGTGCCGCATGTACGGGGCATGGACGGCTTCGGTTTCTGAGGGGAAGGTTGCGCTGCAATGTAGCAGCGCGGAAATCGGGGGGATTGCGGTACCGGCGGAGCTGGTGACAACGCTGACCGATCAGGTGGCGGCCTCCATCAACGAATATTTCGCGCAAGCGGGCATGGTGCCGGAGAAGCTGGAATGGACGGACGGCGCGATTCGGCTAACGACATAACAACCGCGGCCTTGCTCCTGTTAAGGGATGGAAAAGCACAGAGAGAAAAAAACGGCATGACCCGAATGGGTCATGCCGTTTCAAAGCATAGGGTTGTCCATTAGTCAAAAATCACGCGGCCACCGCCCTGGAAGCGGTTCAGATAGCTGCCGGTAAGCGGCTCATACTTGACCACTTCGCCGGTATGCGGAGAGTGGATAAACGTATCGTCGCCCACATAGATGCCCACATGGCTGATGGAAGAGGGGCTGCTGCCGAAGAACACGAGATCGCCCGGTTCAAGATCCTCCAGCGCTACGCGGGTCGTGGCGTCAAACTGAGACTGTGCCACACGCGGAATGGAGCCGACTGTATTGGCGAATACATACGAGGTGAAGCCGGAGCAGTCAAAGCCGCTCGGCGTGCTGCCGCCGTATACATACGGGGTGCCGAGGAACTGCGCAGCATAGTCCAGAACTTCTGCGCGCTTCTCGCTGGTACCGGTATAGGAAACCGCATTCGTAGAAGGCACGATGGGTTCGGAAACGGTGGAATTATTGGTAGTAGAGCTGCCGGTATTGGAGCTAGTGCTCTGTGTGCCGGAGAAGCTGATATAATCCGGGTGGACATAGCCGGTCTTGCCATTATATGTAACTTTATACCAGTTGCTCTGCACGCCGGTCACGTTGACAACCGTGCCGTTCTTCAGGGACGCGAGTACGCTGGAAGAGGTATTCGGCTGCGAACGGAAGTTGACCGTGGTATCGCAAACGATTTTCGCGGTGCCGACTGCAAAGTCCGTGGTGGTCGTGCCGACCAGATATTCGCCGCTGACATAGCCTTCCTTGCCGTTGACCATGATCTTAAACCAGCTGTTGCTGTTGTTCAGGACGGCAACAACGGTGTTCTGCGGCAGGGTGGTGATGATTTCGCCGCCGGGGGTTTCGCGCAGATACAGCGAATCCGCTTTTACCTTCGCCTGATATACAGCCAGCGAGTTGGGCAGAAGCATGGATACGGCAAGCATGCCGGTAACGGCAATGCGGAATAATTTCTTTGTTGATTTCATGGATAAGCCTCCGTTTGTCAAAGCGAACTGTGTTTTACTTGTTGTTCAGTGCGCGGCCAAGCCAGATGGAGGCGATGTCCATGGCGGCCCACAGGCTGTTCTTCTCAGTCTTTTTTACGATGCGTTCCTTGATCCGCACATTGGGATTGGTTTGCTGCAATTGAACGGAAACGCGCTTGGCGACCGGCAGGCCCTTGACCTCACCGGCGTCCAGGATCTGCATCATAATAATGTGGGAATCGCTCATCGAACCATAATAAATGATGTTTTCCTTGCGCATCAGCGGGTGACCTTTATATTCCAGAAGCTCTTTCTTCTTGGCAGTGGTAGGCATTTTGTGCACTCCTTATAGTTACAAAACGGTTACATCTCAAAGTTACATTATGGAAACAGTATAGCATGACTGCCGTCATTTGTCAAATGCGAATTAAAATTGGTTGGAAAAATCGCTGTTTTGTGATACAATAGGGCGGAAAATATAACAATTTGGTAGGGACTTTCATGAAGTTTGCTTTTTTCACCTTGGGGTGCAAGGTCAATTTGTTTGAAACGCAGGCGCTCGAGCAGCTGGCGCAGGCGCGTGGACATGAGATTGTGGACAAGGATGCGGATGCGGTTATTATCAACACCTGCACGGTCACATCGGTGTCCGATCATAAGAATATCCGCGCATTCCATCGGCTGCGCAAGGACAACCCTCGGGCAGTGATCGCGGCCTGCGGCTGCTTTGCGCAGACCGACCCGGAGCGTGTGCGTGCAACGGGGGAGATCGATCTCATCTGCGGGACGGGCAACCGCGCGGAGGTGATTGCGCTGTGCGAAGCGGCGGTGCTGGGCGAGACTGCTCCGTGCGCTGCACCGGAGGATGAGAGATATGAAGTGCTTCCGGCCGGGGTTCCCAGAGGCCGGACGCGGGCACTATTGAAAATAGAGGACGGATGCAACAACTTCTGCACCTATTGTATCATTCCGTATGCGCGGGGGCGAGTGCGCTCGCTGCCGCCCGCGCAGGCGGCGCAGGAAGCGGCGCGGCTGGAGCAGCAGGGTGTGCACGAAATTGTGCTGACAGGTATCGAGATCGCGTCGTATGGGCGGGATTTGCAGCCCGCATTCTCACTGACCGACCTGCTGTGCGAGCTGCTGTCGGCGCATCCGGGGGTGCGGTTTCGCTTGGGGTCGCTCGACCCGCGCGTGGTGGATGCAGACTTTTGCGGTCGTCTGGCGGGCTTTTCCAATCTGGCGCGGCATTTTCATCTTTCTCTGCAAAGCGGCTGCGACAGCGTGCTCCAGCGGATGGGCCGCAGGTATACAGCGGAGCAATACGCGCAGGCGGTGGAGCGCATTCGCGCGGTGTTTCCGGATGCTTCCATCACCACCGATCTGATCGTGGGCTTTCCGGGAGAAACTGAGGAAGAGTTTGCAACCACGCTGGCGTTTCTCGAGCGCTGCGCGTTTGCAGCGGTGCACGTGTTCCCGTTTTCCGTGCGGGAGGGAACGCGCGCGGCAAAGCTGCCGGGGCAGCTTTCTCAGCAGGTGAAGGCAGCGCGCGCAGAGCAGGCCAAGGCGGTGGCGCTGCGGCTGAGCGAGGCGTACCGCCGCGGCTTTGTGGGAAGAGAGCTGACCGTGCTGCCCGAGCACCGCGCAGGCGGGTTTTGGGCGGCGCATGGAACATACGGTTTTCCAATATATATAGAAGAAGAGGAAGGGGTGCAGAAAAACGGGCCGGTCACCGTGCGGCTGCAAGCATTGTACCGCGATGGCCTGCGCGGAAAAATCTTTTAACGCATCTGTCACCACCTGAGGGTTTGCTCCATAGTATGAAGTGAAATCTTTGATAGGAGGAAATTCCTTATGTGCTCTTCTAACTCTATTTTCGGCGAGAATAACTGGTGGTGGATCATCGTTGTCATCATTCTGATCTGGATCTGCTGCGATCAGGGCAACGGCTGTGGCTGCGGTACGGATAACGGCTGCTGCACATGCGGCAACAACTGCTGCTGCTGATTAAGCCACATATTCCCTAAGCGGAGAAAAGGGCGGCGCAGCCTGTGGCTGTGCCGCCTTTTTCCGTGCTGACAAAAAAATTTCAAGAAAATTATAATTACCTCTTGCAAAAAGAAGAAATTTGCGGTAGAATAAACAAGCACTGTTCGAGAGACAGTCAAAACGAGGATAAATCACTATGGAGGAATACCGATATGCTGGCAGGCGAATTTCGTAACGGCACAACTTTTGAAATGGACGGTCAGGTGCTGCAGGTCATTGAATTTCAGCACGTAAAGCCGGGTAAGGGTGCAGCGTTCGTTCGCGTAAAGATGAAGAATGTCATTACTGGTGCAGTAACGGAGCGTTCCTTCAACCCGACTGATAAATATGAAGCGGCTTATGTAGAACGCCGCGACATGCAGTACCTTTACAACGAAGGCGATCTTTACTACTTCATGGATAACGAAACCTACGAGCAGATCCCGATCAGCAAGGATACGCTCGGCGATGATTTCCGTTTCGTGAAGGAAAATGAGAACTGCAAGGTTTGCTCTTATAAGGGTAATGTCTATGCAGTTGAGGCACCGCTCTTTGTAGAGCTTGAGATCACTGAGACTGATCCCGGCTTCAAGGGCAATACTGCAACCAACACGCTGAAGCCCGCGACTGTTGAGACCGGTGCAACCGTTCAGGTTCCGCTGTTCATTGAGCAGGGCGAGCGCATCAAGATTGACACCCGTACCGGTGAGTATCTGGAGCGTTGCAAGAAGTAAGACAATTATATCCGGACGATGGTTTCCATCGTCCGAGTTATGGACATTTAGCTCAGCTGGAAGAGCATCCGCTTGACGTGCGGAAGGTCGGCGGTTCGAACCCGTCAATGTCCACCATACGAAACCGTCCCATAAGGGACGGTTTTTTTTACTGCTTTTACTTGTTTTTACTAACATTATCAGCAATAATATTTCAAATACAGAAGCTGTAAATAACTGGCAATACTGCTGTATTTTATTGTATTCTATCGTATTGTGTGCAATAAATGTGGAATGAATGTGGAAACAATCGATGGAAATGCCCCGAAAATGGCTCAAAAACGAATGGCAAAATTCATAAACTTTCGAATATAGTTTTGTGAATTATGCGCTAATAGTTTTGAGACTGTAAAACCAAAAAATTATAAAACCTCTTTGTCGGAAGGAGCATAGAGACGCTTTCCGGTAGCAATGGCATCATTAAGATCAAAGTGGTCGTAGATGTTGGCTGTCGTTCTGATGTCCGCATGTCCCATTAAGGCCTGAGCCTCTCTCAACGAAATCCCTCGCCGTCGTAAATCCGTACAATAGGTGTGCCGGAGATAATGGGGCGTAATGTCCTGATCAAGAACATGCGTAAGCACCTTGCCATGTGGGGAGGTTTCGGCTCCCAGCGCAATGTCCCATCGGCGTTGAACGCTCGCCCACATCCTGCGTACCTGTGTTTGACTCAACATTCTTCCGTTTCTGTTATAGATGATCAAATGATTATCATCTTCACGACGAATTTTCTTACGCTCTTTTAATAGCTGCAAAAAATCTGGCGGGATGGGTACATATCTAATACCGCTCTCGGTTTTTGTTGATTTAACCTTAGGAGTGTCCCCATCATACTCAATGGCCTTGTTGATAGTTAAAATTCCAGTCTCAAAATCTATGTCCTTCCATCTAAGGGGAATGGTTTCTCCTCGTCTTAGACCACATCGCAGCATGAAAAGAATCCATACTTTTCCTTTGTGAAATTCAATCGCTTTGTATAAAGCCGCACGTTCTACCTCTGTAATGGATCTGCGCGGTTTTTCCGTTCCTTTTGGTAGAAAAAGTTGTCTGGCTGGTGTGTGGTTAATGACGCGATCTAATTCAGCGCGTAGGAACATTTGGTTAATAACGCCTCTGATTTTTTGGAGTTGAGAATTGGATTTGCCAACTTGCGTATTGAGAAATTGCTGAAGATGATAACTTCTCACGCTATCAATTTTCATATAACCAATCGCAGGAAGAATATGCAAACGCAGAATAGCATCTATATTCTTTTGCTGTTTCACACCGATGAGAGGTTTTTTATATGTATAGTACCAAGTCCATGCCCATTGCTCAACGGTTTGCTGATTTTCAACGGCATTGACGCCTGCATCAATAAGCTGTTCATACTTTTTGCATTTGGCAAGAAAATCCCGCCTGTTGTTTGATTTGATATCTTTACGAATCGGCTTTCCGTCCCTGTAGCCAATAGTAAAAGATTTGCGGTACTTATATTTTGGCATAATCTAACACCTTGTACGATAGAGTTGTGTATTTGGTATACTTATGATACTATACAAACGAGGGGATTGCTATGAAAATGATCCGACCAGCTTCTGATTTACAAAATGATTTTACGGATATCTCAAAGATTGTTCATGAAACCGCTCAGCCTATTTTCTTAACCCCAAATGGGAAGGTAGACATGGTTGTCTTGAACATGGAAGCCTATGAAAATCTACAATCTGACAGCGAAGTATACTGTAAGCTCCAACAGGTAGAGCAAGAAGCGTTATGTAACGGTCGGCACCATTCCTCCGAAGAGGTTCTTGCAGCGATGAAGAATGCTATTGGATGGGGATAGGCAAGAAAGATCCGGTTACATGGATATTGCAAATGCAATGCAATATTTTCTAAATGAGAAAGGGGCGCGGTTACATGGCAGGTATCAACATGAGCATTCGAATTGATTCTGAATTGAAAGAGCAAGCAGAAGCCATACTGAATCAACTTGGATTGACGCTGACCGGTTCCATAAATATGTTTTTGAGCCAAATTGTGCGAGACAAAGCGATTCCGTTATCATTGTCCCTCGGTTCCGAACAATCTTTATATGCGGATCTGCTGAATGCCAAGGTCAATAGGGAACAGGGTGTGCAAGGAATATCAGCCGCAGAAGTTTTGACTAAGATGGATCGCGTGATTGATAGGGTGGAATCCGGTGGCTAAGCATCTTCTCGGTTTTCTCTCTTAAATTGAAGAAACACCTGGAAAATATGCGGACGACAAAACGGATAACATGGCAGCGGCTGCTTCTGGAACTGAAAGGCGGTCGCTGCTTTTATCTTTGAATATAGAAATGAGAGGAGAGTGCTCTTAATACCGAATTTAAACCTATCGGTTTTACAAAAAGAAAAGTACTGAATTTCATTTGAAATCAGTACTTTTCTTGAAAAATCTAAACCCTATAATGTTTCTCATTCGGATACAAGAGTGATAACTATGTACTGTGCATTGGAAGGTGTTAGAAACCGTGAGAGTAATGATGAACGTATTACATCAGATGAACAGCTCATTCTCTTTCCGATCTGAGCAAACCTTTTTCAGTGCCAAACCAACGGCGGATAGCATTACGGGATTTACTCTACGGGCAGCATGCGGGCATACACTGATGCATCGCATACAAGAGATACATACCTTTTCATCTACCTTTTTCGGGTTTTCTGGGTTAATTGCCTGGACAGGGCATTCATGGACGCATACACCGCATTTTGTACATTCCTTTGTCGGCTTTGGAACCATACCAGCTCCACCGGATTTTTTATAAGGTCGATTTCCAGGGATGGACGGCTCTGCTGTATTGCCTGAAGATAGCTTATCCTGAATCTGCTTGGCAAACGCGGAAAGCTGCTGTGCATCTTGTGTATCAGGCCTGTTGGCAGCAAACTGACGAGCAATAGAGTGTTCCGCGATGGCGGCAACAGCTGCAATCACCTGGAATCCAGCCTGTTTGGCAGCATCTTCTAGTTCGACCAACGTATCTTCGTAGGCCCGATTTCCATAGACACAAACCAAGATGGCCCGGGCACCATGACCGGTTATGCTGCCCAAGCGGTCAATTGCAACAGCAGGCACGCGGCCACCGAAAGAGGGGACGGAAATAACTGCAACATCGTCCGATGTCAGTTGGACAGTTCGAAAATCCTGTTTGCTGTCGGTGAGAGCAATGGGAGTCACTTCGCCTTTCAGCGTATTTGTCAAAAGTGCGGATACCTTTTGTGTTCCACCGGTGGGGCTGAACACGATGTTATAGAGTTTCATAAAAAATCTCCTTTTTATTTCTCAAGCGCGCCAGGAAATGATGTAGTGTACGTTTTCAGGAAGTTTTACATCCTCCTGCGACATGGATTCAAAGTTTCCGGTGAGCCTATGCTCCATAACTGTTTGGTGGAAGTGGGACAGGGCAATGCCAAGATCCACACGCTTGATCAATTCTTCCCCTTCAGACAGTCCCGGCTTATAGGTTACATAGAAATGGTAGCTGTTCCCATCTTTGCGAACACGCCAAGGCTGTGCATTTTTTGCAGAGGGGGCCAGCCGCACCATTTCCAGCGGGATGGCGTAGTCACCGGCCATGTTTTCGGTAAGCGGTGTGATAAAATCCTGCTGAAAGAACAGGCTCTCCCACGCCTTTCGTGAGGATGATTTCATGGTGGAGCGCATGAGTGTTTCCGTCAAACTGCGTCTGGCTGCCGGATATCCCACTGGAGAGATGGCCGGAAATAACTCTTCTTTGGGGATGTTCATGGCATTGGAAAAGCTGTCTCGGTTAAAGGTTGCTGCCAGCCACACAGTCCCCAGCCCCATATGGGTGGCATACAAAATCAGATTTTCAAATTCATAACCGGCAGCCACTGGAGCCAATTCCACATTGGGGATAGAAACACCCAGAAATGTACTTGCCCCTTTAATTACACCATAAGTCCTCAGCTTTTCACCGTCCCCACGCAGCTTCTTCTCAATGATGTACTTATGTACAGGAATGCCAAACGGGTTATCCAGCCACGATATGCAATCCAGCAGTGCTTCTCGATCCTGAGTCGAAAGCGTCCGCTCCTGGTAAGTGCGTACACTATGCCGTTTTTGAATCGTTTCTACAATAGGAATCGATAGTTTCATATTCTGATCCTCCATTACAGCTGGATGATTACTTTACCGTTAAGAGGTCCCTTTGCCACCAACAGACGAGCATAGACAGAATCTCCCGGCTGGAAGTCTACCACCTTTTTGCCGACTTTCTCGATCACTCCGGAGCATTCGTTGCCTAATGTAAGAGGCATGGCGTAGTCCTGGATCAATTTAATGCCTCCTGTTAGGATCAGAAGCTCTACAGGATTGACCGCAGCTGCTTTTACCCGGATAAGCACCTCGGAATCGGAGGGTTCAGGTTGTGCGATCTCACACAAAACAGTATCTATGTTTTTGGAATAGTTTTTGATTTGAACTGCTTTCATACAGGACCTCTTTCTGCAAGAAATTTATTTTCATTGGATTTCTCTTGCTTTTTTCAGAGAAAACCAATAACATAGGAGATGTAATAGATGATATTACATCATGTGCAGTGTAGCACTCCTGAGATGTAATGTCAAGAGTTACATCAAATGCAAAAAGAGAAAACCTTGTTGCTCGAAAGGATATAGAAGATCTATGCAAATAAGTATGAAATGCTCCATTGCGGTTCATTGCTTGATATTCATTCATGAAGCAAAGGGAATTGCAAAGGTAACCAGTAATCTTCTGGCTGAAAGTACCGGCTGCAATCCTGTTGTAATCCGGAATATTCTCAGTGCCTTGAAAAAAGCCGGACTCATCACTGTGCCCCGGGGAACGGGTGGTGCAGAACTGTGTCAAGATCCATCTAAAATTACGTTGTATCAAGTCTATACTGCATTGGAGCCGGACGGAATGGCATCCCTGATAGGAATACATCCTTGTCAGGGACGTCCGTGTCCGGTAGCACAAAATATCCGCAAAGTATTGGAGAAACCTTACCATCAAATTGAAGATGCCATTAAGGAAACGATGGAGAGTGTTACTTTGGAATCTATGATTGATGATTTTCACGGGCTCCTATAACAACGGGACTTATGAAGTACAATCCCTATAAAATGACCAGAACCGCTGTTTTCAACATATGAAAACAGCGGTTTTTTGTGATGTGCAGTGCATGGTAGCAGATGAACTCACTTTACTTAAAATCAGTGTCAGTACCACGGTAATGGCTCGGGGAGAAGCCATATGTTTTTTTGAATAATTTAGAGAATGCCAAGGAATCGTCAAATCCCATGGAATTTGCTATGACGGCAACGGGCAGTTCTGTCGTGTGCAGCAGCTGACATGCCTTCTGGAGCTTTAGGTTCAATAGGTATTGCTTAGGGGATACATGGTACTTTTCGTGGAAGACGCGGGTTAAGTAGTTGGGATGGACACCAAAGTTGTGAGCAACATCTTTGAGCCTGAGTTTTTCTGAATAATTCACGTCCAGATAAAACTTTACTTCATCGGCCACAGAGCTTTTGCCCCAGTTCCGTTCGTCAAAACCGGCATCTCGAAACAATTCCCCCAGCACCTGTAACAGCAAGCCATTCCCTTTGAAATACCGCTCTGTGGCGGTTCCTTCCAACTTGAGGATCTGGGCAATGAGTGTGCGGTATTTTCCTGTATCTAGGCCATGCACAAGATAAGGCTCTGGCGATGAGCCCATCAGTTGATAGGTATACATTTGAGAGTTGATTCCAAGGAAACTGATCCATGTATAGCACCACGGATCGTCCCGGTCAGCGACATAGTAAGAAATTTTTCCAGAAGGGATCAAGAACGCATCTCCCGCTCCAAGATGAAACGTATGTCCGTCGATTTCCAACGCCCCTTTTCCGGACAGAATGAAGTGAATCAGCTGGTAGGATCGGTAGAGTGGGCCGTAGTGATGCCCTGGCTGGCAGGCTTCATACCCGGCACTGTACAGCGACAGGTCTGAGATCTGTTTTTGCTGTAAAGTGTGGCGGGTTTCTTTGTATTCAATCATAAAGCAAGTATATCACAAAAGGTTTGTTTTTTCCATATTTTAATGGTGTATTTCCATAGTAGAATCTGTTTCACTATGGTTTAATAAAGATACAGAAAGCGACGAAAGAAACACATAGAAACGGGGGATTGCCTTTGTATATTTCCAAAACACAGCACTGGCATATGGAGCCGCCCTGGGGACTTCTCAATGATCCGAACGGTTTGATTTGGTATAAAGGGAATTACCATGTCTATTTTCAGTGGAACCGCTTTGCCAAAGATCACTCCAGCAAGGCGTGGGGATGGTGCGTCTCACCGGATCTTGTGCATTGGAGGTTTCGGGGCAGTGCTCTTGTGCCGGATCAACCTTATGATGCCCAAGGCGTCTACTCTGGAAGCGCAATGGAAGTGGACGGACGGTTGTGCCTGTACTATACCGGAAACGTCAAGCAAAATGGGCATCGAATCAGCAGCCAGTGTTTGGCTGTCAGTGAAGATGGACTGCATTTTCAAAAACATGGGCCAATTCTCGCCACACCCTCTGGCTACACCCAACATTTTCGCGATCCGAAGGTATCCTACGGATCAGATGGTGGATACAGGATGGTGCTGGGAGCGCAGCAGGACAGCGGCTTTGGAGCAGTGCCGCTATTTACGTCACTCGATGGCTTGCAATGGACGTATTCGCATACTGTGGGTACTTCTCAGAAATATCAGATGATCGAGTGTCCTGACCTTTTTCTCATAGATGGGGCGGAGGTGCTGCTCTATTGCCCCCAGTACCGAGATAATGCTCTCGATGCTGCACTGAGCTCCTTTTCAGTGTACAAAGTGCTGGAACATGTACCTGACACGGAGTGGAGTCCAATCGATTTGGACGGTGGATGGTGTTTGTTGGATGATGGCTTTGATTTCTATGCTCCACAGACTTTCCTTACGCCAGATGGGCGCCGCATCCTTCTGGGGTGGATGTCCCGGATGGAAGGTGACGAAGAGGTTCGTTTTGCTGCCCGGGAACCCCGTATTCACTGCTTGACTATGCCAAGGGAGCTTTTTCTGCGAAATAATCAGCTCTGTCAGCGACCTGTACGGGAACTGCAACAGTTATCTGGTATTCCGGTGGAACCGGAACATCAAGCGGATGGTTATCTCTACTGCCCAACGACCCGGGCCTTCCGATTTACGCTGAACAACCAGCTTCCCTGTGGAGACTTAAGTTTGAAGCTCAACGATGGGGAATGGGGCTTTCATTATGATGCTTCCGCCCAGCAAGTCGAGGTGCGTCGTCGTCGCTGGACAGACGCCGGAGAAGATGTACGCAGCATCTCTCTTGCCCAACTCACCGGACTAGATCTTTGGTGCGACCAATCCAGCGTTGAGCTTTTTGTCAATGACGGCGAATACGTTTTCTCAGCTCGTATCGATCCCTCTGCGCTGTCCCCATCGCTGCTTGTAACGGGTATGCCTCGGAAAACCTCGGCACAGCTTACACTGTTGCCGGAAAATTTATATCAACATTTACCGAAAGAGGAGGAAAAACCATGACAGAAAAAGAAATTGCGCAAGCGCTTATTCCCATGGTTGGTGGCAAGGAGAATATCGTCTCCGTGATGCACTGTGCCACCAGACTTCGCATCGTCGTACACGACAAGGATAAAATCCAGGTCAAGAACGTGGAAAACTTGGATGAGGCGAAGGGGTCTTTTTTCAACGCGGGACAGTATCAGATTATCTTTGGTACGGGGCTGGTCAACCGGGTATATGAGGCGGTCATGGAGGAGCTAAATATGCTGCCTGAAGTCACTGTGGAGGATCAGCCCGCCAAACCAGTGACCGGAAACCGCTTTCAGCGAGCCATCCGTATGTTCTCCGACGTATTTGTTCCTATCATTCCGGTACTGGTTGCTACCGGACTTTTCATGGGCTGCAGTTGCTGCTCTTCGCTCAGGTTTTGACGGACACCGCTTTCGCTTTCCTGCCTGCCCTGATCTGCTGGTCCACCTTCAAAAACTTTGGTGGAAGCCCGGTTATTGGCATCGTGCTAGGTCTGATGCTGGTCAGTAACAGCCTTCCCTCAGCCTATGATGTAGGTTCTGGCGCTGCTGAGCCTTTGATGTTCTTGGCATCATTCCAGTAGCCGGTTATCAAGGTTCCGTAACTTTACGGCGGCAGTGGAGCAGGATTCTTTCGGTGCAGTTCGGGCCCAGATGGGCTTGGGAGACAGCAGTTTTTGCTGGATGCTTGATCACGGCGAGGCATTTGAAACACCCGAGGCCCTGCTGACATATAGCAGCCAAGGGCTCGATGGGATGAGCCGCAATTTCCATCAAGTTCTTCGCTCCCATCTGCTTCCTCCGAGATGGCGTGGCGTTCCTCGGCCAGTGTTGCTGAACTCCTGGGAGGCCATGTATTACGACGTGAGTTTGCAAAAGATCGAGACCCAAGCCCGTCTTGCCAAGAAGCTGGGCATAGAGCTGTTCGTGTTGGATGACGGCTGGTTCCGCAAAGGAAACGACAGTCGCTCCTCCATGGGAGACTGGATCTGCAATCAGGCCAAGCTGCCCGGGGGAATTGAGACTGCAGCTGATCTGGTTCACGGACTGGGATTGCAGTTCGGGATCTGGTTTGAGCCAGAAGCCGTCAGCAGAGACAGTCATCTCTTCCGGGCTCATCCCGATTGGATTTTGCATTTGCCGGATATTGACCCACGGGAAGGTCGGCACGAATACCTGTTGGATTTGGGAAGGGAAGAGGTACGCTGTTACCTGTTGGATATTTTGCACCGCTACTTGGGTACCGGAAAAATTGACTACATCAAGTGGGATATGAACCGACCCATGACCGATGCAGCGTCGGCAGTGCTGCCGGCTGACCGTCAAGCAGAAGTGCCTCACCGCTATATTCTAGGGCTTTATTCCATTCTGCGGGAAATCACCACCGCCTACCCAAACGTGCTGTTTGAGGGGTGTTCCAGCGGGGGAGCCCGGCTGGATGCTGGTGTACTGTCCTACTTTGCCCAGAACTGGACCAGCGATAACACCGATGCTCGAGATCGCACGGTTATTCAAAGCGGGTTCAGTCTACTTTATCCTCCGGAGGTGTTGGGGGCTCATGTGAGTATTACCCCCAATCATCAGACAGGTCGCACGACGCCGCTGGATACACGGTTCGCTGTAGCGCAGCTTTTCAACCTGGGATATGAGCTGGATTTAACCCGCTGTACCCACGAAGAGCAGCATGTCATCGCTGAGCAGATAGCTTTGGCTAAGGCCCAGAGAGATTGGGTCCAAACCGGTACTTTCTATCGACACCCGGTCTCACGTCACGGTGATCGAATGTGGTCTGTGGTCAGTGGCGACCAACGCCGGTGCCTAGCTGTGGTATTCCGAACCCTCTACGATCCGCTGGGGGAGCAGGCAGTTTTTCGGTTTTGTGGTCTGGACACTACTTTGGATTATCGGGACATGGAGAATGGAACGGTATATGGAGGCGATGAGCTGATGGCGCTGGGATTGACAATCCCTTCCCATAAGCAAGATTTCGCTGTATACTGTATTCATCTGCAAGCAGAGTAAGGAGGCAGTCTCCATGTCCATCAAACTAATCATAAGCGATTTGGACGGCACTTTGTTGGGGGCAGACAGCCGTGTTGCGCCCCAAACTGCCGCTGCACTGGACCGGGCAAACCGAGCGGGGATACGACTGCTCGTCGCTACCGGCCGTAGTTGGGGTTCGGCATCCCCTTTGATGAAACAGGCCGGAGTTGTATGCGATTTCGTATTGCTCAACGGTGCGGAATGTCGTACCTCGAAGGGGGCGCTGTTGTGTGCACGGCCTCTACTGCTGCGTGATGCCCGCCATGCGGTGGACATTCTTTATCAGCATCAGCTTGGGTTTGAAATGAACACTGACCGAGGGGATTTCTCCACGGACACTGTATTGTGCGATACAGCAGTCCCCATGCCACAGTTGACGATCTTTTGGAGTGATGCTCCTCAGGTACGAAAAATCTTTGCATTTTCTCAAGATACTGTGACGTTGGAGCGGGCCAGAAAGGATCTGTCCTGCTTGCCCAATGTCACCGTGACGGCCTCTGCTCCATGGAATCTGGAAATCACAGCATACGAAGCGAAGAAAGGGAATATGGCTTTGTGGGCTGTGGAGCAGTATGGCTTGAAACCTGATGAAGCATTGGTGTTTGGAGATGGCTATAACGATGAAAATCTATTCCAATCCTTTACACACACGCGTGCAATGGGGAATGCGGTGACTTTTCTAAAGGAGATAGCTGAAAAGGTCATCGAACCCAATGCTCAGAATGGTGTTGCACGGGAAATTGAACGATTACTCAGTGATTGAGCGTTTTCTTATGAAAAAACAGCAGATCAGAAAAAATAAGAACCGGCTCTCCGATTTGGAGAGTCGGTTCTTATTATGTGGTTGGCTGTCAGGTATGGATAGGAAAACATCTGTCTGTGTATGAATTCTTCAGCAAATAAATTTGTTTTTTAGATCTTTTCCTTTTAAGGCTTCAGCGGTCCATAGAAATAAGAGGCAGTTGCCCCACCATCAATGAGGAAGTCCGCACCAGTAATGAAGGCACCTTTATTGCTCATCAGCAGTTCCGCCACATTGGCCACCTCATCCGCAGTACCAGGGCGTCCGGCAGGGCATTTGGCAAACATATTCTTGTAAAAGTCTCCACGAGGACCATTAAATTCGTCGATGGCAAGGGGCGTGACGATGATACCAGGGGAGATGGAGTTGATCCGGGCACGTTTTATACCCCATTTGACGGACTCTGCCATGACACGTTTTTCATTGCAGCGCTTGGCAAGCTGGTAGGCATGCAGGGTGTCCTGGATATTCTCCGGCTGAAGCAGCGGCAATTTCAGAAGTTCCTCGGTGGACGTGCAAGCCAGCTGCTCATCTTCCTCCGGGGTAAGCTGCTTCATCCGATGACCGGACTGACTGGAAATGGTTACACCCACGCCGCCGGGGGCGATCACTTTACCTACTTCCTCCAGCAGAACGGCAGTTCCGTACAGATCTACCTTCAAAATCTCTTCGATAGGGGCCTGGCTGGGAGAGACACCGGCGGCATTCACCAGCATAGTGATGTCGCCGTACTTCTGCGCCTCGGAGATAATGTTCTGAATAGATGCCCGGTTGGAGAGATCCATTTCCGCCGGCACCACATCAAACCCAGCATCGTTCATGGTCTTGGCAATGGCCTGAGCGTTCTCTGGCTTTTTGTCCCCGATCATGATTTTCATTCCGTATCCCATTCGGCGTGCAATAGCCATGCCAATCTGGCCTGCGCCGGTCAATATCATTACATTTTTCATAGTAATCTCCTTTGATTGGTCTGTTTTTATTATAAAAATTCCCATGGGTTCCATCAATTTGAGTTTCCACTGCATTTGATAAGTTTAGCTTATATGAAAAAGCTGCCCTCGCAGAACGAGAGCAGCCATAAAACGAACAAGTATCTATTCAAACTTTCTTTTCAAAATATCCGCAAACTCCTCCACGTAATAACCAGAGTTGTCCTTTTTCCAGAACAGACAGTAGTTGCGGGTAATCTGTTCCTCTCCGCGACAAAGGGGAACGCGGCGGATAGAAGCGCCAAAGGTCATAGCCGGACCGCTGCCTTCCACAGGTAAAAAGCCCTGTCCGCTGATGACCTTCATGCGCGCCTCTTCCAGATTTTCCGCATAGAGGATTTCACTCTGAATTCCAATAATGGTCTGGTAGAACTCTTTTTCAGTGGCTTGCTGTTCTTTGGACGCCACTAAGATACAGGGAATGTTTTTGAGTTCCTGCACCGTAACAGAAGAAAGTTCTGCCACAGGGTTTCGGGTTGCCAATTCGATATACATTTTGTCGGTGGCTAAAATCAAATTGACATATTCATCAGAAAAAGCGCGGCGCTGATCGTTGAGTACCAAATCTGCACCGCCGGTGCGCAATAAGTCAAACAATTCTTCATGATTTCCATGCAACAGTTGAAGATCAACACGAGGATATTTTTCGGAAAATTCCTCCAGTGCCTGATGGACCTCCGGGCTGTTATGGCTGCGCAGGTATCCGATTTTTAGAATCGCTTCATCTCCACGGGCAATCTTAGCCGCTTCGCTGCACATCTGCTCATAGTCCGCAATCAATATCAGGCTCTTTTTATAAAAGTGTTCCCCCGCAGGAGTCAACACAAATTTTCGATTATGTCGTTCAAGCAAAGAAAAGCCCAGTTCCTGTTCCAATGCCTTGATTTGCTGGGAGATGGCAGATTGGGAAATATGGCATTCTTCCGCAGCTTCTGAAAAACTGTTATTTCGTACAACGGAATGAAAATAT
>ERZ1090868.503-NODE-503-length-22028-cov-5.601056_pt1 | contig 22028 bp, 22 predicted proteins | sample MGYA00478475_ERZ1090868 | MGnify/ENA primary metagenome ERZ1090868 (study PRJEB33644, sample SAMEA5815747) | chicken gut metagenome | biome: Chicken; feature: Gastrointestinal Tract; material: Caecum | place: Ireland | collected 2019-01-01 | study: A study of the...
CTCAAAAAAGCCCGGAATATCAAGGAAAATCATCGCTCAGACGATTGAAGTACGGCCTCAAGGCTGCCCGTCGCGCTCCGCAGTTCTCCAAGCGCTAATTTTACTGCAAAAGTATTTAGAACCCCCGAAAACATCAGGTTTTCGGGGGTTTTTTGTCTGAGCGATTGGAAAAAAGTTCGGCGCAGCTGCAGGTGCTGGTACCAGATTGGCTCGATATCTTATGTATATTAATCGGTATCCATCGTACAATGGTTCGTCTTATGAGCAAGATTTTTCTGGTTGTTCTACTTCTAAAATGGCCCTGTGAAAAGATTTTATTGCTTTTGAAATCGTCAAAAAAATGGCGATAATTGACTTATGTGCTGAACGGGAGTAGAATTAAAGAAATACTGCAAAAATTATAGACAGAGAGATGTGGCTGGTATGAAATATTTACAAAAACTGGTGGCTGTTCTGGTCGTCAGCATAGCATTGCTCTGTAATTGTGCTACGGCTTATGCACTGGCCCCATCTGATACCGTTGTGCGTGTCGGTTTTCCCATTCAGGATGGCATATCCTATATTGATGAAGACGGTAATTATGCCGGATATCTGGTAGATTATTTAGATCAGCTCACTCTATTTACGAACTGGCAGATTGAATATGTCCAAGTAGAAGGGGATGTGAATACGCAGTTATCCACGCTGTTGGATCAACTGGAAAATGGTGAAATCGATATGATGGGCACCATGAACCGCAATGCAAATCTGGAAGATCTATTTCTCTACCCGGATTATAGCTATGGGTCCACTTATACTGTTCTGGCGGTTCGGGATGATTCCAGTTATATTGTAGAAGATTTTTCCAACTGGGATGGAATTACCATTGCATCCTATCCAAGAATGGAGGCGAGAATGGAACTTCTGGATCAGTATGCAAAGGTCAATGGCTTTACTTATCAAGTGGAGGAATATGAAACTTACGAAGAAATCATAAATGCGGTCTTTGCGGGTGAGGCGGATGCAGTGCTTCAGGTGGATATCTCTATGCGGGATGGCCTGAGGAGTATTGGACGATTTTCTCCTTCACCGTATTATTTTGTATTATCCCCCGAGCGAGAGGATCTGCTTCCGCAACTCAATTCCGCTTTGGAGATCATGTCCATTTCCTATGAAAATCTGCAGCGGGAGCTGTATGATCGCTATTTTTTGGATGCTTCCGATTTTTTCCGTGCCTCTAAGGACGAACTGGAATATATCCAGTCCTTGGGGCCACTTCGCGTATTGTTTTTCACAGGAAATGCACCGTTTCAGTATGTGCAGGATGGTCAACTGAAGGGATTTGCCGTAGAGTACTTTGACGACTTTGCCAAGAGCGTTGGGCTGCAATACGAGGCAGTGATTGAAGATGATTTGAGTGCGGCGACTGAATTGGTGAAGAATGGTCAAGTGGATTTGATTGCTTGTATCGCAACGGATTCTGCACTTTCTTATGAAAATGGGATTTGTCTGTCGCTCCCTTACTTTTCCAGTTATGCAATTCGTACGTATTCTACACAACACAAGAAGACACACGAACACATATTGGGATTCAATATGGACACAGAGGAAGCCTTGAGAAATGTCTTATCCGATAATACCTGCTGTGCCTGGATTGATGGATATTCCCTCAATTACTACCTTCGTAAAGAGGTGGTTTACGATGACATTGTGACAGACTGGGCTGATACAAAAGAGTTTTGTTATGCGGCTGCTGTGTTAAATACCCTTCCAAATGCCGATAAGATGGTTTCCCTTTTAAATCAGTATGCCAGTTCTATCAGCAATAAGGAAACACAAGCCCTCCTGTCTGCCTGCCTGTTGGACAAAATGGAATACACGCCAAAAGAATGGGTCTTGGCAAACCGGTCGGCCATTATAGTCATCTCTATTAGTGCCATTTTAATCTTGGGTGTGCTTGGTTTTTATATTTATCACAAAAAAATGGCATACAAGACACTGGTCAGCGAGAACAAAGTGCTTCACCTTTCCATTTATGATGAATTGACAGGCGCATATAACCGCACATATTTCTGTAAGCTCATGGAGCAAAGAATTGCACGCGGTGAGTCAGGGGCGCTGATTGCTTTAAATATTCACAATTTTAAGTACATCAATGATACCTATGGAACGCACCGGGCAGATCAGCTGCTCTGCAAGATGAAGGATATCTTAGCTACCAATCTGAGAGAGGGTGAGATACTCTGTCGTCCCTCAGGAGATTGCTTCTATCTGACGGTTTCGGACTATCTGCCGGAGGATATAAAGCGCCGAGTAGAAGGACTCAGAGCGCAGATGAAAGTGATGGCAGAGGATTTGTTGGATGGTTATCGGATTTCCCTGTACTGCGGTGCGGTTTCTTCCGCCACTTCTCCCGATCTATCCAATACCCAAACAAATCTGAATTGTTTGATCGTGGCATTGGCGCATGCCAAACGGGAATCTGGTTCTGTCGTTTGCATGTACAATGATTCCATGCATCAGGAGGAGCAGCTGCGACAATATATTGAAGCAAATATGCATCGTGCTCTTGCTGAGAATGAATATCAAGTCTACCTACAGCCGAAGATGAATTTGCGCACAGGGCAAATAGACAGTGCGGAAGCGTTGGTGCGTTGGAAAACAAAGGAGCGTGGGCTTCTTTTCCCCGATCAGTTTATTCCTCTGTTTGAGCATAACGGATTTTGCAAGCAGTTAGACCTTTATATGCTGGAAAAATCCTGTCAACTGCTGCGAAGCTGGATGGATGCAGGCATTCCTCCCATTACCATCTCTATCAATCAGACAAAAGCGCTGTTTGTCAGCGATGATTATGTGGATGCGCTGCTGGAAATTACATCCCGCTATCAGGTATCGCCGCAGTACATTGTGCTGGAAATTCTGGAAGGTCTGGCTTTTGAAAATAGTGAGCAGCTGAATGATACCATTGCACGCCTGAATCACGCTGGATTCCGTGTGTCTATGGACGATTTCGGCTCTGGTTACTCATCCCTGAATACTTTGGGAAAACTGCATATCGATCAGATAAAGTTGGATCGGATGTTCTTGATGGATTTAAGACAGGAGCAGAGAAGCTCCCAGTATGAAGTGATGCGTTCTATTTTTTCGCTGGCAAAAACCTTGGGAATCGAGACAGTCACAGAGGGTGTCGAAACACAGAAGGACGAAGAATTGGTCCGCTCCATGGGATGCGACTACGGACAAGGCTATTATTACAGTAAGCCAATCCCGGCAGATGTTTTCTTTGATACGTTTTTGAAGCGGGACTGAACCGCCGTGGACATCCCTGCGCGGAGAGCACCGATCCCTATACGCTGCCGCTGTCTTTTGTTCGCCGTCATCCAATTCGACACCGACATCAGTTTGGCGAGCGTGCAGAATCTGCGTGGTGCGCTTGCAGAAACTTGCTTTCGGCATCCGAAAAGACCTTGAGCGAAAGGGCGGAATCTGTTATAATAATCCCATTGCGACAAGCGCTTTTTCTGAACAATCAAGAGATTGCGCGCGGGAAACGCCGCAAAAGGAGATGGAAAGATATATGAAATTAGGTATCGTTGGGCTTCCGAATGTGGGAAAGTCCACCTTGTTCAACGCGATCACGCAGGCGGGTGCGGAGAGTGCAAACTATCCCTTCTGCACCATCGACCCCAACGTGGGTATGGTTGCGGTGCCGGATGAGCGTTTGCAGCCGCTGACCGACTTGTACCATGCGAAAAAGACCACGCCTGCCGTGGTGGAGTTTGTGGATATCGCAGGTCTGGTGCGCGGCGCGAGCAAGGGCGAGGGCTTGGGCAACAAGTTCCTGTCCCACATCCGCGAGGTAGACGCGATCGTGCATGTGGTGCGCTGCTTTGAAAACGAGAATATCGTGCATGTCGAAGGCTCGGTCGATCCGGCGCGCGATATTGAAACCATCAATCTTGAGCTGATTCTTGCGGATATCGAGCATCTGGAGCGTCGTCTGGAGCGCACGCGCAAAGCGGCCAAGGCGGACAAAAAGCTGCTTGCGGATGTGGAGATTCTCGAAAAGCTCAAGGCGCATCTGGAAGAGGGCAAAACAGCCCGCACGTTTGAGGGCTTTGCCGATGACGAGGATGTGCAGCGAGTGATTGGGGAGAGCGATCTGCTGTCCGCGAAAAAGGTGATTTACGCCGCTAATATGGACGAAGCGGGCTTCACCGGCGATAAGACGGAGAATGAGCGTCTGGCAGCCGTGCAGAAGATTGCGGACGCGGAGGGCGCGATGGTGCTGCCGATCTGCGCCAAGCTGGAAGAGGACATCGCGGGCATGGATGCCGAGGAAAAGGAAATGTTCCTGTCCGAGCTGGGCCTGCACGAATCCGGTCTCGATCGCCTGATTAAGGTTTGCTACGATCTGCTCGGCCTGATGAGCTATCTGACCGCGGGCGAGCAGGAGGTGCGCGCGTGGACGATTGAAAAGGGCACCAAGGCGCCGCAGGCGGCCGGTAAGATCCATTCGGACTTTGAACGCGGCTTCATCCGTGCCGAGGTCATCCAGTATAAGGATCTGATTGAGCTTGGCTCAATGGCTGCGGCCCGCGAAAAGGGCCTCGTCCGCTCGGAAGGAAAGGACTACGTCATGCAGGACGGAGATGTGGTTCTGTTCCGCTTTAATGTTTGATAAATCTCATAGAACTGCCGGAAAGCACCGTTTTAAACGGTGCTTTCTGTTGTTTGCAGGCCAAAACGGGAATGCTGTTATTTTACCGAATTGTTATTGCTTCTCCCACCATTGCCGTATATAATAAGAACGGCGAATCATGTCGAATGCCTGTGGATATGCTGGTTTTTGTTTTTTTCGGTAAATTGTATGATGTTTCGCATATCTGCATATATAAGTAGCGGAAAAGAGGAAGAACAATTTGAGCATCCTGAAAAACAAACGGAAGGAAGGAACGCATGTGGCCAAACACGGTGCGCGGACGGCTGATCCCCAAAGAGGAAAAAAGCAGAAGCGCGTGCCGCTGGCTGCGAAGATAACGGGTGGCATCGTCGCGCTGCTGTTGGCGGCACTGTGCGGCTTTACCTACCTTTATCCGAATATTTTCCCCGGCGTGACGGTCGGGTCGATCCCGGTCGGCGGGATGACGCAGAGCGCGGCGGAGGAACAGGTCGCCGCGAAAAGCAAGCCGCTCTATCAAGACGCGAAGCTGTCGCTGACGATTTATGACACCACCTACGATATCCCAGTGCGCGATGTGCTGGAAAGCGTGGACGGGGAGCAATCGGTGGAAAACGCTTATGCAGTGGGGCGCACGGGCAACCCCTTTGTCCGCATGTGGAATGTGGCCAAAGCTGCCGTCGGTATGAACGAGGCGCAGATCGCCGCGCAGGTCGATGACGACGGGCTGACAAAGGCATTGGAGGACATTGACTCCAAGGCGCTGACCGAGCCGGTCGAACCGTCGTGGGACATCGGCAAGGACACGATGACGATTCACGCGGGCAAACCTGGTGTCCAGTTTGATACGGATGCGGTGCGGTCGCTGCTGGAGGACAAAATCCGGCTGATGGATTTTGAACCGTATGAGGTTTCGACCGAGCTGACCGATGCACCGGCCATTGATATCGATAAGATTGCCGAAGCGGTCATCGGTGATCCGGTCAGCGCGACGGTCAATAAGGAGGATGGCAAAACCATCATTCCGGAAAAGGTCGGCGTGCAGTTTGATGTGGAAGAGGCAAGAAGCATCATCGGGGACGGTTCGGCGGAGAGCTATACCATTCCGATCACGACAACAGCCGTCAAGGTGACGGCGGAGGACCTCAAGGCCAAGCTGTTTCAGGATACACTGGCGCAGACCTCCACCTCGCTGGACGAGAGCAACGTAGCGCGCACGAATAACGTCCGTCTGGCGGCGGCGTCGATCAACGGCACCATTCTCAATCCGGGCGACGAATTTTCGTATAACACCGTTGTGGGCGAACGCACCGAAGCGCGCGGTTATCGGCCGGCGGGTGCTTATGTCAACGGGCAAGTTGTCGATGAATTTGGTGGTGGTGTGTGCCAGCCGTCCTCGACATTGTATATGGCGGTGCTGCGCGCCGATCTGGAGGTCACCGAGCGGCATAATCACTCCTTTACCGTGGCTTATACGCCGCTGGGCGAGGACGCGACCGTGGACTATGGCAATCTGGATTTCCGTTTCAAGAACAATACGGATTATCCGATCAAGATTCTGGCCGAGCAGACGGACGGCAAGATGATTATGACCATCGTGGGCACCAAGACCAGCGATAAATCGGTCGAAACCCGCACCGAGGTGTTGGAAACCTATACGCCGCAGACGATCGAGAAAAAGGACAGTTCGATGATGGCCGGGCAGACCCGTGTCGATACCACGCCGATCACCGGCTACTCCACGCGCACCTATAAGGTGATTACGGAGAACGGGAAAACGACCGAGGTGCTGGCCAATACGTCCAACTATGTCAAGCGGGATAAGGTGGTGTATGTCGGCACCAAGCAGCCGGCTCCCACTACGCCGCAGACACCGGCGGCAAGCGGAGGAACGGAAGCAAGCGGGGAGAGCGCCTCGGACGGAGAACAGGCAACGGCTGGGGAAACTGCTGATACTGCATCGGATACACAATCCGATTCATAAGAGAAAAACATTAAATATGGGTAGGAGGACTACGAATGAGACAAGAGTTTACCGCGCAGACGCGCAAGGAGATCAAGCGAACCTGCAAAGGGCGCGTGATAAACAATCTGGGCCGCTGCATCGGCATCAATTTTTTGTATCTGGTGCCGTTTGTGCTGCTGTTTATCATGGTGTATCTGGCAATGTTCGGACGGGTGTTTGCCATGGTGATGGCAGGGTATACCGATGAATATATGCTCAGCATGGCGCTGACGCGCAGCATGAATACCGTTTGGCTGGTGATGCTTCTGATGATCGTCATCAGCGGCCCACTGACCTTCGGCATGATGCGGTTTTATCTGGGCTTGCAGCGCGGGGAGGATCTGGGTGTGAGCACCCTGTTCAAGCCCTTTACCTCGCTCCGTTCGATCTGGACGGGTATCAAAATGGAGTTCTGCATGACCTTCCGCTCGTTCCTGTGGATGCTCGGGCCGACCATTGTGTACATGGTTTTGGCGTTTTCTCTGGCGTTCAGCGCGGCAATAAGCGGCAACCCGAACGGTGCTTCGGCGGTACTGACCGTGCTCAACATCCTGTACATCATTGCGCTCATCCCGATTGAGGTCAAGGTGATGACCTATAACGCGGGCTGGGTTGTTCTGTGCAACGATGAGACGCACAGCGTTTGGGATGCAACGCGCGAAGCGTCTGCGGCCTTTAAGGGGCAGTACGGCAAGCTGTTTGTGTTTGTGCTCAGCTTTATCGGCTGGTACATCCTGCTGTTGGGCGTAACCTATCTGTGCATTGGCCTTGGTGTGGCCGGTATCATGCTGGTCGCGGGCGGCACAGGCATTGCGATTGCGGTGGCGGCGTTCATCGCGGCGGTCTGCCTGACGGTGCTGCTGGGAGCATTTGTGAACGCTTATGAGTTGACCTCCTTTTTCGGCATGTACGAGTATCTTTCCAAGCCGGCTATGCCGGACATGGGTTCGCAGAACACGCCTTTTACCGACTCCTGGCCGGGACAGGGCGACGATGGTACCCCTCAATAAACACATACGGACAACAAAACGGCGGGTTTTCCCGCCGTTTTGTGCGCTTGACAGTGTAAAGACGCAATGTTATAATGAAACCATCATATCGGTAGAAACGCGATGAAGAGGAAAGTACGCGGCGAGGTACGGCAAAGCGAGCCCCGGACGGTGTAAGCGGGGTGCAGAGGGCGCGGCGGAAAATGGCCTCGGAGCACCGCACCGACCGGCGGCAGAGTACGCCATAGGCTGCGGCGGGGGATTCCCGTTATCGGATCGGGGTATGGCAGTACCCGCAAAGGCGCGCCGCCGTGAGGGGCGCGTGAAGCAAGGTGGTAACACGGAAGCGGCATTCGCTCTCGTCCTTGGATGAAATGTCATTCGGGGAGGAGGGCTTTTTTATTTCTTTGCCAAAGTGCGTATGAAAACGGACGAAATTTCGCAAACCAAAGGATAAAGGAGAAGGACAAGATGGATAAGAAACCCTATTATATCTCAACGGCGATCGCCTATACCTCGGCAAAGCCGCATATCGGCAACACCTATGAGATCGTGCTGGCCGACGCGATCGCGCGTTACAAGCGCCTGACCGGCTATGACGTTTATTTCCAGACCGGCACGGACGAGCATGGCCAGAAGATTCAGGAGAAGGCCGAGGCCGCAGGCATCACCCCGCAGCAGCATGTGGATAACGTCGCGGCTGAGGTCAAGCGCATCTGGGATCTGATGAACACCACTTATGATAAGTTCGTGCGCACGACCGACCCGATGCACGAGAAAAAGGTGCAGAAGATCTTCAAAAAGCTGTACGATCAGGGCGATATCTACAAGGGCAGCTATAAGGGTAAGTACTGCAAGCCCTGCGAGTCCTTCTGGACCGAGAGCCAGCTCAAAGACGGCTGCTGCCCGGACTGCGGACGTCCGGTTGTGGACGCAGAAGAGGAAGCCTACTTCTTCCGCATGAGCAAGTATGCCGACCGTCTGATGAAGCACATCGAAGAGCACCCCGAGTTCATCCAGCCCGAGAGCCGCAAGAATGAGATGGTCAATAACTTCCTCAAGCCCGGCCTGCAGGACCTGTGCGTGTCGCGCACCTCGTTCTCGTGGGGCATCCCGGTCGATTTTGACCCCGGCCATGTTGTTTACGTCTGGCTGGACGCCCTGACCAACTATATCACCTTCTGCGGCTATGACCCGGACGGCAACCACGACGAGCATTATAAGCGCTTCTGGCCGGCGGATGTGCACCTGATCGGCAAGGATATCATCCGTTTCCACACGATCTACTGGCCGATTTTCCTGATGGCGCTGGGTGAGCCGCTGCCCAAGCAGGTATTTGGCCATCCGTGGCTGCTGGTGGGCGAGGGCAAAATGTCCAAGTCGCTCGGCAACGTGATCTATGCGGATGATCTGGTGCGCCTGTTCGGCGTGGACGCGGTGCGCTACTACGTGCTGCACGAGATGCCGTTTGCCAATGACGGCGTGATCTCCTATGAGTTGATCTGCGAGCGCATCAATTCCGAGCTTGCCAACGTACTGGGCAATCTGGTCAACCGCACGATTGCCATGACCAAGAAGTATTTCGGCGGCGTTGTGCCTGCTCCGGCGGATGCCGAGCCGGTGGATGACGAACTCAAGGCGGTGGCGCTCGGCCTGCCCGCAGCAGTCGAAAAGCGCATGTCCGATCTGCATGTCGCGGATGCCATCGACGAGGTGTTCACGCTGCTGCGCCGCTCGAACAAGTATATCGACGAGACCATGCCGTGGGCGCTCGCCAAGGACGAGGCCAAGAAGGGCCGTCTGGGCACGGTGCTGTATAACCTCTTGGAGTCTATCCGCTTTGCGGCGACCATGCTGCGCCCGTATCTGCCCGACACGGCGGATAAGATCTTTGCGCAGCTGGGCACCGAGGACAAGGGCGTGGAGAGCCTCCAGTCCTTCGGCGGTATGACCGCAGGCGCACCGGTGGGCGAGGCGTCCATCCTGTTCGAGCGCATCGACATTCCGAAGAAGCTGGCCGAGATTGAAGAGGAGAAGAAGGCGCAGATGGAGCCGGAAAAGCCGGCTGTCACCTTCCTGCCGGATATTCCGTTTGACGACTTCTGCAAGGTCGATATGACCGTGTGCAAGGTGCTGGCCTGCGAGAATGTCAAGAAGAGCGAAAAGCTGCTCAAATTCCAGCTGGATGACGGCTCGGGCACGCCGCGTCAGATCCTGTCGGGTATTGCCAAGTATTATAAGGCAGAGGAACTTGTCGGCAAGACGGTGGTTGCCGTCACCAACCTGCCGCCGCGCAAGATGATGGGGCAGGAGTCCAACGGCATGCTGTTGTCTGCCTAGAAGGACGGCAAGCTCAATCTGCTCTTGCTGGATGAGGCGATTTAAGCCGGCTCGAAGCTGTGCTAAAATAAAGATGCGAGGGGCGGCGGCGACCGCCGCAGCCTTTTCCTTACAGCGAAAGGGGTTTGTATGGGCTACCAATATGATTTTATTCGGCTGGAAACAGAAGCAGGCGGTTATTCGCTGATGGGCGGCGTCGGTATTGTGCTGGAGGGGCATCAGGAGATCATCCGCGCACATGCGGCAGAAGGCTGGCGGTACTGTGGTTGTATTCCGGTCAAGCAGCGTGCAGAAGGGTATATCACGCAGGTCGATCTGGTGTTTGAAAAACCGGTCGTGGATGAAAAATAATTCTTTGGGCGCTGATTCGCGCCGGAAGTGAGGGAAACATATGCGGGCACTGATTCAGCGTGTGTCGCATGCGTCGGTTACGATCGACGGTGCAGTGCACGGACAGATCGGGCAGGGTTTTCTGGTCCTGCTCGGCATTACGGATGGAGACACGGTGGAGGACGCGGTTTATCTGGCGGATAAAACGGTCAAATTGCGGGTGTTCACCGATGAAAACGATAAAATGAACCGGTCGCTGTCGGATGTTGGCGGCGGGATCTTGATTGTGTCGCAGTTTACGCTGTACGGCGACTGCAAAAAGGGCAATCGCCCGAGCTTTACTGCGGCGGCGCGGCCGGAGACCGCGATCCCGCTCTACGAAGCGTTTATCGCGCGCTGCCGCGAGAGCGGCTTGCCGGTCGAGACCGGCGAGTTCGGCGCGGACATGAAGGTAGATCTGCTCAACGACGGGCCGGTCACGCTGTGGATGGACACCGCCCAGATGCGGTGACGGAAAGGAGAACGGATTTTATGAAAATCATGCAGCTTTGCGTTGGTGCGGTAGCCACCAACTGCTATATTGTTTATGATGAAAACAGCCGTGAGGCCGCGGTGATCGACCCGGGTGACAACGCGCCTTCGATTCTGCACGCGGTCGAAGAGGAAAAGCTGACGGTCAAATACGTCCTGCTGACGCATGCACATTTCGACCATATTCTCGCCGCCCACGAAGTGCTGGAAAAGACGGGCGCAAAATATGTCGTGCCGGAGGGCGATCTGTGGCTGCTCAAGCATGAGAACATGCGCCCGTTCCGCGCCCTCGCGCGCGGCTATATCGAGGATACGCCGGATATTGTGGCGACCGAGGGCACGCAGGTCACGTTCGGTGGCCTGACCGCGACCTACATGAACACCCCGGGCCACACGCCCGGCTCGTCGGTTATCCAGATCGAGGATTGTCTGTTCACGGGCGACACGCTGTTCCGCCATGAGTGTGGTCGCTGCGACCTCGAGGGCGGCGATTTCAGCCAGATGCTGCACTCGCTTAAGCGATTGTACGATCTGGACGGCGACTATAAGGTGCTGCCCGGCCATGAGGGCTTGTCCACGCTGTCCGAGGAGCGCGTGGCCAACTCCTATATGTTACAGGCGGTCGGCAAGTGATGGTTTATACCATGGAAGGGCATGCGCTCAAGCATGCTGTGGAGGAAATGCTGTTCCATCTGCTGCCGACCGTGCAGCTGACGTATGCCGAGGCAGTGGGCGAAGGCGATTGGTGCCGCAGTATTCTGACCGAAGCGGACGGACAGGCGCAGGCCAAGGCGATCGTCTGTCTGGACGGCATGGTGCGCGAAAGCGAAAGCCGCGCGCCGGTCGAGGGGCTACAGCCGCTCGATTATAAGCGCACGATCACCGAACTGGTTAAAACGACCGTGTACAACGCGATCGTGCCCGTGCTGCCCGAGCCACCGGTATGGGGCAGTCTGACCGGCGTGCGTCCGGCCAAGCTCGCGCGTGGCCTGATCGAGCGCGGCATGAGCCGCGGCGAGGCGGCGGAGTATCTGCGCGGGCATTTCCACGTTTCTCCCGCGCGCACCGCGCTGACCATCCGCGCGTCGGCGACCGCGATGGAGCTCGACCGTGCCATCGGGCCGGACGATATCTCGCTCTATGTCGGCATTCCGTTCTGCCCGTCGCGGTGCTATTATTGCTCGTTCGTTTCGTCCACAACCGCGCAGTCCGGCCATCTGATCGAGCCGTATCTGGATACGCTGTGCCGCGAGATCGAGGAAACTGCCGCGCTCGTGCGCGAGGCGGGCAAACGGGTACAGAGCGTGTATATCGGTGGCGGCACGCCGACCACGCTGGACGAAAACCAGCTCGCACGCCTGCTGGCGGCGCTGGAAAAAAACTTTGATTTTTCTGCGCTTCGTGAATATACTGTGGAAGCGGGCCGCCCGGATACCATCACGCCGGAAAAACTCGCGGCGCTGCGCGCGGCAGGCGTTGGACGGGTGAGCATCAACCCGCAGTCGATGGACGACGCGGTGCTGGCTGCCATTGGGCGGCGGCACAGCGCGCAGGATGTGCTGCGCGCCTACGATCAGGCGCGGCAAGCGGGCTTCGACGCGGTCAACATGGATGTGATCGCGGGGCTGACCGGCGACACGGCGGACAGTTTTGCCCGCACGATCGACACGCTCATCGGCCTTGCGCCCGAAAATATTACGGTGCACACGCTGGCGATCAAGCGCGGCGCAGACCTGACCGATAAGGCTGCGGCATCGGCGCAGCGCGATACGGTTTCGCGCATGCTGGACGGCGCGGCGCAGGCGCTGCAAACGGCGGGCTATGGGCCATACTATCTGTACCGGCAGAAGTTCACCGCGGGCGGGTTTGAAAACGTCGGCTGGTGCAAACCGGATACCGAGTGCTTTTACAATGTGACCATGATGGAGGAACTCCAAACCATTCTGTCGCTGGGCGCGGGCGGCGTGTCCAAGCGCGTCGAGCGCGCGACCGGCTGGATCGAGCGGACGAACAATCCCAAATATCCGCTCGAGTACATCCGCGCAGCCGACCGGCTGGCAGAGGGCAAACGCAAGCTACTATTTCCCAAGCAATAAGGAGGGAACGGGTTATGGCGGAATATACGCTCAAATTTATCAATCACCGCGCGCGTTATGAGGCGGCGGACTTTATCCACGAGTGCGAGCAGCATTACCATGCGCAGGTGCTCGCCGTGGCGGAGGAGATTGCGCGCAACAGCACGCACAAGCCGATCGTGCTCATCAACGGGCCGTCCTCATCGGGCAAGACCACGACCAACGACCGCATCGCGCGCGCGTTGGAGGCGCACGGAATCCATGCGGAGATGATCTCGATGGACGATTATTACCGCACGGTCGGCACCTATGAAATCCCGCCTGACCCGGAAAACGGCGTGCCCGATCTGGAAAGCCCGGAGTGCATGAACCTGCCGCTTTTGAGCCAGCATCTGGCGCAGCTGGCGGAAGGACAGGAAATCAGTCTGCCGCGCTTCGATTTTGAAACGCGCAGCTCAATTTCCGATGCGCGCACGCTGCGGCTTGCCCCGGACGAGGTGGTGCTGATCGAGGGCATCCATTCCTTTAATCCGGTCATCATGGGCGATCTTGCGCATGCGGCGACCGGCGTGTATCTGTCGGTGGCCAGCGCGGTTGTACCGGAAGAGGGCGCGCGGCTGGAACCGTATATGCTGCGCTTTCTGCGCCGCGCCATGCGGGACAGTCTGTTCCGCAATTCTCCATTTGAGGACACCCTGCATCAGTGGAATTCGGTGCGCCGCGGCGAGCGGCTGTATATCGCGCCGTATCGCGGGCAGGCTAACCTGACGGTGGACACGTTTTTGCCGTATGAGCTTTGTATTCTGATGCAGCATTTGACGCTGCGGCTACAACAGAATGCGCAGGAGCTGGCCGCGGCGGATCTTGCGCCGCTCGGCGCGGTGCTGGGACAGGTGGCGCCGATCGATTATGCGGATTTCCTGCCGGAGGACTCGATTTTGCACGAGTTTATCGGCTGAAACAGGCATAAAACCTTGCTTTTTGGCAGGGTATGAAGTATAATAAACCAAATATGGCGGTCTTTGGCCGCGCGGAAGGAGCGATGGACGATGGATGCAAAGGTACAATCGTTTCTGGACAAGATCAAGGTGATGGCGGAAAAGACCGGCAAGGCGGCCGGCCGCGCGGCGGATGTGGCCGGCAAAAAGGCGACCGAGCTGGCCGGTGCGACCCGCATCAATCTACAGATTTTCGACCTCAACACCGAGTGCGAGGTGCTCTATAAGGAGATCGGCAGGATGGTTTACGAGCTGCACCGTGGCAATGAGGTTTCCAATGATGAAATGGATGAGAAAATCGCCGCGTTAGACGCAAAGCAGGAGAAAATTGCGGCTTTGCGCGAAGAGCTGGCGGGGATGCGGACGATCGTGGTCTGCCCGCACTGCGGAAAGACATGCAGCCGGGAAGATGCGTATTGCTCGGGCTGCGGCGGCGCGCTGTGAACACATATTTCGGAGCGCCCTGCCATACGGTAAGATAAGAAAAAGCAAAGGGCGTGTATCGTTTGCAGCGAAAAAAACAGAATTTTATCCAAGGCGCGGTCATTTTGATGGTTGCGAGCCTGATCGTAAAGGTGATTGGCGCGTTTTTCCAGATCCCGCTGCAGAATATGATCGGCGGGGAGGAATCCCCGGCGTTCGGTCTGTTCAGCGCGGCGTACCGGATTTATACCGCCATGCTTATCATTTCGACGGTCGGTTTGCCTGCCGCGCTGTCCAAAATGGTCGCCGAGGCGACCGCTTACGGGCGCGAGCGCGAGGTGCGCCGAATCGTGCGCGTGGCGGCGGGCATTTTTGTGCCGGTCGGTGTGCTGGCGACGGTGGTGCTGTTTTTCGGCGCGGGTACGTTTGCGGGCTGGATCAAAAATCCCGATGCGCAGCTGGCGGTTATGGCCATCGCGCCGAGCGTTGCGATGGTAGCGATTTTGTCCGTGTTCCGCGGCTATTATCAGGGACGCTCCAACATGGTGCCCACCGCGGTATCGCAGGTGATCGAGGCGATGGGCAAGCTGTTTGCGGGTCTGGGCCTTGCGTACTATGCCAAGCAGCACGGGATGGACGATGCGGTCGTCGCAGCGCTGACTGTGCTGGGTGTCACGCTGGGTGAAGTCGTGGCGGCGGGCTATATGATTGTGCAGGCGGGTATCAGCCGTCGGCGCAGCGAGACGGTGCACCTGCTAAGCGACGCGGTGCGGCCGACGCGCGAGCTTGCCAAAACGCTGCTTTCGCTTTCCATTCCGATCACGATCAGTTCAGCGGTCATGAGTTTGACTGACCTGATCGACGTGGCGCTCATTGCTGCGCGGCTGCAAAGCCCGGCGGTCGGCATGACGGCTGAGGCGGCAACGACCGCTTATGGTATCTATACCGGCACGGTCAACTTCTTTAACCTGCCGCAGACGCTGATTACAGCGCTGGCGGTCAGCGTTCTGCCTACCATTGCCAGCGCACGCGCGTCGCAGAATTTTACCAAGGTGTCCAAAACCATGGGGACGACGCTGCGCCTGACTATGATTATCACGCTGCCGGCGGGCGCGGGCTTTTTGCTGTTGTCCGGTCCGATTCTGCGGATGTTCTATTCTGTGGGCGTGTCCGAACAGGGCGGCCCGCTCATGGCGATGCTGGGCTTTGCCGTGCCGGCGGTGGCGCTGGTTGCGGTGACGAACGCCACTTTGCAGGCGTTCGGACGCATTGATCTGCCGCTCATTTCCATGTTCTTGGGTGCGGTGGTCAAGATGCTGGGCGATTATTACCTGATCGGCAATCCGAATTTCGGCATTTTGGGCGCACCCATCAGTACGGCGGTATGCTACTGGCTGATTGCGTTGCTGAATCTGTTCCATATCGCACGGCTGTCACATGCGCTGCCGTCGCTGGGCAAAACAGTGGGGCGACCGCTGGCGGCGACGGTCGGCATGGGAGCGGCAACCTATCTCAGCCATACGGTGCTGCTGCGGGTGCTGGGAACCGCGCCCGGCACGCTGTTGGATAAGCTGGCGACATTGGTGGCCATCGCAGTTGCGGCGGTGGTATATGTTGTTTTGCTGCTGATGCTGCGTGCGATTGAGCGTGAGGATGTGCTGCTGCTGCCAAAGGGCGAAAAAATCGCCAATCTATTACATTTAAAGTGAGCGGGAAGTGCGAAAAATGGTTGATTTTCAGCAAAAAGATAAGTATGATTTTGAGGATTTGCTGCGGATTATGGAAATCCTGCGCGCGCCGGACGGCTGCATGTGGGATCGGGAGCAGGACCATCAGTCCATCCGCCGCAATTTTATCGAGGAGACGTATGAGGTCTGCGAGGCGATTGACGAGCAGGATGCCGAGCATCTGAAGGAAGAACTGGGCGACGTGTTGTTGCAGGTCGTATTCCATACGCAGATGGAGAAGGAAAAGGGCGTATTCGATATCGGAGACGTCACGGACGGCGTGTGCAAAAAGCTGATTTTCCGGCATCCGCACATCTTCGGCTCGGTCGAGGTCGGCTCTTCCGAGGAAATTCTGCGCAACTGGGATGCGCTCAAGCGCGTGGAAAAGCATCAGGAGACCGACACCTCCGCGCTCGACAGCGTGGCGCGCAGCCTGCCCGGCCTGATCCGTGCGGAAAAGCTGCAAAAGAAGGCGGCAAAGGTCGGCTTTGACTGGGAAAACGTGCAGGGTGCGTTTGACAAGGTCGAGGAGGAGATCGGGGAGCTGCGGCAGGCAGTAGACGGCAATGGCGACGCCGAAGAGGAGCTGGGCGACCTGCTGTTTGCCGTGGTCAATGTCGCGCGGCATTTGAAGGTCGATCCGGAACGGGCGCTGGAAAAAACCTGCGATAAATTCATCAGCCGCTTTGCTTCGATGGAGCGGCAGGCGCGCGCAGCGGATCAGACGCTGTCCGATTTGTCGCTGGAGGAGCTGGACGCGCTTTGGGATAAAGCAAAGCAAACGGAAGGACGAACGGAGGAACACGCATGAAGAAAAGCGAATTGGTCACGCTGATTGCGGACAAAACCGGGCTGTCGAAAAAGGATACGGAAAAGATGATGGACGCACTTTTTGCCGCCATCGGCGATGCGCTGGCGTCCGGCGATAAAGTGCAGATCGGCGGCTTCGGTTCGTTTGAAACCAAGCAGCGCGCCGCACGCACGGGACACAATCCGCGCACGGGCGAAGAGATCGAGATCGCGGCGGCAACGACGCCGGTCTTTAAGCCCAGCAAAACTCTCAAGGATAAGGTGGATCAGAAGTAACGTGAGACTGGATAAATACCTCAAGGTTTCTCGCCTGATTAAGCGCCGTACCGTGGCAAACGATGCATGTGACGCTGCGCGCATCACGGTCAACGGCAAGGCTGCAAAGGCTTCGTATCAGGTGAAAACGGGCGATATTATTGAAATCGCGTTCGGCCAGCGCACCATGAAGGTGGAGGTGCTCGCCATCGCGGAGCACGCCCTCAAGGCGGACGCTGCCGCCATGTATCGGGAGATTTCCTGACTTGGTGCTAAAACATCCCATCCCTTCATAGGATGAAGGGAGCGGGATGTTTTTTTGCAGGGAGGGAATGGCTGATGGCATCCGAAGATCGCAACAGGGAAATACCGCATAACATCATTCTGGAAGGCCGGGAGAAGCTGTCGATTTCCGGTGTTTTGGATGTGCAGAGCTTTGACGAGGAACAGGTGCTGCTGGAAACCGTGCGCGGGATGGTGCTGGTGCGCGGGCAGGGGCTGCATGTCGAGCGGTTGCAGCTGGAAGCCGGGGAGCTGATCGTGGAAGGTGAGATCGGTCTGATCGAATATGACGACAGCGTGCAGCCGCGCGGCAGCTGGTTCAAGCGGCTGTTCGGCGGGTGAGGCAGTATGGAGGTGTTTTCCAATCAGGAGCAGCTCCGGCTGTTTCTGCAAAGCATTCTGCTGGGCGTGGGCTTGGGCGCGGTATATGACCTGCTGCGCGCTCCAAGACGGGTCTTTCGGTTTGGCTGGGCTGCGACAGCGGTATGTGACGCGCTGTTCTGGCTGGTGCTGCTGGCAGCGCTCTTTGAGTTTAATCTGCTGTTTGCAGCGGGACAGAACCGCTATTTTGTGCTGGCAGGCGCGGCCGGAGGCGCTGTTTTGTATTTTCAGCTGCTCAGCGGTGTGGTGCTTGCCGTGCTGGAGGGAATATTGGAGGGGATCGTGCGATTGATAGCCGGTCTCTGCTGGCTGGGGCGCACCATCCGTCAGCGCTGGCGGCAAAGCGTGCTGGTGGCGAGAATCCGATTTTTTGCAAAAAAGTTTGCAAAACCCTCTTCCATTTTTCGAGGGAAAGGTATAAAATAAAATTCGGATCAGTTTGACGCGGACAGACAGTACGAGGTGAGAAAACGGTGTCAAAGCGGAAAATGCCGGTTGTGGTAAAAATAGCGATGATGGCGTTTTTGCTTTATGCGGTGGTCACCATCGTTCGGCTGCAATCGCAGATCGCGGATAAACGGGCAGAGCTGGGCTCCCTGAACCAGCAGGTGCTGGAATATCAGGAAGCCAACGAGCAACTGCGGCAGGAAATGCAAAATGGCATTACTGAGGAGGATATCGGCGAGCTGGCCCGTTCCGAGCTGAGCTATGCGGAACCCGGGGAACGTGTTTTTGTGGACACCTCCAGCCGGTAAAAGGGAAAAGATTAACGGAGGCAAAAAAACTTATATGGATTTGGCAGTGGGAACGATTGTAGAAGGTAAGGTAACGGGCATTACCAAATTCGGCGCGTTCGTTGCGTTGCCGGAGGGCAAGTCGGGCATGGTGCATATCTCTGAGGTTGCGTCCAGCTTTGTCAACGACATCAAGGATTTTCTGCAGGAAGGGCAGACGGTCAAGGTCAAGATCATCAATATCGATCAGGCCGGACGCATCAACCTGTCAATTAAGAAAGCGCAGCCACAAGAGCATCGGCCGGAGCGGTCAGGCAGCTTTGCGGCCCGTCAGCCGCGTTTTCAGCAGCGTTCCGCTGCACCGCGCGGGCGTGCGGCACAGCAGCCGAAGGACCCTGCGACGATGAGCTTCGAGGATAAATTGAAGGCGTTTATGTCGGACAGCGAAAGCCGTCAGGCGGATGTCCGTCATGCGACCGACCGCAAAAACGGTTCGCGCAGACGCAGATGAACACAAAAACCGAGGGCGACCTCGGTTTTGTTTTTACCCCACTTTTTCCGACAGATTTTGCGTCAGACGGCAAAAAATGCGCCCTTCCTTGCAGAAGAGCGCCAAAAGTAGGATTGTGGGGATAAAGATATGAACGGTGCATGGCAGCTTTTCAACTGCCATGGTTAATATACCACATTTTCCCATTTATGTCAATGCTTTTTTCAAAGGGGTTTTCATGAAACAACTGTTAATCAAAAATGTGACCATATGGACGGTGGATGAGGCGGACACCCGCTTTTCCGGCTGGCTGCTGATAGAGGACGGCAAAATTGCCGCCCTTGGTGATGGCGTACCGCCCGACTGCGAGCAGGTGATCGACGGCGCAGGCGGTATTTTGACCCCCGGCCTGATCGACATTCACTCCCATCTTGGTCTGTACGAGGACGGGCTGGGCTTTGAGGGCGCGGACGGCAACGAGGACACCGATCCCGTCACGCCGCATCTGCGCGTAATCGACGGCATTAACCCGATGGATCGCGGCTTTCGTGAGGCGATCGAGGCGGGCGTGACCGCGACGGCGGTCAGCCCCGGCAGTGCCAACCCGATCGGCGGGCAGATTGCTCTGCTTAAAACTGCGGGCCGCCGCGTGGATGACATGGTGCTCAAAGCGCCGCTTGCTATCAAGTTTGCGCTGGGGGAAAACCCCAAGTCGGTGTATCATGATAAGGATGAAAGCCCGGTCACCCGCATGGCGACCGCCGCGCTCATCCGCGAACAGCTTTACAAGGCCAAGGAATATCTGGCGCGGCGGGAACGCGCGGAGAGCGACCCAGAGGACGACGGGCCGGACTACGACGCCAAGCTGGAAGCGCTGCTGCCGCTGCTTTGGGGCAAGATTGAGGCACACTTCCATGCGCATCGCGCGGACGATATTTTCACCGCGCTGCGCATTGCCAAGGAATTCGGCATCAAGCCGGTGATCGTGCACGGCACGGAAGCGCATCTGGTGGCCGATCTGATGGCGGAGGAAGGCGTGCCGGTTGTGAGCGGGCCGTATATGACCGACCGCTCCAAGCCGGAATTACGCAATCTGACCGATGAAGCGCCGGGCATTCTCGCCCGCGCGGGCATCCCGACCGCAATCACGGTCGATCATCCCGAAATTCCGCTTCGGCTGCTGCCCATGGCGCTCATGCTTGCCGTGCGCGCGGGGATGGACAAAACCGACGTGCTGCGCGCGGTCACTTCGGTGCCGGCCAAGATTGCGGGCATGGCGGACCGCATCGGCAGCTTGCAGGCCGGGATGGATGCGGATTGCGTGCTGTGGAGCGGCGACCCGCTGGATTTTGCAACACAGGTGCAGGCCGTTTGTGTGAGCGGCGCACTGGAATACAGGAGGACAACATGAGAACGATCGACGTTTCGGAAGTGACAAAACTGGTGCGGCAGCTGTGCATCGATGCCAACTATTATCTGCCCGCCGATATTCGGCAGGCGTTTGTGGACGGTCAGAAGGCCGAGCAGTCGCCGCTGGGCAAGGAGATTTTCGGGGAGATGATCGCAAACTGCGATCTGGCGCGGGAAAACAATGTGCCGGTGTGTCAGGATACCGGCATGGCGATCGTGTTCGCTGAGGTCGGACAGGATGTGCATTTGACCGGCGGCGCGTTTGAGGACGCGGTGACCGAGGGCGTGCGCCGTGGCTATATTGACGGCTATCTGCGCCTGTCGGTCGTGGGCGACCCGCTGCGCCGTGAGAACACGAACGACAATACTCCCTGCGTGCTGTATACCTCGATCGTGCCGGGCGATAAGGTGCGCATCACGGTCGCGCCCAAGGGCTTCGGCTCGGAAAACATGACCGCGATGAAGATGTTCACGCCCGCCGCAACCAAGGAACAGATTGTGGATTTCATCGCAGATGCCTGCATTCATGCAGGCTCGAATCCCTGCCCGCCGATCGTCATTGGCGTAGGCTTGGGCGGCACAAGTGATAAGGCGGCGTTTCTTGCCAAGCGTGCGCTGTTGCGTCCGGTGGGAGAGCACAATGCCGATCCGCTGTATGCGGAAATGGAGCAGGCGATTCTGGACAAGGTCAACGCTTCGGGCGTCGGCCCGCAGGGTTTGGGCGGCACAGTGACCGCACTTTCCTGCGCGATCGAGCCGTTCGGCACGCATATTGCGGGCCTGCCGTGCGTGGTCAATATCTCCTGTCATGTCACGCGCCATGCGGATGGAGAAATTTGATTGGGAAAAACGCTGAACAATTTGTGAACTTGCGTAAAATAGATTGGACATTTTGCCCGAAGATGTGGTATACTGAAGATAGCAAAATCCATATGGCGATCGCCGCCTTCGGTGGGACGGCAGCGCCAAAGTATCTTGGGCATTCCGCCCGATAGGAGATGATGTTATGAAGTTTACCATCGTCGAGAGAAAAATGAAAATTGACGACGATCTTCGCCAATACGCGCTGCGCAAGGTCGAAAAGTTGGATCGGTATTTCCATCAGGATTCCGACACCACACTGACCTTTAGCGAGCTGCGCGGCAAGCAAACGGTGGAAATTACAGTGCGTCAGGCCGGACTGGTCGTGCGCGCGGAGGAAACTACGACCGATATGTTTGCATCCGTGGACGGCGCAATCAGCAGCATCGAGCGCCAGATCCGCAAGCATAAAACCCGTCTGGAAAAGCGCCTGCGTGAGGGTGCGTTTGATAAGATCGCGGAGCAGCAGGCTGCACTGTCGGAGGAGGACTTCGATATTGTGCGCCGCAAGAAGTTTGACGTTAAGCCCATGAGCGTGGACGAGGCGATTTTGCAGATGAACCTGCTCGATCATCAGTTCTACTTCTTCCGCAACGCGGATGACGACAATATCCATGCGGTCGTTTACAAGCGCGCGGCAGGCGGCTACGGCCTGATCGAGGGCGAGGAATAAAAAAAGCGTAAGAGGAAAGGCTGTGGATGATATCCGGACAGGCTTTCCAAGACA
>ERZ1090868.505-NODE-505-length-21971-cov-75.991878_pt1 | contig 21971 bp, 15 predicted proteins | sample MGYA00478475_ERZ1090868 | MGnify/ENA primary metagenome ERZ1090868 (study PRJEB33644, sample SAMEA5815747) | chicken gut metagenome | biome: Chicken; feature: Gastrointestinal Tract; material: Caecum | place: Ireland | collected 2019-01-01 | study: A study of the...
GCGGTGGTGGTTTGAGAACTCAAGAGCGTGTTTGTACTACTTTGTAGAGTCATTTTGATTGCCAGTCCGATTCCCGCTCCTTTGTTGGGAGTGGCCGAGGGGCCTTGATGGGGGTCGGGGTTTTGTGTGGATCGTTTTCCTTATAAACGGTCTCGTCAATTATGTTTGGAGTCATCGTTCGGATGTCTTCGCAAGGTTTTTTGTGGAGGGTTCGATTCTGGCTCAGGATGAACGCTGGCGGCGTGCTTAACACATGCAAGTCGAACGGGATCCCTGGCGCTTGCGCCGGGGTGAGAGTGGCGAACGGGTGAGTAATGCGTGACCAACCTGCCCCATGCACCGGAATAGCTCCTGGAAACGGGTGGTAATGCCGGATGCTCCAGATGACCGCATGGGATTCTGGGAAAGCTTTTGCGGCATGGGATGGGGTCGCGTCCTATCAGCTTGTTGGTGGGGTGATGGCCCACCAAGGCTTCGACGGGTAGCCGGCCTGAGAGGGCGACCGGCCACATTGGGACTGAGATACGGCCCAGACTCCTACGGGAGGCAGCAGTGGGGAATATTGCGCAATGGGCGAAAGCCTGACGCAGCGACGCCGCGTGCGGGATGGAGGCCTTCGGGTTGTAAACCGCTTTTATCGGGGAGCAAGCGAGAGTGAGTGTACCCGTTGAATAAGCACCGGCTAACTACGTGCCAGCAGCCGCGGTAATACGTAGGGTGCAAGCGTTATCCGGATTTATTGGGCGTAAAGGGCTCGTAGGCGGTTCGTCGCGTCTGGTGTGAAAGTCCATCGCTTAACGGTGGATCTGCGCCGGGTACGGGCGGGCTGGAGTGCGGCAGGGGAGACTGGAATTCCCGGTGTAACGGTGGAATGTGTAGATATCGGGAAGAACACCAATGGCGAAGGCAGGTCTCTGGGCCGTTACTGACGCTGAGGAGCGAAAGCGTGGGGAGCGAACAGGATTAGATACCCTGGTAGTCCACGCCGTAAACGATGAGTGCTAGGTGTTGGGAAGAGATTCTCGGTGCCGCAGCAAACGCAATAAGCACTCCACCTGGGGAGTACGACCGCAAGGTTGAAACTCAAAGGAATTGACGGGGACCCGCACAAGCGGTGGAGCATGTGGTTTAATTCGAAGCAACGCGAAGAACCTTACCAGGTCTTGACATCTAGTGCCATTTGTAGAGATACAAAGTTCCCTTCGGGGACGCTAAGACAGGTGGTGCATGGCTGTCGTCAGCTCGTGTCGTGAGATGTTGGGTTAAGTCCCGCAACGAGCGCAACCCTCGCCCCGTGTTGCCAGCGCGTCATGGCGGGAACTCACGGGGGACCGCCGGGGTTAACCCGGAGGAAGGCGGGGATGAGGTCAGATCATCATGCCCCTTACGTCCAGGGCTTCACGCATGCTACAATGGCCGGTACAACGGGATGCGACATGGCGACATGGAGCGGATCCCTGAAAACCGGTCTCAGTTCGGATCGCAGTCTGCAACTCGACTGCGTGAAGGCGGAGTCGCTAGTAATCGCGAATCAGCAACGTCGCGGTGAATGCGTTCCCGGGCCTTGTACACACCGCCCGTCAAGTCATGAAAGTGGGCAGCACCCGAAGCCGGTGGCCTAACCCTTGTGGGGGGAGCCGTCTAAGGTGAGGCTCGTGATTGGGACTAAGTCGTAACAAGGTAGCCGTACCGGAAGGTGCGGCTGGATCACCTCCTTTCTACGGAGATTCAGGGCGCGGGTTTTCGCGTCCGGTGTCGCCCCCGGCCGGATGGTCCGGTGTCCTGGGGGTTGCTGGTGTGGAAGAGATCGGTGGCTCTCGTGTGGTATGGGCATGCTTTTGGGTTCCCGGACCGCCACCGGGCCTTCGGGTCCGGCGTTGGTCCGCCATACCGGGTCCCGTCCGTCCCCCTGGTGGGGTTTCGGGTTCGGGGCTTGGTCGTGGTGGTGGTTTGAGAACTGGAGAGTGGACGCGAGCAAGAAAGATTCTTTTCTTGTTTACTGTTTTTTCGGACGAACTTCTTCTTGTAGAGGTTTTGTTCTTTGTTCTGATCGTTTTGTGATCATTAGTGCGAAGATCTGTTGTCCGGTGTTTGCTGGCTTTGTCGCGGGCGGCCGTGTGGTTGCCCGTGAAGGGCGTATGGTGGATGCCTTGGCAGACAGTACCGATGAAGGACGTGTGAGGCTGCGATAAGCCTCGGGGAGCCGCCAGCAGGGCTTTGATCCGAGGATTTCCGAATGGGGGAACCCGCCGGCCGTCATGGGCCGGCACCGCCTTGGGCGGGGGGTACGCAGGGAAGTGAAACATCTCAGTACCTGCAGGAAAGGATACTCCGTGAGTAGTGGCGAGCGAAAGCGGATGAGGCCAAACCGTGTGCGTGTGATACCCGTCGGGGGTTGCGCATGCGGTGTTGCGGGATCGCGCGTCCGGGCCCCGACGGGCCCGGCGGGAGTGATAAAACGGCGTTCGAGGCGAACGGGATTGAATTCCCGGCCGCAGAGGGTGATGGCCCCGTAGCCGAACGTGCGTCGTCTCCCGGTCGCGTCTCCCAAGTAGCACGGGCCCCGTGGAATCCCGTGCGAATCTGCCCGGACCGTCGGGTAAGCCTAAGTATATCTGTCTGACCGATAGCGTACTAGTACCGTGAGGGAAAGGTGAAAAGCACCCCGGGAGGGGAGTGAAACAGTTCCTGAAACCGTGCGCCTACAATCCGTCGGAGCCTCCTTGGGGGGTGACGGCGTGCCTATCGAAAAATGAGTCTGCGAGTCAGTGGTGCGTGGCGAGCGTAAGCCGTGTGGTGTACGCGTAGCGAAGGCGAGTCTTAAAAGGCGTTTGAGTCGCGCGCCCTGGACCCGAAGCGGGATGATCTAGCCCTGGGCAGGTTGAAGCGCGGGTAAGACCGCGTGGAGGACCGAACCCACCTGGGTTTAAAACCGGGGGGATGACCTGGGGCTAGGGGTGAAAGGCCAATCAAATTCCGTGATAGCTGGTTCTCTCCGAAATGCATTTAGGTGCAGCGTCGGGTGATTGCGTCCGGGGGGTAGAGCTACTGGATGCTTGCGGGCCCATATCGGGTACCAATAGCAGCCGAACTCCGAATACCCGTGGCGTGTATCCCGGCAGTGAGTCGGCGGGGGATAAGCTCCGTCGTCGAAAGGGAAACAGCCCAGACCGTCGTCTAAGGTCCCCAAGCGCGTGCTAAGTGGGAAAGGATGTGGAGTCGCATAGACAGCCAGGAGGTTGGCTTAGAAGCAGCCACCCTTGAAAGAGTGCGTAACAGCTCACTGGTCTAGTGGTTCCGCGCCGACAATGTAGCGGGGCTCAAGCACGCCACCGAAGACGCGGCAGCGTTTCGTACGCTGGGTAGGAGAGCGTCCCCTGCGGGGCGAAGCGGCGGAGTAATCCTGCCGTGGACCGTTGGGGAGTGAGAATGCAGACATGAGTAGCGAGAGGCGGGTGAAGATCCCGCCCGCTGGATGACCAAGGGTTCCAGGGCCACGTTCATCGTCCCTGGGTGAGTCGGGTCCTAAGGCGAGGCCGACAGGCGTAGTCGAATGGATGAACGGGTCGATATTCCCGTACCGGCTTTCAGCCGCCAAAACCGAAAGGGTGAGCACTAACCTCCGCGTCGTCGCCTCCCCGGCCTTCGGGCCTGGGTCGTGGCGTCGTGTTGGGACCGTAGCCCCGGTAGGTCAGCGCAGGAGTGACGCAGAAGGGTAGCCGGCCGCGGAGGTGGTTTTCCGTGGCCAAGCACGCAGCCCGTCCCCCAGGCAAATCCGGGGGGCATCAGGGCGAGGTGCGATGGTGGGGCCCGTATGGGCCGAATCCGGTGATCCCGGCTGCCGAGAAAAGCTTCGGCGTCAGGCTGTCAGCCGCCCGTACCCCAAACCGACACTGGTGGTCAGGTAGAGAATACCAAAGCGATCGAGCGAATCCTGGTCAAGGAACTCGGCAAATTACTCCCGTGCCTTCGGTATAAGGGAGACCCCTGCGGGTGAACCAGCTAGCCTGGGGAGCGTGCGGGGGTGGCACAGACCAGGGGGTAGCGACTGTTTACCAAAAACACAGGAGCGTGCGAAGACGTAAGTCGCTGTATACGCTCTGACGCCTGCCCGGTGCCGGAAGGTTAAGAGGATCCGTCATCCCTTCGGGGGGCAGCGGTGAATTCAAGCCCCGGTAAACGGCGGTGGTAACTATAACCATCCTAAGGTAGCGAAATTCCTTGTCGGGTAAGTTCCGACCTGCACGAATGGCGTAACGACTTCCCCACTGTCTCGACCAGGAGCTCGGCGAAATTGCAGTACGAGTAAAGATGCTCGTTAAGCGCAGAAGGACGAAAAGACCCCGGGACCTTTACTATACCTTGGTATTGGCATTAGGCGCGGATTGTGTAGCATAGGCGGGAGGCTTCGAAGCGGGTGCGCCAGCATCCGTGGAGCCGCAGGTGAAATACCGCTCTGTTCTCGTTTGATGTCTAACCTCGACAAGTCATCCTTGTCAGGGACAGTGCCTGGCGGGTAGTTTAACTGGGGCGGTTGCCTCCCAAAGAGTAACGGAGGCGCTCAAAGGTCCGCTCAGCCCGGTTGGCAATCGGGTGTCGAGTGCAATCGCACAAGCGGGCTTGACTGTGAGACCGACGGGTCGAGCAGGGACGAAAGTCGGAGATAGTGATCCGGTGCCGGCGTACGGACGCGGCATCGCTCAACGGATAAAAGGTACCCCGGGGATAACAGGCTGATCATTCCCAAGAGTCCATATCGACGGGATGGTTTGGCACCTCGATGTCGGCTCGTCGCATCCTGGGGCTGGAGCAGGTCCCAAGGGTTCGGCTGTTCGCCGATTAAAGCGGCACGCGAGCTGGGTTCAGAACGTCGTGAGACAGTTTGGTCTCTATCCTCTGCGCTCGTCGGAACCTTGAGGAGGCCTGCCCATAGTACGAGAGGACCTGGGTGGACGAACCTCTGGTATGCCAGTCGTCACGCCAGTGGCGCGGCTGGTTGGCTACGTTCGGAAGGGATAACCGCTGAAAGCATCTAAGCGGGAAGCCTGCTCCAAGATAAGGGTTCCATGGATCCTCGGATCCTGTAGTCCCCATGCAGAACACGTGGTTGATAGGCCGGACGTGGAAGCCCCGCGAGGGGTGGAGCTGACCGGTACTAACGGACGAGGGGCAATCTACCACGCACCGACCGCGGCATGCGGCATCCCCGGCGACAGGGAGCGCATGGTCACGAAGCGCGGAACAACGAAACATCGCGTCCATCCTCCGGTTCCCGGACCGCCACCCGGAACCATCCCCCGTCCCCGTGAGGGCGGGAAGAAGAATTGAAGATTTGCGGCGGCCATGGCCCAGGTGAGACGCCCGGACCCCATTCCGAACCCGGAAGCTAAGGCCTGGCACGGCGATGGTACTGCACCCGAGAGGATGTGGGAGAGTAGCACGCCGCCGCATTCACCGTCACAAGGACCCCCGGTCGAGCACCACGCTCCCGGGGGTTCCTTATTACACCCACACCCCCCCAAAAACCACCCACACACAAGACGCCTGTGGACCCGCGCGGAATCCCCGTTTCCCGCGCACACACCAACCCCAGGCGCCCGACCAGGCCGCACAACCCCGAAAGCCAGTCGGATACCACAACCCACCAGAAAACACACTCTGAAAACAACGGACAGGACCTCAACGGGGGACATATCCATCAGCGTCGTTACGATGTACGACATCGGACACACCCAACGAAGGGAATGGATATGCAATACAGCACGATAGGCACCACCGGCGTCAAAGCCTCGCGGGTGGCCCTCGGTGTGATGCGGTTGAACGGCAAGAGCCGCCAGGAGGCCTCACGAATCGTCGGCACGGTGATCGACCGGGGTGTCAATTTCTTCGATACCGCCGACGTATACGGCGACGGACGGAGCTCGCTCGCGCTCAACCAAGCGCTGGACGATCTGGGCGTCAGCCGTGGCACCGTATACCTGCAGACCAAGGTCGGTATCATCAGCGGACAGCGCTACGACTTCTCCAAGCGTCATATCCTAGACTCCGTTGCTCAGGAGCTCACCCGTCTGGGCACCGATTACGTGGACCTGTTGCTGCTGCATAGGCCCGACACCCTGGTGGAGCTCGATGAATTGGCCGAGGCGTTCAATCTCCTGCAGCAACAGGGCAAGGTGCGTTATTTCGGCGTCAGCAACGTCAACCCGATGCAGATCGAGCTGCTGCAGAGCGCTATCAGCCAGAAGCTGCACGTGAACCAACTGCAGTTCGGCTTGGGCCACGCGGACATGATCCGTCAGGAATTCCACGTCAATATGAACGATGCCGCCAGCATCGACCATGACGGCGGCACACTGGCGTACACTAGGCTCAAGCATATGACCATCCAGGCGTGGAGCCCCTTCCAGTACGGGTTCTTTGACGGCACGTTCATCGACAACCCCAAATTCCCCGAACTCAACGACCATCTGCAACGCATCGCGGAGAAGTATGGTGTGACCAAAAACGCCATTGCCACGGCCTGGATTCTGCGGCACCCCGCCAAGATGCAGGTGCTGTTGGGTTCGATGAACCCCGAACGGCTCACGCAGATGATCCAGGGTGTGGATATCACGCTGGACCGCCAGGAATGGTACGACCTGTATCTCGCCGCCGGTAACGATCTGCCGTAGCGCCTGCTGTGTCGCCGTGCGCCGGGATTGACCGCGCATGGCGTGGGGAGGCGGGGCCATATGATGTGAGCATGCATTATTTCACACCGAAGCGCTGTGCGTCGTCGAACAAGATCATGTATCACGACAAGGCGCAGGCGCAACGTGCCGCCGACGAGAGCTTCAGGGAACGGGGCATCGAGTTATGGGTGTACCGGTGTGAATTATGCGGAACATGGCACCTGACGAGCCGCGACCCCGATAGCTCATATCGATATGTGCCGTTGAACCAGCAGATTCGTCCGCATTCACGGAAGAAAGGGTATAAGCCGCGGCGTCGTTGACGATGCCGGTGTGCTTGTGCCCTGTGCCCCGTGCCGGCCGGCTCAGCCGTGCCGACGGTGTCTGCGATTGACGAACGCCTTGGAACCGCGATCGGCGAGTGTGGTCAGGATGGCGCCGAACGCCGCCGACGCGCCCGCGAACAGCACGCTCATCAGCAGTCCCTGCTGCGCGTCCTCGCCGGCAGCCGCCTTGGCGGTGCGCGACGTACCGCGGTTCCACAATGCCTGGAACAATCTGCCGGCAACCAGACCGGCCAGCGTCGGGATGAAGTATTTGATGAGTTTGTCTCCTAGGGAGTCCGGGTCGTTGAGCCGTTGTTCGCGCATGGCGTTCACCCTTTCATCGATGGCGTGGAACCCAGCGACGATCTGGTCTGCTGAGGAACCGGAGTCTGCCATGTAGTCCACATACTCGTCGGTCATGGTTTCCATCATAGACGTGGCCGTCTCCGGCTGTCTCCGGACAGTATCTGACCGGATGTCGATTGCCGCATGAACGTGGGCGTGCGAGTACAGTATGAGGTATGACTGACACGATTGTTGGCGGCAACGATGCCCCCAAGCCCGGTCGCCTGGTGCTGTTGCGGCATGGGCAGACCGCATGGAGCGTTTCCGGACAGCACACCGGACGGACGGATATCCCGCTCACCCCCGCCGGTGAGCATCAGGCGATTGAGGCTGGGGTACGGCTGAGGGAGTCGTTCCCCGATGGATTCGCCGAGGGATGCGTATTCGCCAGCCCCCTGCGGCGGGCGCGGCAGACCGCGGCGCTGGCCGGGTATGGCACGCATAACGTGCTGCCGTATATCGCTGAGTGGGATTACGGCCGTGCCGAGGGACGCACCCGTGGCACCGTGTCGCAGCTGCTGGGGCGGCCTTGGGATCTGTGGCGCGACGGAACGGAATCGCTGCCGGCGACTATGGACGGCGAACGTGTGGAGACGCTGCCGGGCGGCGCGCAGGTGACGGTGCGCAACGGCCGTGGTGAGACGCTGGATGAGGTGGCCGCACGCACCACGGTGGCCATCCGCGAGGTGCTGCCGTTGATCGAGGAAGGCCATGACGTGCTGCTGGTGGCGCATGCCCATGTGCTACGCATCCTGACGACCCAATGGCTGGGCATGGATCCGCTGACAGCCAAGCTGCTGCGTCTGGACACGGCGCGGTATTCGGTGCTGAGCCAGTATAAGGGAGACAACGTCATCGAGCAGTGGAACGTGTGAATCACGCTACTCGCGAATTGACAACGTGTGCAGTATTCTTGAAACAGTTGTCATTCGAGTGTGGCGTGCGGTGATAAGCGCGTTCTTGCATGCGGGGAGGCGTGGCCCATGAACAAGGCGGGTATTCGTGATGTGGCGGAGGCCGCCGGCGTATCGATCTCGACGGTGTCTCGTGCCTTCACCCGTCCCGATCTGGTCTCCGAGAAGACGCGCAGCAAGGTGCTGGAAACCGCCGACCGTCTGGACTTCAACATCTCCCGTTCGGCCACGGCGCTGAAATCGGGTCAGACGTACCGTGTGGCGCTGCTGATGAACGAGGACATCACCAGCTGGTTCAACACCCAGGTATTCGCCGGGGTGGAGTCGGTGATGCACGATGCCGGGTATGACATCTCGCTCTACCAGCACATCGACACCGCGGAGAACCGTCGGGACTTCTTCACCACGCTGCCGGTGCGCCGCAACGTCGATGCGGTGTTCGTGGCCTCGTTCGCCGTGGACGCCGAGGAGATCGGGCAGCTCAAGCGCACCCATGTGCCGATCATCGGCATCAACACCCCGACCACGGAGGGCTTCGACGCGTCGATCAGCATCGACGACGAGAACGGGATGTTCACGGCGGCGCAGCATCTGATCAATCTGGGGCATAAGCATATTGTCTATACCTGCTCGGCCCCTGTGGAGACCATGCATTCCAGTATCGACGCCCGTGCGCGCGGGTTCATCCGCGCCTGCAAGGCCGCGGAGGAGACCCGCGAGCTGGACTGGGAGGTGATCACCGTGCCCCGCGGTACCGAATTCGTGGAGTCCACGCTGTCCTCGCTGCTGGCGTTGGATGATTTCCCCGATGCGATCTGCTGCCAGATGGATATGATGGCGATCCCGCTGGTGCTGCGACTGGTGCGGTACGGGCACCATACGCCGCGGGATTATTCAATCATCGGGTTCGATGACAGCCCGTACGCCGACACGGTGAACCTGACCACCATGCGTCAGAATCCGCGCGATATGGGTATCAGGGCGGCGCAGAAGGCGCTGGCGCTCATCCGGGAGGAGCCGCTGGACACCCCGCATGAGATCGTGCAGCCGCATCTGGTGCTGCGCGGCACCGACCGCCTGTATGAGGGCTGAGCCGGCTAGTCAGCCGGTCAGGCCAGCAGGAAGTTGGCCAGCCCCTCGTAGTCGGCACCCTTCAGGGACAATACGGCGGCCTGCGACTCCATCGGATCGGAATACGGGGAGATGCCGGTGCGCAGATAGACGCCATCGATGCCGGCATGTCGGGCGCCCAGGATGTCGTTGTCCTCGTCGTTGCCCACCATAACGGTCCGGTCGGCGGTGGTTCCGGCGCGGTCCAATGCGCGGGCGAAGAACTCTTTGCCGGGTTTCCGGACATGCTCCTCGCTGGAGATGAGGATGTCGTCGAAGACGTCATCCAACCCCAGCATGGTCAGTTCGGGGCGGGTGTAGCAGGATTGGGCGTTGGATAGCAGGACGACGCGCAACCCGCGGTCCTTCAACAGCTTGAGCATGTCGAGGGCGCCCGGATACAGCCAGATCAGGCGCGTCGAGGCCTGACGGAACACCCAGGCCGCCTTGCGGCTCAGCCGTTCCCCGACGCGCATGCCGCGCAACGAGAACATCGCACGGTAGGTCGGCAGCAGGTCCGGCTCGTAGAACGCCGGATCGTGCCCGACCGGCACCGCCGATGACAGCGCCCTCGCGCCCATGAACCGGTCACGCAACTGGTCGGCGCTGTCGTAATGCGCGCCGGCCTCGTCGAGGAAATCACGCAACGTCTCCCATGCCTCCGGGTCATCCTCGTCGGTACGGATGTCCACCAGCGTGCCGTACAGGTCGAACAGCACGGTATCGTACCGGCGATCGCCTGAATCCTGCTCCGCGACAACCGTACGGAACCGTTGCATGCCCGAACCCATCGGAATCACCCCTTGTCAGAAGGAAAACGCCACGAAACTCTGCGGGCCAAGCGTCACCGTGGTGCCGTCGGCCGCCACATTGCCCCGACTGAGTTCCATCGTAGGGGTGCCGTGAGACGTCGCCGCATCCGGCAGTGGGAACGATTCGGCCCCCAGTCCGGGATTCAACGCGATGACGAGTCGATCCGAGCCGTCGCGGGAGGTGCGTGCGTAGGCGAAGAGGCGTCCGTGCTCCGGCGCCGCGACGACGTCGAACGCGGCGTCGGCCTGCAGCGCGGCATGGGTCTCGCGCAGCGACAGCACGGTGCGGACCCAGTGGTACAGCGATCCGTCGTCCGCCTGCTGGGCCTCGACGGTCGGCGCGTCGGGGGCCGGGTCGACCGGGAGGTACAGGTCGTCGGCGTTGGCCGTGGAGAAGCCGAGGTTGGCGCTCGCGTCCCACTGCATCGGGGTGCGGGTGCCGGTGCGGACATAGCCGCCCTCCTTGGTGGGCAGGTTGCGGTACCGCATGCCGATCTCGTCGCCGTAGTACAGGAAGGGCACGCCGGGCATCGTCAGGATCATGCCGTAGGCGACGGCGAGCTCCTCCGGCGTCAGCCGCGGGGACAGACGGGCGGTGTCGTGGTTGCAGGTGATCAGGCAGAAGTGGCCTTCGTCCTTGGTGGCTTCGTACTGCGGCAGGTACTGGTCGAGGAATCCGTGGACGCTGCCGCCGCCGTGCGCGGAGAAGTAGCTGTGGTCCCGCTCCCGGTCCAGCGGGTCGGGGGTGTTGCGGCAGAGCAGGTAATACCCGTTGCGGTCCCAGCTCCAGTCCAGGTAGAAGTCCATGTCGAATCCGGCTTGCAGCGCCTGCTCCGGCACGCCCCACTCGGAGACGAACGCGGCTTCGGGGTACTCGTTCTTGACGGTGCCGAGCATCTGACGCCAGGCGGCGATGGTGGCGGTTTTGCCGGCGTCGTCGTTCTTGACCAGCGAATTGGCCATGTCCACGCGGAAGCCGTCGCAGCCCTGGCCCAGCCAGAAGCGCATGACGTCGATCATGGCCTGCCGCGTCTCGGCGGCCGCGGGGGAGTCCACGCCCATCTGCCAGGGGCGTTCCGGGTGGGCGAATCCGTAGTTGAGCGCGGGCTGGCATTTGAAGAAGTTCAGCACATAGGTGCCGTTGCGCGGGGTTTCGCCGCCGATGAACGGCAGGCCGTCGGCGCCGGAGAGCCACGAATCGGTCCAGATGTACCGGTCGGAGTACTGGTTGCGCTCCGGACGGCTGCTGATGCGGAACCAGGGGTGCTCCTCGCTGGTGTGGCCGGGGACCAGGTCCAGCAGCACGTGCATGCCGCGGCGATGGGCCTCGTCGAACAGGGCGATCAGGTCGTCGTTGGTGCCGTAGCGCGGGGCGACCTTGAGGTAGTCGCGCACGTCGTAGCCCGCGTCCTTGAAGGGCGAGTCGAAGCACGGGTTGATCCACAGCGCGTTGCAGCCGAGGTCGCGGATGTAGTCGAGCTTGGAGATGATGCCGGGGATGTCGCCGATGCCGTCGCCGTTCGAATCGGCGAAGCTCTGCGGGTAGATCTCGTAGAATCGCGCGTCGGCGAGCCACTGGGGGCGTGGGAGGGTGCTGGGCATCGTGGATCCTTTCCGTCGGTCGGCGTCGGTGGGGTGCCGGTCGTGGGCCCCGTCCCTCGCCGGGGGTGCCGGCATGTGCGGTATCGACGCCGTAGGGGCATCGGATATGCGAACGTTTACAATAGTGTAGGGCCAATCTTGGGAGAGACGTGCCGTAATGGCTGTAATTATTGGTGTAACCCTGATGGGAACATCCGGTTGCGAACGTTTGCAATATGGTGTATACTATCAGGCAGCAACACGTCGTGTTGCCCCGCGTTCCCGAGTATGCCGTGCAATCGTTGTCATCCAGTATTGACGTCGAAACGACCGACGTGCCCGGGGGGGGGGTATTCGATGCGTTGCGGGTTCGGATACCGCAGTCAGAACCCGAAGAAAGGAATAAATCAACGATGATTGCGCGATGGAACAAGGCCTTGGCGGCCGTGGCGGCATGTGCGCTGTTCGCAGGAGGGCTCTCCGCCTGCGGCACGGGCGCATCCGCCAACGGAGACGCCGAGAACATCACCCTGGTCGTCTGGGCATCCCAGGAGGACCAGGCCAACGAGGACTCCTGGCTCCAGGAAATGGAGAGGGCATTCCAGGAGGAACACCCCGAATACAACATCACCTGGAAGAACCAGGTCGTCGCCTCCGCCGACGCCGCGGGCGTGGCCAAGCAGGACCCGACCGTGGCGGCCGACGTCTACTCGTTCGCCTCCGACCAGCTGGGCACCCTGCTGGACGCCGGCGCGATCGGCCAGGTCAGCGATCCGACGATGGCGCAGCTGGAGGAGCAGACGGAAGGCAGCGAGACCATGCTGGACACGGTGCGCGGCGAGGACGGCAACGTCTACGGTGTGCCGTTGGCCGGCAACACCTGGTTCATGTACTACCGCAAGAGCAAGTTCACCGAAGAGGACATCACGTCGCTGGACGCCATGCTGGCCAAGGGCAAGGTCTCCTTCCCGCTGACCAACTCGTGGTACGTGCCGGCGTTCTACATGGGCGCCGGCGGCGAGCTGTTCGGCCCCGACGGCACCGACGGCGCGGCCGGCGTGCAGTTCGGCGGCGAGATCGGCGCGGCCGTGACCGAGTATCTGGTCAACTTCCGCAACAACCCGAACTTCGTGCTGGACCAGAACGGTTCCGGTCTGGCGGGATTGAAGGATGGTTCGGTGGATGTGGTCTTCACCGGCAACTGGGACGCCGCCACCGTGCGCGCGAACCTCGGCGACGACTGGGGTGTGGCGCAGCTGCCCTGCTTCACCCTGAACGGCCAGCAGGTGCAGATGAAGGCGTTCGCCGGATCCACCGTGTACGCGTGGAATCCGTACAGCAAGCACCCGAAGGCCGCTGACCAGTTCGCCGCGTTCCTGTCCGGCACCTACTCGCAGGAGAAGCACTACACGATGCGCTCGGTCATCCCCTCGGACATCAAGGTTGCCGCGACCCCCGAGGTCGAGGCCGACGCCGTGGCCCAGGCGCAGATCGATACGATCGCCAACACGTCGGTGGTCCAGCCGTCCATCTCGGAGATGAACAACTTCTGGGTCCCCTGTGAGAACTTCGGCAAGGCCATCTACAACGGCGAGGTCACGCTGGACAACGCGGCCGAGCAGACCGAGCGGTGGATGGCGTCCTACGAGAGCCTGATGTGACGCAAGGAAGGGTTTGAACATGGAAGCAACCGTTTCGCCACGCCCCGCCAAGCGTGGCCTGATCCGCCGCAAGGCGGACTACATCCCGCCGTCGCGCTACACGCTGCGCGCGGCCGCCAAGGACGGCGACGCCCTGACGCGCCTGTCGTTCCTGATCTTGGGCGCGGGCAACCTGGCCCGCAAGCAGATTGTCAAGGGCCTGCTGTTCCTGGCCGTCGAGATCGCCTACATCGTCTACATGGCGACGGTGGGCGTCGGCAGCCTCGGCACGCTCGTCTCATTGGGGTCGCGCACCCAGACCCGCCAGAAGATCGACGGCTACTGGTACTACGACGCCGGCGACAACTCCGTGCTGCTGCTGACCGCCGGCGTGGCCACGGTGTTCATCACCGTCCTGTTCGTGGTGTTCTGGTCGTACGCGGTGCGCAGCGCCTACAAGGCGCAGGTGCTCCAGCGCGAGACCGGCGCCGTGCCCACGCTGCTGGACGACTGGCGCAACCTGACCGACCGCAACGCGCAGGTCTCGATGATGTTCCTGCCGGTGGTGGGCATCCTGGTGTTCACCGTGCTGCCGACACTCATCATGATCTGCATCGCGTTCACCAGCTACGACTCCGACCACGTGCTGCTGTTCGACTGGGTGGGCTTCAAGAACTTCGGTTCGCTGTTCGCCGAGACCGGCGCGGTGACCGCCAACCAGTTCGTGCGTGTGCTCGGCTGGACGCTGATCTGGGCCATCTTCGCCACGTTCCTGAACTTCTTCTTCGGCCTGTTCCTGGCGATGATCATCAACCGCAAGACCACGCGCTTCAAGGGCATGTGGCGGTCGATCTTCTCCCTGTCGATGGCCGTGCCGCAGTTCGTCTCCCTGCTGGCCATCAACCAGATGCTCCAGCCGGAGGGCGCCATCAACAGCACGCTCGAATCCTGGGGCTGGATCACCGAACCGCTGCCGTTCTTCACCGATCCGACCTGGGCCCGCGTGACCGTGATCGTCGTGAACCTGTGGATCGGCATCCCGTTCACGATCATGCAGATCACCGGCATCCTGCAGAACATCCCCGCCGACCAGTATGAGGCCGCCAGGATCGACGGCGCCAACTGGTGGCAGACGTTCACCCGCATCACGATGCCGTATCTGGTGTTCGTGCTCACCCCGTACCTGATCACCACGTTCACAGGCAACGTGAACAACTTCAACGTCATCTACCTGCTGTCCGGAGGCAACCCGACCGCCGTCGGCGACACCGCCGGCTCCACCGACCTGCTCATCACCTGGCTGTACAAGCTCACGGTGGATCGCGGCGACTACAACCTCGGCGGCGTCATCGGCATCTTCACATTCGTGGTGCTGGCGATCGTCTCGCTGATCACCTACCGCAGCAGCGGATCCTATAAGAACGAAGGAGGCTTCCGGTGAGCCAAGCAACCCAGTCGGCCACTGTCAAGGCCGAAAGCAATCCGTTCCTGCACGACCAGCGCAAGCGGCGCATCGTGGGCGATGTGCTGAGCCACCTGCTGCTCGTGGTGCTCGCCGTCATCTGGATCATCCCGATCGCGTGGGTGGTCATGGAGAGCTTCAATGCGAACCCGGGACCGTACAACCCGTCGTTCTTCCCGGAGGAGTACACGCTGGACAACTACATCCAGCTGTTCACCGACACGCACATCCTGAACTTCCCGAAGATGTTTATGCACACGTTCATCATTGCGGTGATCTCGTGCCTGATCAACGTGTTCTTTGTGCTGTGCGTGGCGTTCTCGATGAGCCGTCTGCGCTTCCGCTTCCGCAAGTCCTTCATGAACGTGGTGCTGGTGCTCGGCATGTTCCCGAACATCATGTCCGTGGTCGTGATCTACTTCATCCTGAAGTCGCTGGGCCTGACCCAAGGCATCGGCGTCACCGTCGCGCTGATCCTGGTCTACTCCGCCGGCGCTGGCGCGGGCTTCTACGTGATGAAGGGCTACATGGACACCATCCCGATGTCCCTGGACGAGGCCGCCGCGCTCGACGGCTGCACCCGCTGGCAGACCTTCCGCCTCATCATCCTGCCGGTGTGCAAGCCGATGCTCGTCTACCAGGCCCTGACCGCGTTCCTCGGCCCCTGGCTCGACTTCGTGATGGCCAAGGCCATCTGCCGCACGCAGGACAACTACACGGTGGCGCTGGGCCTGTACCAGATGCTCAGCCGTGAGTACCTCAACTCCTGGTTCGCGCGATTCGCGGCCGCCGCCGTGATCATCGCCATCCCGATCGCCATCCTGACGATCGTCATGCAGCGCTACTACCAGGAGGCCATGTCTGGCGCCGTCAAGGGCTGAGCCGGCACACACGAAAACCAACACCTGTCATGCGGATGGAGACGGGGGAATCCCTTTCCTTTACGTCTCCGTTCCGCGGGACGGTGGTCCGGGGCAATGCCGGTCGTTGCCCCGGACCTGTACCATCGTTGTCATGCAAGGAGTTCCGATGACGCAACCCCGTGATTACCAACGTTCCACGGTTAATCCGATCTCCACGTTGCCCGCGTACGACGGCGAGCTGGGCGCACGCCTCACCGCCGACGGCACGGCGTTCACCGTCTGGGCCCCCACCGCCGAAGCCGTGACGCTGCGCCTGTTCGCCACCGGTGCCGACGATGAACCGGGCGCCCGCGCCATCGCCGAGCGCCCGATGACGTCCGGCCCGCGCGGCACCTGGCATGTGGAGATCCCGGAATGGCTGGCGGGCGTCTACTACGATTTTCTGGTCGCCTTCCCCGACGGCACCGTGAACCGCGCCGCCGACCCCTGGGCGCGCGCGGCCGGCGTGAACGGCGCGCGCAGCATGGTCGTGGACCTGGCCCAAACCAACCCCGAGGGATGGGGCAAGGACCGCGGCCCCGATATCCCCGACGGCGAACTGGTCGTATGGGAGACTCATATCGGCGACTTCAGCAACGACCTGGACTGCGGGGTGCCCGCGGAACATCGCGGGCGGTTCCTGGCCTTCACGCACGATGGGACCCACATCACGGGCGATCCCGCATCGCCCACCTGCCTGAACTACCTCAAGCGCCTCGGTGTGACCTGCGTGCAGCTGCTGCCGTTCTACGACTACGGCTCCGTGGACGAGACCCGGCCCGAGGACGGCCAGTTCAACTGGGGGTACGACCCGGTCAACTACAACGTGCCCGAAGGCTCCTACAGCACCGATCCCTACCACGGCGAGGTGCGGATCCGCGAATGCAAGACGATGATCCAGGCCCTGCACCGCGCGGGGTTCAAGGTCATCATGGACGTGGTCTACAACCACATGTACTCCGCCGACAACTGGTTCGAACGCATGGTGCCCGGCTACTTCTGCCGCCGCACGGACGATGGGGCGCTCGCCAACGGCTCCGGCTGCGGCAGCGACACGGCCAGCGAACACGCGATGTTCGGCCGGTACATTGTGGATTCGGTGACGTACTGGGCCCGCGAATACCACATCGACGGCTTCCGCTTCGACCTGATGGGCCTGATCGACGTGGAGACCATGAACGCCGTGCGCGCCTCGGTTGACGCGCTGCCGGACGGGCGGCGGATCCTGCTGTACGGCGAGCCGTGGTCGGCCGCCGACTCGGCCGTGGAACCCGGGACGATCCTGTCGAACAAGGGCGGCGTGGGCCGGCTGGACCGCCGTATCGGCTGGTTCTGCGACGCCACTCGCGACTCGATCAAAGGACACGTGCTGTACTCCGATCAGGCCGGGTTCGTCAACGGACTCGGCCGGGCGTTCGCCCCGTCCGTGCGCAAGGCGGTGGACGCCTGGCACGGCGCGGTGGGCGAGCCGAAGGACCCGATGCAGCTGGTGCAGTACGTCTCCGCGCACGACGACCTGACGCTGTGGGACAAGCTGTGCGCCACGATGTGCCCGGGCGGGCCGACGGAGGCGGATTACGCGGCTTGCGGCGCGTGCGGCGGGGTGGCCGGGGAAGCGGCGGGTCCTGTCGGTGGCGGCGCGGCGGATGATGCGGTCGGCGGCGAAACCGGCGGATGCCACGGTGACGTCGCGGACATGCTGGCGGCCAACGCCATGGCCGCGGGCCTGGTGATGACCGCGGCCGGCTTGCCGTTCCTGCTGTCCGGCGAGGAGTTCGCCCGCACGAAGCTCGGCTGCTCCGACTCCTTCGACCGGCCGGCCTCGCTCAACCTGCTGGATTGGCGGCGCGCCGTGCGGATGGCGCCGCTGGTCGATTGGTACCGGACGTTGATCGCGCTGCGGCGGTCGCATCCGGAACTGTGCCGGGGCGCGCATGTCTCGCTGCCGTCCGTGGACGATGTGGTGGCGTACCGTGTCGGCGATTTGGTGATGGCGGCCAACGCAGGGTACGGGGAGTCCACGCTTGATATGACGGGCGGGGCCGCCTCGGACGGCGAATGGGCTGTTGTCGCCGATTCGACCGACGCGCTGGCCGGGCGGGCCACGCCGCCGGATGCCGGTGCCGAAACCGGGCACGGCGCCCGCGGGACGGCCACGGTGACGTTGCCGGCACGGTCGTTTACGGTGTGGCAGCGGTGCGTCGACGATGCACAATAGGAATGCCGGCATAGGGCGCGATGGACTGACGGACAACGTTGACGGAAGGACATGTGAACACGATGAACGAATCTGTGGCCGGGCATGATGCCTCGCTGGACAACGCCAAAGGCATCACCACGTTCGCGATGAAGATCGTCGCGCTGCTGCTGGTCATGCTCGGGTCGTTCAGCACCGCGGTGCTGCTGCCCGGCGTCGGCGACCTGGCCACGGCGGATATGGGCGCGCTGACCGGCGTGGTGGTGACCGACGCGTTCTCCTGGTGCGCGGTGCCGCTGTATGCGTGGATGCTGGTCAACGGATTCCGCCGCACGCACGCCGCCGGATGGTACCTGGCCAGACTGGCCGTGCTGGCGGCGGTGTCCGAGGTGCCCTACGACATGGCGACGTCGGGGCGGTTCTTCGATATGACCTCGCAGAATCCGGTGTGGGGGCTGTGCATCGCGCTGATCGCGCTGATGGTGCTCCGCGCGTTCCAGGGGCGCCGCGACGTGGCGTCATGGGCGATTCGGATTGCGGTGCTGCTCGCGGCCACGTTATGGGCGTACCTGTTCAATGTGGGGTTGCGGCTCGGTCTGGTCGGCGAGGGACTGATGACCCTGGTGTTCGCCGTGATCTTCTACACGCTGGCCAGGCGCGAGAACACGATGATGCTCACGGCGGGCGCGTTCGGCGCCTGCATGTTTATCCTGCCGGTGCTGGGCGTGATGCTGCTGCATTGGCGCTCGCGGAGGGAGGGATATCCCGCCCCGTGGGTCAAATGGCTGTTCTACGTGCTGTATCCGCTGCAGCTGCTGGCATTCGGGCTGGTCGGCATGGCGTAGCCATTCACTTGCAAGCGCTAGCATCACGAGGTCGTCCTCGCTGGCGACGCATCATCACATCACTGCAGAAAAGGTGAGAACCGATGACTGATAGCAATGAAGCTCAGAATCAGACGCAGACCGCCCAACGGGAGGAAAGCCCGGCGCGCCTCAAGCGTCCGCTCATCCGCCTGGCCAAGACGTGCGGCGTCTCTACGTCGTATATCGACCAGCTCGGGGCCTACGTCGAAATCCGTGACGAGGTGCTCGTCGCCGTACTGGCGTCGCTGGGCGTGGACGCCTCGAACCCCGCAGCCATCAGCAAGTCGCTGCTGGAAACCGAATGCCGTCAGCGCGAACAGCTGGTGCCCCCGACCGTGCTGGCCATCACCGGCCGGGCGAACAACGTGCCGCTGCGCTGCTCGGCGGACGCGCTGGTGGCGCTGACACTGGCGTTGGAGGACGGAACCGCCTACGCCGGCGACCTGCGCGCGAACCTGCGCGTGCACAAGGACGCCGACTTCGGCGAACAGCTGGAACTCACGCTGCCGGACGACCTGCCGATCGGATACCACACGCTCAACGTGCAGGTCGGCGGCGTGCAGCGTCGCGCCACGGTCATCGTCGCCCCGCCGCGCATCGAGCTGCCCGAGGCGGTGCGCCAGCGGCAGCGTTGGGGGTGGATGACCCAAATGTACTCCGTGCGGTCGGCCGACTCATGGGGCGTCGGCGACTACGGCGACCTGAAGCGGCTGGTCGGCGACGCCGGCGAGAAGTCGCACGCCGACTTCATGCTCATCAACCCGATCCACGCCGGCGCCCCGGTGCCCCCGTTGCAGCCCTCGCCGTACCTGCCGGAATCGCGTCGATTCCTCAACGTCACCTATATCCGGCCGCAGGACATCCCCGAATACGCGGCGCTCGACGACGCGACCCGCGCGCAGGTCGAGGAGCTGCACGCCTCGGTGGCCGAGGCCAACGACAGCGCCGAGCCGATGGACATCAACGCCTCGTGGGACGCCAAACGTCAGGCGCTGTGGCTGATTTTCTCCGCGCCGCGCTCCGGGGAGCGCGAGGCGGCCTTCGCCGAGTTCAAGCGCGCGGCGGGGCCGGACCTGGACGCCTTCGCCACCTGGTGCCTGGCGTTTGAGGTGTGGGGTGCGCCGTGGGAGGAGAACTCGTGGTTCTTCCGCACCGACAAGAACTCGCCGGCCGTGGCGGCCCTGGTGCGTGACCACCATGACATGTTCGAATTCCAGCGCTGGCTGCAGTGGATCGCCGACGAACAGGTGGCCGCCGCGCAGCAGGCCGCCAAGGACGCCGGCATGGCGCTCGGCCTGATGCAGGACATGGCGGTGGGCGTGCACGCCCTCGGCGCCGACGTGTGGTGGAGCCCCGAACGGTTCGCTGACGGCGTGACTGTCGGCGCCCCGCCGGACTTCTACAACCAGCTCGGCCAGGACTGGGGGCAGCCGCCGTTCAGCCCGCAGTACCTGGAATCCACCGGTTACCGCGTCTACCGTGAGATGGTGCACAACATGTTCGCGCACGCCGGCGCCCTGCGCATCGACCATGTGCTCGGCCTGTTCCGCCTGTGGTGGATCCCGCGCGGCTGCACCGCGCGCGACGGTGCCTATGTGACCTACAACCACGAGGTCATGCTCTCCATCCTGGCGATCGAGGCCTCCCGCGCGAACGGTGTGGTCATCGGCGAGGATCTGGGCACCGTGCCCGAATACGTCTCCAAGGTGCTGGCCGAACACGGCGTGCTGGGCACCGCCGTGGAATGGTTCTCCCGCGTGGACAACTCCCCGAACGCCGGCGACCCGTATGCCCCGCCGGAGGACTACCGCAAGTACGCGCTCGCTTCCGTGACCACGCATGACCTGCCGCCGACGGCGGGCTATCTGAAGCTGGAGCACGTCGATCTGCGCGAGGAGCTCGACCTGCTCAACGAGCCGGCCGAGCAGTTCCGCGCCGAGGTACAGGCCGAGATCGATCAGATGCTGGCGCTGCTGGTTTCGCGCGGATACCTGCCGCAGGAGGTGGCCGACGGGCTGAAGGCCGCCTGCGCGCCGGACGCCGACGATGCCGAGACGGCCGACCGCGAGGCGCTGATCCAGCGCGTGGTGGAGGCCATGCATGTCATGCTGCGGGACGCGCCGAGCGTGCTGGTGCAGGCCGCGTTGGTGGATGGCGTGGGCGAGCATCGTACGCAGAACCAGCCCGGTACGAGCTGGGAATACCCGAACTGGCGCATCCCGCTGGCCGACGAGACCGGGCGCGTGGTGCATACCGAGGAGGTCTTCGAGCTGCCGCGGGTGCAGTCGTTGGCCGCGGCGCTGAACCGCTGAGACTGGATAAAATGGTAACTTTTTTACCAAATTATTTAGAAAGTATAAAAGAACAAGATATATCAATTGTAGATGTATTATATAAGCTAACTGAAGAAGAAATAATCTATAGAGATGAAAGAGCATCAAAAATACAAGTAACGGTTGCAGCATTTCCTTTTGAAAAAGAAATAAAAGATTTTGATTTTAGTTATCAACCAGGAATAAACAAACAACAAATATTAGATTTAGAAACATTAAGATTTATGGAAAATAAAGAAAATATATTATTTGTTGGATCGAGTGGTGTAGGAAAGACACACCTAGCAATAAGTTTAGGAATTGCTGCTGCAAAGAAAAGATATCTAACCTATTTCATATCATGCCACGATTTAATAATGCAACTAAAAAAAGCTCATGCAGAAAATAGATTAGAACAACGATTAAAACAATTTTGTAAATACCGATTATTAATAATTGATGAAATCGGATATCTCCCTGTAGATAGAGATGGAGCAAATTTGTTCTTTCAATTAATAGCTAAGAGATATGAAGAAAGTTCAACAATAATAACGACAAATCAGCCATTTTCAAAATGGGGAGAAGTTTTTAGTGATAATACATTAGCCAATGCAATATTAGATAGATTACTGCATCATTCAAGTATTATCAAAATAACAGGACCATCCTATAGATTAAAAGGAAAAATCGAAGAAATGGAAAGTAGAGTAAAAAATAGTTAAAAATAAAATGGCTAGAATGGAAACATTTACCATTTTAGCCACCAAATCTATATTGAATTTTTCTATCAATTTTATTTTGAATTTTTTTATCAATTTTGTATTGACTTTTAC
>ERZ1090868.508-NODE-508-length-21944-cov-9.703413_pt1 | contig 21944 bp, 13 predicted proteins | sample MGYA00478475_ERZ1090868 | MGnify/ENA primary metagenome ERZ1090868 (study PRJEB33644, sample SAMEA5815747) | chicken gut metagenome | biome: Chicken; feature: Gastrointestinal Tract; material: Caecum | place: Ireland | collected 2019-01-01 | study: A study of the...
AGCCTGAAATGCCCGAATATGCTCAGGTATTGACTTTTTATTTGGATTTAGGTATTATAGCTTTGTATATCAATTGTAAAATCGGGGAATTGTATGATTGAAATAGCGGTTGTTGAAGACGAAAAACAGGCTGCCGAAACGATTAAAGAGTTTTTGGCAAGATATGCGAAACAATATAATTTTGAAATAAACGTAACGCATTTCGAAAGCGCGGAGGCTTTTTTGCAAAACTACTCTGAGGCGTGCGAAGTGGTGTTTATGGATATAGAACTGCCGGGTATGGACGGAATGACGGCCGTTCGCAAGCTGAGGGAACGAAATAAGGACGTTTTGGTAATGTTCGTTACAAATCTTGCGCAGTACGCCGTAAACGGGTACGAGGTGCAGGCATTTGATTTTATAATAAAACCCGTTGTGTTCAGCGATTTTTCAATGAAGCTTAAAAGGTTATTCGAATGTCTCGCCACGGTCAGAAAGCGAGAGATATGGGTTGTTACCCGTCATGGCGAAAAATTTATCGCCGCAGGCAATATTAAATACGTTGAAGTTATGAGGCATCAGATAACGTACCATATGACTTACGGCGATATAGTAGGGAGCGGCACATTAAAAGCCGTAAGAGAGCAGCTTGAAGGGCTTCCGTTCGTTCTGTGCAACCGCTGTTATCTGGTGAATTTGCAGTTTGTTACGGAAGTCATTTACGATACGGTATATATCGGGGACGAGCCTTTGCAAATTTCCTCTTCCAAACGCAAGGATTTCCTGTCGGCGCTCAATAATTATTTAGGATTCGGCGGTAAACTGAAATGACGGGGCTGTTTTGGTATAAAATTTTATTTATGACCGAATTGCTTATAGCCGAATCGGTGTTCTTTTTCAGGCTGGAAAAGCGCAGTTTTTTCGGATGGAGAGTATTTGCGAGCTATGTTATTTGCTATGCGGCGGCGATCATATTTCCGTTGGAAAACGAATTTTCATATACGGCCTGGTATGTGTCCCTGATGTTTCTCATACTGTCCGTAATATCGCTTCTATGTTTTTTTGCGGTATTTAAAATAAAGTTCATAAACGCGTTTTTTTGCGTGATAACCGCTTATACGGCGCAGCACCTTTCCTACGAGTTGGCGTCTTTGGTCTTTTCCTTATTCGGCGTTGCCTTGGATAAAAATGCTTACGGCAGCCAAACGGTGGATTTCACCGTATCGGGCGGCGGTACATTCTGGTTCGTTTTAGGATATATAGATATATTTGTTTTGGTTTACAGCCTCATCTATATAGTTCTGGCAAGAAAAATGGAAAAGGGCAGCGAGCTGAAAATAAAGAGTTATTCTTTGATGCTTTTGTCCGGGCTTATCCTGTTGGTCGATATAATATTAAACGCTTCGGTCATTTATTTGGAAGAGGGGTACAGCCCGACATACGAAACGGTCAACGGTATATACAATATAATCAGCTGCATACTCGTTTTCTATATACAGATAAGCATGATTACCTTAAAGGATATGCGCAACGAGATAGAGGCGATCGGCGAGGTGCTGCGGCGGGCGAATGAACAATACGCTTCCACAAAAAAGAATATAGACCTCATAAATATGAAATGTCACGATATGAAATATCAAATACGGAAGTTTGCTTCATCCGGCGAAGTTGATAGCGAAACGGTGAAAAGCATCGAAAATATTATAGCCGTGTACGACGCAAACGTAAAAACAGGCAATGAGGTTTTAGACGTTATACTTACCGATAAGAGCCTGGAATGCTATAAGAACGGTATGAGGCTTACCTGCATGGCCGATTGCTCCGCACTCGATTTTATAAAAGAAGGGGACTTGTATGTGCTTTTCGGCAATTTGGTGGATAACGCCATAGAAGCGGTAAGCGGGCTTGAAAATCCCGAAAAAAAGTGCATCGGGCTGAATGTGCACGCCGAGAGGGGATTTATAACCGTTTCCGCGGAAAACTATTTCAACGGCGAAATTAAGTTTGCGGAAGACGGGTTGCCTGCCACTACCAAATCGGATAACGGTTATCACGGTTTCGGCATCAAGAGTATGCGCACCGTAGTTGAGAAATACGGCGGAATGCTGGGCATAGTGGTTTCGGAAGATATATTCAGGCTAAATATTATCATTCCGATCCCGAAAGACGGAAAAATACAATAGAATATGAGCCTCAAAAAGTGTTTCGTGCCTGCGGTATTGCAATGCCGCAGGCACTCTGCTATAATCCTTACAAGAATTATATCAAAGGAGGTGCCTCTGTCGTACTTCAAGGAAAAATAATTTCCGAGAAAAGAAAAGGAGGGAAAAATGAGCAAAGTTTGGAAATTCATGACGGTGTTTTTAATGACTGCAATTGCAGTTACTTTCGTTTTTTCGGCATGCGCTCCGCAGGAAGAATTGCATACGTGCGGGCATGTGTGCGAAATATGCGGGAAATGTACGGATAAAGATTGTGAGGAAAAGGAATGTGAGGAAAAGTGTAAAGGGCACTCGCTTTTGACCGTATCAAAAGACGACGGAACAGACGGGGATATATGTTATCATTCCTGTTCTGTTTGCGGAAAATGTACAGACCCGTATTCTTTTACCGAAGTTTGTTCCGAAAAATGCGAGTGCGACGGAGCTACGCGCCTGTACAGGCGGGAGGCGGAAACGACCGTATGTAACGGCAATCCGAATCAGGGCGGCGCAGGGCTTATAATTGCGAGTGACGCGCTCAACGAGGGCTTTTCCGGCGGATACCAGATCGAGGGTACTGACCTTATATCAACTTCGGACGGCATATATTTTAAATGGAGCATTACCGCAGAAAGTGATTGCGAAGCTAAGTTGAATATAGGAGGAGCGGGGCTTGCCGGTACGATAGAAAATAAAGATAAGTTTGCTCTCTATGTCGACGGCAGAGCGTATGAAATAAAAACGAGGAGCACCTGGGGAGGATTCGAGAGACTGTTGCAAGAACTTGTTACCTTCGAGTTGAAAGCAGGGCAGAACACGGTCAGGCTCTTTCTGCTCGGCGACGGATCCATTCTCAATATCGATTATTTCGATTTTGTTATTGAAGGTAAAGCAACATTTAACGAATGTTCTCTCGATGAAAGCAAATTTTACAGCCATTCATACGTCACGGAGGCGGAAGACGCTGTGACCAACGGCACATTTACCGAAACGGAGGGAATGATCGGGGGGCTCGAAGAGGTAAAAACCGAGGATGCCGTCTACTTTAAGTGGAGCGTCACCGCAGATGAAGCTTGTGAAATTACGCTTGCGCTGTACGGCGCAGGATCGGAAAGCATAAATCTTTCCGACAAATTCTATCTTGCGTTGAACGGCAATCCGGTCAAATTCGACACCGTAGGAAGGTGGACTGATGACAAGATTTCGGTCTGCGATTTGGCCACCTTTGACATCAAAAAGGGCGAAAACACGATTTTCCTGTTCGTCCTCGGTAATTCGCAGCGGCTTAAACTCGATAAATTCGTATTCGGCAGCGATAAAGAGCTTACATTCAACGAGGTCACCACAGACGGCGAGGTGCCCGAAATAAAAATAACCAGAACTTATATTCAGGAAGCGGAAACAACGGTGACGAACGGATTAAACGGCGGCGGGCTGACGCTCAACGGAGACGGAACGAAAGTAGAGGGCTTTTCGGGAGTAAAGACGGAGGACGGCGTATATTTCAAATGGAGCGTGACCGCGGAATCGGACTGCAAAGTAACGCTTTCGGTATTGGCCGACGGCATAACAGCGGTCGATTTCGGTGACAGGTTTTTGCTGAAAGTCGGGGAAACGGAAATAGTGCCGACGGGCAGCGGAGCATTTTCAGGGTTCGTGCCGATGAAGGCGGAGGTTGCCGAATTTAATCTGAAAGCGGGAGAACAAACGACGATATATCTGTATGTGCTTACCGACGAGGCGGGCGACCATTACATAAATATCGATAAGTTCATATTCGAAGCGGAGAGCGAAATTACATTCGGCGAAACGGAGCTCGACCCTGTACCGCATACGTGCGAAAGCGTTTGCAAATATTGCGGCAAGTGTACGAATGCGGAGTGCGGCGAAGAGGCGTGCAAAGAAAAGTGCGCGGGGCATGGCGTGCAGACGTATGAAAAGGAAGCGGAAACAACGGTAACGAACGGACTAAACGGCGGCGGGCTGACGCTCAACGGAGACGGAACGAAAGTAGAGGGCTTTTCGGGAGTAAAGACGGAGGACGGCGTATATTTCAAATGGAGCGTGACCGCGGAATCGGACTGCAAAGTAACGCTTTCGGTATTGGCCGACGGCATAACAGCGGTCGATTTCGGTGACAGGTTTTTGCTGAAAGTCGGGGAAACGGAAATAGTGCCGACGGGCAGCGGAGCATTTTCAGGGTTCGTGCCGATGAAGGCGGAGGTTGCCGAATTTAATCTGAAAGCGGGAGAACAAACGACGATATATCTGTATGTGCTTACCGACGAGGCGGGCGACCATTACATAAATATCGATAAGTTCATATTCGAAGCGGAGAGCGAAATTACATTCGGTGAAATTGCAGTAGACGAAAACAATGATCAACAGGTGAGGAGTTGAAAATGAAAAAGAACATTATAAAGAAAATACTCGCTTCGGGCGTTGCTGTTTGCCTCGGTGCGGGACTCATTGCAGGCGCTATCGGCTGTTCCCCAAAGAACGACGGTTTTATAGAAGAAAACTTCATTTCTGCCGACGGAACGCAGTCAGGGTATCCCGATCAGAACGGAAAATTTTCGCCTGCGTACGGCACAAAGAAAGAAACGCTTGAAAAAAACGCCGAACTGAATAAGGAGATCGCCGGGGAAGGCTTCGTGCTGTTGAAAAATGCGGATAATACGTTGCCTTTAAAGGGAAATAACTTAAAAGTTTCGCTTTTCGGACACGATTCTGTTTATGTCCGCACCGGCGGCGGAGGTTCCGGCACGGGCAAAACGGATATTTACGGCATTCCTTTCACAAATATCAAGGACGGGCTCGAAGCCGACGGTTTTAAAGTAAATCCTGCGCTGTACAGCGTTTTCGAGGCGAATCCCGGCGGGGAAATCAATGCTTCCGCGATCGGCGCTTCCGTAAAAAATACCTATGCGGAGTACAAAGACGCCGCTATCCTCGTGTTCGGGCGTTCGGGCAGCGAAGGGAGCGATCTTCCCAGGCGCAACGTATGGGGGCACTCGAATGCGTCGGATCACTATTTACAGCTCGACGATAACGAAATTTCCCTCGTAAGGCACGCAAAGGAAAATTTCAATAAGGTAATCGTCCTCCTTAACACGGCAAACGTGATGGAGATAAGTTGCCTTAACGAGAAAAAAACCGCAAACAACCTCGGTGTGGACGCCGTGGTACAGATAGGGCATCTGGGCAACGACGGAGCGGCTTCGGTAGGGAAGATTCTGAACGGTACGATAAATCCCTCGGGGCACACCGTAGATACCTGGGCAACCGATTTCAAGAAAATGCCCTCATGGACGAATTTCGGCGACAATTCGCAGGTCGGCGGCGAAACGCAGATGTATTTATATAACGGAGAAAAGGCCCCCAAATGGTTTTCGGTAGAATACCGTGAAGATATTTATGTCGGGTATCGCTATTACGAAACGAAATGCGCCGAGATGAACAAAAAAACGGCGGGAAGCGGCGACGAATGGTATAACGAAAACGTCCTCTATCCCTTCGGTTACGGGCTTTCCTATACGACGTTCGACTGGGAACTCAGCGAAGATATACAAACCAAAGCAACCATTGCGGCGGCAAATCAAACCGTGACGACCAAAGTGAAAGTTACGAATACGGGGAGCGTTGCGGGAAAGGACGTGGTTCAAATTTACGCCGAACAACCCTATTATGCGGGCGGAATTGAAAAATCAGCGGCGGTTTTAGCGGGTTTTGCCAAAACTAAGCTGTTAAACCCCGGCGAAAGCGAAGTCGTTACCGTTCAGTTCGTTGCGCAGGATATAGCTTCGTTCGACTGGGACGACGCAAACAATAACGGTTTTATCGGGTATGAGCTGGAAGCGGGCGATTATATTATATCTGCTCGCAAAAATGTGCACGAAAAAGCGTTTGAAATAGTGAGAAGCGTTGCCGAGAACATAACCTGCCCCACAGACTACACTACGGGCAAAAAAATCAATGCCGTATTCAGCCAGACGGACGGCAAATGGGCGGACTATATTTCTGTAAAAGATTCTCTTTTGGAAAATCTTATGACCCGTAACAGCGATATGCTTCAACCCGCGACAACGACCAAAGACGAACGCACTCTGACGAGAGCGGAGGCAAGCGCGATAGAATCAAGACGAGACGATTTCATAGCGGAAGACGACGAGGATGACGCCTGGTGGATTTCCGAGGTTCCGTCAAGTTGGACGCAGGGCGCGGGAGTAAGCGAAAGAGTCGACGGAAAAACGCAGATACAGCTCGCGGATATGGCGGGCATACCGTTTACGGCTCCGACCGTCGATAAAAACGGCAAGGTTACCGTAGCGGACGACGAAAATTCGCAAAAATGGGAAGAATTTTTAAATCAGTTCACCTGGGAAGAGCTGCAATCGCTCGCCGTTAACGGAAATTACGGCAGACCCGAAAATTCCGTAGCGGGATTGTTAAAACAGACCGATTGGGACGGACCCGTTCAGGTAGGGGGACTGAACGGCGACCCCGAAAGGATAGGAACGTATTGGGTTTCGCCGTATATCATGGGGTCTACCTGGAATACGGAGATTATGACGAGGCTCGGCAAAGCCGTCGGCGACGAATGTCTGCATCTGAACGTAGGCGGCTGGTATGCCCCGGGCATGAATATCCACCGTTCGCCGTTCGGCGGCCGCAACTTCGAGTACTATTCCGAGGACGGGTTGCTTTCCGGCAAGATAGCGGCCGCGGTTTGCCGCGGTTCTGCGCAGAAAGGGGTAATTGCCTATGTAAAGCACGCGGTTCTGAACGATCAGGAAACCAATAGAGATTCAGACAGAGGACTTTTCACTTGGGCGAGCGAACAGGCGATTCGGGAGATATATCTGAAACCGTTCGAACTTGCCGTTAAAGAGGGGCATACGCTCGGCACCATGAACTGCGCAAACAGAATAGGTTCCTGGGTAGGTTATTCGCAGGGTGCGCTTCAAACGGGCATATTCCGGGGTGAATGGGATTTCAAGGGCATAACGCTTACCGACGCAGGCGGCGGAGGTTGGGATTTTGCCCGCATCAATTCCCTGTGGAGGAACGGTACGAGCCTTCCTCTGGGTTTCGGGGATCCCGAACCTACGGAATTCCGCGATAATATGGTTTACGGCAAATCGTCGGGTTCGTCCTCCTTCGACCTTGCTTCCCCCACGCAATGGTACTGGTGCAGGCTTTCGGTTGCCTACAATATGTACGCTGCGGCGAACTCGCTTGCGATCAGGAACGGCATTATGGACGGCGGGAAAATCCGCATAGACATGAAAACAAATACCGTTTATAACGAAAGTCCGTTTACGTTGGAAGTATTCGGAAGCGACAGCGTAAGCGAAGTGAAGATAAGTTACGGGGCTTTGCCCAAGGGGCTTACGCTTTCGGCGGACGGAATCATTTCGGGTACGCCCGCATCCGCCGGAACGTGGGGATGTATTGTTACTTGCAGGGTAGACGGCTGGCTGGACGCTACGGTAAAAATAAGGATAGTTGTTTCTGAATAATATCGATAAAAGAGGAAAGGTGCATGAACAAGAAAATTTTATCATTGCTGCTCATATTAAGTTTCGTTCTTGCCTTCGGGCTTGCCGCGTGCGAACCCGCCGAACCTCCCGAGCCGGAAAAAAAGGTTACGGCAATTGCCATGGAAACCAACCCTGCGGTGACGGAATTGCAAGTCGGCGACGAATTTTCGCCCGACGGCGGGTCCATCAGGGTTACCTGGTCGGACGGAACGTCTGAGGTGCTTGCGTTGACGGCGCCGGGTGTAGAGCTTACGTCCGTAAACACCAAAAAAGTGGGCAACAAGACGGTTACGGTCACGTACGGCGGATTAAAAACGACTTTTAAAGTATCGGTAAACGAAAAAGCGTTCAAAATTATTTTCGACCCCAACTATGAGGGAGCCGAAACCTTTGAAAGTGAAGTGTACGGCGGGGATAAGGCGGTTGCGCCCCAAGCGCCGACAAGGGACAATTACACTTTCTATGCCTGGTTTACCGATAAAATGTGTACTTCGCGTTTCGATTTTGAAAGCGATATAAATTCCGATATGATTTTATACGCCGACTGGAAGGAGAACGGAAAAACGTATCATAAGGTAACCTACGATCTCAATTATTACGGCTGTTTTCCCTCGACGTATGAAAAAATTATAGCCGACGGAGAAAAAACATTTATGCTTACCGCCGATATTGCAAGAAAGGAATTTTCTTTCGACGGTTGGTATTCCGATAAGGCGTATACGCAAAAGGTTAACGAAAATACACCCGTAACCGAGGATGTTACGCTTTATGCAAAGTGGGTTAAAACCAAAACGGGGGTTTCCGTTTATACGTTCGAAGCCGAGGAAACCGATCTTACGGGAAAAGTCGGCCCCGGACTTTCGGGAACTGCGCAGGAAAAGGGCATGATAATCAGCGGCAGTTCCTCGGCAAGCGGGAACAAGGCGGTTTCCTTCCTTTATCAAAACGGACTTACTCTGGAATTCTATTTCGGTTGCAGCGAAAGCGTCAACGATGCGACCATAACCGTAAGAGTCGCCGCGGAAATGAAAAACATAGCGTTTAATTCAAACGAATATCAGGTCATATTAAACGGCGAACCGTTATCCTTCGCAGACGTTTCGCTCGATGACGGCGGTGAGTTTACGGATGCAATCGTAATAAGCGGAGTCACGCTTAAAGAAGGAGAGAACGCTTTGATACTGAAAACCAACAATACGAAACGGCCGCTCGGCGATGCCGGTACTTACGCCGCAACCGCACCGATGGTTGACTGCGTGAAGATAACTACTTCTGCCGTGCTTATCTGGGATGCGACGAGAGGGCTTCCGGTGGTCTACTGACGAGGAATTATGAAGAACGTTAAAAAGATTTTTTCGCGGACAGGGATGCGTGTATGGCTCATTTGCTGCATATGTCTGATGATCCTGGTGACCGTGGTGAATGTTCTGTCGCTTACCGTGTTTTATTCGCTGTTCAATATTGTGATGCCCGGAAGCGGCAGGACGGCGATTTACGCCGAAGGCGTGGAGCCGGTATACGTTTCCGATTACGAAAGCAAGGAAAAGACTTTGTTGGCGGCGAACGAGCTCAATACCGAAATATGCCGGGAAGGGTTTATTCTGCTTAAAAACAAAAATTTTGCGTTGCCTGTTAAAACGCAGGTTTCCGACCCTTCTTTCAAGGACTCCGTTAAGGTTAGCGTGTTTGGAAAGAACAGCGTAAATCTCTCCTACGGGGGGTCGGGGTCCGGCGGCGCGATGGGCGGAGAGCAGAAAACGCTTTATGACAGTTTGGAAGCCGCCGGCTACGAAACCAACGATGTTCTTCGTTCATTCTATGAGGACGATTCCCGTTCAGGCGATAAGCGCAATTCCAATTCGAGCGATCTCGACAGCGGTAACGCCGTGTTTCTTTCCACTGCGGAAACGCCGCAGGCAGCCTATACCTCCGAAGTGAAGGCAAGCTACGCCGACTATAAAGATATGGCGCTCGTGGTATTTACCCGCATAGGCGGGGAAGGGTTTGATTTGCCCAGAAATATGAAAGGAATGGAAGGTGCCGGCAGCGACGACGACCATTATTTACAGCTTGATGCAAACGAAATTGCACTTTTGAGCGAAGTTTGCAATTACGGTTTCGGAAAGGTCGTAGTCATTATAAACAGCGCATCGGCTATGGAACTGGGATTTCTGGAACGACCGGAATATTTTGCGTACTGCGATAAGATAGATGCCGCGCTGAATATAGGCTTCCCCGGGAATTCGGGAATTATGGCACTCGGCGAAATTTTGAACGGAACCGTAAATCCTTCGGGTAAAACCGTGGATACCTATTCCGCCGATTTCAAGAAAGATCCGACCTGGAATAATTTCGGCGACAACAATATTTTGCCGACCTATGAGTCGCTTACGGGAAAACAATTGAGCCGTAGCGGCGACCAGTACGTGGAAAAAGACAACAAAAAAAATCCTTTCCCGCTGTACTATTTCGTGGACTATGAGGAAGGCGTGTACGTAGGTTACCGTTATTACGAAACGCGCGGCGTTACCGACGGCGAGGAATGGTATAAAAACAACGTAATCTATCCGTTTGGATTCGGGCTTTCGTACACTCAATTCGAATGGGAGCTTGTCGACGACAACATAAGAGACGTTGCCATCGGAAAGGACGAGGAATATTTTGTAAAAATAAAAGTAACCAATACGGGTAACGTTGCGGGTAAGGAAACGGTGCAACTGTTCGGGCATTCGCCCTATATCAACGGGGAGATCGAAAAACCGGAGGAGATTTTGTTGGATTTTGCAAAAACCCCTCTGTTGTATCCGGAGGACGAAGCCGACGGAGACGAAAAACCGAATTCCTGTATCGTGGAACTGAAATTCACCCCGTATTCGCTGGCTTCCTATGACTATAAGGACGCGAACGGCAACGGCTTTTGCGGTTACGAGTTAGACGCCGGCGATTACGCACTGTATATAAGCGCGGATGCGCACAACAAACGCTTCACTCTTCCTTTTTCGGTCAGCGGCAATATAAGATACGAATATTCTACGGTTGAGGGCAACGAGGACGTACAAGTAAAAAATTTGTATACGGATTGCGAAAACGCTTATTTCAATTCGGATACGCAGCTTTCGACCGTGCTTTCGCGGAGCGATTGGGAAAATACATGGCCGACGTCGCCAACGGAAGAGAGCTGGAATGTGGACGCCGATTTTATAAAGGCGTTGCAGGATGTGACTACGAATAATCCCGAAAATTACAGCGACGAAGATATGCCGTTCTTCGACGTCGAGGGCGATCTTACGTTACGGGATATGATAACGGATGCAAACGGGGAATACGCGGCGGCGGATTACGACGATCCTCGCTGGGATGCGCTCATAAGTCAATGCAGCCTGAAAGAACTTATATCGATGTGCAACAACGGGGCGTTCCAGTCGCTTGAAATCGATATGATTAAAAAACCGCTTGTGAACGATGCCGACGGACCTGCCGGTTTTGTAAACTTTATGCCCGGCGGAGACAAAACGTATTACGGTACCTGTTATTACTGTTGCGAAACGGTAATGGGGGCGACGTACAACCAAAAGTTGATAGAAGAGTTCGGCAGAATGGTCGGCAACGAGGGCATATGGGGCGATATAAACGGCACGGGCAACGGGTTGCCGTATTCGGGATGGTACGCACCCGGAGTAAATATTCATCGTTCGCCTTTTGGCGGAAGGAACTTTGAATATTTTTCCGAGGACGGCGTTCTCAACGGTAAAATGGCGGCGGCACAAATTAAGGGTTGCAGAAGTAAAGGCGTATATTGCTTCATCAAACATTTCGCTTTGAATGAACAGGAAACGCACCGTTCCGTAGGCGGCAATTGTTCCTGGGTTACCGAACAGGCAATGAGGGAAATTTATTTGAAACCCTTTGAATTAGCCGTTAAGGAAGGTCGGACTACGGCGGTTATGTCTTCGTTTAACCGCATAGGCACGCGTTGGACGGGAGGCGACTGGCGGCTTCTGACACAAATACTCCGCAACGAATGGGGGTTTGAAGGTATGGTTATATGCGACTTCAACACCGTTCCTCAGTATATGAACAGCCGTCAAATGGCGTATGCGGGCGGAGATCTCAACCTCACTTTATTTCCCGAAAGCTGGTGCGACGAATCGGACGTCGCCGATGTTATGGTTTTAAAGAAAAACGTAAAAAATATATTGTATACAGTGGCTAACTCCAATGCGATGAACGGAGAGATCGTCGGTTACAGGTTGCCCGTATGGGTAATAACCTTTATCTGTTTTGACGTCGCTGTCGCGGCGGGGCTTGCCGTATGGGGATTTTTTACGGTGAAACGTTCGCTTAAAAAATCCCGAAACGAAAAATAATCCGAAAACCGAATATGATGCCGCAGCGTATACAAGCGTTGCGGCACATTTTTTATGGTTATATAAGATAATTGCGTCCGTGGCATTGCCTGACTCTAATCGGAGTTGTCTTTTATTTGTTGCCCCCCCTTGCAAAATTCGGCGGTTTATGATATACTCTATATGCCGAGCGGGCAAAAAGCTATCAGTGATATATTCATAAGGCCTTCGGTTGAGGAAATGCTTTTTCATCAGTGAGCGGTTTTATCGGTTTTTTCACCGCGGCAAATCGCATAATGTTTCAAAGTTTGGTGAGCGTTGCCGGGCGGTATCGTTTGGATAAGATAGCGAGGGGTATATGAGGGGAATAAAAATCGCAATCGCCGAAGACAATGCGGCCGATTTACTTATAACGCGGAAATTCATCGAAGAGTACTGCCATTCGCGTAAAATCGATATATCCATTGACGGTTTTTCGACGGCGGTCGCTTACCTTGATTCAAAACAAAGGTATGACGCGGTTTTTCTTGATATAGAAATGCCGCATATGGACGGTATGGAACTCGCTGCGGAAATACGAAAACACGACAGCCGAGTCGTCATGGTATTTGTCACCAATATGGCAAGATACGCCGTAAACGGTTATAGGGTTGGCGCAATCGACTATGTATTGAAGCCGATTTCGGCTTTTGATTTTTCTTTGACGATGGATAGGGTAATGGGAGCGATTGCCCGCGTAAGAGAAGAAAAGTCATATACGGTAAAATCCCGAGAGAGTGTTACCACTTTGTCCGCAAGCGATATTCGTTATATTGAAAGCCTGAATCATCATCTTATTTTTCATACTTCTTTCGGGGAGCAAGAGGTATACGGTTATCTCAAAGACGTTGAAAATGAGCTCGGCGATGGATTTTTCCGTGTGTCAAGCTGCTATCTTATCAATCTCGCCTATGTAAAGACGATAAACGGTTGCGATATAACGATAGGCGACGACGTACTTAAAATAAGCAGGGTTAAAAAAAGCGAACTTATTGAGAAGCTTGTGGCCTATTACGGCGTTATGTGAGAAAAAGCAATGTTTAAATTTGCAATTATTGAGGACAATGAGGCGGACGCACGCATTCTTGAAAGGTATTTGAAAGAAAGTTTAAAAGCATTGAATGCCGAAAGCACCGTAGAAAAATTTGACAACGCGCAATCATTTTCCGGCGACGGCCGTGAATATGATATAATTTTTCTCGATATAGAGATGCCGGGTATGAACGGCATGAAACTTGCCGAAAGAATTCGCGCCACGAACGCGAAATCGGGCATAGTGTTCGTTACGAATTTGGTCCGATATGCGGTGCAAGGATATAGCGTTTCTCCCATTGATTATATCGTTAAACCCATCAACCGTTATGAATTCGGCATAACGATGAAGCGCGTGGTCGATTTTTGTACGCGCAAAAACGGTACAGAATCCATACTTATCAAAACGAAGCAGGGCGCGAAAAAAGTATGGTACAGCCAAATCCGATATATAGAAGTTGCCCTCCATCGCATAACTTTTTATACCGATACGGAAGAGCTGGATATGTGGGGATCGCTCAATGATATAGAAGGGAAATTGCCGGATCCGCCCTTTTTCAGAATTTCTTCATCCTGTATAGCCAACCTTTCATATATAAAAAAGATTTCGGGATACGATATAGACGTGGGTGGCATTCTTTTGCGCGTGGCGCGCCCTAAAAAGAGAGAACTGCTTTCCGCCCTTGCAAAATATTACGGAAGATAAAGGGAGAATAGTATGCCGAATTTAACATTCGTACAGGCCGTGATCTATTATGGCACTATCTATTCGATGCCGATTATTGAATTTTTGTTGCCCCTATTTTTTCTTTCCTATAAATTCGTGCAACGAAAATATTATTTAATCAGGGTATACAGCGGGCTGTTGCTGCTCTTTATTGCGGCGTTTTTACTTGGCATCGGCGTGGCGGCGATGAGGCAATTTTCCCCCTTGGCATCACTCCCCAAAATATTGGGGACGTTGCTTCTAAACGCTTTTGTTTATTTTTATCTGTTGTTCATGTACAAAGAAAAATGGACTAAATTATTGCTTTGCGCGGTGACGGTGCTTGCCGTTCAGCGTTTGGCGTATGAGCTGTATATGTATTTTCTTTTGGCTGTCAAGGGCTCTACTTTGAACATTATCGGACCGTTTGGCAACAAAGCGGCTGATTACGCAATACGCTATTGCTTCTATTTTGCTGTTGAGCTCGCCTATTGCCTTTTATTCGGAAGGAAGAACAGGATGAACGACATCAATAGCGGCAATATTATGGTTCTTGTGCTCATCACAATCGTCGGCACCGTAGTGTTAGACGGAATATTGTCTAATGTTCTGATCGGTTCGGCATCCGTAGAGGCTGCCCGCCGGGGATTCGATATGCTCTGTTGCGTCGTCGTTTTATTTTTGCGATACGAGTTGTTACGCGCAAAACAGATACAGAGCGATTACGATCTTCTCAAAATTCTTTGGTCGCAGAAAGAAAAACAATTCGAACTCACGAAAGAAACCATAAATCTTATCAATACGAAGTGTCACGATTTACGGCATCAACTCGACGATTTCGGCAGGGTTATAGGCGACGATTGTACGGTTGAGGAGCTGAAACAGTCAATAGAAATATATGACGGGCTTGCTAAAACGGGGAACGGCATACTCGACGTAATCATCGCCGAAAAGTTTTTATACTGCCAGTCGCGCGGCATACGCCTGCACTATATAGTTGACGGCAGCTGTCTTTACTTTATGAGCGCGGCTGACATCTATGCGATTTTCGGCAATGCGATAGATAACGCCATAGAACATCTCGAAAAACTGGAAGAAAAGGAAAAGCGCGTTTTCAGAATGTTCGTTACGAGAAAAGAGGCTTTTATAATCGGCTATCTCGAAAACTTCTTTCAGGGCGATCTCCGCATCGAAAACGGTTTGCCCGTAACAGATAAGGACGACGGAAGTTATCACGGTTACGGATTATTGAGTATGCGTACGGCAGCCAAAAAGTTGGGCGGAACACTGAATGTGGCGGTAAAAGACGGCCTCTTTACCGTAAACTTCATTATTCCCATGCCATGATCTTGCAAAAAATGAATAATGCATATTATGCGTTAAAATCGACCGATTTGCGGATAAGTTCCGCATCGCGTCGATTTTTTGTTATACTTACGCAGAAATCGTTTTAAACGATAAATTTTCAGGAGGTTTTTACTATGAAAAAAAGGAATGTATTCTCTTTGATCGCCATGCTGATCATGGCTGTGGCTATGTGCGTATGCTTCGCGGCTTGCGGCAGTACGGTCGCGGGTACCTACACGCTTAATATGTCGGGGGCCGACATCAAGGGAAAAACTGAGCATGGCGGATTCGTGGACACGATGGTGGATCTCGGGGTTATCACCGGTCAGAAAAATACGCTCGTTTTGAATGGCGATAAGACGTATGATCTTACCAAAGAAATTATGTTCGATACGACCGTCCCCGCCGCTCAGGGCCAGGAAATGACCGTTAAGTATGTTTTTTCGGGTACTTATACGTTTGAAGAAAACAAGGTTACGCTTTCTGCCGCAACATATTGTACGGCGGTCGAAAAATGGGGCATGGCCGGTACAAGCCTCGGCGAAAAGGATACCGACAGTGAAGATGACGAAGATTTGCTCAATTATTTTGCGACGCAATATTGGGAAGTCGGACAAAACGTGGAGCAGACGGTTACGATTGATACCGAAAAATTAAATTTCACATATTGATGTGCGTTTAGTGGAGAAGTCATTATGGAAAAATTTAAACTTACGCCGCGATTTATCATTACCACGATCGCTTGTCTGGTATTGGCTGTCGCAATCATAGTCGGCAACTTCATAGCCGTCTACTGGAACAGCGCACTCGAACAGTTTTTCGGCGTTCTCGGCGGCAGCGGCCCGGTGACGGAAGGTGCCTTTACAAGCAAATACAAGACCGCGGACGAGGCAGCCAAAGCCGCGGAGGACGTATGTGAAGAAATCGAGAACGAGGGCGTCGTGTTGCTGAAAAACGAGGACGGCGCTTTGCCCCTCAATGTTCAATCGGAGAGTAAAATCAGTCTGTTCGGTGTATGCAGCATTGATTATTATTGGGGAGGAACGGGCAGCGGCGCCGTAGAGATCGATAAAGACATGAATTTAAAGGAGCTCTTTACCGACGCGGGATTCAGCGTTAACGAAACGCTTTGGAATTTCTACGAAAGCGGCGCGGCAAAAGGATACCGTCATGGCGGCGGTTCCAATACCAACGGCGATGCCGATTTTGCGCTTAACGAAGCACCGCAATCGGTATATCAATCGGCAAACGTCGCTTCAAGCTATGCTTCCTACAACGACGCCGCGATCATAGTTATAGGGCGGCGCGGCGGTGAAGGGGCTGATCTTCCCAGAACCATGCAGAATTACGGAGGGAGCGCCGACAAACATTACCTTGAACTGACTGATGAAGAAACGGAATTGATAAAAGCGGTCAAATCAACGGGTTTTAAGAAGACGATCTTGCTGCTTGTTACGGGAAATGCCATGGAACTCGGCGGCCTTGACGCGCTCGGCGTGGATGCTTGCCTTTGGGCGGGATATTGCGGATCGACGGGCATGAAGTCTGTGGTGAACACGATTTGCGGCAAAGTGAATCCTTCCGGGAAAACGGTGGATACTTATGTGAGCGATAATTTGGCCGCACCCGCGGTCGCAAACATGGGTGACTTCAAGTATTCGAACGGCGACTACTATTATGTAACGTATTCCGAAGGGATTTATGTCGGCTATCGCTACTATGAAACGCGATACGAGGATACGGTGATGTATCCCGAATCGGCGGGCGGGTTCAATTATGACGCAGAGGTCGTCTACCCCTTCGGCTATGGACTCTCATATACCGATTTCTCCTGGGATAAACTCGAACTTTCGGAAAACGATGGCGAATATACCGCAAGTGTCAAGGTGACGAATATCGGTAGCCGTGCGGGCAAAGATGTGGTAGAACTCTACTATCAATCGCCCTATACCGAGTATGATCGGGGAAACGGCATTGAAAAATCCGCAGTCGAACTTCTCGGGTTTGCAAAAACGGATATGATCGAGCCGGATCAGAGCGATACCGTGGAGATCACATTTTCCCTCGAAGATATGAAAAGCTATGACGCATACGGTCACGGCGGCTACATTCTTGAACCTACGGGCGAGGACGGCGGCTATTACGTAACCGCGGCGACCGATGCGCATCAGGCTGTCAACAATATCCTCGCGGAAAAAGGATACGACGTACCGTATGCCGAAAATATGACCGAGGAGATAGAAGTTCCCGAACTCGTTCGGTATGAGACCGAAAAGTCCACGGGCGCGACCGTCGGCAATCTTTTCGGATTCGCCGATCTTACTGACGAAAGCTGCATCGCATACGATTCGGCCTTCAAATACTTAACGCGCAGCGATTGGGCAGGCACTATGCCCGCCTCGTATTCTACGGGTACTTCGGAAACCGCAAGCGACAATGCGGGCGGCAAACAGCTGACAAGGTCGGCTTCCGATGAACTGCTCGAAGCGCTTTCTCTTCGCGGCTACGACGCAGCCGGCAATCCGAAGAAACAATCGGAGTATACGATGCCCACAACCGGGAAGAGTTCAGGCCTTACTCTCGCCGATTTTATCAAGGTACCTTATGGCGGAAAAGCGGTAACAGCCGACGGCGCGGAGCACGGTTGGAGCGAATTGCTCGATAGCATGAGCGCGAAAGATTACCGCACTCTCATGTCTGCCGGTTACAGCACCGCGAAAATAGAATCGATCGGCAAGCTCAAAACAAAGGACCTCGACGGTCCTGCGGGGATCAGCGCTTTTGTAGGCAATTTTAAATGTACGGCGTACCCGTCGGAAGTCGTGCTTGCCTCGACTTGGAATGTTGCCCTCGCGGCAAAAATGGGCGAAAGCGTGGCAGAGGAGGGCATTTGGGCAGGTGTCAGCGGATGGTATGCGCCCGCCGTAAACATTCACCGAAATGCCTTTGCGGGCAGAAATTATGAGTATTACAGCGAAGATCCGCTCATAAGCGGCGATATGGCGTTGGCGGTGATAAAGGTTTTGCTTTACGCTCAACAGGAACAGCGGCGTTGGTATCGAAACAAAAAAGAGCTTGACGCCGTGCGAAGTATGTTGGACGCTCAATACCAGCAGTATAATATATCGAAAGAAAATATAGAGTATTTAAATAGAAAATATCACGATTTTAAACAACAAATTGAGGTGATACAACTTGAAGAGAATTCGGAAAAAAGGAACAAATATCTGAACGACTTGAAAAAAGCGATTAAAATTTATCAAGCGCAGAGCAATAGCGGAAATATGGTACTTGATACGATTTTGACGGAAAAATCGCGTTATTGTGTGGAAAGAGATATTAATTTTACTTATGTGGCAGACGGCCGCTTACTCGGTTTTTTAGACATGACTGACATCTGCGTTATAGTAGGTAACGCGATTGATAACGCAATTGAAAGCGTAAGCCAACTTGACGATCGAGAAAAACGTCTGATAAAAATGGCAATATATTCACAAAACGGAAGTTTGATTTTTCGATTTGAAAACTGGAATGAAAAGATACTCAATTTTGCCGACGGGTTGCCGGAAAGTACGAAAGCGAATAAGGCCGACCATGGTTACGGCATAAAAAGCATAAAATATTCGGTAGAGCGTTACAGCGGCAGTATAGACATCAGCACTGAGCATAATTGGTTCGTACTTTGCGCGCTTATACCTATGCCCGAGGCTGTATTACAACAAAACGGAGAGGGCAGGAATGAATAAGTTCAGTGTATTTTTAAAAAAACGCGGTGTAAAACTTTGGTTTATTCTATCTGCCGTTTTAATAATCGTCTTGGCAACGCTGACGCCTGTCGCAAGGCTCGTACCATGGTGTTACAACGGGCTTAATTCGCTGTTCGGAGGAGAAAGGCGCGTGTTGGAGAAAGGTGATCCTTCCGATTATATGCGGTATAAATCTGACTATGCAAATAAATTCGAAGTTCTTCCTGCCGCTAACGCATTGAACGAAAGGATATGCGAAGAAGGTATCGTGCTGCTGAAAAATGAAAGCAATATTCTTCCGCTCGCTTCGGGTGCCAAAATCAGTATTTTCGGGAAAAATTCAGTAAATCCCGTAATCGGCGGTTCGGGATCGGGAGCATCAATGAGCAAGGTAAAATACGTAGATCTGTACTCGGCGATTGAATCTGCCGGATTTGTCTATAACCCCGAGTTAAAAGCGTTTTATGAAAATGAATCATCGGGCGCGGGAAGACCCTCCGTCCCGTCATACGGATCGGTTTTAACCGGATTCCCGACCGGAGAAACACCTTTGCAATCTTATCCCGATCGCTTAAAGGAAAGCTATGAAAAGTACGACGATGCCGCGGTCGTTTTTATCAGCAGAATCGGGGGAGAGGGTTACGATCTGCCGCGCTCAATGTTTTATAACGGTTTCGGTTATACAGACTGGAATGGTACAGAAACCATACCCGGCGCTATATCGAAAACATCGCATTATTTGCAACTCGATGTAAACGAAGCGGATCTGATTGCGGAGGCCTGTGAAAATTTTGATTCGGTTATACTCGTGATCAATTCGTCTGCGCCTTTGGAAGCGGGCTTTCTCGACGATCCAAAACATTATGCGTACAATCCGAAATTAAAAGCTGCGCTTTGGATAGGGTCTCCCGGCGGCAGCGGGCTTAACGCCTTGGGCAGGGTGCTTTCCGGAGAGGTAAACCCCTCCGGACGTACCGTCGATACCTGGTCGAGGAATTTTGCCGCCGATCCTACATGGGCAAATTTCGGGAATAACCTTTCTGACTGCGGAAACTCTTATATTTATGAAGATAACCCCATAAAAGCCTATTTCGTATCATACGAAGAGGGTATATACGTTGGATACCGCTATTATGAAACCCGAGGTTTTACGGAAGAAGAAAACGGCAATAAAAAGTGGTATTCTGACAACGTCGTATATCCTTTCGGCTACGGGTTGAGTTATACTACATTTGAAAGATATATAGTTGCGGTTTCTGTTCCGGACGGTAATATGCTGAACAGAGACGATACAATTTCCATAACCGTACAAGTAAAGAATACAGGCAACTGTTCGGGTAAAGACGTCGTTCAACTTTACTATACTCCTCCATACACGAGCGGCGGTATCGAAAAGCCTTATGTCGTTTTGGGCGACTACGCGAAAACGAAGAATCTTGCCCCGCAAGAAAGCACTACGGTAACCTTATCGATTGATTTGCGTGATATGGCTTCTTATGACTGGTCGGATGCCAATGATAACGGCTTCCGAGGATACGAGGCGGAGGAGGGGAGTTATCGCATTTCGGTTGCCGAAAACGCTCACGATGCGGTCAACGGCGGGTTAGCGTATACCTATCAAGTACCGGTCTACGGTTTTTGTTATCCGACCGATGCGACAACCGGTTCCGAGATTAAAAATTTATTTGACGACGTTAGCGAAGGAATAGGCGATTATCTTTCCCGGGAGGACTGGGCGGGGACGTGGCCGAAGCCTCCGACGAAAGCGGATAGAGCCGTGGACCGCGATTTTGTGGATTCTCTCACCTATGTAATAAATGATGCTATCGACGATCCTTGGTATACCGACGTTTTGCCCCGCCAAAGCCATGAAATTGTTTCTTACGACAGAGCATTGAAACTATGGGAACTTTTGAATTCCGAAGGAAAGGCGGATTATAACGATCCGAGATGGGAAATTTTATTAAATCAACTGACCGTAAAGCAGATGATCGAACTTGTGAGCGTGGGGCATTTCCGCACGGTCGATATTCCCAATATCGACAAGCCGATGACTACCGATGCCGACGGACCTTCCGGTTTTGCTGCTTTCGTCTACGATCCTACAATTTACGACGTGTGTTATTATGCGAGCCAATGTGTACTCGCTTCAACCTGGAATACGAATTTAGCGCGCGAGTACGGCGTAATGATAGGAAATGAAAGTTTGATCGGTAACGAACGCGGTGACGGAAGGCCATACAGCGGTTGGTATGCCCCGGCTGTTAATATTCACCGCAGTCCGTTCGGCGGCAGAAATTTTGAATATTATAGCGAAGACGGGCTTTTATCCGGCAAAACGGCGGCGGCAGTAATAAAAGGCGTTTCAAGCAAAGGGGTTTATACGTACGTCAAGCATTTCGCTCTCAACGATCAGGAAACGGACCGCGACAATAACGGCGTACTGACATGGGCGAACGAACAGGCAATGCGTGAAATATACTTTAAACCCTTTGAAATTGCGGTCAAAGAGGGCGGTACTACGGCAATAATGAGCTCATTCAATCGAATCGGTATAACTTGGTCAGGTGGTTATTATGACCTGCTCACAAATTTGCTGCGGAACGAATGGGGGTTTCGGGGAATGGTGATTACCGATTATAATGCGAGCCATTACATGAATACCGATCAGATGATACGCGCGGGCGGCGACATCAGTTTAAGCCCGAGCAAACAGGTGAGTTCAGCGAGTACTCCCACCGAAGTTGCAGCATTAAGAAGAGCAACCAAAAACATTCTTTACACGGTTGCAAACTCGAATGCGATGAACGGCCTCGGAAAAGGTGTAATTTATCGCTATGCAATGCCGTACTGGCTTATATGGCTGATCGTTATCGATGCTGCCGTAATAACCGTAAGCGCAGGAATCGGTGCGTATCTATGGCCGAAAGGCGGAAAGCTGAATACAGAATGGGAATGACGCTCGAAACGGCGAAAACCCGCATGAATACAGGCTTTTTTGCCCG
>ERZ1090868.514-NODE-514-length-21724-cov-4.609396_pt1 | contig 21724 bp, 11 predicted proteins | sample MGYA00478475_ERZ1090868 | MGnify/ENA primary metagenome ERZ1090868 (study PRJEB33644, sample SAMEA5815747) | chicken gut metagenome | biome: Chicken; feature: Gastrointestinal Tract; material: Caecum | place: Ireland | collected 2019-01-01 | study: A study of the...
GAGATGACGTCGAGTCTCGTGGGCTCGGAGATGTGTATAAGAGACAGATATTTTCGCAGGATGCCTGCTGCATCACAGCGCCGATATTGTGCGCAACCATCGGCATGCCGTAAACCACGCAGGAATCCTTGTCCTGCCCGATTGTATAAGCACCCTTCTTGCGCATTTCCAGCAAGCCCTTGGCGCCGTCGCTTCCCATGCCCGTCATGATGATGCCCACCATGCGGCACCGAACATTCTGTGCCATCGACATAAACAACGCATCCACCGACGGACAATGTCCGCTGACCTTTTCGCCCGGCATACAAGAAACCGTATATCTGGTGCCGTTGCGTACCACGCGCATCTGCTTATCGCCCGGGGCGATCAACACCTGACCGCGCACTATTTCGTCTCCATTTTCCGCTTCTTTCACCTTCATCTGGCAAATGCGGTCGAGTCGTTCCGCATACATCTGCGTAAATCCGGGCGGCATATGCTGTACGATCACCATGCCCGGAATATTCGCAGGCAGGCGGCGCAACACTTCCAGCGTCGCTTCCGTTCCGCCGGTTGACGCCCCAAGACCAATAATCACATCGTTCGGCGCCACGCTCATCTTCAGCGGCGTCGCAGTCGTCCGATTTGCGGATGCCGTCGGCCGCAGCGGCGCACGGCGCACCCGTGCGCAGGACGCAACAACGATTTTGTGTGCCAGCGCCTCAATGAATCGATCGTTCCCTTCCATTCCGTCCGGCTTTCTCACGAAATCCACCGCGCCAACCGCCATCGCGTCGAAAACGCGCAGATTCAAGGACGAAACAAGAATAATCGGAATCGGATGGATCGGCAAAATGTCCTTAACAAAATCAATGCCGTTCATTCCTGGCATTTCCACATCCAGCGTCATCACATCCGGATTGAGGATAGGGAGCTTTTTGCGGGCGTCCATTGCATTGAACGCTTCCCCCACCACCTCGATATTGGGATACCGCGACAACCCATTCTGGATGATGCGGCGCGCAAGCATTGAATCATCTACAATCATCACACGAATTTTCTTCGTGTCAAATCCCATTGTTCCCATCCTTTCAAACCTTTTGGAACGTCGCCGGGCGCAGAATATGATACGGGCTGTCCTTGCTGATATTCTCCGAATGGCCGATCAGCAAATATCCCCCCGGATTGGTCGCATCGTAAAATCGCTGTATGAGGGCGTCCTTCGTCGGCTGGTCAAAATAGATCATAACATTCCGGCAGAAAATCACATCAAACTTGAGTTTGAAGCGAATTGGATCCATCAGATTGAAGGTCCGGAAAATCACATTTTTACGGATCTCCGGCGTCACCGTATAAAGCCCGCTGCCATCCTGCCGCTTGAGGAAATACTTCCTGCGCCATTCCGGTGGAATATCCGCCGGAAGCTCATACGCAGGGTCGCGCGCTTCCGCCAAGGCCCTCTGTGAGATATCCGTCGCAAGCACGCGGGTATCCCACGCCGCAGCCTTTGTGCCGAAATATTCCTTGATGCACATGGAAATGTTGTATGGCTCCTCACCGGTCGAACAGCCGGCGCTCCATATCGAAAGAACCTTTTTGCGGTCGTTGCGTCTGGTGATCTCGGGCAGAATCACATTCATGAAGAAATCATAGTGATCCTTTTCCCGCATAAAGTAGGTGTAGTTTGTGGTCAGCTTATTGAGCACAAACTCAACCTGCTCCTTATCCTTTTTGTTGAGCAGATCGTCAACAAAATCCTTAAAACTGGTATAGCCCTGCGCCTGCAAGGAAGCGGACAGACGGCTGTTGATGAGCAATCGTTTCTGTTTCAGGTTAATCCCGTAATTGTCCTGCATAAAGCGGACCATCCGGTGAAAATCCGAATCAGATAACTGCATCATATCCCAACACCCCTTTGCATGTATTTTGCAAAGCCGATTTCAGCTTTGCAGCAGCAGCGGACAATCCAGCACCAACATGGTACCCGATCCATCCGGCATGGCGCACATGCCAGATACGTATTTCTGCGCATTATGCGCCGGCATCGGCAGAATGGTTTCCACCGGGATGTCGATGATCTGCTTGACCATATCCACCAGAATACCAACCTGCATCTCATTGACATTCAAAACAATGATACAATCCGTATTCTCCGGCATGAGGCTCAACCGCAGACGCATATCAATCAGCGGGATGGTCTGTCCGCGCAGATTGATGATACCGCGCACATAATCCGGCACCATAGGCACTTTTGTAACGGGATAATTGGTGATGATCTCAATAACACTTTCCGCTTCGATACCGAACATCAGGTTATCAGTCTGGAAGGTCAGGTACTTTTTGGTTGCAATTTCGTTTAACTCTTTTTTATCCAGTTCAGCCATCTGCTCCTCTTCTGTAGCAAACAGCATATTTTCATCAGACATGTGATTCACTCCTTCTCCGGCACGCGTTTAGCAATCAATAACCCGCAAAACCGGTATTTGATGTAAGCAGGCTGGCAACGTCCAAGATCAGACTGATATTGCCGTCACCCAAAATCGTGCAGCCAACGATACCCGCTTTCTTGATGCCAAAGCTGTTCAGATAGGTCGGCAGCGGCTTAATGACCACCTGCTGCTCTCCGAGCAGTTCATCGACAAACAGGCAATACGAGCTTTCGCTGGTCTCCACCCAAACAAAAATGCCGTCATCCGTTTTGGTCGCCTTGGGTTCCAGACCGTACAGCTCATGCAGCCGCACAACCGGGTAGAAATTATCCATCTTGCTGATCATTTCACCCTGCATTGCATCGTGAATGATATCCGACTCGGTCGCATTAAAGGACTGACGGATATTCTGCAGCGGGATGGTGAAGATCGAATCGCCGACTGCGACTTCCATACCGTCCATGATCGCCGTAGTCAGCGGGATCTTGAGCGTCGTGCAGCTGCCCTTACCAAACTCGCTGGTCATCAGCACAACACCGCCGACCGACTCGATGTTCTTTTTCACAACGTCCATGCCGACGCCGCGGCCGGAGAACTCCGTAACCTCGGTATTGGTAGAAAAGCCCGGCATCATCAGGAAGTTCAGGATCTCACGCTGGCTGTAATCCGTATCCGGGTTGGCAATACCCTGCTTGATCGCCTTACGCAGAACCGCGTCGCTGTCCACGCCCTGACCATCATCCTCAATGCGGATGATAACCTCGCTGCCCGTATTCTGCGCGGACAGAATGATCTCACCCTCCGGATTTTTGCCCGCAGCAATGCGCGTTTGCTCATCCGGCTCAATACCGTGGTCCATGGAGTTACGGACAATATGCATGATTGGGTCGCTGATTGCATCCACGATCGTCTTATCGATTTCGGTATCCTCACCGATAATGGTCAGCTTCGCACGGCGGCCCAGCTTCTGGCCCATATCGCGGACGATACGGCGCATTTTCTGGAACGTACCGGAAACCGGCACCATGCGCAGCGACATCGAAATATCCTGCAACTCATCGGTCAGCTTACGCAGCTGGCGGGCGGACTTATTAAAGTTATCCAGCTTGGCAGCGTCGATTCCCTTGAGATCAGGCGATGCAGTTACCATGGCCTCGGTGATAACAATTTCTCCCACCACAGCCATCAGTTGGTCCAGCTTAGACAGGTTGACGCTGATCAGGCTCTGCTTGATCTGGTGATGCGCCGGGTTTTGTGCGCTGCCTGACTCCGTCTTGGTGTTATCCACTGCCGGTTCTGCTTTCTTTTTCGCCGCCGGAGCCGCTTTCTCTTCGACATGCTCAGTCTTAACCGGTTCGCTTACCGGTTCCGCAGGCGCCGCAGCCTCTGCCGCCGGCTCTTCGTCGATTTCCTGATAGGTCTTGATAAATCCCAGACCACTTACCACCTGAATCGCCAGCTGACGGTCGTCATCCGACCTGAAATGCATCACAAAACCGTTCTCCGCAATGGACTCCGACAGAGACGGATCGCTTTCCAATCCTTCCGGCTCATAAGTAAACTCGTTCATGCACTGGTCTTTCACATCATTGACCGCCATGAATGCGCGCAGATTTTCCATTCCGCAGCCTTCATCCAAAAATACGCGCAGTGAATACCGATGATTCGCATCCGCATGGCTGACCTGCGCCGCAGGGGCATCCTGTGCAGACTGCGCCTGTGCCTGTGCCTCGGCTGCCTCTCCGTTAATTTTGTCGATGAACATATTAATTGTATTCAGGAAATTGTCGATATTGTTAGAAAGAGGTTCTCCGTTCTCGATCTTGCTTACTTCACTGCGGAAGTAATCAATCGACTTGAACAGCAGGTCAAATAACTGCGGCCGATCCTGTTCCGGAATGACCTCCATCGTTTTTTCACGAATCAGATAGAACAGATCCTCAATCCGATGCGCAATCGTCATCAGAGGTTCAAATTCCATCATTGCCGCAGAACCCTTCAGAGTGTGCATAATTCGAAAGATTTCATTTACATCATCTTCCGAAAGCGTATCCGCCTGTTCGGCAGACAACATAATATTATCAAGCTGTTCCAGCAGTGTATTTGTTTCATACAAGTACATTTCCAGAACGCTATCGCTGTTATTTTCCATAAAATAAACGCCGCCTTTCTGAATTTTTGAATAACCGTGTTTATTATAAATTCGACCGAATGCGGCAGGAATTAAGACAGCACACCAAACTTTACAGAAATTTCTATGGAAACGGAGCCTTACTATGCCAAACATAACAAGCGTGACCAATCCCGTGCCGGGGCAGGAAGGCAATACATACCGGTCTCCCATCACGCCAAACGACACACAAATACAAAATATCCCGGACCCGACGCGCGTCGGCCGCGCAGATGCCCGCTCGGACCGGCAGGACACGGCCAACATGGATGTCGGACGTCGATACGACTCCTATTTTCAAACATTTCTGCAGGCGCTGCGCTCTTCCGGTTCGATCACCGAGACCGCCGCACGCTTCCTGATTGCCCATTCGGGTACGCTGGTTCTCTCAGGGCTTACCGAGGGCATTGCGCAGGAATTGTCCCAGTTCATGCAGATGCTGAACGTCGGCCCGGAGGAACTGCTCTCCCTGCTGCAAAATCAGATGTCCTCCAGCGCCCGGTTCAGCGGCAAGCTGTTTGATGCACTGCGGGACGTATTGCAGCACAACCCGTCTGCCGGTTTGAAAACCGATATCCTGCAATTTCTCAAACGGTTCAATGATTTTTCTTCCACCTCCCACATTGAGCGCAATTTACAGCGCACCATTCAGCAAATGACCTGGTTCATGCCGAACCGCTTCAGCAGCACACTGGAGGAGCACGCCTCCCAGCTCGAACAGCTGCTGGCGAAGGGCGATCGGGCCGGTGCGCTGCAACTGATGCAGGGCAAGATTCTCCCCTTTCTTTCGGACTATGTTGCGCAGATGCACGACCGCGGCATCGCGCGCAATCTGCTGAGCATGCTGATTCTGGATATCGCCCGTTATGAAAACGGCAACCCGCAGTCCATGCTGCAATCCTTCTATCAGTTGCTGGGCTACTCCTCGATGAAGGAGCATTTCGGTGAGATGGACAGCAAACAACTGATCCGTCTGCTGCAGGAAAGCGCAGCATCCATCAACAACGCCAGCAACCCGATCGCCGACCACCTCTCCAAAATGTCCTCCGCCGCCCTGCGCAGCGAGGGCAACGCGGATCTTCGGCAAACTTTCCAGGCGCTCGTCGATTCCATTCTGGTCAACCAAAGCGTTTATATGCCGCTGGCTCATGCCATGCTGCCGGTGCAGATGGACGGCAGAATGATGTTCTCCGAATTGTGGGTCGATCCGGACGCGGAAAACGAAAACGGATCATTCTCGCAGGAAAAATCCATGCGGTTTCTGCTCAAGTTTGACATACAGGAGCTTGGCATGTTCGATCTGGTGCTCACCTATCACGACGGCACGGTGGACGCTTCCTTGCACTGTCCGCCGCATCTGGAAAAGTTCACCGAACAGTTCGAGCGCAAAATGGCAGCGCTGGCCGAACAGGAAGGCTTGAACGCGGCCACCATGCGCGCCTCTCCCATGGCGCGGCCGCTCTCCATTTCCGAAGTATTCCCCAAAATATTTGAAAGGAAGGACAGCATCAATGTCGCAATATGATAGCAGCCGCAAGGCCGTAGCGCTGCAATACGAAAACGGCAATCCGGCACCTGTTGTGGTTGCCTCCGGCATGGGCTACCTTGCCGAAAAGATCGTCGAAGTCGCTGCGGAAAACGGCGTTCCGATTTACGAGGACACATCGCTTGCCACAATGCTTTCCCAGTTACAGCTCGGACAGGAAATCCCGGAATCATTATATCGGTTCATTGTGGATATTTATGTATATTTCCTGCATTTCGACCCCAACAATCCACAAAAGCCGCGTGTTCCTGCTTCTAAAGAACCCGCGGCACCTGCAACAAAGGAGGCAACTGAAACATGAGCCGAAAAGGACCTCAGGAGGAAAAGTTCGTTTTTCTGGACGACAACCATCAAACGCTGGCAGGCGCCGTGCTGCTTGGGCAGCAGGGGCAGACCAAAACATTCCGTCTGACCTACGCGCCAAACTGCGATTTGAAAGCACTCACCTCCTTTAATGTTATGAGTGTCAATTCCACAGAGTTTATGGCTTGGCACGGAAAGGTGCAGCAGATTCGAGGCGACAAGCTGGATTTTATCGCAGAAGAGCGAATCGATTCACGCCTGCGCAGACACTTGCGTATTCCAATGGCGTTTCGCACCTATCTGTATCCGATGCACAGTCATTCCGCTCGTCTTCCGATTATCAGCAAAGATATCAGCTGCGGCGGTATGGCCTTTCATTGCGTCACCCCACTTAAAGACGATACGATATACGAAATCGCCCTGCCCTGCACTGAGCCGCCAATCATCATCCGGCTGAAGGTAATCCGCACCATTTCAAAAGAAAAGAACCTATATGCCGGTCAGTTTATGGATATTCTACCGCAGGAAGAAGCAATGGTTCAGGAAAGTATTTTTGATTACGACCTGCACCATCACACAGCACAAGCGGCGGAATCCGATTATTATCTGAATCGGCTGGTGTCATGGGGTATTATGCGTGGTGATCAGGACGGAAATATGAATCCCGACCGCTCCATCACACGCGCAGAATTTGTCACATTGCTCAACCGTACTTTCGGTTATACCAAAACCGGCGCGCAGCCGTTTCAGGATGTGCCGCTCGGCAGCTGGTATTACGATGATGTGAGCGCGGCCTATACCGCCGGCTATTTTCAGGGCACTTCCAAAACGACAGCATCGCCTAACTCCACGCTGACGCGCGAGGAAGCGGCTACTATGCTGTGCCGCAACCTGATGCTGCAGCCCCTCTCCGGCGAAAATCTGTCTTTCTCGGACAGCCGCGAGGCCAGCAGCTGGAGCCGCGGCTATATCAAGGCCGCCGCCGAGGAAGGCATTTTGCAGGGTTATCAGGACGGAACCTTCCGCCCTCTCCGTAACATCACACGCGGTGAAGTTGCCACCATGCTGGTTCGCGTAATCGGTACACCGATTCAGGAGCCCGGCACCTACTCCACCAGCGTTGCAGGCAACCTGATGGTCTCCTGCTCGGGTGTCACGTTGGAAAACATGACAGTGACCGGTGACCTGTATATTACGGGCGGCGTCGGACTGGGATATGTTACGCTCAATAACGTGACAGTTTACGGCAAGATCATCGCCAGCGGCGCGGGCGAAAGCAACAAGGGCGACTGCAGTATCATCCTGAAAAACTGCACCGCACCGGAAATGATCGTTGACAGTCCATCCAACCAGTATGTCACCATCCGCACAGTCGGCAACACGGATATCGACAAGGTTTATGTCCGCACCGACGCCTATCTGGAAGGCAAATCCACCGGACAGCATGGCTTCCAATATATCGAGGTTGACGGCGAGAACGGAACCAAACTCGATCTGGCCGGCAATATCCACGAAGTAGTCACCACAACCCCGGAATCCGAAATCAACGTCGGCAGCGGCACGGTGGAAAAAATGACCGTTGACGAGAACGCGGTAGACTCGACTGTCACGATTGCGCAGGGCGCAGTGGTAGAAGAGTTGAATCTGGATACTGGCACGGAAGTAACCGGCAAGGGCGATATCGGCACCCTGAACGTCAATGCACCGGGCTGCAAGGTCGAAATGCTGCCGGATGATATCAACATCCGTCCCGGCATCACCGCCGACATCAACGGCGTAACCATGGACAGCACACTGGCAGATCAGTATTCTGACTATCCCCGCATTTTGAGCGGCTATCCGCGTATGGATGACGTTGCTCCGACACAGGCCGAGAGTTCTTTCATGACCAATAAACCCGGCACGATCTACTGGGCCGTTCGCCTGAGCGGTGACGGCGCAATGGCTGCAAGTGATCTGATTAAGCCGCCCACCTATGGTGCCAACATTGTCAAAAACGGCAATATGGCTGCAAGCGATGCAAACACCTTGCTTTCTCAGGTTGTTAACGGCTTGCAGATTGATACCTCCTATGTTTTGTCTGCGGTGCTGGTAGACACCCGTGGCGATCAGAGCCTTGTCAAGAGCGTTTATTTCACTACCCCGGATAACAGCAAGCCCGCTTTTGCTACGGGCTATCCGAAGGCAACCACAATCGAAGATACATACGTTTTATTTGATTTGGCAACCACCAAGACCTTCACCCTTTACTGGGCAATTTATAAAAAGGGCATGCCCGCCCCCACCGCAAACGACTTCAAGGACGGTTCGCTCAGCGGCGCGATTGATTCCGGCAGCCGCAAGATGATCCGCAGCGAAGAGGACAGCATCCGCATGGGCGATGTGATTGAAACCGCCAAGAATGCACTTGCAGAACTGACGGATTACGACGCTTACTTCTTCCTGACCGACAGCGTCAACGATTCGGCCGTCACAAAAGTTTCGGTCACCACCGCGGACCGCACTCCGCCGGAATTTCTCAACAATTACCCGCGCATCAGCAAGATCGACAAGACTGCGCTGACCGGCGAAGCAGCCATCAACGAGGACGGCACAGTCTACTGGGCAATCGTCAAGCACGGCACGGATTACCCGGTAGAAAATGCTGCGCTCTCTGATGACGATGCCAAGGAATTGGACAAAAAACTCCAGATCAAGGGCGGTATGTACGCACTCAAGAGCGGTTCATTCGCTGCTAAGGAAAACGCCGCTTCCTCGTTCAACATGAACGGTTTGGAAGCAGAAACCGCATACGATATTTATTTTGTCGCCGCAGATGCCTCTGGCAATCTGTCCGCCATCAAAGTGCTCGAAAATGCCAAGACGCTTGACACCACTGCGCCGAAATTGGAAGAGCTCCGCTTCTCTCAAGCCAATGACGAAGGAATCCCGCTTGCGGATACCGATGTGACGCTGGTATTCAGTGAGGATATTTACAGCACGCAAACCAAGCTGTCTCTGGTTGAGATGTACGAATCTGACAAAGATACGTTTGATGTTGCCGGCAGCAAGGACGGCGAAACCGTTACTTGGAAAGAGCTCATCGACGGTATGTTCACGCTCAATAATCTGGACATCACCGACCCGAATAAAAAAGTCACAATGAATCTCGGCGACGTCACGGGTAAGGAAAACATGACTGTTGTTCTCAACGAAGACGGTCAGACTGAGGTTACTTTCCGCAATGTAGCGCTTAACCTTCGCAGCGGCACTACTTATCAGTTTGTGCTCAACTTCATCACCGACTCCTCTAATAACACGATGGGCCGGGATACCAAGTCCGACGAGTTCCGTATCATGGATGCACAGGTTGATTTCAACGAATTGCAAATGCCCACCATTAACGACAACATTTCAGTAGATGCCACATTTTCCATGATTCCGTATGCCAACAGCACCAAAAATGCTTCTGCATCATCCCGGTATGACCTGATTATTGCGTCGGATACCACTATCACATTCGATCTTTACTCCCGCCCGCACACAGATGATGCATCGGATAAAACCGGATGGAAAAAGGTAAATATCAATGAGATGTCTATTGTGAAAGTGCCTGATGAAAAATGGTCTGCAACCAGCTATAATCATGCTACTGGTAACGCTACGCCTGATATGTATCCCACATTGAACAGCATGGACATCAACGGATATGATTTTGCAATCAAACTTAACTCCATCAATGAAAATACCGCACCAGATAAATGGGATGCCATCGTGCATCTTTATATGTTCTGCGCAGCCGGCAATCCGAATAGCTTGAGTAATCTGATATCAAGCGGCCTGCAGGAGTCTGACTGGCAGGAGCGTGTTGTCACCAATCGAGAAGTATCTTCCATCGGTAATCCTTCGGACTTCTCTATTGAAATCGTCCGCTCCAACCAGTCTGCGCCAAACTTTAACGCGGGATATCCTCGTGTTTCTCCTGGCGACTCTCTGACAACGATCAGCTATCAACTCGACCGTGCAGGCGATCTGTATTATGTTGTTGCGCCGGAAACCAATCTGCCTCCGATGAACGGTCTCAATATCATTGACCATCAGTATGAAAAGGACTGGAATGACAACAATGTCTATACTGGTGGAACACAAGATGAATATGACGATCAGGTCATCAATTTGGGTAGACTACAAGATAGTGATTATAACACTTATCTGCTCGGTGGTATACGCAGCATGAACATTACTACCCCCAACGCAACACAAATCATGACGCCAACACAATTTACTGCGGATGCTGGTTATCGCACCGGTATGGTGCATTATGACGGTGCAGGCACTGCTCAGATTCAAATTGAAGACCTAAATGCAAATTCCAATTACTACATTTATTTTGTACTCAAGGGTTCTTATGTTCTTCCGTCCAACGTACTATGCTACAAGTTCTCTACAACAGATGTAGAATCACCCGATTTGATTGCCCGTGCAAACGGCGCTAACGCCGCATATTATAAGGTTTCTTCTAAAACCAATGCCACCATCGACGTAAACACCTATTGGGCACTGCATCAATTTGCCAGCCGCGCTTATCCCAATATTCTGGATGCAACCTTGGAAAATGGCACATATGTATATCAAGCAATACAGGACGGTACACTCAATACATATGCGGGCGAAATCACATGGGACACAAGATCTTACACCGCCACTGAATTCAGGGAACTGCTTTGGGCTGAAATGGAAGGCGGTGTATCCGGTAATCCTACGGCACAGGGCGACTTCGTTGCTGTCTCTGGTGTAGATCGAAACGGCAAACAAGTCGATAATTTCATTCAAAATGACTCTGAACACATGCGCCCAGGTGTTAACTACATTTTGATTGTAGCTGCAAAAAACCAGCAAGGTGGCAGCCCTGTATTCAGCGCAGTCACCAACATTCATTATGCTGATTTTGAGTATCCGCGCATCAAATCCGTCACTACGCAGGGCTCATTTGCTTCCGTTTCTAGCACATTCAATGGATATGTTACCGTATCGTTTGACAAGGAGTTGCGAGTTATAGAAACGGCCAATGGAAAAATATCGCATCCATATACGGCACGAGAAAACGATGCAGTAGTAACCGGTTCAGGCTCAGCCAGTGTCCAAGTCAGAAGCAGCTCTGTTTGGGGATTCACCATTCAAGCGACCAACTTCCCGATCAATGGCACCATCAATATTATTCCCTCATACTTTTCACAAACAGATGGCACGGAAATTCCTGTAAATCCGCTTCTGTACAGTGAAGTTGGTACTCCTCGCCCCTCGCCTCTATCCCTGCGTCTCGAAGGACTGTACAATGATGAAAACACATTAATTGGAGCTGAATTTGTCATTGCTGATGGTGGTGACGGTGATGGTCTGAAATCCGAAACCCAAACCTCCTAATTACAATCCATACAAAAAAAGAAGCCCTCAAGGGCTTCTTTTTTTGCACTTTTCCCTGTTCGGCTTTAATTATGCTTTAATCTTGCCGATATATGATATATAATATTAGCAGGGCTTTAACACATCAAATCTTCCTGAAAGGAGAATGTAACGTGAAAGCGGTCTGGGAATTTTTAGAGAACTTCTATGCCGGTGTTTATGTCTCAGATATGAACACTTATGAATTGTTATACATGAATGCCAAGGCTCGGGAATGGTTTCAAATCTCCAGTCCTGAAGAATACAAAGGAAAAAAATGCTACGCTGTTCTTCAAAATTTTCCTATGCCCTGTCCGTTCTGCACAAATACACAACTGATTGAAGATCAGCTTTATGAGTGGGATTATTATAACCCCATTGTTAACAAAGCCCTTCATCTGAAAGATTATATTGTCCAGTATGAAGGACGAAAATACCGGGTTGAAATTGCGATACCGGACGAGGCAGCTCTTGATGCAAAAAAATCCGATGACTCTGATGATACCGCAATGAATCCCAATTTTTTCATCAATAAGTGCTTAATGGCCACCCATTCCGCTTCCGATCCTTCTATATCACTCGAGCTGATGCTGCAATATATTGGCTCACAACTTGGATGCGAAAATGTTTTCCTCTATGAAAGAATGGACAATGGCGAATTTCTAAGCACATATCACTGGTCGCCTTTATCCACCGGGCACCCTATCAACCTTTCGCTTCAAGTGGAGTATCCGCAACATCTTCAGAGCTTATACCGCAATGAGGTGCTGATCTTCAGTGACAATGACAACCGTCTGCCAAATCCTTGCCAATTTTCATCTGAACCGGACTTTGTAAACATTCATGCACTGATGCTGTCCCCCGTGCTTTCCAAGGGCAAAATAATTGGATTACTGCGGCTGGATAATCCCGCGGTAAAGCATCTTCGCAAAATATCCGGCACCATCAAAGTATTGTCCCATTTCATGGGATCTATCTTGCTCCGTCGGGATCTGATGGCCCATCTGGAAGAACTGAGCTACCACGATTCCATGACGCAGTTACTCAATCGTCATGCACTCAATCGATATATCAGCAGCGAGGAATACCAAAATCGAAAAACACTTGGCTTGATTTACTGCGATCTGATCGGTTTAAAGCGAATCAACGATAACTTAGGCCACAATAACGGAGATCGCTTGATTTTGCAAGCCTCCCATATTTTGACCGAGTTATTTTCTCCCAAAAATGTTTACCGCATCGGTGGAGATGAATTTCTGGTAGTCTGTCAAGATGTCTCCGAAAAGGTTCTGGAAGAGCAGGTACAACAGCTCCGCACTCGCGTTACGGAAGAAAATTGCGCTCTATCGATCGGCAGCACATGGTCGGATTCTCTCGAAGAAGATTTTTCTCAGCTCATCACGCTGGCTGACGACAGCATGTATCGTGATAAACTCTCTTATTATGAAAATCAACAGACGCATGAGCCGCATTTTGACTCTTCTAAGTCCACGGCGTTTCAGGCTTTCCTGCAAAACTATTACTTTGATGCCGAAACGTTTTTCCATTCCATTGCGATGCCGGAGGCGCCCTTCTATCTATATTGCGGCGATGTGCAGCGCAATATTTATTACATCTCCGACAATCTGCGGGATACCTTCAATTTTGACAGCAATCTTGTCTATGATTTTGTCGGGCTTCTGGAGCAGCGCATCTATGAACCGGACCGTCAGCTCCATATCAAGGACTCGCAAGCCATGTTCCGCGAAAAGCGCACCACACACAGCATCCGTTATCGTATCTTTGACAAAAGCGGACAACTGGTCTGGATTCATTGCCGCGGGATTTTGACTTGGGATGAACAAAAAACCACACCCTTGTTTTTCTCCGGCAGTATGATTAGCCTCAAAAACGAATCTGAAGTGGACCCCGTCACCGGCCTTTTGAACTTGTCCTGCGCCCTAAAAGATCTTGAAACACTTTGCCGACGGCAATCCAAGATTCTGCTCTTATGCTTCCATCTGCGAAATTTTTCCGACATCAATCTGTCTTTGGGCCGAAGTACCGGAGATGCCATGCTCCGTGAAATCTCCAACCGAATGGAAATGGAGCTGGGCGAACAGTTTGAATTTTTCCGACTGGACGGCGTGCATTTTCTGGTGCTCACGCAGCTGGATTATGATTCCCGGGTGCTGTCGGATACCATTCGTGAGATTGTTCTTGATGTCTATCGCCGCAATGGGATCCATATTATGTACCCCTGCGCAATGGGCGTACTGCACGCCCCGCAGGATGGTACTGCTCCGCAAGAGCTGATCGACAACGTCCTGTTTGCCACACAAAATGCAAAAAAATCACCTTCTACCGACTTTGTGGAATTCTCCAACTACATTTCCAAAGGATATCGGGAACAAACCGATATCAGCATGGCGCTCAATCACAGCGTTAACCATGGTTTTCAGGGGTTCCGAATCACGTTTCAACCTCAGGTGAAAGCCGACACCAGCGAAATCTTCGGCTGCGAAGTTCTTCTTCGGTGGAAGAATGGCGATCAGGATATCCCGCCATCCAAGTTCATTCCTATTCTCGAACAGGTTGGTCTGATCGTCCCGGTCGGCAAATGGCTGATCACGCAAATCATGCTGGCCAGTCAGGAACTCATTCTCCGCGCACCCAATCTAAAAATTTCTTTCAACGTCAGTTATCTACAGATACTCGATTCATCCTTCTTCGACTATATTCATAACGCGATGCTGTTATATGGCATCCCGGGACGCAACCTGATGATCGAGTTGACAGAGACACACTTCGACGAAATGCCGGATTATCTGGAGCACTTCATTGAACAATGCGACAAAGTCGGTATTTCTTTTGTTCTGGATGACTTTGGGACGGCTTACTCCAGTCTGCATATGTTGCTGCAATATCCTGCCGACCTGATCAAGCTCGACCGTACCTTGATGTGCGAGCTTACGTCTTCTCCCGAAAAGCTGAATTTCATGATGAGTATCATCTACGCCTGTCACCGTTTTGGAAAGAAAGTATGCGTGGAAGGCGTGGAAACCCAAGAGGATCTCCAGATTGTACTGCAAACCGAATGCGATTATATTCAGGGCTTTTATTTTTACAAACCGCTCGAATTTACAGATTTTTGTCGTTTTTTGCGAAGTGATAATGGAAAATTTGTTCAAAGCTGACCCTATCTCTGTAGATTTGTCAGATCCACCCGTTACCACGATGATATACGTTGATATCTCACCAATCGAAATGATTTTCATTTGTCTCGCATACCATTGCATGAGGGGACGCTGTTTGCTACAGCGTCCCCTTTTTCTATTCTCCTTTCTCCAACCGCAATGATAAGCAACCGCCTACAAAAGGTATGAAAATTGATTAAAACTACAAAAAAGCAATCCTATTTACATTTTTTGTGCGAAAAGCATAATATTCCACATATCGTCGTGCCGCCAGTTGTGCAAATAGGGAAATTTATTTGGATATAACTGTTATGATTTGCAGAAAACGGTCGATTGTATATAGGTAAATTGTTGTTGCCCATACGCAACAATTTGTGTCATGCGGGAATGAGAAAAATAAATGGGAAGGTGTTATTGTGAAACTAGGGATTGCGCAAAAACTCGCTTTGGGAATTTTAATTCCGCTCATTTTGGTGCTGAGCGGCATCGGGGTATTGCTCGGCATACAGATTTCCGGCACAGTGGAACAAATGATTACAGAAAATCTGACCTCACAAGCGGAATCCGGCTCGCAGCAGGTAGAGGCTTTTTTAAAGCAATACTACGGCGTAGTGAATACGATGATTTGCTCGCCTGACATTGCCGGTCTTGCGGCAGACCAAACAAAAACCACGCTGGACGGCTCTTCGTATTTTTCCAGCATGCTTACGGAGTTAAAGCAAATACAGCAGCAGTATGCAGATACCGTTCTGGGCGTTTGGTTTGCTGATGTCGGCTTGCAGGAATTGGTATATTCCGACAATAGTCGCATTACCTCCGCAGATGTAGATTTCTCTACTCGCGAATGGTATACCCGCAGCGAGCAAGCGCAGCAAACTACGGTCACCGGCGCCTATATAGATACCGGAACGCAGCAAATGGTCATCAGTGTCGTCGGCCCGATCATGAGCAATAACCGCATGATCGGCGTAGTGGGCGTCGACGTTTCCATTGATCAGCTGAGCAATTCTCTTAACTCGGTTAAGGTAGGTGAAACCGGCTACATCACCTTGATTGACTCCTCCAACACCGTTATCTATCATCCTGATTCTTCGGTAGTTGGCACCACGATTGAAGAAGCGCAATATTCTTCCAACATGCAGGAAGCGCTGCTCAATCGAGACAGTGTGCAAGGCGTAGCATATACCCGTCAGGGTAATCCCTACTATGGCAGCACCGCTACTTTGGAGGATATTGGCTACGAAGTATTGGGCGTTCTGCCAGAGCAGGAATTTGACAGCCATGTTGACAGCACAGTGCGCATCATTGTAATCAGCTTTATTACTTGCGCTATTCTGCTGGCTATTATCGTCATCCTGCTGGCCATTTCGATCATTCGTCCGCTCAAGCGGCTGAGCAAGGTCGCAGATCAACTGGCCGATGGCGAGCTGGATGTGGAATACCATGTTAAGGGCAGCGATGAAGTCGCCCGCCTTGGCAAATCCACGCTGCGCATTGTAGATCGTTTGAAAACGTACATCCAATACATCGATGAACTATCCTCCGTTCTTGACCAAATCGGTCACGGCAATTTGGTATTTGAGCTGCACCATGATTATCGCGGCGAATTTGCCAAACTGAAGGAAGCACTGCTGCGCATCCAATCCAACCTTTCGGAAACGCTGTCCAGCATTGCAATGTCCGCATCCCAGGTGAATATAGGTGCGGATCAAATCTCCAGCGGAGCACAAGCGTTGGCACAGGGCGCTACCGAACAGGCCTCTTCGGTTCAGGAACTGTCCAGCACCGTACAGAGTCTGAATGAAAAGGTCACGACGGGCGCAGAGCAGGCCGGCCAGATGATCGAACAACTCAACGAAGTTAAGACCCAGATGAATACCAGCAACGGTCAGATGCAGGATATGCTCACCGCTATGCAGGATATCAGCCGTCATTCCAATGCGATCGGCAAGATCATCAAGACGATTGACGATATTGCATTCCAGACCAACATTCTGGCACTGAATGCTGCGGTAGAGGCGGCTCGCGCCGGTTCTGCAGGCAAGGGGTTTGCGGTTGTCGCAGACGAAGTACGCAACCTTGCCGGTAAGAGCGCAGCTGCTGCAAAGGAAACCAACGAATTGATTGCCCATTCGATAGCGGCTGTCAAGCAGGGCGAAGGGATTGCTCGTGCTACAGCGGAGGCACTGAGCATTGCTGCCACCAACTCGGATGAGGTTGTTGCAGCAGTCGAACGTGTCACGCATGATTATCAGGAGCAGGCAGCCCATCTGAAGGAAGTTTCCATCGGTGTCAACCAGATTTCTGAGGTTGTACAGACCAACTCCGCTACCGCAGAACAAAGCGCTGCAGCAAGCGAGGAATTGTCCGGTCAGGCTCAGATGCTGAAGGGCATGATTAGCCATTTCGTATTGCCTGAAACCGAAAACGGCATGCCGATGTCTTCCTTTGATCCGGATAACTTCTCCGCCTCTGCTTCAAGTCCCTCGGCTCCCGTTGAGCAGCACTATGACAACACCCACTATACAGATAAATACTAAAATGCTCCCTCTGCCTTAACGATATAACATAGGCAGCATATCACCAAAGAGAAAGCCCGGCATATGCCGGGCTTTCTTCTATGCAAAAGAACGCTGCATTCTGCAGCGTCCTTTTTGAACGGATATTTTTTACTTATGCGTTTTCTTCACCGAAGAACAGACGGATATCGTCTTCCACCGTGCCGATGCCCGCAATGCCGAAGTTCTTCACCAGCACCTTGGCCACATTCGGGCTCAGGAAGGCCGGCAGCGTCGGACCCAGATGGATGTTTTTGACGCCCAGATACAGCAGGGACAGCAGCACGATCACCGCCTTCTGCTCGTACCACGCGATGTTATACACGATCGGCAGGTCGTTGATGTCCTCGAGCCCAAAGACTTCCTTGAGCTTGAGCGCAATCACTGCCAACGAGTAGGAGTCGTTACACTGTCCCGCGTCCAGCACGCGCGGAATACCGCCGATGTCGCCCAGATCCAGCTTGTTGTACTTATACTTCGCGCAGCCCGCGGTCAGAATTACCGCGTCGTGCGGCAGAGCCTTGGCAAAGTCCGTGTAGTAGCTGCGGGACTTCGCGCGGCCATCGCAGCCCGCCATCACGACAAACTTGCGGATTGCACCGCTCTTGACTGCCTCCACGATCTTGTCCGCTAACGCCAGCACCTGTGCATGCGCAAAACCGCCCACGATTTCGCCGCGCTCGATTTCCTCCGGCGGTGCGCAGCGCTTGGCGTGCTCAATGAGTGCAGAAAAGTCCTTGTGCTCCCCTACTCCGCCCGGAATATGCTTGCAGCCCGGATAGCCTGCCGCACCCGTGGTATACAGACGATCCTGATAGGCCGGAGCAGGCGGCACGATGCAGTTGGTGGTCATCAGAATCGGACCATTAAAGGATGCAAACTCTTCCTTCTGCTTCCACCATGCGTTGCCGTAATTGCCGACAAAATGCGGATATTTCTTAAACGCCGGATAATAATGCGCGGGCAGCATCTCCGAGTGCGTGTATACGTCCACGCCTGTGCCTGCGGTCTGCTCAAGCAGCATTTCCAGATCGCGCAGATCGTGGCCGGACACCAGAATGCCCGGGCGAGTGCCGACGCCAATATTCACCCGGGTAATTTCCGGATTGCCATAGGTTTCGGTGTTGGCCTTGTCCAGCAGCGCCATGCCCTGCACGCCGTACTTGCCGGTTTCCATCGCCAACGCCACCAGCGCGTCCACAGACAGGCTATCATCCAGTGTTGCCGCTAAAGCACGCTGCAAGAAAGCATCTACCTCGCCGTCGTCCTGCAGCAGCGCATTCGCGTGCTTGGAGTACGCCGACAAGCCCTTGAGACCGTAGGTAATCAGCTCGCGCAGCGAGCGGATATCTTCATCCTGCGTGGACAGAACACCTACTGTTGCAGCCTTAGCCGCAAAGTCCGCTTCATCCGCTGTCCAGTGGGCAGCCTCCGGCAGCAAGGCCGGCTGCCCTACGCGCCCCAGCAACTCCCGCTTGATCTCCAACGTCTCGCGGATGCATGCAACAATCGCGTCTTTGTCAAAATTTGCATTTGTAATGGTGATAAACAAATTAAGCGTGATCCGGTGATTGATCTCGGATGCAATCTCCTCCCCCTGCTTGCGCAGCGCGGTTGTTACTGCGGAAAGGCCCTTGGTCACGTACACCAGCAAATCCTGCATCGCAGCCACATCCGGCTTTTTGCCGCATACGCCCGCCATCGTGCAGCCGGTGCAGCACGCGGTTTCCTGACACTGATAACAAAACATTTTCGGTTCCATCGTTCATTTCCTCCACATGTCCCACAGATCAATACGATCTAAGCGGTTGTTGACGTTACAAGCGAAGTATACTATACTCAAAGCAACAAGTATGTTGTCATAACAACAAAGGGGATGTTTTTTTTGAATATTTCACTTTTATCGGAAAGCGTGCTGTTTCGCGGCATCCAGTCGGATGAAACCGAAGAAATGCTGCATTGCTTAGGCGCGGAACACCGAAAATTTGAAAAAACTGCACGTGTTTTCCACGCCGGCGACACCGTCACCGAGCTTGGACTTGTGCTCACAGGCAGCATTTTGATCCAAAACGACGATTTCTGGGGCAACACCACCGTTCTGGATCATGTTATGCCCGGCCAAATCTTTGCGGAAACCTATGCCTGCACCGGTGATCCGCTGATGGTGGATGCGGTTGCGGCAGAAGCTGCGGAAGTTCTGTTCCTCAATGTGAGCCGGGTTCTGCAAACCTGCCCACAGGCATGCGAACACCATAGCAAGCTGATCCGCAACCTGCTCTTTCTTTCTGCCCGCAAAAACCTCAACCTGTCGCGCAAAATTTTTCACACTTCATCCAAATCTATCCGCGGACGACTGCTGTCCTATCTTTCGTTTCAATCAACGCGCTGTGGCAGCCGCTGCTTCACCATCCCCTTTAACCGCCAGCAACTGGCGGATTATCTGAACGTTGACCGCAGCGCGCTCTCCAACGAGCTGAGCAAGATGCAAAAGGACGGCTTGCTCCGCGTGAACCGCAATCAATTTAAACTGCTTTGCAGCCATGATATGCTGTAAAAGCGCGCAAGTAAAAAGCGATATGCTCCCCCACGAAGCATATCGCTTTTCTTCTTTTTGCGGCCAATCGCTCGCCGCATATCCCCAGTCATATTCTTACCAGCAGTCTGTCAGCCGCTGCACATACTCGCTATCCCACACATAGTCCTGCATTTCATCCTTCGAAACACCGAAATGCACGAACCCAAACTTGGACATGCCCCGGTCGCTTGTCGCGTCGTAATATGCCCATTCCCCATCAATCTGCGCGATGTTCCACATATGATTCTCCGACCGCATCTGCCCTTGCACCGTCAGACAGGGAATACCCGCCTTTTCAAACAACACCTGTATGGCTTGCGCATAGCCGCCACAGATGGCCAGATTATCGTGCAGAGCGCCGTAAGCCGTCTGTGAATCATATGGCATGGACGACAAATCGGTATAATAGCGCCGGTCATATTGCACCTGATCTGTGATAACAGTATAAATCGCCACAGCCTTCTCGCGCTGTGTCATACTTTCGCGGATACATTCTGCAAGCAATTCGTCCGCCATGCGGTCGATCTCTTCCAAACGCGCCAGACATGCTTCCCGTGTCATATTGTTTTGTGGCGTAATGGTAATCGCCGTGCCGTCACGATTGAGTTGACACAACAGATATCCTCCGCCCACTTGCTGCAAAGCATTGTTCATATCGTCCACAGTCAGCGACGGATCGGTAATGCGGATATTGACCGATGTCTGTGTCAGATTATTCTGCGCCAACGTGACCAATGCATGCAGTCCATCCACTTCGACGCCCTGAAATCCCTGCGGATAGTTACCGCTGCGATATGGCATATAAGAAAAAGTACATTGCAGGATAGAACCCTGCTGTGTTACGCTCATATCATAGGCATATTTGTACGCCGGATATTCTGACAACAAAGCATAATACAGATTCTTAGCCGTGATCTCCCAACCTGCCGGAGCCGAAACATCCGAAACATCAAATGCCGGGGGCTGCTGCACTGCTGCTAACGCACGCTGCAAATGTTGCGACATCTGCTCCGCAGCCGCATCCATATCGCCGCTCAGGTGCACAGTATTGTCAGACGGTGCGCCGCCTTCCTGCGCACGCTGCAAGATCACAGCGGCCTCCGCTGTTGTGATCGGCTCGTTGGGTGCCAAACAGTCATTCGCCGTTCCTTGCAACAGCCCCTGCTGGACGCACCAAAGCACAGGATTCTGCGCCCACGACGCAATTTCCGACCAATCGGAAAAATAGTGCAGCTCTTGACCGGACACTGCGGGTTCTCCTGCCTGCCGATACAGCATTGCGGCAAATTCCTGCCGTGTCACCGATGCCGACGGGACGAAATTTTCCATCGCCGGTGCCTTGCACATAGCCCTGCCCAGCAGCCCATATCACCGCATTCTCATATGCACCGTTCACATCTGTGAACGGCATTTCTTCGGAAACAGCCGGACGCCCCGCCGCTTCATATAACAGCTGAACGGTTTGCCCGCGCGTCAATTCCATCGACGGTGCGGACAAAAAGGAATCGCTGATTCCCTGTTCCACAGCCCATGCCTGCGCTTCATCGGCCCACGACGGCCAATCCGC